>ERZ778022.2631-NODE-2631-length-18529-cov-5.637869_pt1 | contig 18529 bp, 6 predicted proteins | sample MGYA00375752_ERZ778022 | MGnify/ENA primary metagenome ERZ778022 (study PRJEB29350, sample SAMN05389826) | bioreactor metagenome | isolation source: Thiocyanate bioreactor | place: South Africa: University of Cape Town | collected 2014-04-04 ... | reverse complement strand
GGTGGCGGCGCCGGTGGTGACCGCGCTGGCATCCCGCCCCGGCTACACCATGCACGTCACCGGCCACTCCCTCGGCGCCGGCACCGCCGCCCTCTTCACCGTGTACTGGCACGCGCTGCAACGTGCCGCCGCCGGCGGTGCGTCTGCCGTGGATGCAGCATTTGGTGACGTGCTGCGTGTCGCCGCCGCCGCCACTGCCACCACCTCTACCGCGATCCCGTCCACCGCGAGTGCCGCGCGGGAGCAGATTGCCATGGGGCTGCAGCTCGCCCGCGCCCTGAAGCTGCAGAAGTTGCCGGTGGCTGCTTGCACCGCATGTACGTTGGTTGCGCCCTAGCGGGTTGCTGTATATGCACACACCCGCGTTCCCACCCGTGTTCCCTTCCCCACCCCTCACCATTGCAGTTGCACCGCCGCCCATGTTTGGACCGGTGGGCGCGCTGCCGCCCGAGGTTGTGCGCGCCCTGACGTCGTATGTGCACCGGGACGACCTGGTGCCGCGCATGTGTGTTGCGTCGGTGCAAGACCTGCTGCGCCTACTGGCTGCCATCCATGCCCGGTTCCCCAACTGGGTGGACAAGAGCCTGGGTACCCTGGACTTGACGCCCGTGCTGCTTACTGCAGACCCCACTGGCGGCTGGCTGCGCCAGCTTCTAGCGCGCTCTGACGTGTCCGCGCTGATGGAGGTGTATGGCTTGGGGGCGGCGGCAGGTGGGGCTGACGCCGCGCTGCCGCCGCTGCTGGATGGCGTCAGCCATGAAGACCCCGCGGCACCGCTGCTGCGTATCCCAGGCGCCATCTACTGCATTCGTGACGCGCGTGGGGCGGCGGCGGCAGCGGCGCCTGCGGATAACTCACCGGCGGCGGCACCGCGCGCGTCTGCACTGGCCGCGCTGCTGCCGTCTGCATCAACCACGCGGTGGGTGGCATCAATTGCAGAGAAGGGGCAGGACACGCTGCAAGACCAGTGGTCGGCAGCGGCCAGCGCGCTGAAGGCTACGTTTGACCGCGCCGGCGTGGCGTTGCCGTTTGACATCCCAGCGCAGGCGCCAGACGCGCTGGGCTCCCTGGCGGTGGCGGCGGCAGCTGCGGCAGCGGAGGCAGAGGCCGCTGCCGTTGCAGCGGCGGCACCGGCACCGCCGCAGACTTTTGCGGCAGATATGGACACTCGTGACCTGGAGGCGCTGGTGGCGACACCGCCGCCGCGCGCCGACCCTGCCGCCATCCGTGCCCTGCCACGCCACCGCGCCTTTGTGACTGCCGCCACGCCAGACGACTTTACGCATCTGTCCGTCAGCGACAGCGCCGTCACCGACCACCTGATGGCGTCCTACCTGGTGGCGCTGCGCGACCTGTGTGCCGTGGCTGACGGCCAGCTGGCGGCGGTGGGCACCTCGCCAGACTTTGACCTGGAGTTCTAACGACGTCAAGTTCAACACACTAAAGTAGCAGGGGTATCAACATTTGAAATGGCACACGATAACACCGACGATTACATTAATACCCACAGGTGCAATACAACAACAACTTGCCACAATATCATAGTTAGTTCAGGATGTCGATAACCTCGTCCACATCTTCCACACACGACACGGCGGCGAGGGCCGCACGCTGGCGCGCTGCGGCAGCCGGCGTGAGTGCAATGGGCGGCAGCGCGCCGGCTCGTCCAGCAGTGGATGGCCGACTTGTAGCGGCGCCGCTGGTGGTGTTGGTGCTAGGGGCGGCGCGGCCACGTGAGGCTGGCCTCGGCGCAGCACGTGCTGGCGTAGCATCCTCCCATCCAGCGCCCGCGCCCGCTGTATCCGCGGCAGCGGTAGGCAGGGGCGTCATGGCCTGCACATCCATCAAACTGGGCCGCCGACTGATGGGCTTGGCAGCTAGTAGCAGCGGTGGCAGCACGCCGCCGCCAGTTCCACTTGCAGCCACGCCGTCACGCTCACTCCAGCTGCTAGTGCGCGACAGTCGCAGTGCGGGCGCAGCGTTGGCGGCACTAGGCCGCTGCGCCACCGCCGCCGCAGTCGCAGTCGCTGCATGCGGTGAGCCGCCACGAAGCGGGATGTTGTCAAACAAGCGCGCAGCGGCAGGCGGCGCATCTGGCGGCGACAAGGACGCAGGTGAGGCGCGCACAGAGCCGCGGCGTGAGGTGGTGCGTGACACGTACCCGCTGGTGATGCTGCTAGAAAGTTGAGGCAGCGTAAACCCGCCACCGCCGCCACCGCCGCCGCCGCCGCCGCCGGTGGCTTCGCTGGCTGGCGGCGGCATTGTGGCTGCCAGCATGGACATGCCGTCGCCGTCCGCGTCACCGCCGCCGCGGTAGCGCGGGCTGGTGACGTGCAGCGGCTCCGCAAGACCTGGTCGGGGTACCGCGCGGTCGCGAGGCGGTGGTGCAGCTCCGGGCCGCCATGCGCTGCGCTTGTCAGGCGGCGACCCGCCGCGCGCTGGGCTGATGTGCTCAGCAATGACGCCGCACTCGCCCGACGTCCACAGACTCAGCTGCCGCACCATGTCCTGCAGCACCGCCAGCTTGGCAAGTGCGGAGCGGCGGCCGTCGCGGTACGCACGGTAGCTGGGCCGCGGCGGCAGCGCCACCTGCTGCTCTAGCGTTGCTACTTGGCTCTGCAGCTGCGCAGAGATGTCAAGCGCCCACGACAGCGCCGCGCCGCGCGTGAGCGGCCGCGTGCCCACGCCACCCACCTCTGCCGGCATGTACACGCGCGCATGTGCCATAACAACCTCCACCTCCATGGCCACGCACCGCGCCAGGGCGCTAAGCTCTGGCAGCGTTATGGGCGTGCCCGCCGCACTGCTGCTCGCCGCCTCCACAGACGCCTCATCTTGCACTGGCAGCGTCAGCATGTCGCCAATGCCTCCACCGCCACTGCTGCTGTTGTTGTGGTGCGCGAAGGCGGGCGCCAACACAGTTACACCATACGGCGGCGGCACAGGAGCTGGCGGTGGCGGATGCGGTGTAGGCATCGTCTGCCCCGCCGCTGCTGCGGCTGGCAGGCGTGTGGCAGCGCCTCGAGCGCCGCCAGGCGTGACATACCACCGCCCCAGGTGGTCATCCGTGGCAGTGGGCGGCAGCGGCGGCCCTGCCGCATCGGCGGCCAGCTCACCGTCGGGTGCGCGTGGCGGCGAGACAGGAGGCACAACAGCGGCAGTGCTCACCGAGCGTCCCGGTGTAATGCGCGCCTCCCATGACGGCCGCCCTGCGGTAGTAGGGCGGCGCGGCATGCTTGTGGGCGTCGTGCTGCTGGTCAACGACGCACCCGGTGCACCCGGCGACCCGAGCATCAGCGTGCCGGTAGTGGCGCCGGCACCGCCGCCAGGTGAGCCGCGCACAATGGCGGACGCGGCAGCAGACGCGGCGGCAGCTGCGGCGGTGGCGGCAATGAAGTCACCCGTATCCGGCGTACCTGCGGTGGCGCCGTATGACTCCACCAGCTGCGGGGGTGTGGCACCCATGGCGGCGGCAGTCGCCGCGGCGGCGGCGGCGGCTGCCGCTGCCGTGTTGGCAAAGCTGGAGCTGGAGCTCCCGCCACCACCACTGTTGAGCCGGAAGGCGGGCGAGCGGGGCGAGGCCGCACCAAACGTGGCATTGGAGGGTGCTGAGGCACGCGAAATGACAGCGGCGGCGGGAGGTGACACGATGTACACCTGCCGCCGCAGCGTGCCGCCGCCAGGCAGGGGGGTTGTGCCACCTGCGGCGCCAAGCCGCGCTGCCACCGCCGCCTCTGCCGCAGTCACCACGGCCGCCAGCGCGATGGGGGGCAGCACGCCGCCCCATCCCTCACCAAAGGCTGCCAGCGCCGTGGGCGGCGCGCTGGCAGCAGTGGAGGTGGGGCGCACCGGCGAGTGTGGTGACAGGAACCCACCCCCTGCCGCCACTGGTGGCGACGCCAAGCTTGCCAGTGGCGGCGGCTCTCGTTGCGGCACCGCTGGTGAGTGCGCCGATGCGGCTGCAGCGGCGGTGACGGCGGTGGGCGCCAGGCGCGGAGACAACAGGGACGCCCTGCTGCTGGCGCCACTTGCGCTGCCGGCGTCCGACAGGATGCTGGTTTCCCCAATCTCCTCCCCTACCACGTCCTCCAGCACCGGTAGCATGAGGGGGCGCGCCGCATCGGCGTCGGTGACACGTGTGACGCCGTGTGCCTCTGCGGGTGCCACCGCGCCGCCCGGCAGCATGGCGGCGTCCCACGACACGGGCGCGGCGCGCATGCCGGGCGTGATGGGTGTGACAAAGGGCCGCAGCGGCTCATGGTGCACATTGGCGCTGCGCAGGTTGTGCAGCATGGGTGACAGCGGGCTGAACACGCTGTCCGCCGCACCGATGGCGGCGGCGCCGCCTTCACCCCGGCCACCCGCAGGCGTGACGTGCGGGGGGTGTTCGCTGTCGCCTCGGATAATGCCAGTCGGGCTGGCAACTAGGCCAACAACACTGTCGCTACTGCTCCCGCCACCTGCCGTCGCGGTCGCGGCGGCCTGCCGGCGCCTCGGCGGAGGTCGTTGTGCGTCACCCACCTCGCCAGCCGTGACGCTGCCGCCGCCGTCGTTGCTGCTGCTGCTGGCGTCCGCGGCGGGCGCGGTAGGCAGCGCAGGCGACGGTGGCGCGCCGCCGCCATCAACCCCCAGTGACGGTGTGCGGGGAGTGGCGGCCTCAATTGATGCCGTCGCGCGCGGTGGCGTGGAAGCGGGTGCGGCAACAACAACGGCGTCCGGGCCACAGCACGCGTCATGCCACTCCTTCACCGACGCCTGCACCACGTCGCGCGGCGGCTCCCACTGCACCTCCTCCGTGGCGGTGCTGTAGTAATACAGGCAGTACGCCACCAGGTCGTCCTCGGAAGCCGCAATGTCGCGGTGCTCCGCCGCCGCCACCGCTGCGTCGCCGCCCGGTGCGCCATAGATCGTCCATCCCCGCAGCGACGCCAGCGGCGTGTACAGGCGGCGAGCGGGCAGCGTCGTCGCGCCCACCGCCCCAAACTGCGTCAGCATGCTGCGGATGATGGCGTCGCGCGCCTCGTAGCTGTGCGTCCACCGCACGCCGCAGCCCTCGCTGGCCATCACGCGGTCGCGGATGGACTCAGGCGGCGACCACCGCGCCTCCCCCGTCACTGAGTCCACAAAGTACTGCAGCATGGAGTCGTGGTCACGGTACACGTACCAGCAGCGTGCGTCGGGCAGCGGCGCGGCGGCGGCGCCCCGCGTCGTCCGGCCGGCGGCGCCGTCGCCACCTGGGGAGCCGTAGGGCGTAGACGACAGCGGGCCGGCGGCCTCCGCAATGCCCGCCAACGGCGGCACCACCGCCTCTGCATCCACCCACCCGGCCGGCTTCTCCCACGTCGCCTCCCCCGTCGTGCTGTCCACATACATCGGCGCGAGGTAGTTGGTGTCCATAAACAGACTGTAATGTCCGCAGGTGGCAAACGGCTGCGACACCAGCGGCTTGTATGGGTTGTGCGACAGCAGCACTGCCAGCCGCCGCAACTCTGCCTTCTCCTCCCTCTGTGCCGCGCTCTCATCTTCCTCCACCCCCACTGCCGCGCTGCCGCCAGCTGGGGCTGGCGGCGGTGCAGGGGAGCCCGGACGCACAGGCGTCGGCAGCGCGAGGCTGCGCCGTCGCCGCGGCTGCCCATCCCCACCACCCTCACCCCCATACCCTAGCCCTGCCGGTGGCGGCGGCGCAACGCGTGACGGCGTCACTGCAACTGGCGCCTGTGGTGGCACCGGCGACGGCGTAGGCGTCGGCCCAAACACATCCTCCTCCGCTGCCGCCGCCAGCCACGCCTCTGCCGCCGCCCGCCGCGCCGCGTCGCCGTCGTCGTCAGCCATGCCAGTTACGCGGACCTGGCAGCTACTATTATACAACAACTGTTAGGTGTCAATGGCTGTGCGTGCGCGCGTGCACGTCGACGTCGCTCTGTCGTCGTCGTCGTTAGTGCCGGCAGCAAAGCAACTCACTGCCCCGCATGCGTAGTAACAACGTGCGCAGCAAACAAGCAAGTCAATGAATTTGTCACACAATTGCGGCGTCTCCAAGTTGCCACACAATCACTACCGTCACTACGCTGTCACAGTGCACACGGCGACAGCTCTCTTGTCGGCCACGCCAGGAAGGGCAGGGCGGCGTCAAAGTTCCCAACGGCTTCCTTTGGAAGTTCCAAATCGGGCGATGCAAGAGCTGGTGGGCCTGGTAGCTGGTGACGGTGGCCGTCGGCCCGTCGGTGGCGTGCATGGTTGGTGCTAACTTCGCAGTTCCGCACTCCAAATGCGTCACAATTTTTTCAAAGTCATCGTAGAGGTGGTGAAGGGTGATGTTGATGAACGCGCAGTCTTGAGTAGGGCCAACAAACTGCAAACGTCACGTCGTCACGGTGGCACAAGAGTCACAACGACTCACAACTTGAGTCACAAGACCAAACAACTGGCAAACAAGATACCGGTACCGGTAGGCTAGTAGTGGGGCGGCCAGTCGGGCCGTGGAGTATGATGGCTGTGCGGGCGTCGTAGAACAGACCACACACGTCTTGCGGTGGGTAGGAGGTTACTGGATCAACAATTACCGGTACCGGTACGCAGCCTCTGTCGCGTCCATCACTGCCGCGGCCGCCGCCTTGTCGCCCCGGCACTCGCAACACCGGCAACAAGCGCAACACCGACACCGGCGACACGCCGGCACGCCGTACATAAAGAGGAGGATGGTGGGCGCCAGGAAGCCAACACACGCCTTGCCTGCCACCAGGTAGATGGTTTGGTTTTCGCTTAATGTATCCCCATTGCACGACGACAGGTCGATGTCCATGCAGTAGCAAGCGGTGCCCAGGGCGCGGCCAATGAATATCACCGTGATGACAGGCTGCATAATGACGGCCAGCACGGTACTGCCCAGCAGCGCCGGCACACCAAACACGGTGCGGGTCCATATGCCGCCCGTGCCACCACACACGGCCGACATAGTTGGTGCCGGGTGCAGCTCGGCCGGGTCACCATCGGCGTCAGCGCCGGCAGGCAGCAGCGCGTATGTGTTTACCGCGGCCGCGGCCGGCGGTGCGCTGTAACGCCAGCGGTACACGACGCGGGCCACAACAGCCATCGCAAAGAAGCCATGCAGCAGGGCAATGAATGCCATAACGGGGGACACTTGCGGGGTGGAGCACGGCAGCGACAGCGGGTCCAGGTTGCGGTACCAGGAGCTGCCGGGAATGACAGGGCACCCTACGCCGCAGTTGCTGAACCGGTACAAATGCGGGTCGATGGTCCACGGACCGCCGCTGTTATACGTCAAACCCCGCTCCAGCCAGGTAAGCAAGAAGTCGAGTGCGCAAATGAACCCCGCCGCTGCCCACAAGGCGCGTGCGGTCATCGTCTTGTGGCCGCCCTCCACCGCGCTCACCACCTGTGACGTTGCCCACAGCAGGGTGGCGGAGGTGACCACGATGTACGAGTAGGTGAGCGTGTCGGTCACCTGCACGGGCGGCCCATCGCTGTCGGCAACATTCAAGGCGCCCAGCGCGAGCAGCCACAGCGCTTGCAGTGTCAGGGTTGCAAAACCAAGTATCCAACCAGCGCCGCGAAGACTCAGCGCGCCCTGGCGGCAGAGGCACAACGCCGTGATCACGCATGACGTCATAATGATCCCCATGCCGAAGCCGTACGTCATACTCCAACCATTGATGGATTCAGGCGCATAATACGGGTCGTCGCTGGCTGCCAGGGACGGCGCGTTCCCCACCTCACGGGCCGCCATCGTGGTAGTGACGAGTGCCACTGGCAGTACCAGAAGTACCAGAATTGCCAGCAATTGCGCGCGAGGTGCAGCGCCGGGCACCTTATTATCTGCTTGCCATGGCAGTGTGCAGTACAGATCTGGGTAGAGATCTGGGTGGAGATCTGGGTTGCACCCGCGAAAACGTCCCTCCTTCAACTTGCCCGTCACGTGGCAGCGCGCCGTGCGCGGCAGGGCACGCGGCGTCAAAGTTCCAAACGGTCGTTTTGGAACTTCCAAATTAGGCGATCCGGGCGCATTTCCGCGCGCCTGCCACACGCACCATGCCAATTCCCGCACCGCAGCGAGGGGCATCCTGCCGTGTGGCGTGTGGTGGAGTTGGGAGCGGGGTTTTTGGCCTGCTTAATACATGGTCACCGGCCTTTTGTGGTTGTGATATCCCTCTCTCTCTCTCTCCCTCTACTCCTCCTCTACTTGTCCCTCTCTCCTCCCCTCTCTCTTGCTACCTAGCTGGCCTGCTGCTGCTACTGCTGCTGTCTGCGGCTGTTGACCCACCACCACCACATAGCCCTGCTGTCACACGAACCACATCTCCACTCACCCGCTCTCTTGCAATCGCTCGCCCCCTCGCCAATCCGCCCAAGTCAGGTGGGCTGACTACAGCACAGTGTGCCACCAACGGCACCACCTGGGCTGGTACCAGAACCTGGGCTGCCCTAGGCTGCTACCCACAGTGGCACGCGCCATGGCAGACACACCTGCAGCATCTGCCGCAGCGGCAGCAGCAGCAGCAGCAGCGGCGGCAGCAGCGTCAACAGTGCCGGATGCCGCGCCGCCCGCTGCAACGGCGGCGGCGCCAGCAGAAGAGGAGGCAGAGGCGCCAATGACGGAGGAGGAGATGGAGGAGATACGCGCGCTGCAGGCGATGCTGCTGGCCAAGCAGGCAGAGCTGGCGCGGCTGCATGCCGAGGCGCGGCAGATGGAAGCAACGCGCGCGCAGCTGGGCGCGTTGATGGCCGCCATGTTTGGGGCGCGCGGCGCAGACGAGGAGGGCGGGGAGGATGTGGATACGGGCGGTGCCAGTGGCGCACCCGCTCCTGCACCGGCCACCGCCGCCGCCGCTGCCGCTACAGCAGCAGTAGCAGCAGCGCCTGCACCTGCACCTGCGCCAGCTGCTGCCGCCGCCGCTGCCGTCGCACCAGCAGCTGGTGACGAGGAAGAGGAGGAGGAGGAGGGCGATGAGGAGGAGCTACGAGTAGCCGTGCTGGCCAAGCTGCAGGAGCTGGAGGCGCTGCAGCAGGAGGCGGCGCGCGCACAGTCGCTGCGATCACTGCTGGCTGCCCGCATGGCAGCGCTGCTGGAGGGAGGTGGGTTGGAGGAAGAGGGCGGTGAGCCCGCCGCCGCCGCTGCCACCGCCGATTCGCCAGCCCCAGCCGCAGCAGCGGCAGCAGCGGCTGCGCTCCCCACAGCAGCCGCCACAGCGGCGCCCACCGGCGGCGACGCCGCAGGGGAGGCTGCAGGGGAGGGTGGCGAGGAAGACGAGACTGGCGAAGGGGGCGATGAGGAGGAGGCAGAGTTGCTGGCGCTGCAAGCGGCGCTGCTGGCCAAGCTGCAGGAGCTGGAGGGCCTGCAGCGGGAGGCAAAACAGCTGGAGGATGCGCGCACGCGGTTGGCTGCCCTGATGGCCGCTGTGCCTGGCCTGTCGTCCCTGGTGGAGGAGGATGGCGAGGAGGAAGATGGTGAGGAGGAGGGCGGCGAGGGTGGCGGTGAGGAGGGTGTTGCAGCTGCCGCCCCGGCCCCGGCACCAGCGCCTGCGCCAGCACCAGCACCAGTGCCGACTGCTGAGGCTGCGCCTGCCGCCGGCGAGGGCGGTGATGCGCCGGCTGACGGCACACCGGCCGCGGAGGCGGCAGCAGAGGAGGAGGAGGAGGAGGACCCAGAGGATCTGGCACGCATGCAGGCGGAGGTGGCCCAGCTGCGTGACCTGATGGCGGCGCAGCAGCAGCAGATGGAGCTGTTGCGCATGCGGGCCGAGCTGTACGACCTCTATGAGAAGCGGCAGGCGCTGATGAATGACCTGCTGGCAGCGCAGGCAGAGGAGGACGCCGCGGCGGCCGCCGACGCTGCTGCCGCCGAGGCGTTACCTGCCGCCGCGGCTGCTGCACCTGCTGCCGCTGCCACTGCACCTGCCGCCGCGGCTGCTGCCGCTGCTGCTGCTGCCGCTGTTGCCGCTGCTGCACCACCTGCCGCCGCACCCACGCCTGCACCCGCATCCGAGCCGGCAAGCAGTGACGCGCCAGCGGAGTCAGCGGATGACGTGCTGGGTGTGCTGGCTGGCTTGCTGTCTCGCGCCCGGTTTGGCGGCGGCGGTGTGCCGCCTGCTGCTTTGGCGGCGCTGCTGGGCGGCATGGCGGGTGGCGCGGTGGAGGTTGAGGGCTCCCCCAGCGATGACGGCAGTGCCGATGACGCGGGCGAGACCGGCGGCGACGGCGATGGCGGCGGTGACGGGGATAGCACGGATGACGACGATGAGGTGGCCATCGTGGCGCTCAACCCCCAAGCCCACCCGCCCGCTGCCGCCGCGCATGCTGCTGGCGCCGCTGCCGCCGCTGCAGCAGCTGCTGTTGAGGACACCGCCGCTGGCGACGACGATGAAGACGGCGGTGGCGACGACGGGGAGGATGACGAGGAGCTGCGGCTGCTCCGCGCGCAGTTGGCGGCAACGCTAGAGCGTGCGGCGGCACTGGAGGCAGAGTCGGCACGGCTGACGGCGCTGCGGGAGGCGCTACGCGCACAGATGGAGGCAGCTGTAGCTGCTGGAGGTGATGGCGGCGATGGGGCGCCTGCAGACGCAGCGGTGCCGGCGGCACCAGCTGGAGGCGCCGGCGTGACTGCGCTGGCCGCCGTCGTACCACCGCGCGGCTCTGCCGGCGACGAAGACGCTGGCGGCGAGGACGGTGAGGATGGTGGCGACGACGGCGACCCAGAGGCGCGCCTGGAGCAGCTGCAGGTAATGCAAGCGCAGCTGGCCATGCTCCTGCGCCTGCGGCAGCTGATGCAGCTGGAGGCGGCGGTGGCGTCGTTGGGGGACGGCGAGGGGGGCGAGGGTGACGGCGGCAGTGCCGGCGGCGAGCGGAGTGCCGTTGCAGCGCTGCTTGCCAACCCCATCGTCACCGGCCTGCTGGGCGAGCAGTTTGCAGACATGGCAGCACTCGACGGCAGCAGCAGCGGCGATGACGCTGCTGGCCCTGCTGCGACGGCAGGGTTGGAGGAACGCAAGGCAACAGACAGCCCGGCAACCGCCCCAGCGGCCGCCGCGCCGGCTGCAGCGCCTGCCGCCCCGGCAGCGCCGGCGCCCGCATCTGCGCCGCCGGCGGGCGACGCTGGCAGCGAGGGCGCGCCAGGGTGGACCGCCTTTGGGGACAGCGACGCCGAGGAGCCGGTGGTGGACGTGCCACCGCCTGCAGCAGCAGCCATGGAGCGTGCGCCGTCGTGGGGTGCATCCACGGTGGCCACCGAGGCCGGCGTGGGCGTGGGTATGTGCGGCGGTGAAGCTGAAATCCCGGAAGACATCGGCGGCGGCGAGTACGACGATGAAGGCGACGGTGGCGAGGGTGACGGTGTGCGCGACGCGGGGTTGGCGGCGTTGGCGGCGGCGTTGCTTGGCGGCGGCGGCGGCGGCGGTGGCGGCGGTAGTGTCGGTGGTGAAATGGATGTTGACGGCGTCATGCGCATGGCCACACTGTTGATGCAGCTGGAGCGGGCTGCCGAGGCAGCTGCAGAGGCAGAGGAGGGCGCTGGTGGTGCCGCTGGCGGCGCAGGCGGTGGTGGCGGCGCAGCGGGCGGCGCGGGCGGTGGTGGTGCTGCAGGTGGTGCGGGCGGGGCTGTCCGGCGGGCGGCCTCTGAGTACGACGCGGGCGGCGATGCGGCGCGACGCGAGGACATTGACGAGGTGGCGGCGCTGCCTGACATTGTGCCGACACCCACGCGGGCCACCGCAGCACACAGCCCAGCATCCGGGCCGCGTGGCGGCGGTGCGGCTGCTGCTGCTGCTGCTGCTGCTACAGCGGCTTCGCCAGCATCAACTGCGCGACCCACTGCGGCCATACCATCACCGGCGCCACCGCCTGCTGCCGATTCCGCAGCACGCGAGCCAGCGCGGTCGCCACTGCGCGTCACCCACCCACCGCGTGTGTATGCCGCGCCAGCACCGGCACCGGCGCCGGCACCGGCGCCACCGGCGCCCGCGGAGGAGGAGTACGAGCCGGACTTCGAGGCGGAGGAGGATGCCGACAGCACAGGCGGCGACGTGGATGGCCTGACGGTGGAGAGCATGCGCCGCCACACAGCCGTCATGGCGGACCGATTTGCCATGTTCCAGCACCTGATGGCGGACCGCGACATCATGGACTTTGTGTTGGATGTGCTGCGCGACGAGTCGGCGGCGAACGGCACGGGGAGCAGCGACGACGCTGCCTCCGTGCCCGCCTCGCCGCCGTCGTTGGCGCGGCTTATGGAGGAGGAGGAGGCTGAGGGCGGCGGGGCGGCGCGGTGGCCGCGGCTGGTGGGCGTGTACGCACGCCCCATGGAGCGCATTGCTAACTACGGCGGCGCTAGCGTGGCGTGGATTGTGACGCGCGCCATTGGCGAGGCGGTGCGGGAGGCGATCCACTACGCGCTAGCCATCGCGCCGGAGGGCGACGAGGAACCTGGCAACATGCTGGCAACCGTGCTGCTGTCGCCCGAGTTCCGCACCACCTTCCACACCGCCATGCTGGAGCACATGACCTCCGACGCGCCCGTCATCCGCCCCCTGGTGGCCTCTGCACTGTGCCACCGCATTGCTGCCGCCGTGGATGGCCCCACGCCCGCCACGACTGCAACTGTGCCGGCGCCTGCCCCTGCTGCACCACCACCGCAGCCACCTGCTGCCCCCGCTCCTGCCCCCTCTGCTGCTGTTGCTGTCCGGACGCCCATCCGCGGCGGCGGCGGCGGCGGTGGCGGCGGCAGCGGTGGCGCCGCCCCGAGTGATGGCGTTGCATCACCTGGCCTGGACGGTACGCTGCGTGAGACGGTGCGGCTGCCCGACGCGCCGTCTACGACCACCGGCACCGCGTCGGGCGGCGCCACGTCAGCGTCGTCCACCAGCCACCTGACCACGCCGGCACAGTGGCTGCAGTGGGGTCAGGCGCAAGCGGCAGAGGCGGCGGCGGCGGACGCGGCGGCGCGGGAGGCGGCGGCGGCAGCGGCGCGTCCGCCTACCAATGCGGACCGGTATGCAGGCCGCGGCGCCACGGCGGCGCCCACCACGCCTGCCCGGCAGGTGGTGGCTGGCGGCGCCACGGACGGCGTGCATGATTATGTGGCGCCGGCGGTGGCGCACACGCCGGGCGACGTGCGGTCGCGCACCCTGTTTGTGCCGCCCGGCGCCAGCCTGGCTGACACGCTGGCCAGCGCGACGGAGGCGGGCGGGCGGGCGCGAGTGGTGGTGGTGCCGCCCAAGCCGGCGTGGCAGGCACCATCGGGCCCGACTGCGCGCGCACCCACCGGCGCGCTGAGTGCGGTGGCCAGCGAGGTGGTTGCTACGCTGCACCCTGCGGCGGCAGGTGCGACCGCGTCGACGACGCGCGCGCCCGGTGCGAAGCGGAATGTGGGCGCCCCCATTGCCGCGCGCGCCACGACTGGCAGCCGCGCACCCGCCGCCCCTGCGCCCACGCTGGACTCAGCCACGTACGGCACCATGCCGCGCGTGACGGCGCCCGCCCCGCGCAGCCTCACGTCCGCCATGCAACCCGTGCCCCTGCCGCCGTCGCTGGTGCCCATCGACATGCACGGTGGCTTCTCCAGTTCTGCATTGACAACGGCAGGCGCGTCGCGCCACCCAGATGTTCTGGTGGAACGCCACGTCCGCGTACCAGCTGCCGCCGTCGCTGCTGGTGCGCCGTCCGCCGCCGCTGGCGCTGACAGCGCTCTGAACACCAGCGTGGGTAGCTCGCGCAGCCGTGGCAGCAGCGGCGGCGGTGGCGGCGGCAGCAGCAGCGCGCGTAGTGCGCCGCACCACAGCGTGCGCGGCAGCAGCCGCGGGAGCCACGGCAGTGGCGGCGGCGGCGGGGGTGGGGGTGGGAGCGGTGGTACGAACCGCACCGCCCGCCCCATGCAGCCGCGCTATGAGGTGGTTGCAGCACCGACAACCACCACCACGGCATCAAGCGCCAAGACCGGCGCTGCTGCCGTGCCTCGCCGGTCGCCGCCACTGCTGGTGACGACGGGGCACCCACCGCCGGGATCGCCTGACAGCCCCCGCGTGCGCCACGAAACGCCGCGGTGGCTGCGTGCGGCGCTGTTGGTGGATGACGCCGCTGCTGTGCCAGCTGCTGCTGCTGCTGCACCCGCAGAGTCGGCAGCTGCAGCGCCGGAAGGCGGCCGCCCGCTGGTTGACATTGTTGCCGCGACGGGCAGCGACCCGGAGTGGTTGACGGACGACCCGCTGCAGAACAAGCCCGAGACGCAGGCGGCAGCGGCGGCGGCGTCGTGGAACGAGACGGTGCGCAGCATCCAGGCGTCGCGGGACAACATCACGGTGGCCACCTCCCGCGTGCCTGCCACGGACGGCTTTGCTGTGCCGCCCCGCAGCGGCGGGCACCCCCCGCTGGACCGTATTGACTCGCTGCAGAGTGGCGGCGGTCGCAGTAGCAGCGGCGCTGCGAGTACCGCGTCGCCGTCCACGGCAGCCGCGCCGTCGCCGTCCCAACGCTCACCGCCACCGCCGCCACCGCCACCGCCAGCGGCGGCTGCAGCAGCACCACCCACGCCGGAAGCCATTGTTGCAACGCTACGCACGCTGGAGGCGCTGCGTGGCGCCGCGCCGTTTGTTGCCGGCGCCATTGACTCCATCACCGCGGCGCTCTCGGCGTCGCTGGTGTCACAGCCGCCGACGCCGGCGGCAGTGCCGCTGCGGCCGCTAGTTGCCGATGACGCCGAGTCGGTGGCGACGGGCACGGAGGGCGACGTGAGTGTGGCGACGGATGCGTACGAGGGCAGCGGCCGGCCTGTTGTGGCGGTGGGTGGCAGCGGTGTGCCTGACGCCACCGACCTGGCGTCCTACGACCAGCTTCGTGAACTGCTGCGCGGCGGCGCCGCGGATGCTGCTGCTGCCACCGCCAAGTATGCCACCATGCTCATTACGCCGCACCCTGGCGCGCCGTCCACGGGCAGCAGCGCGTCGCCTGGGGTACGCAGCGGGCCCGTCCCACTGCCACCCAGCGCCGGGCGCGAGGTTGTTAACGAGGCGTTTGATTACGAGGAGTCCGTGACCGGCCGTGGCGCCGCGCGTGTTGCTGGCGGTGACGGTGCGTCCATCGCCACCGACGCGTCGCACATGTCGCTACCCAACGACGGCATTGCGGGCGGTGGCGGTGGTGAGGTGGATGCAGACTCGCCGCCGCTGCATGCGTCGCCGCTGGTGGCGGAGCCACGCAGCCTGGAGGGCCGGGTGCCGCACGCATTCTACGACTACGCCGAGCCAGCGGGCGGCGTGCAGCCACCCGCGGCGGCGGCAGCACTGAGTGCGTTGGCGCCAGCGAGCGGTGTCTCACCCGCCAGGTTTGTGGCTGGCGTACATGCGGCAGCAGCGCCGCCGCCGCCGCCACCCGCGGCTGCGGCAGCCCGCCCCGCCACTGCAGCCTCTGCCCCCGTCGCAGCCGTGGACCGGCCTGCGGGTGGCGTGTCGCTGGCGTCGCCGGCGGTGACGCACGCCAGCGGCGCTGGGGCGCACCGGTACGGCATGTGGGCGAGCGACGACGAGGGCGGCGGTGGCGGCGGCGGCAGCATCAGCGGATGGACGCACTCGGATTCCGACGACAGCGATGACGACGAGGCTGCTTACTTTAGCGCTGCGCAGTTCCCCGCTGCCGGCCGCAAGGCGTCGCTTGGTAGCGAACTGGGCGGCGGCGGCAGTGATTTTGGCGGCGGGTTTAGTGGCGATGGTCGCAACTGGGCCAGCGGCAGTGGCGGCGGCGGGGGCGGCGGCGGTGCCAGTGGGAGCGCGCGCGGCGGAGATGCGGGCGGCGGTGAGGGTGGCAGCCGGTATGGCGGCGGCGGCAACGGGGGCGCCGACCCACGGCGGCGGGCGGCGTTGGCTTCCAAGCGCCGCGCCCGCGTGGTGCGGGACCTGCGCAAGCGGCGCGCGCTGGCGCTGGCGGTTGCGTTGCGTGCCGCTGGCACGTGGGGCGACGTCAGCAGTCGCGATGCCGTCAGCAGCGGTGGTGCGGGGCTGGCGCACGAGGAGCTGCTGGCGCTGGTGTGGGAGATTGGTGCGGTGCTGACCGGCCTTCCAGTTGCGGCGTTGCCGGCGGTTAGCGCGCCTGGCATGCCGCTGCCAGACGAGGCGGAGCTGGAGGAGGACCAGCCGTCGGCGGGCGCGTCGCGTTGGCCGCTGCCGTCCTCGCGGCGCACACGCAAGCGGCTTGTGCGTCTGTACGCGCTGGCGGCGTGGCAGGCGACGGTGCCAGCGTTCCAGGCCGGCCTGCTCAGCTACGCGAATGCGGACGGCAGCGCGCCAGCGGTGCAGAAGGGCGTGCTGCGCGACGTGCGCGTGGCGCTGTCAGACTGGTGGGCGCTTGTGGCGGTGTCGCTGCCGCACCACATCCCCCCCCCGAGCGCCGTCATGGCGGCCTCTGCCGCCGCCGCCGCTGCTGCGGATGCCGCAGGCGCGGATGCCGCGCTGCTGCCGGCGGGCGGCGCGGATGACTTTTCGTTCCACACCAGCCCCGCTGCTGTGGGTGGCGGCGGTGGTCGGTTCACTGCCGCCCACGGCGGCGGCGCCGACGCTGGGTTTGACGACGGCGAGGATGGCGAGCCGCCGACTGGCTCGCCGGCGTATGACGCCTTCATTGCCGCGCGTCGTGCTGCGTTGGACCCTGCACGCGTGCTGGCCATGGTCACGGGCGCCACTGCGCGGCCCGGCGGTGGCGGTGGCGCCGCGGCGTACGCGGAGACGGGGCTGGATGTCAGCGTGGACACCATTGGCCAGCTGGCGCGCGACGACCTGGCGCACGGCGGCGGCGGCGATGAATATGACGGGGAGGTGGTGTTGCACCCGCCGCCCGTGCCCGACGGCGCTGCTGCGGACGGCGAGGAGCTGGACCAGACCGCGATGCTGAATGCGCACATGCTGGCGGAGGCGGCACGCCACCTCACGTTCCCAGTGGGTAGCCCACTGGCTGCCGCCTTTGCTGCGGCGGCGGCGGCGCGCGGCCCTGGCCACCGCGCCGCAGCTGGCGGTGCTGGCGGCCGTGTCGTTGACGACGATGACGACGATGCCGATGGCGGCGCCGAGTGGTAATTGTACGGCGCCGTATGTGGCGTGTGAGTGTGACCCTTGAAGTTGTGTCAATCATTGTTGTGTCATTGATGTCGTGGTTGGTTGAAGGTGCAGGTTGCAGCGGCCGTTGGCGGGCTCGACGCCATCACCGTTTTCCACATCACAGGCAATGCAGGCTGCCTCGAGGCTGGCTGCAGGCCGCTGCAGCAGCGCAGCTGCCAGCTGCCAACGGAGTGTTGTCGCTCGTGGCCGCGTTGCGCCCATTATTGTGGCCGCTTGTAATAAGCAATATCACAACAGCCTAGGTTGCAGCTCGGTACCTGCATTGAGGTGGCGAGTGTTGGCAGGCAACCTCGACACCTTTTCTACCCCGCCTCATCACACTCGGGGTGCGCGCATGCATGGACTCTTGGAAAAGCACCAGTCTTGTGCCCCAGTGCCCCCGTAGTTGACAAACTCCTGATGCCAGTATTGTAATCTGTGTTGCCTGCGCCGGTGCTGTGATCTGCGTTAGCAGTGGCCGTGCCGAGGTCTGCGTTGGCGGCGGCCGCGACCACGGCACCGCTAACGACATTGACTTGCGCCACCTTGCAGTGGTGCAGCTACGCTGTTGGGCACTGCAAAACAAGGTGGCACCATGCCAGGATGCGGCCAGGGGCGAAGCACCGCTGCGTGTTTGCCACCGTCTACTGCTGCGCTTCCCATAAGGTTGCCCTGCACCGCTTTGCGGCGTGGGGCGCAGCGCAGGGCCGATTGTTGGTCGCTGGACACCACGGCAGTATGTGTAAGGCAGCAGCGCCCCACACGATGTACAATACCAAGCTGCCTGCGTGGTGGCAGCTTGGTGGCGGCAACGCTGGCAGCAGTGGCAGTAGCGCTTCTGCTCCCTCGCAGCGTGGCTGGCGAGCGGCACATAGCGGCGGCAGCGGGGCATGTGTGTATTGTGCAGGATGGCGGCAGCGTAGCATGTCGCGGCAACGCCACCAGCACCGGCAAGCTCGCTGCACCGACTAATGTAACCTTCCATGCTGTGACGGTTGGTGACGACTTCAGCTGCGGTCTGACAACCAATGGTAGCAGCCTGCGGTGCTGGGGCGCCCTGCCGGGCGGCACGGCACAGCTGCCTCCTTCAACGTTTTTCATTGACGCACATGCCGGACCGCGCCATGTGTGTGGCCTGGTGCCAAATGGCACCGTTCTCTGCTACGGCGACGCGACGTCGCGGGGCGCCATCAATGTGCCGTCGGGTGTCGCCTTTCAGGGCGTCACGGCGGGTGCGAACTACACCTGCGGCGTGGCGCGCAACCACAGTGCAGTGTGTTGGGGGGATAATAGCAACCCGGTGGTAGCAGCGGCGAGTGCGTGGCGGGCAATTACTGATGCGGAGCACGTGGCGGCGGGTGCAGACCACGCATGCTACGTGCGAGTGAATGGCAGCGTGGCCTGCTGGGGAAGTAATGGCCAGGGTGCGGCGGCACCGC
>ERZ778022.2622-NODE-2622-length-18614-cov-4.367692_pt1 | contig 18614 bp, 15 predicted proteins | sample MGYA00375752_ERZ778022 | MGnify/ENA primary metagenome ERZ778022 (study PRJEB29350, sample SAMN05389826) | bioreactor metagenome | isolation source: Thiocyanate bioreactor | place: South Africa: University of Cape Town | collected 2014-04-04 ... | reverse complement strand
TGGTGGTGCTGGGACCCGGTCGAGAATGCCTCCTTCATGCCCTGGCTCGCCGGCACGGCGCTCCTGCATTCCGCGGTCGTCATGGAAAAGCGCGAGGCGCTCAAGGTCTGGACGATCCTGCTCGCGATCCTGACGTTCTCGCTCTCGCTCATGGGCGCGTTCCTCGTGCGCTCGGGTGTGCTCTCGTCGGTGCACGCCTTTGCCGTGGATCCGCAGCGCGGCGTGTTCATCCTCGGCATCATGAGCGTCTTCATCGGCGGCGCACTCACGCTCTATGCCTGGCGTGCGCCGAGCCTGCGCCAGGGCGGTCTCTTCGCGCCGATCAGCCGCGAGGGCGGGCTCGTCCTCAACAACGTGCTGCTCACGACGGCGACCGGCACCGTGCTCGTCGGCACGCTCTATCCGCTCGCGCTCGAAGCCATCAACGGCGCCAAGATCTCCGTCGGCCCGCCCTACTTCAACGCGACCTTCGTGCCGCTCATGGTGCCGCTGCTGCTCGCGCTGCCCTTTGGCCCGCTGCTCGCCTGGAAGCGCGGTGATGTCCACGCGGCCCTGCAGCGCCTCATGATCGCCGGGCTTCTGGCCATCGGCGCCGCTGTCGTCGTGTTCGCGTTCGTCGAGCGGGGCCCGTGGCTCGCGCCCTTTGCCATCGCACTCGGCGTGTGGGTGGTTGCGGGCGCCATCAGCGAGCTGCTGTTCCGCGCGCGCGCCGGCAATGCCCAAGGTGCCGAGGTGTTGCGCCGTCTCGGCAATCTGCCGCGCTCGGTGTACGGCACGGCAATTGCGCATGCCGGTGTCGGCGTCATGGTGATCGGCATTGCCGCGACGAGCGCCTGGCAGAGCGAGAAGATCCTCACCATGCGCCCCGGCCAGACGGCGCAAATTGCCGGCTACGAGCTCACCTTCAAGGGCGTGGCGCCGAACGACGGGCCGAACTACCGCGAGATCATCGGCCTCATGACCGTCTCGCGGGGCGGCAGCCTCGTCACCGAGCTCGCGCCCTCCAAGCGGCAATACAACGCGCCGCCGCAGGCGACGAGCGAGGCCGGCATCTATGTCGCGCTCGCGGGCGATCTCTATGCCGTGCTCGGCGATGATGCGGGCGATGGTGCCTGGGCCGTGCGGCTCTACTTCAATCCGCTTGTGCGCCTCATCTGGATCGGTGCCGTCATCATGTTCATCGGCGGCGCTTTCTCGCTGAGCGACCGGCGGCTGCGCGTCGGCGCACCGAGCCGGCGACGGCCGCGCAGGCCGGTACCGACTCCGGCTCCGGCGGAGTGATGCCGATGCGCTTCAGCGTGCGCGCACTTCTGTTGCTGTCATTGCTCCTCCTGCCCGGGGCGGCACACGCCGTGCAGCCGAACGAGGTGCTGAAAGATCCCGCCCTCGAGGCGCGGGCGCGCGCGCTCTCGGCGCAATTGCGCTGCCTCGTTTGCCAGAACCAGTCGATCGATGATTCCGATGCGCCGCTCGCCAAGGATCTGCGGCTCCTCGTGCGCGAGCGCCTCGTCGCCGGTGACAGCGACCAGGAGGTCACGCGCTTCCTCGTCGCGCGCTATGGCGAGTTCGTACTGTTGAGGCCCCCACTCAGCGGGAACACGCTACTGCTCTGGCTGACACCCCTCCTGCTGCTCGCCGCTGCGGCCGGCGGCATCGGCTGGCGGCTGGCCGCAGCGCGCAAGGGTGGGGCCCCGCCGGCGCCTCTGACGGCGGATGAACAGCGCCGCCTCGCGGGTCTGCTCAAGGAGCCACCGGCCGAGAAATAAACGATAAAGCCGGGTGATTGGGGGCCGTACATCCGCCCCCGGATTGCAAATATTGCCACTTGCGAATATTAGTCATAGAGGGCCGGCGCGACCCGGCCATCGCGAAAGGGCATTAGGCATCATGTCCATGGACGCACTCGCCAAGGAGGCCCGGGACGGCGACGAGCTGCCGGCCAGCGAGGTGCTGAACTCCATGCGCTGGGCCGCCGAGGAGGCAGCCGGCGTGCTGCGCTCGATCGGCAGTCCCTATCGCCTGATGATCCTCTGCCTGCTCGTCGAGCGCGAGAAGACGGTGACGGAGATCTGCGACGCCATCGGCGCGCGCCAGAGCCTCACCTCGCAGCATCTGACGCGGCTCCGTCTCGATGGCCTCGTGAAGGCCGAGCGGCGCGGCCACTTCGCCTACTATTCTCTGACGGACACCGTGGCGAAGGAGATCGTCGCCACGCTCTATCGCCATTACTGCGCAAAAGGCATGCTGCCGGAGAAGAAATGAGAGGCACGGTTCTGAAGCCGGGTGGTCTCCGCCTCGCGGCTGGCGCACTTGGACTGATGCTTACGGGCTCGGCAGTCGCGAGCGACGCGAAGAAGGTCGCTTATGGCCGCCATCTGTCCGGCGAATGCAGCGCCTGCCATCGCATCGACGGTACGGACAACGGCATTCCCTCGATCACGGGATGGGATCCCGAGGAGTTCGTTCACACGCTCGTTTTCTATCGCAATGGCGAGCGCAACAATCCCGCGATGGTCTCCGTGGCGCAGTCGCTCGAGGATGACCAGATGAAGGCGCTTGCCAGCTACTACGGCTCCTTGCCCAAAGGCCTGCGCGCGAAAAAGAAGTGAGCGGAAGCGGGAGAGCCCTGCGGCTCTCCCTTCCTGTGAACAGCCTCAGCCCTTCACGCCCGCATCGGCGAGCTTGCCGCCGGAAGCCGCGAGCTTCTCGATGAGCGGTGCGATCGCCCAGCGTTTGCCGTGGCGCGCCTCGTAGGCCTTGATCTTCTCGGCGACCTTCGCGAGGCCCATTTCCTCGATCTGCCACATGGGGCCGCCGCGCCAGCCGGGGAAGCCATAGCCATTGAGGTAGATCGTATCGATGTCGGAAGCGCGCAGCGCGATGCCCTCTTCGAGGATCTTCGCGCCTTCGTTGGCGAGCCTGAGCAGGCAGCGTTCGACGATCTCGTCGGCACCGGGCTTGCGGTTCGAGAGGCCCTGCGCGGCCGCTTCCTTCGCGAACATCTCCTCGATCTTGGGATCGCTCTGGCGCTTGCGGTCGGCGCCGTAGGTGTAATAGCCGGCGCCCGTCTTCTGGCCATGCCGGCCCATTTCTACGATCGCATCCGTGACGCGATAGAGCTTCGCGCGCTCGGGCGTCAGCTTGTGCTCCTGGCGAATGCGGTAGCCGACATCGAGGCCGGCCATGTCCATCATCGCGAGTGGGCCCATGGCGAGACCCCAGGCTTCGAGTGCGCCGTCGATGTCGGCCGGCGTCGCGCCTTCGAGCAGCATGGCCTGCGCCTCTTCGAGGTAGGCCTCCACCATGCGATTGCCGATGAAGCCGAAGCACACGCCCGAGACGACACCGACCTTACCGATGCGCCGTGCGATCGCCATTGCCGTTGCCAGCGTATCCTTGGCCGTCTCCTTGCCGCGAACGACTTCGAGGAGCCGCATGATGTTGGCGGGCGAGAAGAAGTGCATGCCGGCCACATCCTGCGGCCGCTTGGTGGCGGATGCGATCTCGTCCACATCGAGCGTCGAGGTATTGCTCGCCAGCACGGCGCCGGGCTTGGCGACGGCATCGAGCTTCGCGAAGATCTCCTTCTTCAGCGCCATGTTCTCGAACACGGCCTCGATGATGAGATCCGCATTCACGAGCGCCTTGAGATCGAGCGAGGTCGTGAGGTTCGCCAGGCGCTTCTGGCCTTCCTCGGCCGAGATGCGTCCGCGCTGGACATTGCTTTCGATGGTCTCGCGTACGCGCTTGGCGCCCTGGTCGAGCGCCTGCTGGTTGGCCTCGACGATCGTCACTGGCAGTCCCGCATTGAGGAAGGCGAGGCCGATGCCCGTGCCCATGGTGCCCGCGCCGAGAATGCCGACGGTCTTCACCTCGCGCGGCGTTACGTCCTTGCCGATGTCGGGGACGTTCGCCGCCTGACGTTCGGCGAAGAAGGCGTACTGCAGCGCCCGCGCATAGGGCTTGCCGGCAAGCTCCAGAAATAGTTCGCGCTCGCGTGCAACGCCGGCCTTGTAGTCCGAGCCGACGGCCGCCTCGACAGCGGCAATGCAGTTCTTCGCAGCCATCGGCCCCGAGGGATGACGCGCGATGGAGGCGCGCTTCTTGGCAAAGAGATCGGCCGGCACGCTCGCGGGATCGATGCGCGTGGCGCTGCCAGGGCGCGGGCCTTTGCCGGCCGCGACCAGCTCGCGCGCGAAGGCGATCGCGCCCTCGACCACATCGCCTTCGACGAGCCGATCCACGAGGCCGACCTTGGCCGCCTTCTCGGCGTTGATGGGATTGCCCGAGACGATCATGTCGAGCGCCGCTTCGACGCCGATGATGCGGGGGAGACGCTGCGTGCCGCCGGCGCCCGGCAGGATGCCGATCTTGACCTCAGGAAGGCCGAGCTGGTTCGCGGCCTTGTTCGCCACGCGATAGTGACAGCCGAGCGCGACCTCCAGACCGCCGCCGAGCGCGAGGCCGTTGAGCGCTGCAACCACCGGCTTTGCCGATGCCTCCATGGTGTCGATGACCTCGCCGAGGCCCGGCGGCTTCGGGCCTGAGCGGAACTCGGTGATGTCGGCGCCGGCCGAGAAGGCACGGCCGTCACCGGTAACCACGATGGCCTTGATGGCCGGATCGGCATTGGCGGCGGCAATGCCGTCCTGGATGCCCTGGCGCACGCCTTGGGCGAGCGCATTGACCGGGGGATGCGCGAGGCGGATGACGGCGATATCGCCCGATTTGGTCAGGGTTGCGGTGGCCATGGGGGTGTCCTCCTGCTGAATGCCGGCTCGGGCCGGACTGCGCGCGCAAGCGACCTTCGGAGTGCTTGGATTTGCGCGCGGCGGCGTCTAACGTTGGCGCATAACAAATCCGGGAGAAGCGCGCCATGCTCAAAGGGCAGATGATGGATCAGCCGTTGCTGGTCTCGAGGTTGATCGATTATGCCGCCGAGGTGCATGGGCCGGCAACGATCGTCACATCGACCGTCGAAGGCGGCCTCCATCGCTACACCTTTGCCCAGGCCCGCCCGCGCATTGCGAAGCTCGCCAACGCGCTCCTCAAGCTCGGCGTGAAGCCCGGCGACCGGGTCGCAACGCTCGCGTGGAACACGTACCGGCATTTCGAGCTCTACTACGCGATCTCCGGCATCGGCGCGGTCTGTCACACGATCAACCCGCGTCTTGCACCTGATCAGATGAGCTACATCGTCAATCATGCGCTGGACAAGATCCTTTTCTTCGACCTGACCTTCGCGCCGCTCATCGCCAAGCTGGCGCCGGCATTCCGGCCCGTCGGCACCTATTTCGCGATGACCGATCGGGCGCACATGCCGGCCGAGCCGCCGGTCGCGAACCTGCAATGCTACGAGGAGCTGCTCGACAGCGGCGAGCCCGAGATTGAATGGCCGGAGATGGACGAGCACGCGGCTTGCGCGCTCTGCTACACCTCGGGCACCACGGGCGACCCCAAGGGCGCGCTCTATTCGAACCGCTCGACGGTCCTGCATACGCTCTTCACGCTCGCCTGCGTCAGCTCGCCCTTCGGCGTGCGCAATCCCGTGCTGCCGGTGGTGCCGCTCTTCCACGCCAATGCCTGGGGGCTTCCCTATGCTGCGGCGATCTCGGGCACACCCATCGTTTTTCCCGGGCCGCGGCTCGACGGCGCGAGCCTTTTCGATCTCATGGAGGGCGAGGGCGTCTTCTCCTCCTGGGGCGTGCCGACCGTCTGGCTCGGCCTCATCTCGGAGATGAAGCAGCGCGGGCGGAAACCGCGCAATCTCACCCAGGTGATCGTCGGCGGCTCGGCGCCGCCGCCGGCCATGATCGAGATCTTCGAGCGCGACTTCGACATCCGCGTGCTGCACGGCTGGGGCATGACGGAGATGAGCCCGATCGGCACGTTCACGCCGCAACGCGCGAATGATCCATCGCTCTCGATCGACGAGCGCGTGCGCGTGAAATCCATCCAGGGCCAGCGCATGTTCGGCGTGGACCTCAAGATCGTCGACGAGGACGGCAAGCGCTTGGCCCATGACGGCAAGGCGAGCGGCGAGCTTTTCGTGCGCGGCAATGCGATCGTGAACGGCTACTTCAACAATGAAGCCGCGACGGCTGCGGCACTCGATAAGGATGGCTGGTTCGGCACGGGCGATGTCGCGCGGATCAGCCCCAATGGCTTTCTCTCGATCGTCGATCGCACGAAGGACATGGTGAAGTCCGGCGGCGAGTGGATCAGCTCCATCGACGTCGAGAACACCGTCATGAGCTGCCCCGGCGTCGCCAATGCGGCTGTGATCGGCATCCCGCATCCGAAGTGGACGGAGCGGCCGCTGCTGGTCGTCGTGAAGGCGCCCGGCGCGGAGGTCACCAAAGAGCAGATCCTCGCGCATGTCGCGAGCAAGCTTGCGACATGGCAGGTGCCGGACGATGTGATCTTTGCCGATGCGCTGCCGATGACGGCGACGGGTAAGGTCTCGAAGCGTGAGCTTCGCGTCACCTACGGATCGCACGTGCTGCCGGGGTGATACGCGCTTCCGGCGCGGGCAGGGCCATCATGCCGGAGGCACGTCTTTGACGTGCCCCCGCCCCTCGTTCGCGCTCTGAGAGCGCCAATGCAATTCAGCTCTCCAAAGCCCGCCAGATCAGCACGCTCCCGCCGACGATGATGCCGGCTTCGAGAATGAGCGTGTGCACGCGGACCGAGAAGTGGCGTGCCATCCATTTCGCCGTCAACGTGCCAGGCGTCGCCATGATGCCGATCAGCAGCGCGACCAGCACGAGCTTCAGATCGAGCGCGCCGAAGCCGGCGAAGACCCCCGTCTTTATGAACCCGAGCAGGAAGGAGATGGCGGCGTCGGTCGCAATGACCTGGGTGCCAGTGAGGCCCGTCGCCATCAGCATCGAAAGCAGCATGACGCCGCTGCCCGACGTGCCGCCCATGATCAGCCCATAGCCGACGGATGAGTACGCGAGACCGCGCTCGGACAGCGTGAGTTTGAGATGCTCGAAGAAACGCCGGGCAGGCACGAGCACGATCAGCATGATGCCGATGAGGATGGTCGCGCCCTTGCCGGTGAGCAGAGTGTAGCCCCAGGCGCTCAGCGCGGTGAAAGGGAGCGCAGCGATCGAGACGATCACCACTTTCCGCAAATCGAGCGCCTCCCGGAAGGCCGCGACGCGCGTGGCATTCGTGATGATCGCACTGAGGCCGATGACCGGCACGACGGCCGGCGCGCCGAGGATCGGGACAAGCACGAGCGGCATGAGGAGGCCTGTGCCGTAGCCCGCCAAGCCGCCGAGTATCTGCGCACCGAAGGCGGTCAGGGCGATGACGGCGAGCTGGACGAGCGTCAGGTCGGCAAGCATGGTCCATCAGGTCCAATGGCGAGAGCGATCGACGGGGCCTGGTGACGCATCGAGGACAGGGCTGGCGGAAAGAATCTGCTCTGCCGAGGCAACGCATTTCCCCCTCTCTCCATTCCCTCAATGGAGAGAGGATCGGGGCGAGGGCAGCGGCAAACTAGACAAGCCGGCTCTGGTCGATCGCGGCGCCGATGAAGCTCGCGAAAAGCGGATGGGGCTCGAAGGGGCGGGATTTGAGCTCGGGATGATACTGCACGCCGACGAACCAGGGATGGTCCGGGATCTCGACCGTCTCGGGCAGCAGGCCGTCCGGCGACATGCCGGCAAAGCGCAGGCCCGCAGCTTCCAGGCGCTCACGGTAGCGCGTGTTGACCTCGTAGCGGTGGCGGTGGCGCTCGTGGATATCGTTCGAGCCGTAGATGCGTGCGATGCGGCTTCCCTCGGCAAGGCGTGCCTCGTAGGCGCCGAGGCGCATGGTGCCGCCGAGATCGCCGTCGTTCTTGCGCTTCTCGAGCTCGTTGCCGCGCATCCATTCCGTCATCAGGCCGACGACGGGCTCGTTGGTGGTGCCGAACTCGGTTGAGCTCGCGCTCGTCACGCCGACGATATTGCGCGCCGCCTCGATGCAGGCCATCTGCATGCCGAAGCAGATGCCGAAATAGGGGACGTGCCGCTCGCGCGCGAACTTGGCGGCGAGGATCTTGCCTTCCGAGCCGCGCTCGCCGAAGCCGCCCGGCACCAGAATGCCGTGCACGCCTTCGAGATAGGGCGCAGGGTCCTCGCGCTCGAAGACCTCGCTTTCGATCCACTCGAGACGGACGGCGACCTTGTTGGCGATCCCGCCGTGCACGAGCGCCTCGATCAGCGACTTGTAGGCATCCTTGAGGCCCGTGTACTTGCCGACGATGGCGATCGTCACGCTGCCTTCGGGATTGGCGATCGTGCGCGAGATATTCTCCCACCGCTCGAGCCGGGGTGTCGGTGCGCCCTCGATGCCGAAGGCCGCGAGCACCTCGCGATCGAGCCCTTCGCGGTGATAGGCGAGCGGCACGTCGTAGATGGAGGCGACGTCGAGCGCCTGGATCACGGCGCTCTCGCGCACATTGCAGAAGAGCGCGATCTTGCGACGCTCGGAAGGCGGCACCTCGCGGTCGCTGCGGCAGAGTAGGATATCCGGCTGGATGCCGATCGAGCGCAGCTCCTTCACGGAGTGTTGGGTCGGCTTGGTCTTGAGCTCACCGGCCGAGGGAATATACGGCATCAGCGTCAGGTGAATGTAGACCGAGTGCCCGCGCGGCAGCTCATTGCCGAGCTGGCGGATCGCCTCGAAGAAGGGCAGGCCCTCGATGTCGCCGACCGTGCCGCCGATCTCGACCAGCACGAAGTCGACGTCGTCATTCCCCGAGACGACGAAGCTCTTGATGGCGTCCGTGACGTGCGGAATGACCTGGACGGTGCCGCCGAGGTAGTCGCCGCGCCGCTCGCGACTCAGGATGTCCTGATAGATGCGACCGGTGGTGATGTTGTCGGTCTTGCGCGCCGGCACGCCGGTGAAGCGCTCATAGTGCCCGAGATCGAGATCGGTCTCGGCGCCGTCGTCAGTAACGAACACCTCTCCATGCTGATACGGGCTCATCGTGCCCGGATCGACATTGAGGTAGGGGTCCAGCTTTCTGAGCCGGACTCGATAGCCACGGGCCTGTAGAAGTGCTCCAAGGGCCGCTGAAGCCAGCCCTTTGCCGAGCGAGGAGACCACGCCGCCGGTGATGAAGATGTACCGCGCCATGGGCCTCCACCTTACTCTCTTTCCACACGATTCGGGCCGGCGTTCATGACACCGGCCCAATCCATCCACAGCTCACACTTCAGACGGCTGCGACCGCAGGTGGCCGCCAGCATCCTCGACAATCTCGATTAGCGGTTCGCCGGAACCTGCGGGAGCTGCTGGCGCCCCTGCTGGAGGCTGTCGAGCAGACCGCCGCCCGACGGCGCCGCGGGGGCGCCGGTCGCCGGCGCACCAGGAGCTGCCTTGCCGGGCACGGCTGGCGCCGTCGCTGCTGGCCGATCGAGCGGCGAGGTTGCGCGACGGCTCTGCTGGGCGAGCAACGTCAGGGTGATCGAGGTGACGAAGAATGCCGCAGCGAGGCCTGCCGTCACGCGCGTCAACATGTTCGCCGTACCGCGACCGGTCATGAAGCCGCCGGCACCGCCGCTGCTGCCGATCCCGAGCGCGCCGCCTTCCGAGCGCTGCAGGAGGACGACCGCGCAGAGTGCCGCAGCGATCATCAAATGTATGACCAGCAGAACGGTTGCCATCTAATGCCTCGTTGTCGTGGGGCCGCGGCGCCGGCCATCCCGATGCCGGTTATCCGCGCCGATGATGGGGGCCAATGTCGGCGGCCAAATCTCGGGGGCCTAATCTCGGGGGGTGGTCTACACCATGTCGGGGCAGACTGCCACCACCTCTCCTGCGGCCGATTGGAGGCTATTGCCGGGGGGCGAACGCCGCACTGCCGTCCTCGGTCGCCTGGGGCCGCCGCGGGGGCGGGCGATAGGCATCATCGGCCTTGGGTTGCTGCTTTTTCTTGGCCGGGGCTTTGGCGGGCTCAGTCCCGGCTGTCGCGGGCTTGGTGGCCTTTTCGTTCGCCTTCGCGGCCGGAGCGGCCTTTTTTGCCGGTGCCTTGCTTCCCTCCGGCTGGACTGCCGTCTGTTTCTTCACGGGGGCTTTGGCGGCAGGGGCCTTGGGCGCGGGCGCCTTGGGCAGTCCTGTCGCGGCCGCCGCGGCCGCTGCCGGGCGCTTGGACGCGGGCGGGGCTTTCTGGGGCAGTACAACCGTCTTTCCCTCTGCGGGCGTCTCGCCGGGGCCGGGAACCTCCTCCTCGCCGCCTTCGATCGTCGTCGGCAGGTTGATCCGCGCCTTGGCAAAGCCGCAGCGGAAGTTGAGCTGCTCCTCGACTTCGAGCAGCGCGCCGATGCGCTGCAGGCGGTCGGGCGGAAGGTTGGCGCGTGCCCACTCGGGGCCCCGTGCCATGTCTGCCGCCGCACCCTCGTTACGCAACGTGTCGAGCCGGACCTGGAGTTGCTCGCAGGCGGGTGCATCGAGCTGGGCGCTCGTGGCCGGCACGATGCCAGCGCCCACAAGCGTGAGCGCGGCGGCCAGACCACTCAATCGCAAGCGCTGCATATATCCGTATCCCGTAGCTGCAACCCTATGCATAGGCTGCGATGATCCCCAGGAAGTCCGCGGCCTTGAGGCTGGCCCCGCCGACGAGGGCCCCGTTCACGTTGGCGACCGCCATCAGCTCATTCGCGTTCGATGGCTTCACCGAGCCACCATACAGAATGCGCATGGCCTGCCCTTCGTTGCCGAAGCGCGCTGCCAGCGCTTTTCTGATCAAGGCGTGTACCTCGGCCACATCTCCAGTCGTCGGCGTCAGGCCCGTGCCGATGGCCCATACGGGCTCGTAGGCGACGATCGTGTCAGCGGCGCGGCACGCCTCGGGCAGCGAGCCTGCGAGCTGGCGCGAGACCACCTCCAGCGTCTGTCCGGCCTGGCGCTCGGCCGCGGTCTCACCCACGCAGACGATTGCCGAGAGGCCGGCGCGGTGCGCGGCCTCGGCCTTGCACCTCACGAGAGCGTCGCTCTCGAGATGGTCGGTGCGCCGCTCGGAGTGGCCGACGATGACGGCGGAAGCGCCGGCATCCTTGAGCATTTCCGCGGAGATGTCGCCGGTATGGGCGCCGCTCGCCTTGGGATGGCAATCCTGGCCGCCGACCGCGATCCGCGATCCCCCGAGCCGTGCGGCGAGCGTCGCGACGAGCGTCGCCGGCGGGCAGATCAGCACGTCCGCCGCCTGGGAGGAGAGGCCCCTCGCCATGGCCTCCGCCTCGGCCAGCGATACGGTAAGGCCGTTCATTTTCCAGTTGCCGGCCACGAGGGGCCTGATCGCGCTGTCCGTCATGATGCCCTCATGCTGAGCCCGGGCGGTCGCCGCGCGCGGGACGTGGCGCCATGCCTATCTTGCAGTGCCCGGACTTTCAACCCCGGCCGGTCGGCCGGTCCCGGATCTTGCTCAACAGCTTGCTACAGAAGGAAAAGCCGTGACCTGGGCGCGGCAACGTGCCCACAGCGCCCGGCGCGGCAATATGGACGCCTTCGCGCACACCGCCTATATGGACGTCAGCCCGACCGAACGCGCAGCCGCGCCGCCCTTCAACGAGGATCGACCAGGAAATGCTTCAGTCACTGAGACGCGGCGTCAAAGGCATATTCGTCCAGGCCCTGATCGGCCTTCTCGTGATCGCCTTCGCCGTGTGGGGCATTGCCGACGTCTTCCAGGGCCGCGGTCAGACCTCGCTCGCCCGCATCGGCACAACCGAGATCTCGCAGGACCAGTTCCAGCAGGCCCTGCAGCTCGAGATCAGCGGGCTCTCCCGCCAGTTCGGCCGGCGGCTCACCGTCGAGCAGGCGCGCCAGTTCGGCATCGACCAGCGCGTGCTCTCGCGCCTGATCGGCACGGCGGCCATCGATACGCACGCCAAGGAGCTCGGCCTCTATCTGTCCGATGCCGCCATCGCGGAGGCCATCCGCAACGATCCGACATTCCAGGGTGTCGGCGGTCAGTTCGATCGCAATTTCTTCACCGAGATCCTGCGCCAGAACGGTCTCAGCGAGCAGCGCTACTTCGCCGAGCGGCGTGCGGAGGAGGTGCGCGAGCAGCTCACCGAGACTCTCGCCGGCGGCAACGTGCCGCCCGACTATCTGCTCCAGGTTCTCCACCGCTACCAGGGTGAGACGCGCACGATCGCCCACATGACGCTCGATCCCGAGGTCTCGGGCAAGGTCGCGGCGCCCGATGAGGCGACGCTGAAGGCCTACTACGAGCAGAACAAGCGCCGCTTCGTTGCGCCCGAATACCGCAAGGTGCCCGTCATCCTTCTGACCGCTACCGAGGCGCGCAAGCATATTGCCGTCAGCGACGAGGAGATGAAGGCGCTCTACGAGCGCGAGAAGGACACGTTCTCAACGCCTGAGCGTCGCCGCATCCAGCAGCTCTCGTTCCCGGATCGCGCGGCTGCCGAGAAAGCGCTGTCCGCACTCAAGGCCGCATCGTCCTTCGAAGAAGGTCTCAAGGGGCTCGGCATCAAGGACGCCGATGTCGAGATCGGCACGCTGGCGAAGTCCGAGATGATCGACGCAGCCATTGCAAATGCGGCCTTCAAGCTCGAGAAGGGCCAGCTTTCGGAGCCCATTACGGGCACTTTCTCGACGGTCATTCTGCGCGTCGCTGACATCACGCCCGGCAAGCAGAGCAGCTTCGACGAGGTCAAGGATCAGCTTCGCGACCGCCTCGCGGGCGAGCGCGTGAGCCGCGAGGTGCAGGAGCTGCACGATCGCGTTGACGATGCGCGCGCGGGCGGCGGCAGCCTCAAGGAGATCGCCGAGCGCCTGAAGGTGCCGTTCGTCGAGATCGAAGCGACCGACAAGCAGGGCATGGCGCCGGACGGCAAGCCTGCGCTCGACAATCCCGATGCGGCACGCATCATCGCCTCGGCTTTCGAGGGCGGCAGCGGTCTCGATCGCGAGGCCATCGAGCTCACCGACGGCGGCTATGCCTGGGTTGATGTCGCGGGCGTCACGGCCGAGCGCCAGAGGCCCTTCGAGGAGGTGCACGAAGCGGTCAAGACGGCTTGGATCGAGGCCGAGCGCCGCACGGCGCTCAATGCGGCCGGCCAGAAGATCGTCGAGCGCGTCGACAAGGGCGAGGCCCTCGAGGACATCGCCAAAGAGCTCGGCCTCGAAGTCAAGCTCGCGCAGCCCGTGACGCGGACGCAGCAGGCGGATGGCCTGACGCGGGCCGCCATTCAGCGCGCATTTTCTCTGGCGCGGGGAAGTGCGGCGGCTGTCGAAACGGCGGACGGCAAATCACGCACGATCATCGTGGTTCGTGCCATCGTCGATCCGCCGGCGGCCACGCCGGAGCAGCTCGCGAAACTGCGCCAGGAGCTCGCACGCCAGTACCAGGGTGATGCGATCAGCGCTTACGTGAGCGCGCTGCAGAACCGCCTCGGCTACAGCGTCAACCAGACGATCTACCGGCGCGCGCTGGGCATCGACACGCAGCAGCAGTAGGGTTCGTGCGGGGTTGGTTTCAGATCGAGAAGCTCGTGCCGCAGCCGCAGGCGGCGGTGGCATTCGGGTTCTGGATCTTGAAGGAGGCGCCGATCAGCTCATCGACGAAGTCGATCTCGGAGCCTTCCATGTAGCCGACGGACATTTCGTCGATCAGCACGACCGCGCCCTCGCGCTCGATGACGAGATCGTCCGGCTCGCGCCCGGAAACGAGATCGAACTTGTATTGGAAGCCCGAGCAGCCGCCGCCCTCGACGCTCACGCGGAGCGCTTTGGCGCCGGGCTCACCGGCTACGATCTCGGCAATCCGCCGTGCGGCCCGCTCGGTCAGCGCGACCCGGGGGCGATCCTCAACCATCGTCATGAACGGGCTCCTCGCGTGCTCTGCGCCCGCTCCCCAGGGTCTGGAAACCGGGTGGATGTGACGCGGATACTTGAGAAATAAATAGGATTTGCCGCGGCGATGTCAAACGGCGGCGCTCGGTCTATCATAGGGTGAACGAGGGGCAGCCATGCGGGTGGCTGGGGAAAACGTGGCGATCGGTGACCGGAGCAGCCAGGACGTGCCGAACGAGGCCCCGGTGCCGCGGCGGCCGGGGGCCCGGCGGGTCGTCGCCTGGGCGCTCGAGGCGGATGCGAGCCGCGGGCGGGCCGTGCCGGAGCCACCGTGCCCCATGCGCACGCCCTTCCAGCGCGACCGCGACCGTATTGTCCATGCGACGGCCTTCCGCCGGCTCACCTACAAGACGCAGGTCTTCCTCCACCACGAGGGCGATCACTTCCGCACGCGGCTGACGCATTCGCTCGAGGTTGCGCAGATCGCGCGCTCGATGGCTCGGCAACTCGAGCTGGACGAGGATCTTGCCGAGGCCCTCTCGCTCGCCCATGACGTTGGTCACCCGCCATTCGGCCATGCCGGGGAGCGGGCGCTGGATCTTGCCATGCGGGCCTGGGGCGGCTTCGACCACAATGCCCACAGCCTGCGCATGGTCACGAGCCTCGAGCGCCGCTACGCCCGCTTCGACGGCCTCAATCTGACATTCGAGACGCTCGAAGGTCTCGCCAAGCACAATGGGCCGCTCACGGGGCCGCACGCCGCGCCGAATGCCGCTGAGCGCAATCGCGAGCTGCTGGATCTCATCGCTGCGCTGGGCCTGACGCAGGCGCTGGAGCTCGATCGCTTCGCGGCGGCCGAGGCGCAGGTTGCGGCGATCGCGGACGATATCGCCTACACGAACCACGACATCGACGACGCGCTCCGCGCCGGGCTCATCAGCATCGCCGATCTCGAAGGCGCCCCCATGGCCAGCGCGTTCGTCACCGCCGCGCGCGCCGTGCTCGAGGGCACGGCCATAGCCCGCGGCCCGATCGATCGCGACCGCCGCCTCTTCTACGAGGTCAACCGGCGCATGATCACGGCCATGGTCGACGACGTCGTGAAGGAGACGCGCGTGCGCGTCGCGGCGCTCGCCCCGCAGAATGCCGATGACATCCGAAATGCCGGGATGGCCGTGGTCGCCTTCCCGGAGGCCAGCCGGGTCGAGCTCGACGGACTGCGCAAGTTCCTTTTCTACCGGGTCTACCGCGCCCCCCGGGTCATGCGCGTCATGCACAAGGCCGAGGAGGTGGTAGCGGCACTTTTCGACCGCTATCTGAACAGTCCAGCGGACCTGCCGGGCGGCCGCGGGGAGGCCGTTCTCGGCCTCGATCCTGCCGGCCGGGCACGGCGCATTGCCGATTTCATTGCCGGTATGACCGACCGATTTGCCCTTGCCGAGTACGCCCGCCTGTTTGACGACACCATTGATTTGCATTAGCTGCCGCCATGTTATGACGCTGGCGAAAGCCGAGGCGTCCCCCATCCGAGGAACCATCATGACTGTGCTCGCCGAGGTCGAGGCTGAGATCGCCGCCGCATTGAAGAGGCTGCAGCAGGCCGGGCGCCTGCCGGCCGAACTCGCCCTCGACGCGGCGGAAGTCGAGCCGACGAAGGACCCGCGCCACGGCGATCTCGCGACGAACGCCGCGATGGTGCTTGCCAAGCCCGCGCGCATGAAGCCACGCGACATCGCCGATGCGCTGGTCGCCGAGCTCGCTGCGCTCCCGGGCTACGTCAAGGTCGAGGTTGCGGGGCCGGGGTTCGTCAACATCACGCTCGACGTCAAGCGCTGGCAGGGCGTGATCGCCGACGTGCGAAGTGCCGGCGCGGGCTATGGCGCTTCAAATCTCGGCAAGGGCGAGAAGCTGCTCATCGAGTACGTCTCGGCCAATCCGACCGGTCCCATGCACGTCGGCCATGGCCGCGGCGCGGTGTTCGGCGACTCGCTCGCGAACCTGCTGGCCTTCGCCGGCTATAACGTGATGCGCGAGTACTACGTCAATGATGCCGGCGCTCAGGTGGATGTGCTCGCGCGCTCGGCATTCCTGCGTTACCGCGAGGCCCTCGGCCAGGACATCGGCGAGATCCCGGCGGGGCTCTATCCGGGCGACTACCTGAAGCCCGTCGGCGTCGCGCTCGCGCAGGAGCATGGCGACGCGCTGCTCAAAAAGGCGAACGACGAGAGCGCCTGGCTGCCGATCGTGCGCGCCAAGGCCATCGAAATGATGCTCGCCATGATCAAGGAGGATCTGGCGGCACTCGACATCCGCCATGAGGTCTTCTTCTCCGAGCGCTCGCTGACCGAAGGTGCCAAGGACGAGATCGCCGAGACGATTGCGGAGCTGCGCGGCAAAGGGCTCGTGTTCGAGGGCCGGCTCGAGCGGCCGAAGGGCCATGACGCCGACGATTGGGAGGATCGCGAGCAGACGCTGTTCCGCTCCACGGACTTCGGCGACGACGTCGATCGCGCGCTCATGAAGTCCGATGGCAGCTACACCTATTTCGCCGGCGACATGGCCTACCACCACAACAAGCTGTCGCGCGGCTACCGGCATCTCATCAACGTCTTCGGCGCCGACCATACCGGCTACATCAAGCGGATGCAGGCGACGGTCGCGGCACTCTCTGGCGGCAAGGCCGATCTCGACATCAAGGTCTGCCAGCTCGTGCGGTTGCTGCGCGGCGGCGAGCCGGTCAAGATGTCGAAGCGCGCCGGCACGTTCGTGACGCTGCGTGAGGTCGTGGACGAGGTCGGCAGCGACCCGATCCGTTTCATGATGCTCTACCGCAAGAACGATGCGGCCCTGGATTTCGACCTCGCCAAGGTCGTCGAGAAGTCCAAGGACAATCCCGTCTTCTACGTCCAGTACGCGCACGCGCGCGCCTACTCGATCTTCCGCAATGCGGCGGAGGCATTCGCAGGGCTCGGGCCTCGCGACAGGGATGTGACAGGAGCGGATACATCGCTTTTGACGGACGAGGGCGAGCTCGATCTGCTGCGCCGGCTCGCCCTTTTCCCGCGTATTGCCGAGGGCGCTGCGCGGGCCCACGAGCCGCACCGCATAGCCTTCTATCTCTCTGATTTGGCGTCCGCATTTCACGCGCAATGGACGCGAGGCAATGATTCGCCACATTTGCGCTTTATCCAGGCGAATGACCGAAACCTTACCGCTGTGCGCCTCGCTCTTGTGGGGGCTTGTGCACAGGTAATCGCGACAGGGCTGGCGATCCTCGGGGTGCACGCTCCGATCGAAATGCGCTAGCGTGCGAATCGCGAGACGAAACGCGGACTACGCGGCAGAGACTTGAGCGGGTTGAACGGCGCGCGGGCGGTTCCGGCACAGCGGGAAACCTAAGGGGGTATCTCGATGGCACGGCAGAATAATATGCTACCGAAAGGTGCGGGTCCGCACCTGCGGTCGCCGCACGCCACGCACGATCAGTCCGAGCCTGCCCATGGGTACGGCAACGCCTATCCTTCGCAGTACGATCCAAGCGAGCAGGATGGCCACGCGCCCCAGCAGGGTGGCGCGCCGCGGGACATCTTCAGCGCTCTGAGGTCGGAGCCGCCGACCCTCGGCTCGCGCTTCGAGCCGTTCGCGCCTCCTGCCGGACGTCAGCAGGCTCAGGCCCACGGCGGCTATGGCCGCCAGCAGTTCGGCGAGCCGGACCAATCGTACGGTCAGGGGCACGGACATCAAGGGCACGGACATCAAGGGGGGCATCAGGCGCACGGGCACGATGCCTATGGGCGCCCGCTCCCCGGCGGCTATCCCGCGCAGCAGGGCGGGTACGATACCGCGCCCGAGCACGATCCGCGCTACTACACCCAGCAGCCCCAGCACGGCTATGCGCCGCAGGGCGGCTACGGGCAGGATGACGGCTACGCGTACGACGATCCTTATCGTCCCAATGCGGCCGATCCCTACGCCGCGTCGCATCAGATGGCACCCGGGCACGGCACGGACGCCGGCTACTACGAGGAAGAGTATCCAGAAGAGCCCGAGCCTCCGGCCCGGCGCGGACCGCGTGCGATTGTCGTGGTCGGCGCGTTGATGGGCGCAATCGCGCTCGGCGGCGGTCTGGCCTATGGCTACAAGGCGATGACGAGCGGTGGCCGCGATGGCGGCGGCAAGCTCCCGATCCTGCGCGCCGACAGCGCCCCTGCCAAGGCCCAGCCGACCGACCCCGGCGGCAAGCAGGTCGCCCACACGGACAAGAAGATCCTGAACCGGCTCACCGAGGACCGCGGCCCGGCCCGGCCTGTGCCGGTCTCGATCCTGCCGCCGGCACCCGAGCGCGAGTCCGGGGATGCTCCCCGTCGCGTGCCGACAATGGTGATCAATCGCGACGGCACGATCGCATCGGGCACGTCGCCGTCGGCTCCGCCTTCAAGTGGCGTGCCGGGCCTGCTGGTCGATGGTCTGTCGCCGCGTGTGCCGCCGCCTCAGCGTGAGGCCGCGCCGCCAACCCCGCCGCCGGCACGCGCCATGCCGGTCGAGGAGCCCGCCCCCGCCGTACCACCGCGGCGCGTCGCTTCAGCGCCGCAGGTGTCCGCCATGGAGCCGCCGGCCGCTGCCATGCCGGCGCCGCGCGCGGAACCCGAGTCAAGGCGTTCGGTGCCCACGCGCCAGGCTGCGCGGACGCCAGCACCGGCGCCGACGGCTCCGGCTGCGACCGCTGCGCCGACATCGGGCTATGTGGCCGTGCTCGCCTCGCGCCAATCGCACATGGATGCGTTGAAGTCGCT
>ERZ778022.2619-NODE-2619-length-18624-cov-4.624320_pt1 | contig 18624 bp, 17 predicted proteins | sample MGYA00375752_ERZ778022 | MGnify/ENA primary metagenome ERZ778022 (study PRJEB29350, sample SAMN05389826) | bioreactor metagenome | isolation source: Thiocyanate bioreactor | place: South Africa: University of Cape Town | collected 2014-04-04 ... | reverse complement strand
GCCGCAGGTGTGGCCGTCTATGCAGAAGAAGGAATGGCGGGACATTCGGGAACTCAGAAGCGGGAGGGACTGAACGGCGACAAATCTATCACGGCAGGCCGGCCCGCGACGAGATCGCGAACCAGGCGGCCGGTCGCCGCGGCCTGGGTGAGGCCGAGATGGCCGTGGCCGAAGGCGTAGAAGACGCGCGGCGCGCGGGAAGCCTGCCCGATCACCGGCAGCGAATCCGGCAGGGACGGACGGAAACCCATCCATTCGCGCCCGCCTTCGGTCCGCAGCCCCGGCAGGAAGCGCGCGGCCTTGGTCAGCATCGCCTTCGAGCGGGCATAGTCGGGCGGCCGGTCGAGGCCGCCGAGCTCGACCGCGCCGCCGACGCGCAGGCCGGTCGACAGCGGGGTGATGACGAAGCCGTGGCCGGAGAAGATCAACTGCCGCCTCACGTCGAAGGCGTCGGGCGGCAGCGTGGTGTTGTAGCCGCGCTCGGTCTCCAGCGGGATCGCGTCGCCGAGCTGGCGGGCGAGCAGGTGCGACCATGCGCCGGCGGCGATCAACAGCGCATCGGCCGAGAGCACCCGGCCGTCGGCGAGCCGCACGACCGACCGGCCGCCTTCCGGGCCGGCGCCTTCCACCTTCGCCCGCACGAAACGCGCGCCCTTGCGTTCCGCATGGGCCCAGACGGCCTGGCCGAGCAGCTTCGGGTCGGCGACGGTCTTCCAGCCGGGCACGAAGGTGGCGTGGGTGAAGGCGGGCGACAGGCCGGGCTGGAAGGCTGCGATTTCGTCGCCGGCGAGGTGCCGGAACTCCACCCCGAAGCGGGCGCGGGCGTCCCAGCCCGGCTGCGCGGCGGCGAACTCGGCCGCGCCTTCGTAGAACTCGAGCGAGCCGTCCTCGCGCAGCATTTTTCGCGTGCCGGAACGGTCCATCAGCTCCAGCCATGACGTCTCGGCGAGCTTCATCAGGGCCGCCTGCGCGGCGAGGCTCGCCTCGTAGTGGCGCGGGCCGCCGGCGCGCCAGAAGCGCCACAGCCAGGGCAGCAGCTTCGGCAGGTAGGCGGGCGGGATGGCGAGCGGCCCGAGCGGGTCGGCCAGCCAGCGCGGCAGATTGCGCATCATGCCCTTCTGCGCCAGCGGCAACAGGTCGGAGAAGGCGAGCGCAGCGGCATTGCCGGAGGAGGTCTCCTCGCAGATGCCGGTGCGGTCGACGACCGTGACCGCATGGCCGGCCTCGGCGAGCTGCGCCGCGCAGCAGATGCCGACGATGCCGGCGCCGACGATCGTGATGTCGGCCGGCGCGGTCATGGTTGCCTTTCCTGCGAGGCGCGATGGGCAACGCCCCCATCACCACGCTCCGCGTGGTCCCCTTCGCTCGTGAACGGGGGAAGATCCGCCGCGGCCGGTCCAAGGACAGGCTCCGGCGGTGGAGGGGGCACCAGGGCGAACATTGCCGCGCGAGCTATTTAAAACGCAGGCAACACTGGCCGGCTGGCGATGGCGTCCTTGACGATCTTCTCGACCGCCCTGCGCCGCTCGCCGGACAGCGGCATGCGCGGCATGCGGACGCGGTCGTTGGAGCTTATGGCGAAGACCTCGGCGAGCTTGATGTTCTGGACGAGATAGGTCGAGACGTCGAGGTCGAGCAGCGGGCGGAACCAGCGGTAGATGGCGAGCGCCTCGTCGCGGCGGCCCTGCTTCATGAGCTGGTAGATCGCCACCGTCTCGCGCGGGAAGGCGGTGACGAGGCCGGCGACCCAGCCGATCGCGCCGACCGACAGCGCCTCGAAGGCGAGGTTGTCGACGCCGGTGAAGAGGTCGAAACGGTCGCCGAAGGCGTTGAGGACGTCGATCGAGCGGCGGATGTCGTCGGAGGATTCCTTCACCGCGACGAAGAGCGGGTCGTCGGCCAGCGCCTGCATCACCTCGACCGTGACGTCGACGCGGTAGGCGATCCGGTTGGAATAGATCATCACCGGCAGGCCGCCGGCGCCGGCGACCGCCTTCAGCGTCGCCACCGTCTCGTCCGGGTTGGTGTGGTAGATCGGCGAGGGCACGACCATCAGCCCGTCGGCCCCGGCGGCGGCCGCCTTCTTCGCCAGCGCCATGCCGTCGCGGGTGGCCGCCTCGTTGACCGTCATCAGCACCGGCCGGCCACCGGCCGCGCCCTGCGCGATCTCCAGCACTTCGAGCTTCTCGTCGGCGGAGAGCATCGGCCCCTCGCCGAGCGAGCCGCAGACGATCAGGCCGTCGCAGCCGGCCTCGATCATCAGGCCGAAGCAGCGCTCCATCTCGGCGCGGTCGAGCCGGTCGTCAGCGGTGAACTTGGTGGTGACGGCCGGGAAAACACCTGCCCACATGGCTTCCTCCATCTGATATATGAGTGATATATCTCGACATCCGGCCGGCTGTCAATACGTCGGCGAGCCTGATATATCCCGCGCATATCAGAGGAGCCGCAATGCCCCCGTCCAAGGAAGCCCCGGCCGCCAGCCGCGCCTATCTGGCGCTGGAGCGGCTGATCGTGACGCTGGAGCTGCCGCCCGGCGGCCTGACCACCGAGCAGGCGCTGGTCGAGCGGACGGGGCTCGGCCGCACGCCGGTGCGCGAGGCGATCCAGCGGCTCGCCTGGGAGGGGCTCGTCGAGATCCGGCCGCGCGCGGGCATCGCGGTGGCGGCGCTGCACCCGGCCGACTGGGTGCGAGTGCTCGACGTGCGGCGCGGCGTCGAGGTCGTGCTGGCGCGCTCGGCCGCGCGCTATATCGGCCGCGACGACCGCGGGCTGTTCCATGACGCCGCGCTCGCCATGCAGCGCTCCGTGGTCGGCGGCGACGTCTTCGCCTTCCTCGAAGCCGACAAGGCGCTGGACGAGGCGATCGCTTCGGCCGCCGACAACCCGTTCGCCGCGCGGCTGGCCGCCCCCCTGCAGACGCACAGCCGCCGCTTCTGGTTCCGCTACCAGGGCACGGGCGCGCTCGCCGCCTCCGCCGAGGCGCATGTGGCGATCATCCTGGCGATCACCTCGGGCGACGCGGCCGCCGCCGCCAATGCCGCCGGCACGCTGATGGACCTGCTCAGGGCCGACGCCGAGAAGGTCGCGCGCGGCTGAAACCGGGGCCCAGGGCGACATTCCGCCACATTGTTGCCCCGCAGGTCGGTCAATGACGATGCCGTGAGGACGACGTTCCGGGCATTGCGGTAAGGGTTTCTCAAGCATACGGAACTACCACCGTAGCTTGGACGATCGCGGCGCGGGGGCGACGCATATTCGGGATCCGGTCGGGGACCAGATGAAGTTCAGTTTCGCTCATGCCGGCCTGCTCGCGGCTGCCCTCTTCATTGCGGGCTGCAACGACGCGAGCATCGAGGATTGGGCCCCCAAGGCCGAGAAGCAACTGCCCGAGAAGCTGGTGCAGGCGATGCGCGCCAAGGGCATGACCCGCACCTCGCCGATCATGGTCCGCATCTTCAAGGAAGAGGGCCAGCTCGAGGTCTGGAAGCAGAAGGACAACGGCCGCTACGACCTCGCCGCCAGCTACGACATCTGCAAATGGTCGGGCAAGCTGGGGCCGAAGTTCACCGAAGGGGACCGGCAGGCGCCGGAAGGGTTCTACGACATCCACCCCTACCAGATGAACCCGAAGTCGAGCTACCACCTCTCCTTCAACATCGGCTACCCCAACGCCTTCGACCGCGTCCACGGCCGCACCGGCTCCAACCTGATGGTGCACGGCGCCTGCTCGTCGGCCGGCTGCTACTCGATGACGGACGAGCAGGTCGAGCAGATCTACGCCTTCGCGCGCGACGCCTTCCGCGGCGGCCAGAAGGACTTCCAGGTGCAGGCCTTCCCCTTCCGCATGACGCCGGAGAACATGGCCCGCTACAAGGGCGACCCGAACTACGATTTCTGGTCGAACCTGAAGGAAGGCTACGACTACTTCCAGATCACCAAGGTGCCGCCGAAGGTCGACGTCTGCGGCCGGCGCTACGTGTTCAACCAGATCGCCGCCAACGGCGGCAGCTTCTCGCCGGGGGGCGTCTGTCCGCCGAGCAGCCAGCCCGACACGCTGCAGGCGGCCTATCGCAGCTACCAGCAGCAGTTCGACAGCGCCTTCGCGGCCGCCCTCGAAGGCTCATCCTCTTCGGGCAGGCAGCCTTCCCCCTCGATCGCCGGCTTCAAGGAGGCGACGCTGGTCGCCGACTGGTCGCGCCGGCGCGCGCGCGGCGAGAAGGTGACGCGCGAGCCGCCGTCGCTGCAGCAGATGACGCCGCGCGTGGCCGCGGTGCCGCAGCCCCGCCCCGAGCCGGCGCCGCAGCAGGTCGTGGCGACCCAGGCCGGCAAGGCGGTCGAGACGGCCGGTGCGAAGCCCTCAGCCGTCGCGGCCGCCCCGCAGGCGCAGGCCGATGCCGCCGCGGCGACGGCGCCCGTCGAGGGCGAGCAGCCGAAGGACAAGAAGAACTGGCGCCGCCTCTGGGGCCTGTTCGGCGGCGGCTGACGGTGAGCCCCGAGCCCGACACCTACGACCTTTCCGGACTGAACTGCCCGCTGCCGGTGCTGCGCACGCGCAAGCGGCTCTCGGCCATGCGGCCCGGCGAGCGGCTGTGGGTGGCCACCACCGACCCGGTGTCGGTGATCGACATTCCCGCCTTCTGCAACGAGGACGGCCACAAGCTCGTCGAAAGCCGCGCCATCGCCGGCGGCCACCGCTTTCTCATCGAGCGGGGCGGCTGAGGCGGGACGCCCGTATCAGCTCCTGAACCCCGCCACCGCCAGCGGGTTGTCGGTCAGTGCGGCGCGGTCGGGCGTGTCGACGGCGGCGCCGCCGGTGAAGGCCGAGAACAGCCGCCGGACATAATCCTCGTCCATGTCGAAGGTGATCAGCACCAGCCGCGTGCCGCGCGGGCCGGCGGGCCAGGCGGGCAGCCGCGCCGGCGGGTGCATCAGCTTCTGCACGCCGTGCAGCACCAGCGGCCGCCCGGGATCCTCGGCCAGCTCGACGATGCCCTTCATGCGCAGCATCCGCTCGCCCTGGCTGGAGCGCAGCAGGTCGTGGAACATCTCGATCGTCGACCACGAAACCGGCGCCTCGTGCACCAGCGAGACGCTACGCACGCGATGGTCGTGATGGGCATGGTGGTGCAGGCCGCCATGCCCGTGGTCATGGTCGTGCCCATGATGGTGGTCGTGATCGTGGTCGTGGTGATGGCCATGATCGTGGCCATCGTCGGCTTCCGCCTCGCCCATCCAGCGCGCCACGTCGGCGGTCTTGGTCGCCGGATCGTAGAGGCCGCACGACAGCAGGCCCGGCAGGTCCACCGCGTCGGCGTCGACGATTCCCGCGGACGGGTTGAGCTGGCGCAGGCGCGCGCGCAGGGCGTCCACCGCGCCGGCATCGGCCATCGCGGCCTTGGTGATCACCAGCCGGTCGGCGACCGCCGCCTGGCGCACGGATTCGGCATGCACGTCCAGCGTCGCGGTGCCGTTGACGGCGTCGACCACGGTGACGACGCCGTCGAGCCTGAGCAGGCCGGCGAGCACCGGGTGCCCCATAAGCGATTGCAGCACGGGAACGGGGTCGGCCAGACCGCTGGTCTCGATGACGATGCGGTCGAGCGGCGCGGCGCGGCCGGTCTGCACGCGATCGAGCAGGTCGGCCAGCGTGTCGACCAGATCGCCGCGCACCGTGCAGCACAGGCAGCCGTCGGAGAGCTCGATAACGCCGTCATTGGCCTGCTCGACCAGCAGATGGTCGATCGGCACGTCGCCGAACTCGTTGACGATGACCGCCGCGTTGCCGAGCGCGCGGGCGTCGAGCAGGCGGTTGAGCAGCGTCGTCTTGCCGGCTCCGAGGAAGCCGGTCAGCACGCTGACCGCGACGGGTTCGGCAATCACCTGCATCGCCTAGTCGCCCTGCGCGACCTGCGGCACGTAGTCCGGGCGCGGCGTCGGGATCGGCACCTTCTTGGCCAGCCGGCCGGGGGCCGGCGCGGTGGCCTGCTTCGGCTCGTCCGCCTCGCCGACCTCGATCGCGACGATGCGGCGCGGCCGGTCCATCTCGTGCAGGTAGGGCGAGCGGATGACGAGCTTGCCCTCGGCGTTGCGCCGAGCGGCGATCCGTTGGCGCGCCTCCTTGGTGCAGATCGCCGAGCGCATGTTGGTGGCGACGTCCTGGTACTGGCCGGTGGGCCGCATCGAGGCCAGCCGCGGCGCGGCGAAGCCGGAGACGGAGAAGGCCTTCTCCAGCAGCGCCGCCGCCTTGACGTCGCGGTCGTCGGCCGACTCCTCGCCGATCACCACCGCCACCAGCGTGCGGCCGTTGCGCGTGGCCGAGGCCACCACGTTCCAGCCGGCCGGGCAGGTGTAGCCGGTCTTCATGCCGTCTGCGCCGTCGTAATGGCCGATCAGATTGTTGTGATTGTCGATCACCGCCTTGCCGGCGCCGAGCGCCTCGATGCCGAAATAGGCGGCATATTGCGGGAACTGCGTGCGCAGCGAGACGGCGAGCAGCGCCAGGTCGTGGGCGTTGGAATAGTGGTCGTCGTCGTGCAGGCCGTGCGCGTTGACGAAGTGCGAGCCGCTCATGCCGAGCCGCGCGGCCTCCGCGTTCATGCGCGCGGCGAAGCCCGGCACCGACCCGCCGACGCTCTCGGCGACCGCAGTGGCGACGTCGTTGGCCGACTTGACCATCAGGATCTTCAGCGCGTTGTCGATGGAAAGCACGGTGCCCGGCTTGTAGCCCATGCGGCTCGGCGGCTCCTTGGCGGCGTTGGCCGAGATGCGCACCGGCGACTGCAGCGAGAGCTGGCCGGCCTGGATCGCGCGGAAGACGACGTAGACGGTCATCAGCTTGGTCAGGGAGGCCGGATACCAGCGGCGGAAGGCGTCCTGCTGCGCCAGCACGCGGCCGCTGCCGGCATCGACGACGAGCGAGGGGCCGGCCGCCGCCGGCGCTGCGACGGTGGCCGCGGCCGCCAGCACGAGCGCGGCCATGGCGGTGGTGAGGGGTTTCGTCTGCATCACAAAAAAGAACTCGCCTCTTGCCGTTGCGGCGCGGGGTTTCCTACACTTCGGCACGGCAGCAAATGCCAGAAGCCAGCCCGTGCAGGGGAATCCGCCCGCCTGCCTCGCGACTATCTAGCCGATGTGACGCCAAGATGGCAAAGCGATCGGGTGAAATTCGGCGGGCCGCCGGGACCGGTGCCAGAGACGAAAGCGAGGGGACATGCCAATTCTCAACCGTGTAGCCGAGATGCAGGACGAGATCGCGGGCTGGAGGCGGCACCTCCACACCATCCCGGAGATCCTCTACGACGTGCACAAGACCTCGGCCTTCGTCGCCGAGCGGCTCAGAGAATTCGGCTGTGACGAGGTGGTGACCGGCATCGGCCGCACCGGCGTCGTCGGCATCATCCGCGGCAGGCAGGGCCCCGGCGCCACGGTCGGCCTGCGCGCCGACATGGACGCGCTGCCGCTCTCCGAGATCACCGGCAAGCCGTGGGCTTCGACCCATCCCAACGCCATGCACGCTTGCGGCCATGACGGCCACACCGCCATGCTGCTCGGCGCGGCGAAATATCTGGCGGAGACACGCAACTTCAAGGGCGCAGTGGCCGTCATCTTCCAGCCGGCAGAGGAAGGCGGGGCCGGCGGCAAGGCGATGGTCGACGACGGCATGATGGAGCGGTTCGGCATCTCCCGCGTGTTCGGCATGCACAACATGCCGGGCCTGCCGGTCGGCCAGTTCGCCATCCGGCCGGGCCCGATCATGGCGGCGACGTCGGAATTCACCATCAGGATCAAGGGCCGGGGCGGGCATGCCGCGCAGCCGCACAAGTCGATCGACCCGATCGTGACCGCCGCCACCATGATCTCGGCGCTGCAGACGATCCGCTCGCGCACCATCGACCCGGTGGAGGCGATCGTCGTGTCGGTGACCAAGATCCATGCCGGCGACGCCTACAACATCATCCCCGAGGAGCTCGAGTTCGCCGGCACGATCCGCACGCTCAAGAAGGAGGTCGCCGAGATCGCCTACGAGCGCGTGCGCGCGATCTGCGAGGGCGTGGCGGCGGCGGCCGGCGCCAGGGTCGACATCGACATCGACGTCAACTACCCGGTCACCTTCAACCATGCCGGGGAGACCGATTTCGCGGTTCGCATCGCGCAGGGCGTGGCCGGCGAGCCGAACGTCGCCACCGGCATCCAGCCGGTGATGGGCGGCGAGGATTTTTCCTACATGCTGGAAGCCCGCCCCGGCGCCTTCATCTTCGTCGGCAACGGCGACACTGCCGGCCTGCACAACCCCGCCTACGACTTCAACGACGAAGCGATCCCCGCCGGCGTCAGCTACTGGGTGCGGCTGGCCGAAACGGCGCTGGCGGCGTAGGACGCGCCGGCGCTGAACCCGCCGGCCGGACCGGAGAGACCGGGCGAACCCGCTTCGCCCGGCTCCGCGACAGGACAGCCGATCCGAGGATTGGGTCTGTTAGCGCCCCAGCCATCCGCCACGCGCCTCGCCGGGCCCATGCCAATGCGCGCTTGGCGAAGCCGCCGCGAGACGCTATGTGTGCGGCCGCGTGGTCCCGTAGCTCAGTCGGATAGAGCATCAGATTCCTAATCTGGGGGTCGCAGGTTCGAATCCTGCCGGGATCGCCACCGATTTCATCGAGATGCCGCGGCAGCGGCGGGCGTGGGAACCGGGTTCCGTTCGTCCTGTGTTGGCTGAAACACAGGCTATGCAATGTTGAGCGTTATTGCCTGCTTGCCGGGCGTGGCTTTCCAACGCCTTCCCAGCGCCGGATGGGCTTGGCATCGAAGCCGAAGAGGTCGAGCACGCGAACCAGCGTGTGATCCACCAGCTCGTCGATCGTCTGCGGACGTGCGTAGAAGGCGGGCACGGGCGGACAGATGATCGCCCCCATCTCGGTCGCCGCCACCATGTTGCGCAGGTGGCCGAGATGGAGCGGCGTCTCCCGCGCCATCAGCACGAGCTTGCTGCGCTCCTTCAGCGCCACGTCGGCCGCACGGGTCAGGAGCGACGCGGCGACGCCGTTGGCGATCTCCGCCAGGGAACGCATCGAGCAGGGGGCCACGATCATGCCGCGGGTCCGGAACGAGCCGCTGGCGATCGGCGCGGCGACGTCCTCGTTGTCGTAGCAGGCGGCCGCCAGCGCGCGCACCTCGCCCGGCTTCATGCCCAGCTCGTGGGCGATCGTGATCTGTGCGGTGCGGGACATCACCAGGTGGGCCTCGACGTCCAGGGTGCGCAGCAATTCGAGCAGGCGCACGCCGTATATGGCTCCCGACGCGCCCGAAATGCCAACGACGAGCCGCATGTCAGCGGTCATTCCCGCACCCTTTCCCGTCCACGCAAAAGTGCCTTCTCGAACCAGTAGCCCAGACAAGCCCGGCGGCCAACTCCGTGTCAGCTCCGACCCGTTTCAATGCGTCTCGGTAGCCTCACCCAGCCCATCCTCCCTGTGGGAATCCCGCGCCAATGCTTCGCGCTGCCCGGCGGCGGGTGCTAGGGACGGGGTTTGAAGGGGTGCCGGATGAAGGTGGACATCGACATGGGCGCCGCGGCCGGCGGCGGCGTGGCGGGACTGGATCTGGAGGAGCTGCTCGCGACGCGCCTGCTGGTGCAGGGCAATTCCGGGTCCGGCAAGTCGCACCTGCTGCGCCGCCTGCTGGAGCAGAGCGCGCCCTGGGTGCAGCAATGCATCGTCGATCCCGAGGGCGATTTCGTCACGCTGGCGGAAAGGTTCGGCCATCAGGTCGTCGACGCGGCCCGCACAGAGGCCGAGCTCACGCGCATCGCCGGCCGCGTGCGCCAGCACCGCGTCTCCGTCGTGCTCAATCTCGAGGGCCTCGACGTCGAGCAGCAGATGCGGGCGGCGGCCGCCTTCCTCGGCGGCATGTTCGATGCCGAGCGCGACCACTGGTATCCGGTGCTCGTCGTGGTCGACGAGGCGCAGCTCTTCGCGCCGGCCATCGCCGGCGAGGTCTCGGACGAGGCGCGCAAGCTGTCGCTCGGCGCCATGACCAACCTGATGTGCCGCGGCCGCAAGCGCGGGCTGGCCGGCGTCATCGCCACCCAGCGGCTCGCCAAGCTGGCGAAGAACGTCGCGGCGGAAGCTTCCAACTTCCTGATGGGCCGCACCTTCCTGGACATCGACATGGCGCGCGCGGCCGACCTGCTCGGCATGGACCGCCGCCAGGCCGAGATGTTCCGCGACCTCGCGCGCGGGAACTTCGTCGCGCTGGGTCCCGCCCTGTCGCGCCGCCCGCTGCCGGTCACCATCGGCCCCGTCGAAACCTCCGCGCGCTCGGCCAGCCCGAAGCTGATGCCGCTGCCGGAGGCGCCGGAGGACGCCCGCGACCTGATCTTCACGCCCGGTCCCGAAGAGGCCAGCCCGGTGGTGCGCTGGCCGGCGCCCAAGCCGGTCCCGACAGCCGACCTTCTGGCGCAACTGTCGCGGCCCAGGCCGGCGCCCGAGCAGCCGACCGAGCCAGTCTTCGCCGTCGTCGACGAAGCCGAGCGCGAGGCCGGCATCGACGCGGTGCTGCGCGAGATCCTCGAGGATCCCGATGCGGCCTTCCGCTCCGACGCCGTGCTCTATCAGGACTTTCTGGTGCGCAGCCGCATCCGCCGCGTGCCCGGCGAGCCGCTGCCGCTTGCCGCCTTCCGTCGGCGGCTGGCGGTCGCCCGCGCCGGCGTCGACGAAAGCTCCGGCGGGGAGGCCTGGGCGACGGCGCTGTCGCTTTCCGAGGCGTTGCCGGACGACCTGCAGGGCCTGTTCCTGATGGTCGCGCGCGCCGCGATCAACGGGGAGCCCTGTCCGGCCGACGCCACGCTGGCACGCGCCTATGGCAGCCACTCGCCGCGCCGGGCGCGCCGTCTGCTCGCCTATTTCGAGGAGCGCGGCCTGCTGGTCGCCCGCACCGACTTCCACGGCCGCCGCGTGCTCGCCTTCCCGGACCTCGGCTGCGAGACCGCCCCCGGCGACCCCGACGCGCCGGACGAGGCCCGGCGCGACGCGGCGGAGTAGGGCAGGCCGCCCGGCGGCGACGGCCGGTCGCCTTCACGCGTGCTCGGCGATCACCGCCAGGAAGGCCGGGCCGTAGCGGTCGAGCTTGGCCTCGCCGACGCCGGGCACGTCCGCCATCTCGGCGCGCGACGACGGCTTCGCCGCCGCCAGCTCGATCAGCGTCTTGTCGTGGAAGATCACATAGGGCGGCAGGTTCTGCGCCCGGGCGATCTCCAGCCGTTTCTGCCGCAGCGCCTGGAACAGGCCGCGGTCCGCCTCGGCGACGGCCGACTGCGCCGCGGCGCGCGCGACCTTGCCGCGCCGGGCGCGCGCGGCCGCCGGCGCGCGCAGCATCAGCACCAGCTTGTCCCGCAGGAAGTCGCGGCCGGCCGGCGCGATCGACAGGCCGCCATGGCCGGCGAGGTCGACGTCGACGAGCCGCAGCGCGATCAACTGGCGCAGGATCGCCCGCCATGTGCGGTTGTCGTGCTCGGTGCCGATGCCGAAGGTGGAGATGCGGTCATGGCCGGAGCGGACAATGCGCTCGTTCTCCACGCCGAGCAGCACGTCGACGACATAGGCCTGCCCGAAGCGCTCGCCGGTGCGGTAGATGCACGACAGCGCCTTCTGCGCGGCGATCGTGCCGTCGAACAGCCTTGGCGGTTCGGCACAGGTGTCGCAATTGCCGCACGGCTCGCAGCGGTCGCCGAAATAGGACAGGAGCACCTGCCGGCGGCAGCCCGCCGTCTCGGCCAGCCCGAGCAGCGCGTCGAGCTTGCCGCGCTCCACGCGCTTGCGCTGGTCGGGCGCGTCGGATTCCTCGATGAAGCGGCCGCGCAGCGCGATGTCCTCGGAGCCGTAGAGCATCAGCGTGTCCGCGGCCAAGCCGTCGCGCCCGGCACGGCCCGTCTCCTGGTAATAGGCCTCGATGCTGGCCGGCAGGTCGAGATGGGCGACGAAGCGTACGTCCGGCTTGTCGATGCCCATGCCGAAAGCGATCGTTGCGACCATGACCACCGCCTCGCCGCGCTGGAAGCGCATCTGGTTGGCCTCGCGCGCGGCCTTGTCCATGCCGGCGTGATAGGCGAGCGCGTCGTAGCCCTCGCCGCGCAGCCAGGCCGCGGTTTCCTCGGTCTTGCGCTTCGACAGGCAGTAGACGATGCCGCTCTCGCCTTCGTGGCGCTTCAGGAAGTCCTTCAACTGCGCGCGCGGATTGTCCTTCTCCTCGATGGCGTAGCGGATGTTGGGTCGGTCGAAGCCGGCGATGAAGGCGTCTTCCTCCGCGATGTCGAGATGGGCCAGGATCTCCGCTCGCGTCGGCTCGTCGGCCGTCGCCGTCAGCGCCATGCGCGGGATATCGGGAAACTGCCGCACCACAGCGTCGAGCTGGCGATAGGACGGGCGGAAGTCGTGCCCCCATTGCGACAGGCAGTGCGCCTCGTCGATGGCGACCAGCGACAGCTTCACCTGGCCGAGCCGCTCCAGCACGTCCGGCCGCAGCAGCGTCTCGGGCGCGACGTAGAGAAGGTCCAGATTGCCGTCGTAAATGTCGCGCCACAGCGCGCGGCGCTCGTCGGGCGGCAGGTCGGAGTTGAGGGCGGCCGCCCGCACCCCTGCCTGCCGCAGGGCCGCCACCTGGTCGGCCATCAGCGCCAGCAGCGGCGACACGACGAGACCCATGCCGGGCCTGGCGATGGCGGGGATCTGGTAGCAGAGCGACTTGCCGCCGCCCGTCGGCATCAGCACGAAGGCGTTGTTGCCGGCGATCACATGCTCGACGATGCGCGCCTGCGGCCCCCTGAACGCGTCATAGCCGTAGACGGTCTTGAGGATGTCGAGGGCGGTCGCGGTCATCTGCATCGGCACGGGGAATCACGGAAACCGCCCTTCATAGCAGCTTCGACGCGGTTGTGGCCTTCGATGCGCCGTTCAGCTCGCCGTTCTCACGCCTTCTCCAGCCGCGCCTGCCGCACGCCCTGCGCCAAGCCGCCGACGAGGGTGGCGACGGCTTCGGCGGGGTCGGCGGTCTTGCGGCCGTCGGGGCCCAGCACGTTGGCGACCGCGTTGACGATCGCGGTGCCGACCACCCCGCCGGCGGCCGCCTGGCCGATGACGCGGGCCTGGCTCGCGGTCTTGACGCCGAAGCCGACGCAGACCGGAAGATCGGTGTGGCCCTTGATGCGCTGGACGGCGGCGCCCACCTTCGAGGTGTCGGGCAGCGCCGAGCCGGTGATGCCGGTCATCGAGACGTAGTAGACGAAGCCCGACGTGTTCTGCAGCACCTTGGGCAGGCGCCTGTCGTCGGTGGTCGGGGTCGCCAGTCGGATGAAGTTGACGCCGGCCTTGAGCGCGGGGATGCACAATTCCTCGTCCATCTCGGGCGGCAGATCGACGACGATCAGCCCGTCTATACCCGACGCCTTCGCGTCGGTGAGGAAGCGCTCGACGCCGTAGACGTAGATCGGGTTATAGTAGCCCATCAGGACGATCGGGGTCTCGTCGTCGGCGCGGCGGAACTCGGCCGCCATGGCGAGCGTCTTCGCGAGCGTCTGGCCGCCCTTCAGCGCGCGCAGGCCGGCCGCCTGGATCGCCGGGCCGTCGGCCATCGGGTCGGAGAAGGGCATGCCGAGCTCGATCACGTCTGCGCCCGCCCTCGGCAGCGCCTTCATGATCGACAGCGAGGTCTCGTAGTCCGGGTCGCCGCCCATGAAATAGGTGACGAGCGCGGGGCGTCCCTCGGCCTTCAGCTTCGCCATGCGGCGGTCGATGCGGGTGTCGGTCACGCTCAGATCTCCATGCCCATCATCTTGGCGACGGTGTGGACGTCCTTGTCGCCGCGGCCGGAGAGGTTGACGATCATGATCTCGTCGCCGCGCATCTTCGGCGCCATCTTCATCGCCTGGGCGATGGCGTGGGCCGATTCGAGCGCCGGGATGATGCCTTCCACCTTGGTGCAGAGCTGGAAGGCCTCCAGCGCCTCGTCGTCGAGGATCGGCACGTAGTCGACGCGGCCGGTATCCCGCAGCCAGGAATGCTCCGGGCCGACGCCGGGATAGTCCAGCCCGGCCGAGATCGAATGGCCGTCGAGGATCTGGCCGTCCTCGTTCTGCAGCAGATAGGTGCGGTTGCCGTGCAGCACGCCCGGCCGGCCGGCGTTCATCGAGGCGCAGTGCTCGATGCCGTCGAGCCCGCGGCCGCCCGCCTCGACGCCGACGATGCGAACGTCCTTGTCGTCCAGGAACGGGTGGAACAGACCGATCGCGTTGGAGCCGCCGCCGACGGCCGCGACGATCGCGTCCGGCAGCCGGCCCTCCTGCTCCAGCATCTGCGCGCGCGCCTCCGTGCCGATCACCGACTGGAAGTCGCGCACCAGCTCGGGATAGGGGTGCGGGCCGGCGGCGGTGCCGATCAGGTAGTAGGTGTCCTCGACATTGGTCACCCAATCCCGAAGCGCCTCGTTCATGGCGTCCTTGAGCGTGCCGTGGCCGGACGACACCGGCCGCACCTCGGCCCCCAGCAGCTTCATGCGGAAGACGTTTGGCTTCTGCCGCTCGACGTCTGTGGCGCCCATGTAGACCACGCAGGGAAAGCCGAACCGGGCCGACACCGTCGCCGATGCCACGCCGTGCTGGCCGGCGCCCGTCTCGGCGATGATGCGCGTCTTGCCCATCCGCTTGGCCAGCAGGATCTGGCCGAGGCAGTTGTTGATCTTGTGGCTGCCGGTGTGGTTCAGGTCCTCGCGCTTGAAGTAGATCTTGGCGCCGCCGAGATGGCGCGTCAGCCCTTCGGCGAAATAGAGCTTCGACGGCCGGCCGGCGTAATGGGTCGACAGCGCCGAAAGCTCGGCCCTGAAGGCCGGATCGTCCTTGGCCCGGTTCCACTCGCGCTCGAGGTCGAGGATCAGCGGCATCAGCGTCTCGGCGACGAAGCGGCCGCCGAAGATGCCGAACATGCCCTGCTCGTCGGGGCCGGTGCGGAAGGAGTTGGGAAGGGCCGGCTTGTTCATCGAAATCCCGTGGTCTGGCGCGTGCCCGCGCGGTCGGCAGGCTTATGCACTAGCAGGTCGGAAAACGGAAATCGATTCGTTCAGCCGCGTGCGGCGGCGACGGCGCGGAAGAAGGTCTCGATCAGGCGCAGGTCCTTGACGCCCGGCGCGCTCTCGACGCCCGACGACACGTCGATCGCCGGCGGGTTGGCGATCCTGAGCGCCTCGCCGACATTGGCCGCGTTGAGGCCGCCGGAGAGGAAATAGTCGACGCCGCGGGGGAGGCCGGACAGCACCGACCAGTCGAAGGCGACGCCGTTGCCACCGGGCAGGACAGCATCCTTCGGCGGCTGCGCGTCGAACAGGGAGCGGGCGGCGACGCCGACGTAAGCGCCGATCGCCGCGAGGTCAGCCGGGGCGCTGACCGAAAAGGCCTTGATCACCGGCCGGCGGTAGCGCGCCTTGACCTCGGCGACGCGCTGCGGGCTCTCCCTGCCATGGAGCTGGAAGGCGTCCGGCTGCATCGCGGTCGAGATCTCGTCCAGCAGCGCGTCGTCGGCGTCGACCGTGACGGCCACCGCCTGCGCCCTGCCGCTCGCGGCGGCGCGCAGGGCGGCTGCCTCGGCGGGCGCGACGTTGCGCGGGCTCTTGCCGAAGAAGATGAAGCCGACATGGCTCGCGCCGGCGTCCAGCGCCGCGGCAACAGCCTCGGGCGTCTTCAGGCCGCAGATCTTGATGTCGAGGAACATGGGCGCGGGGATAGGCCGAAACGGCGACGGAGTCGAGGAAGAGAGCGAATAGCGAGTAGGGAATAGCGAATAGGGGAGCGCGGCCCCTTCTCCTACCCCTATTCGCTACTCACTATTCGCTATTCGCTGTCGAACGATATCGCCTGCAGCGCGCCGCCGTTGCGCTTCAGCCAGGCCTTGCAGCGGTCGGTGTCGGGGGCGAGCTCGCGGCAGAGCTTCCAGAATTTCGGGCCGTGGTTCATCTCCCTGAGATGCGCCACCTCGTGGGCGACGAGGTAGTCTATCACCGGCCGCGGCGCCATCATGATGCGCCAGGAGAAGGAGAGCACGCCGTCGGCGGTGCAGGAGCCCCAGCGCGAGGTCGTGTCCTTGAAGCGGACGGCCTTCGCCTTGCGGCCGATCGCGCCGGTGTGCTTGGCCACCAGCGCCTCGATCTCGCGCCTGGCCTCGCGCTTCAGGAAGTCGGCGATGCGGCGCGGCAGGTGGCGGCGGTCGCCATGGACGACGAGCAGCGGCCCGTCGGTGCCGACGGCGATCTCCACCGTGCCGCGCGTGCCCGGCTCGTGGACGATCCTGTGCGGCACGCCGCGCAGCGGGATCCTGATCCCCGGCCGCACCTGCGGACGGTCGGGCAGCTTGGCCAGGCGCTCCTCCAGCCAGCCCTGGTGGCGCTCGAGGAAACGGTCGACCTCGCGGGTTGAAACGCCGGGCGGCACGGTGACGCGCAGCCCCTTGCCGCCGGCGTCGATCCTGAGCGTCAGGCGGGTGGCGCGGGCGTTCTCGGCGATCCGCAGCGGCACGATGCGGCCGGCCACCGCGTAGTCGCGGATCACGGGCGCGGCGGGCGCGCGAGTGCGTCTCAGGAGCGCGAAGGGCATGGCCGGCAGGTTAGATGATTCGAGCCAAGAGAGGATGTCACGAAAAACGGCGCCTCGCGGCGCCGTCGTTCAGGTCGGAGCTCAGGACCGACGGGGCGGCGCCCGTCAGTCGTCGAGCAGACCTTCGTTCTTGCCGCCCTTCTTCCGCTCGGTGCGCTCGGAAGCGGCGGGGGCAGTCGGGACCGGCGCGGTGCGCTTGCTGCGCTCGCCCATGAAGCGGTCGAACTCTTCCTGGTCCTTGGCGCGGCGCAGCTCGCGGGCATACTCGTCGAACTCGTCGCGCATCTCGTCGAGCTTGCGGCGCTCCTCGGCCAGGCGCTCGAGCTCCTTCTCGCGCCAGTCGTCGAAGGCGGCGTTGCCCGTGCGGGCGAAGCCGTGACGGCCGTGGCCCCAGCGCTCGGCGCGGTCGGCCCCGCGCCGGCAGCCGGCGAAGATGCCGTCGGTGGCGCGGTTCACGTCCCGCTTGAAGCCGTCGAGCCGATCGCCCCAGAGGATGTAGGCGAGCATGGCGAGGCCGAGCGGCCAGAACACCATGAAGCCGATCACCATCAGCGCGATGGTCGCAGGCGTCCATGCGGGACGGATCAATGCGGAATTGGTCATTTCTCCCGTTCCTCGTCGTCAGAAACGCAACCACAGCGGCTGCGCTTTTTTCGAGATGGGAAGGGCCGGACGGCGATTCAATAGGACGAACATTAATTCGGACAAGTCATTGTCCGATATAGGCGTTTTTTCCCTTTTCGAGGCCGAGGACGAGGAGCCCGGCGGCGAGCCCCCAGAAGGCCGAGCCGATGCCCCCGACGACGATGCCCGATGCCGTGACGGCCAGGGTGACGGTCGCGGCGATGCGGTCGGCGGGTGCGGCGACCGCGATGGTCAGCGCGTTGGCGAGCGCGGCAAGCAGGCCGAGGCCGGCAACGAGCACGATGAGGGAGGCCGGCAGCACGGCGAACAGCGCCACCAACGAGGCGCCGAAGACGGCGAAGGCCAGATAGGCGAGCGCGTAGAAGGGGCCGGTCTTCCAGCGCTCGCCCGGGTCGGGATGGGCGTCCGGTCCGGTGCAGATCGCTGCCGAGATTGCCGCGAGGTTGGTGGTCACAGCGTTGAACGGCGCCGACAGCAGCGAGACCAGCCCGGTGACGGTGATCAGCTCGCCCGCCGGCGGCTCGTAGCCCGAGGCCTTGAGCACGGCGAGCCCGGCAAGGTTCTGCGAGGCCATCGTCACCAGATAGAGCGGGATGGCGAGGCCGACGAAGGCCGAGAGCGAAAAGGCGGGCGTGGTCCAGACGAGGCTGGACAGCTCCGGCGCCGGGAAAGAAGGGATGCGGCCGAGCACGAAGGCGAGCGCCACCCCGCCGAACAGCACGGCGAGCACCGAGAGTGCCGGGCTGAACAGGCGGATGACGAGGAACAGCGCGACCAGCGGCAGCACCAGCGCCGGGTCTCCGACCATGCTTTTGGCCGCCCCCACGGCGAAGGAAAAGACGATGCCGGCGAGCATGGCCGACGAGATCGAGGCCGGGATCTTCGCCACCAGCCGCGTCAGCGGGCGCAGCAGGCCGGTGGCGACCAGCATGATGGCCGTCATGATGAAGGCGCCGACGGCGTCGGGCATCGTGTAGCCGCTCGTCGCGCCGAGCAGCGCCAGCCCGGGCGTCGACCAGGCCGCGACCACCGGCATGCGGGTGCGCCAGGACAGCCACGCCGTCTCGACCGCGAGCGCCAGGCACACGGCCGTCACCCAGCTCGCCGTCTGGCCCTGCGTGGCGCCGAGCGCGTTTGCCGCAGCGATGATGAGGGCGAGCGTGCCGCCGAAGCCGACGATCGCCGCCACGAAGGCGGAAGCGGGGATGGACAGGCGCATGGTCAGGCCGCGCTCCACCTGCACGTGGATGATGCCGAACCCCCCTCCGTCCTGCCGGACATCCTCCCCTCAAGCGGGGAGATCGGCCTTCGCCTCACACCGCCGACAATCTCCGGTGTCGAAGCGGAAA
>ERZ778022.2609-NODE-2609-length-18669-cov-3.987429_pt1 | contig 18669 bp, 11 predicted proteins | sample MGYA00375752_ERZ778022 | MGnify/ENA primary metagenome ERZ778022 (study PRJEB29350, sample SAMN05389826) | bioreactor metagenome | isolation source: Thiocyanate bioreactor | place: South Africa: University of Cape Town | collected 2014-04-04 ... | reverse complement strand
TCGTAGAACTTCTTCATCGCGGGCAGCGAGGCGCGGCAATAGGGGCAGTCATAGTCGTAGAATTCCACCAGCGTCTTCTTGGCGTCGGCGGGACCGGTGACGAAGGCGATGCGCGGATCGAAGAAGGCGGCCTGTCCGACCTTGGCCAGGGTGGCCTCGCGCTGGGCGGCTTCCTTTTCCTTCTCCAGCGCTTCGTGGCGGCCCATCATCGCCAGCGCCAGTTCCGGGTGGTTCATCAGGTAGGTCTGCATCTGCCGGTCGTTGATCGGCATATAGCCCTGCCGCGCCAGGGTGACGATGATCGCCACGGCCAGCGCCGCGCCGCCGATGGCCCCGGCCAGGGTGATGACGAATGCCCGCATTGTGTCTCTCCTATCGCTGGCGCATCAGGCCGGAGGCCGCGCCCAGTATGTCCTGCGCCCGTTCCCAATCCGCGCCGCCCTGGGGCAGCTTGGCGCGGGCGCGGGTGGCGAACACGATGGCCTTCTGCATGTCGCCGCGATTGTAGTTCAGTTCGGCGGTGGCCAGATTCGCCATCGGTTCATTGTGCAGGGCGCTATAGGCCTGGGCGGTTTGATACCAGGTAAACAGGTCGTCATTTTCCGCCAGCAGGGCGGCCTTGAGGTTCTGGAGCGCCTCGCCCGCCAAAGCCTGGTTTTCCATGGCCAGCTGGGCCGAGGCCAGGGCCAGGCGCAGTTGCGGCGCGCCGGGGCGCAGCCGCACGGCCTTCTGATAGTCGGGAATGGCCAAGGCGGGCTTGGCCATGCTGACATGGATCTGCCCGCGCACCTCGTAGAAATAGGGATTGTTGGGTTCTTCCGCGATCAGGCTGTCGATTTCGGCCAGCGCCTTCTGGAAGTTGGGCATCCGCATATAGGCCAGCGACCGGGCATAGCGGGCGGGCGCGGAGGTGTCGGTCACCGGAAAGCGGATCATCGCATCCTTCACCGGCAGCACGAAGCCCGCCAGCTTGGCCTGCACCATCTGATAGGTCCGCAGGCTCTGCGGCGAATCCTGCACCTCGCGGAAGGGTGAGGCGTCCACCAGCGCCTCCAGGTCGGCGACGCGGTCCTGGCCCACCGGATGATCGACGGCGAAGCGGTTGATCTTGTAGGCGCTCATCGCCTCCTGCTGGGCGAAACGCTGGAAGGTCCGCAACATGCCCATCGGCGACTGGCGGGTGGCGTTCAGCAGCTTCAGCGCGATCTGGTCGGCGGTGGATTCCTGCACACGGGTAAGGGCGGCGAAGCGCGCCGCCGTCACCGCCTGGCCCAGCCCCATCAGGGCCATGCCCGCTTCGCCCGCGCCCGCGATCATGGCGGCGACGCCGGCCACCATCGACAGCAGCATGGGCACCATCGCCTGCTTGATGGCGAAGGAGCCGCGCGTCAGATGCGCGCCGGAGATATGGCCGGTCTCGTGCGCCATCACCCCGATCAACTCGTTGGGGGTGCGCAGCCAGAGCAGGATGCCCGCGCAGATGAAGATGTTGGCGGGCTGCATGGCGAAGGCGTTGATTTCCAGATCGCCCACCAGATAGACCTTGACCGCCTCGGGATCGAGGCCCGCGGCGCGCGCCAGCGGCGTCTCGTAGCTGCGCAGCATCTCCTCGGTCTCGGTGTCGCGCAGGATGCCGATGCCCTGGGCCTGGACCTGGGCGGGCAGCACACAGGTCAGCAGCGCGGCGGCGAAGCCGGCGGCGAATGTCAGTTTGCGGAGCAACGCGCCTGCGGAAGACTGGCCGCCTGTGGAAGACTGGCCGGATGAAGAACGGGATGTGTGCGGCGGCAACGCGAATCTCCTAAAGGGGCCGCACCCTCCCGCGGCCATCCCCCGATCCAAAACCCCGGCGGACGGTATGGGGGCAGGGGGGCAAAAGCAAACGCTGGCGTTTCCGGTTGCGGGTAAGGCATAAAGACCTCGAAAAATCCGCTGGGATTACATCCGCGTCATGCGTTCCGCCCGCCTGCTTGCCCTGCTTGCCGCGCCCCTGACCCTGGTCGGCGGCTGCACCACCTTCGAATCGATCGGCAGCCAGATGGCGTCCACCGTGGGTCTGACGGAGGCCGCGCCGCGGGCCTACACCTCCAGCGCCGTGTCCCAGGCGCGCCGCACCGGCATCGCGGTCGCCGACGAGCCCTATGCGGCGCGCGCGGGCGCCGCCGCGCTGGCGGCGGACGGCAATGCGGTGGATGCTGTGACCACCATGTTCTTCACCCTGTCGGCGACCTATCCGGTGGCGGCGGGGCTGGGCGCGGGCGGCATCTGCCTGGTGCGCGACACCAATGGCCGCGTGGTGGAGTTCGACTTCCTGACGCGGCAGCCGCGCGGCGGCGGCGCCTATGCCATTCCCGGCGCGGTGCGCGGCTTTCATGACATGCAGACGCTGTATGGCGCGCTGCCCTGGCAGCGCACGGTGGGGCCGGGCGAAGCCTATGCTGCGACCGGCTTCGCCATCTCCCAGGCGCTGGCGGCGCGGTTGGCGGAATCCCAGAACATCGTGCGGCTGGACGCCAGCCTGGCGGCGGAGTTCCTCGATGAGTCCGGCCAGCCGCGCGCGGCGGGCACCGAGGCGCGCAACGTGCCCCTGTCCCAGACCATGACGCAGATCCGGCTGGATGGCGCGGACGGTTTCTACAAGGGCGCCACGGCGCAGCGCATCGTCGCTTGGTCGGGGTCGCAGGGTGGGGCCATCACCATCGACGAGCTGACCGCCACGGCGGCCAAGCAGACCGCCCCGCGCCAGCGCCGCACCGGCGGGCTGACGGCGTGGCTTCCGGGGCCGGGCACGGGCGCGGGCGCCTTCTCGGGCGCGCTGCTGGACAATCTGGCGCGCAGCGGCGGCAATGAAGCCGCCGTCGCCGCCGCCGCCCGCCAGACCCTGGCGGCCTTTGGCGTCGCCAGCCTGCCGCGCGACCTGGGCTCCACCGGCTTTGCCGCCGTGGACGCCAGCGGGCAGGCGGCCTCCTGCGCCATCACTTTGAACGGGCCGTTCGGCTCGGGCCGCACGGCGGGCGGAACCGGGGTGCAGCTTGCCGCCTCTCCCGCCGGCGCGGCGGGTCTGGCCAGCGCCTTTCTGGCGCCGGTTCTGGGCGTGAACGAGCAGGGTGTGGCGCTGGCGGGCGCGGGCGCGGGCGGCCCCAACGGCGCGGCCGCGATGGCCCATGCGCTGCTGCAGGCCGCGCAGGGACGGCAGCTGGGACGGCGCGGCGACCTGCGGGGCACCGGCAACGCGCCCTATGACACGGTCAATGTCATTTCCTGTGATCGCGAGGCGTGCGTCGCGCTGGTCGATCCCGGCGCGCATGGCATGGGCACGGTGGCCGAGATCGTGACGCCGCCCGTCATCAAGCCCTGACAGCCGCCACCTGACATGAAAAAGGCCGCGGCGTGTGCCGCGGCCTTTTGCTTTTCGACTGGCGGGCTCTCTTACTCCCCGCCAAAGGCCTTCTGCCACCGTGAGCGACAGCGCGGCGTCAGCCGCGCGAGCAGATCCGGTGGATCTGCGAGAGGAGCGAACGCCACGAGCCGAAGCGAGTGGCGGGGTCCTGTGCTACTCCCCGCCAAAGGCCTTCTGCCACCACCCCTTCTTGGGCTTGGTCTCATCCTTGGGCGTGGTGTCCACTTCATCGTCCTTCAGCGACCAGACCGGGGCGGAGGACGCACCCGGCGCCGAGGGCGCGCTGCTGGGCGTGGTGTCGATCTCGTCGGGAATGCCGAAACGGTCGTCGGCGGCATAGGACGGGGCCTGCTTGTCCGTCTCGCCGGGCGCCTCGCCGGGGGCGCGGTCATTGCGGTCGCGGCCGCCGCGGCGGCCCCGGCGGCGGCGGCGCTTGCGGCGGGCCTCGCCATTCTCACCGGTGGAGGCTTCGCCATTGGCGGCGCTTTCCGGCAGGTCGTCGCCGTCCGGCGTCTCGCCTTCGGCGGCGGGGGATTCCGCTGTGGCCGGTTGCGGCTGGCCGTCGCGTTCGCCGCGGTCACGGGTGCGTCCACGGCCGCCACGGCGGCGGCGCTTGCGGCCATTCTCGCCCCGCTCGCGGCTTTCTCGTTCGCCAGGGGCGCGGTCACCGGCGCCGCGGTCCTCGTCTTCCTCGGAGTCGGCGGGTTCGTCCGTTTCGACGAGCTCGTCTTCTTCCTCGCTCTCTTCGACATAGTCCGGTTCCGGCTCGTCGGAGGGCACGAAGCCCGCCTCGATGCTGACGGCGGCGTTGCTGCGCGGCCGGTCGCCCGGATCGCGGGTCTTGGTGCGCTCGATCTCGAAGGCGCCGCCCGCCATGCCGGGTTTGGGATCGAAGGTGATCTCCAGGCCGTGCTCGGCCTCGATGCGCGCCAGTTCGTGGCGCTTCTGGTTGAGGATGTAGAGCGCCACCTCATTGTCGATCTTGACGGTCACGGCGGCGGCGCGGTTCTTCTCGCCTTCCTCTTCCAGCCCGCGCAGGACGCGCAGGGCCGAGGATTCGATGGAGCGCAGCAGGCCGGTGCCCTGACAGTGCGGGCAGGTGACGGTGGAACCGGCGACCACGCCCGCGCGCAGGCGCTGGCGCGACATTTCCAGCAGGCCGAACTGCGAAATCTTGCCGATCTGGACGCGGGCGCGGTCGTTCTTCACCGCGTCGCGCAGGCGTTTTTCGACCTCGCGGTCGTTGCGGCCTTCCTCCATGTCGATGAAGTCGATGACGATCAGGCCGGCCAGGTCGCGCAGGCGCAGCTGGCGGCCGATCTCGCTGGCGGCCTCCAGGTTGGTCTTGCGCGCGGTTTCCTCGATCGAATGTTCGCGGGTGGCGCGGCCGGAGTTCACGTCGATGGAAACCAGCGCCTCGGTCTGGTTGATGACGATATAGCCGCCCGACTTGAGGGTGACGGTGGGCGAGAACATCGAATCCAGCTGGCTTTCGATGTGCATACGCTGGAACAGCGGCACCGTGTCCTTGTAGTGATGCACATGCTTGGCATGGCTGGGCATCAGCATCCGCATGAAGTCCTTGGCGTTGCGGTAGCCCTGTTCGCCTTCCACCACGATGTCCTGCACATCCTTGGTGAACAGGTCGCGGATCACGCGCTTGATCAGGTCGCCTTCCTCATAGACGCAGGCGGGCGCGTTGGAGGACAGCGTCTTTTCGCGGATCGTGTCCCACAGCCGCAGCAGATAGTCATAGTCGCGGCGGATCTCCAGCTTGGTGCGGTTCTCGCCCGCGGTGCGGATGATCAGGCCCATGCCCTCGGGCAGCTCCAGCCCCTGGGCGGCGCTTTTCAGGCGCTTGCGGTCGGCGGCGTTGGTGATCTTGCGGGAGATGCCGCCGCCGCGCGGGGTGTTGGGCATCAGCACGCAATAGCGCCCGGCCAGCGACAGATAGGTGGTGAGGGCCGCGCCCTTGTTGCCGCGTTCTTCCTTGACCACCTGCACCAGGATGATCTGGCGGCGCTTGATGACTTCCTGGATCTTGTAGTGCTTCTTGCGGACCCAGCGCTGCGAGGGGCGCTGCGCCTGGAGCGGCTGGGCGTCGCCGCCCTCCGCGCCCGCTTCGCCTTCGGCCTCGTCCTCGGCCGGGGCGGGCAGGGCGTCGCCCTCGATCACCTCGGTGTCGGTCGCGGCGGTCTGGGCCTCGACCGGCTCGATCTCGCCTTCATTCTCCTGGGCGGCCTCGGCGGCGGCGACATCGGCGTCTCCGTCATAGTCGGCCAGCGCCGCGGCGGCGGCTTCGGACTTGGACGGGACGGCATCGTCCTCGTCATGATCGTGGTCGGCCTCGATTTCGATGGGGGCGCCGCCATGATTGACGAAGACATCGGCATGGTCGTCATCGTCTTCGGTGGCGGGGTCATCGGCCGTGGGGCCTTCGGCGGCGGAGGAGGCGTCCTCCTCCTCGTCCTTCTCGGGGGCGGCTTCCAGCGGCACCAGGGGCGCCATCTCGGCGCTGTCCTCGCCGGTATCGGCTTCGTCCTCGGCGTCCTCCTCCTCGGCGTCGGCGTCCTCGGTCTTGGCGCCGGTGATCTCGAAGGACTCGATATCGTCCTCCTGGCGGCGGCGGGCCTCGGCCTCCTGCTCGGCCAGCAGGGCCTGACGGTCGGCGACCGGGATCTGGTAATAGTCGGGATGGATTTCGGCGAAAGCCAGGAAGCCCTGGCGGTTGCCGCCATATTCGACAAAGGCGGCCTGCAGCGACGGCTCGACGCGCGTCACCTTGGCCAGATAGATGTTGCCCTTGAGCGGCCGCTTGGAGGCGGCCTCGAAATCAAATTCCTCGACCCTGGAGCCGTCCAGAACGACCACGCGGGTCTCTTCCGGGTGGTTGGCATCGATCAGCATACGTTTGGTCATGAAAATCTCCGGTGCGCGCGCGGGGCTGGCCGGGCGCACGGTGTGCGGCTGCGGCGGGGCGGCGCGAATGGTTGGTGGAAAGAAGGCACGCGGCCCCGCCCGCCGGAACGGTCACTTCATTTCTGAAGTCCGGGGCAGCGTCGGAAGGGATCGCGAAAAGGACGGTCATTGTTTCGTCTGGGCCGGTCGGCCGGCGGACGTTCCGTCCACGGCGTGGGGCCAAAGGGTTACCTGGGAAAGCCATTGTGCTCGCGTTGGTCGCGGGGCGTGGCAAGGGCCGCTCAGGGGCGCCCGGGACCGCGCGAGAATCGCAAGGCACTACCGGACGGGAGTTTTTGTAGGGTGCGCCCAGGGTTTCAACAAGCAGTTAATGGGCCCGGCGTCGATACCGCGCAACCCTGAATCCGGTAATAATGTTAAATATCAAATACTTATATCAATGTCTTGTGACATTAAATCAGCTTGCGGACCACAGGCGCAGCAGATTGTTGCGGACCGCGTCCAGCCGGATGCGGTTTTCCCAGCGCATGTTGAGCCCCTCCAGCGCCGCCACCTCGCTCAATTCATAAAGCTGGGTGCGCTGGTATTCCTGGGCGATCAGGCTTTCGATGAAGGTGATCGAGACCAGCCGCTGGCCCCGGCGGACCGGCGCCACCTGGTGCAGCTGGGTTGAGGGGTAGACCACCACGCTGCCGGGCTCGCCCTTGATCACCACCGGTTGGGTGCCCAGATGGACCACCAGTTCGCCGCCCTCATAGCTGGCGGGCGGGTTCAGCCAGACGGTCGCCGACAGGTCGGAGCGGTGCATCGCGTTGCCGAACCGCATGTGAGAAGTGTCGGCATGGATGCCATACTGCATCCCCACCTCGTAACGGGCCAGCAGGGGTGGCGCGACATGGCGGGGAAAGGCGAAGTCGCGGAATGGTTCGGAGCGGGCAAAGGCATCGGCCACGATCCGCGCGGATTCCGCATAGCCCGGATCGGTATGGCTGACCTGGAGATTGTTCTTGGTCTCCATCGCGGGATTGGAGATTCGCCCGTCAACAAAGGGCGTGGCGGCGGCGATGGCCTGTAGGCGGGCCACTTCCGCCGGGCTTAAAAAATCTTTTATTTCCAGAAACATCCGTCATCCCCCTGAGGCCGGACATTAGCAAAGGCCCGGCAGGAAACAAACCGCCCCGCCGGGCCGCCATGCTAGGCTGACGCATCCAGATTCGGAGCGCCAGATTCGGAGTGTTCGTGCGCGTCGCCTTTGTCCTGTTCGCTGTCGCCGCCGTCCTGTCCGTGGCGGTGCTGAAGGCTCAAGGACAGGATCCGCGTCAGGACGATCCCATCAGCAACCTGCTGCGCCAGCAGGGCGATGCGGCGAAAAACCTGCCCGCCGCCCCATCCAGGCCCACGCCCGCGCCGCTGCCCGGCCCCTCGGTGGGCAGCCGGCCGCGCGGGCCCCTGCCGATGGTGATGAGCGCCCGCATCGGCGAGCATGACGACCGCACCCGGCTGGTGATCGAACTGTCCGACCCGGTGAACCTGCGCGCCTTCGTGCTAGCCAATCCCGACCGTGTGGTGATCGACATGCCGGAAGTGTCGTGGCGGCTGGGCGCGCCGCCCCGGCCCAGCGGCTTCGGCTCCATCAAGTCCTATCGCTATGGCCAGTTCCGCGCCGGAAATTCGCGCATGGTGATCGACCTGAACCGGCCGGTCAGCCTGTCCGACACCCTGGTGCTGCCGCCGTCCAACGGCTTCGGCTACCGGGTGGTGATCGACCTGTTTCCCTCCACCCGGCCCAAATTCGACGCCCAGGCAGGCTGGCCCGCCGACCTGCGCAAGCGCGAGACCGATGCCGAGCGGCTGGCCGCGATGATCGCCGCCGACCGCGCCCCGCCCGCGCGCGGGCGCAGCGGCAGGAAGATCATCGTGATCGATCCGGGGCATGGCGGCCTGGATGCCGGCACGGTGGGCGTCAACGGGCTGATGGAAAAGGACCTGGTGCTGGCGCAGAGCCTCAAGCTGTCGCGGGAGTTGAAAGCGCGGGGCTATACCGTCTATCTGACGCGCGAGACCGATACCTTCGTGCCGCTGCGCCAGCGCGTCGCCATCGCCCGCGCCGACAAGGCCGACCTGATGATCTCCATCCATGCCGACTCCAACCCCGATCCCGAGACCAGCGGCACCTCGATCTATACCCTCAGCGACGGCCGCTCCGACCGCGAGGCGGCGGCGCTCGCCAAGCGCGAAAACCAGTCCGACATCATCGCGGGCGTGGACCTGGGCGGCGACAACAATCCCGTCGCTCCCATCCTGATCGACCTGGCCCAGCGCGACACCATCAACAAGTCGTCGCGCTTCGCCACCGCCACCCTGGCCAGCATGGGGCGGGTGACCGACATCCTGGCGCGCAAGCCGCATCGCAGCGCCAGCCTGGCGGTGCTGGTCGCGCCCGATGTTCCAGCGGTGCTGCTGGAACTGGGGTACCTGTCCAACCGCGCCAACGCCGCCCAGATGAACACCGATGCCTGGCGCACCAAGGTCGCGGGCGCCATCGCCGATGCGGTGGATCAGCAATTTACCGTCCCCGGCCAGGCGGCCAAGCAATGAATTTTGTGTTACCTCCATCCGTCGCAGCTCGGGTTTGCAGGCAAACACCTCGCTGCGCCGTTTGGTACGCTGCCTCTACCAAACTCCCCCGCAATGGGCGCTTCGCGCTGCGGGGGAAGGAAGCCCGTATTCCCCTTTCCAACCGTCTGTCCGGTCTTTAGAATTCGCGTCTCCCATGCAGAACCTGGTTCCCCGTCTCCTGAAATGGCTTGGCCTGACCGCCGCGGCGGTGGCCGTGGTCGCGGTCGGCGCGCTGGCCGTCTATCTGGTCACCATCACCCGCGACCTGCCCAGCGTGGAGACGCTGCAGAACTACACCCCGCCCATCACCACCCGGGTCTATGCCGGTAACGGCACCGTGCTGGGCGAATATGCGCGCGAGCGGCGCATCTTCATTCCCGCCACCTTCATCCCCAAGCTGGTCAAGCAGGCCTTCACCAGCGCCGAGGACCGCAATTTCTACAACCATCCGGGCATCGACCCGTCGGGCATCCTGCGCGCGGCGATCAAGGATGTGGGCCTGGTGGTGCAGGGGCGCAGGCCCCAGGGCGCCTCCACCATCACCCAGCAGGTGGCGCGCAACTTCCTGCTCAACTCCGACCTCAAGTTCAGCCGCAAGATCCGCGAGGCGATCCTGGCGGTGCGGATCGACGCCACCTATCCCAAGGAAAAGGTGCTGGAGCTCTATCTGAACGAGATCTATCTGGGCCAGAACTGCTACGGCATCGGCGCCGCCACCCTGAACTATTTCGGCAAGTCGCTGGATGAACTCTCCATCGCCGAAGTGGCCTTCCTGGCGGCGCTGCCCAAGGGGCCGGCCAATTACGATCCGCGCCGCTATCACGAGGCGGCCGTGGGCCGCCGCAACTGGGTCATCTCGCAGATGGCCGACAACGGCTATATCACCGACGCCCAGGCCGCCGCCGCCAAGGCCGAGCCGCTGGTCACCCAGACCCGCGCCCTGGGCAGCCAGGCCGCCGACGTGGATTATTATGTCGAGGAGGTCCGCCGCCTGCTGATCGGCCGCTACAAGATGGCGGGCCTGTATGACAGCGGCCTTCAGGTGCGCGCCACCCTGGATACGCGGTTGCAGAACTATGCCGTCAGCGCCCTGCGTTCGGGCCTGGTGCGCTATGACCGCCGCCACGGCTGGCGCGGCGCCAAGAAGAGCATCGACGTCGCCAACTGGCGCGAGAACCTGGCCAAGCTGCCCAACGAGTCCGGTATCGAGACATGGCGGATCGCCGTGGCGTTGGATTATGACGGCAAGAGCCTGCGCATCGGCTTCAACGACGGGACCACCGGGTTGATCACGCCGGAAGGCTATCGCTGGGCGCGGCGGCAACTGCCGGGCGCGGTGGTGGGCGCGGTGCCATCCGGGCCGCAGGAGATCGCCAAGCCCGGCGCCATTCTCTATGTCGAGCCGCTGGAGAAACCCGCCAAGCCGGGCGAATACGGCCTGCGCCAGGTGCCCGAAGTGAATGGCGCCATCGTGGCGATGGACCCGCATACCGGCCGCGTGCTGGCGCTGTCGGGCGGCTTTTCCTATGCCTCGTCGCAGTTCGACCGCGCCATGCAGGCCCAGCGCCAGCCCGGTTCGGCCTTCAAGCCCTTTGTCTATGCGGCGGCGCTGGACAATGGCTATACCCCCGCCAGCAAGGTGCTGGATGCGCCGTTCGAGATGGATCAGGGGCCGGGCCTGCCGGTCTGGCGGCCCGCCAATTTCGAGCATGAGTTCCTGGGCGAGACCACGCTGCGCCGCGGCCTGGAACTGTCGCGCAATGTGATGACGGTGCGGCTGGCCCATGAAGTGGGCATGAACAAGGTGGTGCAATATCCCATCCGCTTCGGGGTCTATGACAAGCTGCCGCCGCTGCTGGCCAACTCGCTGGGCGCCTATGAGACGACGCTGCTGAAGGTCGTCACCGGCTATTCGGAATTCGTCAATGGCGGCAAGAAGGTGATGCCCTCGCTGGTCGACCGCATCCAGGACCGCAACGGCAAGACCATCTGGCGTCACGACACCCGCGTCTGCGAGGGCTGCAACGACGCCACCTGGCACAATCAGCAGGAACCGCTGCTGGCCGACACCCGCGAGCAGATCATCGATCCGCGCACCGCCTATCAGATCGTCTCCATGCTGCAGGGCGTGGTCCAGCGCGGCACCGCCGCCTATTCGGTGGGGGCGCAGATTCCCAAGCCGCTGGGCGGCAAGACCGGCACCTCGTCGGATGCCAAGGATGTCTGGTTCGTGGGCTTCTCGCCCGACCTGGTGGCGGGCATCTATGTCGGCTTCGACAATCCGCGCACCCTGGGCCCGCACGAGCAGGGCGCCACCGTCACCGCGCCCATCTTCCGCGATTTCATGAAGGCGGCGCTGGCCGACGCGCCCGCCACGCCTTTCCGCGTCGCGCCCGGCATCGAGGAAGTGCCGATCGACTGGCGCAGCGGCACGCCGGTGGCGCCCGGCACGCGCGGCGCGATCATGGAAGCCTTCAAGGCGGGCACCGCGCCGGGTGAGGACAACGCCCCGATGCCGGGCATGATGGATGGCGGGATGCCGCCGCCAGACATGGCCGCGCCCGCGCCGGGATCGCCGCCGCCCGCCTCGGTGGGGGCGGGTACCGGTGGACTTTATTAAGCCGCTGCCGTAAGCACCCGCCATGCGTCCCGAAATTTCCCGCGCCGCCGACGAAATCCAGCAGGCCCTCGCCCTGCTGAGGAGGCATCTTTGACTGGGATGTCGCAAACCGCCGTCTGGACGAACTGAACGCCAAGGCCGAAGACCCCGCGCTGTGGAACGACCCGCAGGTGGCCCAGAAGCTGATGCGCGAGCGCCAGAAGCTGGACTCGTCGCTGTCCTCCGTCACCCGGATCGGCAACGAGCTGGACGACGCCGTCGCCCTGATCGAGATGGCCGAGGGCGAGAACGACGCCGCCATGGTCACCGACGCGGAGAATGCGCTGCTGGCCCTGCAGGCGCGGGCCGAGCAGATGCGGCTGGAATCCATGCTGTCGGGCGAGGCCGACGGCAACGACTGCTATATCGAAATCCATGCCGGCGCGGGCGGCACCGAGAGCCAGGACTGGGCCTCGATGTTGCTGCGGATGTATACCCGCTGGGCCGAGCGCCACGACTACAAGCTCCAGCTGATCGAGGAAAGCGAAGGCGACGGCGCGGGCATCAAGTCCACCACCCTGATGGTCAAGGGCGACAACGCCTATGGCTGGCTCAAGACCGAGGCGGGCGTGCACCGGCTGGTCCGCATCTCGCCCTTCGATTCCAATGCGCGGCGGCACACCAGCTTTTCCTCGGTCACCGTCTATCCGGTGATCGACCAGTCGATCGAGATCGACATTCCCGAAAAGGATGTCCGCATCGACGTCTATCGCGCCAGCGGCGCGGGCGGCCAGCACGTCAACAAGACCGAAAGCGCGGTGCGCATCACCCATCTGCCCACCGGCATCGCGGTGGCCAGCCAGAGCGAGCGCTCGCAGCACCAGAACCGCGCCATCTGCTGGGACATGCTCAAGTCCCGGCTCTATGAGATCGAGCTGGAAAAGAAGAAGGCCGAGACCGGCGCCTTTGTGGGCGAGAAGAAGGAGATCGGCTGGGGCCACCAGATCCGCTCCTATGTGCTGCAGCCCTATCAGCTGGTGAAGGATCTGCGGACCGGGGTGGAAAGCCGCACGCCGTCGGACGTGCTGGACGGCGACCTGGATGCCTTCATGGCCGCCGCCCTGGCCCAGGAAGTGGGCGGCAAGCCGCGCGAAATGATCGAAGATATCGAGTAGGCCATCTTCTTATGGTCGCGCGCCGCTGCTGCGGGCGACGCGATCGAAGGCCTGGCGTGACCGCCAACGCTCAGGTGGTGGCGGTGCCCAGCGGCGCGAAGCTGGCGGCGGGCGCGGCCGGACGTTCCGGTTCTGGACGTTCCGGTTCCGGGCCGGTCATCGGCGCGGCGGGGGCGGGGCGGTCCTCGCCCAGGGGATTGTCGCTGTGGCGGCAGTTGCCCTCGAAGAACGCCCCGGATTCCACCGCGAACGCCTCGTGCAGGATGTCGCCCTCGACATGGCTGGTGGCGGCCAGCAGCACCTTGCGGGCCCGGATGCGGCCGATCACCTTGCCGCGCACCGTCGCATCCTCGGCCAGGATTTCGCCGCGGATTTCGGCCTTGTCGCCGATCACCAGTCCCATGCTGCGGACATCGCCCTCGACGCGGCCGTCGATCTGGATATCGCCGCTGGAGACCAGGGTGCCGTTGATCACCATGTCGGCACTGATGAGCGAGGGCGCGGCGTTGCGCACAGCGCGCTTGAGCGCGGCGGGCGCCGCCACGGGTTGCGCGGCGGGGGGGTTATCCTTGCTTCTGGAGAACATGGCGGCCGGCCTCAATGAAGTTGTTGGGGTTTTTCACGACATTGTCGTACCAGATTTCGTAATGCCCATGCGGGCCGGTGCTGCGGCCGGTATTGCCGACGCGGCCCACCGCCATGCCCTTGGCCACCGCCGCGCCCGCCCGCACATGGATGGACGACAGATGGCCATAGCGGGTGTGCAGGCCCAGGCCGTGGTCGATCTCCACCATGTTGCCATAGCCGCCGCGATAGCCCGCGAACACCACCTTGCCCGGCGCGGTGGCCTGCACGCGCGAACCCCAGGGGCCGGCGAAATCGATGCCCGGATGGAAGGCATAGCGCCCGGTGAAGGGGTCCACCCGCGCGCCGAAGCCGCTGGATTTGTCGAAGCTGGCGGCGCTCACCGGCAGGGACAGCGGCACATGGCTGAGGGCGGTGGAAAGACCGTTCAACTGTTCCAGCACGGCGGCCGCGCCCAGATAGGCGCGGGTGAAATGGGGGTCGGAAATGCCTTCCAGGCGGACCTGATCCAGCGGGATTTCCGGGCCGCCGATGCCTTCGCGCGCGCTGATCTTGCGCGCGAAGCTGTCGGGATTGATGCCGGTGCGGCGCATCACGCCGCGCAGATTGGTCACGCCCATGCCCAGCGCCTTTTCGGTCTGGGCCATCAGCTGCACGTCGTTGCGGCCGATCGCGGCCACGCGCTCGGTCTGTTGGGTTAAGGCGCGCAGGGCGGGATGCTGGGCATAGGCGGCGGAGGTTCCCGCCGGCGCGGTGACGCCCATATGCAGGCGCGCGCCCACCGCCTGGAACAGCGCGGCGACTTTCTGCGTGGCGGTGTCGAGGAAGCTGGCCTTGACCGGCCTGCCGGTGCGCGGCTGCGGCGCGGCGGGCTCGGGCATCATGGTGAGGCTGGAGAAACCGCCCTCGGCGTCGAAACTGTCGGCGGACGCCTGAGGCGACACCACATCCATCGAACCGCCCTGCGCCCCGGCGGGCAGCATGGCCAGCGGCGGCAGCGGCGCAGGCGCCGGGCCCGCGCCCCGGATGCCGACGGCCGCCTGGGCGGCGGTGGCGCGGCCCAGGAATCCGGCGATGGCGTTCTGCTTGGCCTGCAACGCATCGGCGGTCGCTTTGAAACGGTCCTCGGCCCCCACCAGCGCGCCGTTCAGTTCGTCATAGGAAATCTGCAGGTCGGCGACGCGGCTTTCATAGGCCTGCTGCATCTGCTGATAGCGATGGTCCTTGGCGGCGATGATGCGGTCCTTGAAGATCACATTGACGGTGGCGAACGCCACCCAGCCCAGGAAGATCAGGGTCAGTCCGGCCAGCGTCGCCTGCAGCGAAGGCCCGAAGGTGAAGAACTGCACCCGGCCGTCGCTGCGGATATAAATCTGACGTTCCGGGAAAGTCTCATGAACCCACGCCCAGACGCGCTCGAGAAACGTCGCCGCCTTCATCTCGGAACTCTTTTGGGGAGCGTTCTGCGCGCCCGTACCGCCACCGGGCGGCATTTCACCCGCCGCGCCCGGCGCGATCAAGCGTTTGTGCCAGAAAAACGAGCGCGAGGTTAACCGCGGCCCAAGGGGCTTGCGAGAATGCGGGCGTTTCATAGGGATTTTGCCGCCTCCAGCACCGCCTCGACATGGCCGGGAACTTTAACCTTGCGCCAGGCCTGGACAATGACGCCCTTGGCGTTGACCAGAAAGGTGGCGCGCTCCATGCCCATATACTTGCGGCCATAGAGGGTCTTTTCGCCCACACGCCCCAGTCTTGCGCCATCTTGAGCTCGGCGTCCGATCCCAGGGTCACCTTCAACTTGTGCTTGCCGCGGAATTTGGCGTGAGATTCCAGGCTGTCCTTGGAGACGCCGATGACCGTCACGCCCGCCCGCGCGAATTTGGGCAGCGCCGCCGAAAAGGCCAGCGCCTCCTTGGTGCAGCCGGAAGTGTCGTCCTTGGGATAGAAATAGACCACGAACGGCGTGCCCTTGAGGGCGGCCAGGGTGATGGTCCGCCCGTCGTCGGTGGGGAGTTTGAAAGCGGGCGCCTTGTCGCCTACGCCTACCGCCAAGCCCCCTGAATCTGCCCCCATCAGCCCAAATCCTTAACAGCGGCGGGATTTAACCCTAACTGGGTGGTGGAACGCAAACACCGCATCCCCCTGACAAGATGCTGGAATTTTTGCCCTTTTTAAGCCTAACACTTGCACTACTGCCCCTTTCCGGCGGCATGGCGGGTCCGAACCCATCCCCATGCCGCGAACCCGGGCCGAGAAACGCGTGAAGCTGCCTTTCGCGAACTATATCAAGCGGCATCACATAACGCGCACCGCCCTGGGCGCGGGCGTGATCACGGCCGCCATTCTGTTCTTCGTGGTCGGCGCGGGCGTGCGCCTGTTGATCGGCCCCATTTCGCTGGGGCCGTTGCGCGGCACCATCGCCGGGGCGATCCAGCAGGCGCTGCCCGGCATCAACCTGGATTACGACCGCGCCGCCATCGAATGGACGCGCGACCAGGGACGGGTCAACCTGGTGGTACTGGGCGCGCGCATCAAGGACGCCGGCGGCCGCACCGTCATCCATGCGCCCAAGGCGGCGATCGACCTGGCGGCGGCGCCCTTCCTGCAGGGCCGCTTCGTGGTCCGCCGCATCACCCTGGTCGGCGTCGAGTTCACCCTGGTGCATATGAAATCCGGCCGGGTGCGGCTGGGGTCGGAGAAATTCGCCGACAATGGCGAGGACATCATCGCCCGCATCACCGATGTGATCGATTCCGGCGGCGGCGACTCGTCGCTGGAAAGTTTCGCGGTGCGCGATGCGCGCGTCACCATCCATGACGAGATCACCGGCCTGCATGTGCTGGCCCCGCGCGCCGGGCTGATGATCCGCGACAAGGGCGATCTTCTGGGCGCGACCTTCGAATCCGATGTGGAGATGTCGGGCCGCCGCAGCCATGTCACCGCCGATCTCACCCTGCCGTCCGGCACCGGGCCGGTGGACGGCACCGTGAAGGTGACGGGCCTGGACCTGCGCGGGCTGGGCGCCAATGTCGCCATGTTCGCCGGGGTGCGGGACATTCCGATGGCGATCAGCGCCTCCTCGACCTTCCGGGTGACGCCGGGCGGGATGTTGGGCCGGGCGGATTTCGACATCATCGCCCAGGGCGAGTTGCCGGTCGCCGCCATGACCGGCAAGGCGCTGCATGTCCGCCGGATGCGTCTGGTCGGCCGCTATGACGGCGCCACGCGCCGCGTCGTTCTCAGCGACGGCAGCCTGGATGCCCGCGAGGCCAAGGCCAACCTGCGCGGGCAGGCGGACTTTCTGCTGGGCGGCGATGGCGGGCTGGAGAAGATCCGGGCCGGGCTGACGGCGGACAGGATCGCGCTCGACGCGCCGGGCCTGTTCAAGAAGCCGGTGTCCTATCAGTCGCTGGAGATCGCCGCCGATTACCTGCCGGTTCGAGGTTTCCAAGCTGGCGGTGACGGCGCGGGGATTCCGCTTCGACGCCAGCGGCACGCTGACGCTGAACGAGAAGGGCGCGCCGGGCATCGTCGCCAAGGGGCGCATCCCCGCCTTGCCGGTCCGCACGCTGCTGACCTATTGGCCGCTGCCGGTCGCGCCCGGCGCGCGCGACTGGATCGACGAGAACATCTTCGCCGGCGAGATCGGACCGTTGCAGGCCGATGTGAATTTCACGCCGGGCCTGCTGGATCAGGTGATCCTGCCCGAAGAGTCCCTGACGCTGACCTTCGCCATGCGCAATCTGGAAGGCAGCTACGTCAAGGGCCTGACCCACGCCACCGGGGTGAACGGCGAGGCGGTGATGACCGGCGACACCTTCCGCGCCAGCTTCTCCTCCGGTCATATCGGCAATCTGGCGGCGACGCGCGGCACCGCATTGATCCCCACCCTGCACAAGGTCGGCACGGTGGGCGAATTCGGTGTCCATATCGAGGGCGCGATGCCCGAGGTGATGACGCTGATCGACATGAAGCCGCTGAACTATCCCACCAAGTTCGGCATCGATCCCCGGCAGACCGGCGGCGTGGCCGCGGCCGATCTGATGTTCAAGGTGCCGATGCTGGCGGATCTGCCGGTGGACGATGTCGGCATCGCGGTCAAGGCCAAGGTGGACGACTTCGCCATCGCGCTCAGCGCGGGCACCCGCCTCACCAACGGCAATGTCAGCTTCGACATCACCAATGAAAGGCTGCACCAGGTCGGCATGGTGAACGTGGCGGATTCGCGCCTGTCGGTGGACTGGACGGAGGATTTCCGCACCAAGGATCCCATCACCGGGCGCATCCTGGTGAAGGGCCCGCTGACCGAGGGCGGACGCCAGGCGCTGAACGTCGGCCTGATGCGCTATTTCCGGGGTACCGCCCCGGTCAGCGCCGATATCGCCGCCCGACGCGGGGCGCTGGCGCGCGCCGACGTCACGGTGGATTTCACGCCCGCCAGCCTGTTCGTGCCCATCGTCAATCTGGAGAAATTGCCGGGCCAGGCGGCCACCGGGCGCATCCAGGTCAACTTCGCGCCCGGCAATATCATGCAGGACCAGGCGATCCATATTTCCGGCCCGTTCCTCAACGCCACCGGCACCGCCACCTTCGACAAGACCGGCGACCTGTCGGTGCTGAGTTTCCCGTCCGTGCGGATGGGACCGCTCAACGACCTGTCGTTCCAGCTCAGCCGCACCGCCAATGGCGATGAGTATGTCCTGCGCGGCCACTCGCTGGACGGCTCGCGGGTCGGGCGCAACGGTTCGGACGAAGCGCCCAGCGCCGCGGCCCGGCAGGAGGAAGACAATACGCCCATCGGCCGTTTCCGCATCAGCGCGCGGCTGGACCGGATGGCGATGCGCGGCGGCGTCGCCATCATGCCGTTCAACCTGGAACTGGCGGGGATCGGGAACCGGCCTTCGGCCCTGTCGCTGACTGGCAACCTGGCCATGACCGGCGCCAAGACGGCGCCCATCGCCGCCGCGCTCGAACCCGCCGCCGGCGGGCGCAAGGTGACGCTGACGGCGGGTGACGCCGGATTGCTGGCGCGCGGCCTGTTTGCCTTCGAGAGTATGCGGGGCGGGGCGCTGACCGCCACCGTCAACCTGCCGGGACAGGCGACCGACATCGTCAATCCCGACATGCCCGCGCCCGATTTCACCGGCACGCTGACGGTGCGCGACTTCCAGATGGTCAACCAGCCCCTGCTGGCGCGGCTGTTCTCGGCCGGGTCACTCAGCGGCTTCGGCGACCTGATGGGCAGCAGCGGCATGTCGCTGGACGAACTCAACATGCCGTTCACTTCCAAGAACAATGTCATCAGCGTGGACGGCGCGCGGGTGCGCGGCTCGGCGATCGGGGCCCGCGCCGACGGTTATATCGACCGTCCC
>ERZ778022.2608-NODE-2608-length-18673-cov-3.988076_pt1 | contig 18673 bp, 16 predicted proteins | sample MGYA00375752_ERZ778022 | MGnify/ENA primary metagenome ERZ778022 (study PRJEB29350, sample SAMN05389826) | bioreactor metagenome | isolation source: Thiocyanate bioreactor | place: South Africa: University of Cape Town | collected 2014-04-04 ... | reverse complement strand
CAGCCGGCTGGGAAGCTGCCGGAAGACCGGCACGTCCGTCAGGCCCGCCACATCGAGTTGCCCCGATGCGGCGGTCGCCTTCGAACGCGGACGCTTCGCATCCGACAGCCGCGCGTAGCGGATTCCGTAATAGCAGGCGACTGCGTCGCGCAATTCGCCCACCCACGGCCCGCGAACGAGCGGGTTCCCCTGGGCAACGGACGGCACAGCCTCTCCCGTTCGCGCAATGCGCGTTCCGACGGAATCCGACATGTTACGTCTCCTTAGACCAGCGGCGTCGGCGGCTCGACACCGAGCAACGCAGCCCCGCCGATCTCGTAGCCGAGCGGCGCGGCGGCCATGGCGTGGCGCACCCCGGTCTGGACGTCCCGGTACAGCCGGCCGATCGGGTTGGCGTCCGCGAAGGTCGCGGTGCCATGCAGCCAGGCAATGTCGTCCATCGCCTCGGACAGGTTCTTGGTGGCATGGGCGATGTCATTGCGGATGCCCGCGCGCGCATCGCGCGACATCGGCACGATCCCGCGCGCGGCGACGTCAATGGTGTCGCAGGCGCGGCGCAGGAACATCGCTGCGGTGTCGATCTTGGCGCTGGCCGCGCCGATCCCCTGGGCGAAAGCGCCCGACGTGTTCTGGGGGGCGTATTTCGAATAGGTCACCGGCCGTCTGGACGCAGCCTCGATGGTCAGGTCGAGCGCCGCACGCGCCGCTCCCAGAGGACCGGAGACGATCACCGTCGGGAACATCGAAACCGGCGCAAGCCTTTGCAGAAACGAGGCTTCGGCCGAAGCTTCCAAGTCCGGACCCAGCATCACGCCCGCCCGCACCACCTGATCGGCCGGAACGAACTGGTCCTTGGCAACGAATGTGTTGCTGCCGGTGCCGCGCATCCCGATCGTGTACCAGGTATCCTTGATCGTGTACTGGTCCTTGTGCAGGATGGCGTAACCGAGCTCAGGCTCTGCGTCGGGCGTCTCTTTGATCGAGACCACGCCGAGCGCCCAATTCGCATGGAAAATGTTCGACGCAAAGGGCCATTCACCGCTGACGCGATAGCCATCCCCTTCGCGCACGGCGATGCTGCCGGGGGTGACGATTACCGAGGCCATCCGAAGCGGCCCGCCACCGGCCCACAGCCGCTCGATCACCGCTTCGGGAAAGCGCAGCGGCAACATCACCGAGACGTTCGAGATGACGCTGATCCACGCGGCATTCGTGCAGTAGTAACCGATGGGGCTGGCCGCCTCCAGCAGCATCCGCGCTCCGCCCGCATGGCCCCCGAAGCGCTTGGGCGTGTTGATCTTCAGCGCTCCGATCGAGGTCAGCGCCTCGACGCATTCATCGGGGACGCGCCGTTCGCGGTCCGCCTTGGCGGCGTTCTCGCGCAGCAGCGGCCCGATGCCGTGGATGCGTGCGACCAGCTCATCGGTCGCCAGAGTCTTGTCCAGGATGTTCATTCTTGTTCCCCGTTGCCGAAGCCGAAGGCATTGTTAACCTCGGCCAGATCCATGATTTCACGCACTTCGACGATCTTGCCGTCGCGCACCTTGAAGATGTCGACGATCTCGTGCTCGACATCGACGCCGCCCTGCGTCGTCGCGGTCTCGAAAAGGTGCAGGATGCCGACCCCTTGCGCCTCGTCCGCATAGCTGCCCAGCAGTTTCATGTTCAGGCTGCCCGGCCTGAACGCGGTCGCGAGACCACCCAGAAGTTCCCCCAGGAATCCATCCCAGCCGTGATAGGTCTTGGCGATGGGGCACGTCCGGCCGACCACCGTCCAGGTGAAATCCTGGTCCAGGACCTTTTTGAGGGCTTCATGGGCGCCCGCTTTATGGGCGGCCCAGAAGCCTTCGATTGCGTCCTTGACGCTCATTGGTTCCTCCCGTTGATTTCGTTCGATTGCGACGCGGCAGCCCTTCAGACGAAGGGAACCTCATGCACCGCAGCCAGACGGGCCATCTCGTCCCGGTCGGTCATGCCGTCGATCTTCTGCATGTATTCGTAGAAGCGACGGGTCGGGGAGACGACGACCAGCGCGGTCACATCTCTGTCGGAACGATTGTAGATGGCGTGAGGAACGCCCATGGGCATCGTCAGATGGGTACCCGGGCCGGCCGTGATCTCCTTGCCGTCGAGTTCGAAAACCATCGTTCCTTCCAGCATGTGGAAGAACTCGTCCTGCGTGTCATGGATATGGCGCGGAACGAAGGTTCCGGCAGGAAAGACCGCATGGATGGCGAAGGAGGTCTGCGTGACGTGCAGCGGGGTGTAGATCTGCCCCAGGATATCCCACTTCTGAGCCTTGAAGCCCTCTTCGACCGTTACCGCACCCAAACTGACGTCCATGAGTATCCTCCCTGTTTGATGTCGTGTTTCATTTTGCTGACGTGCGGCGCTCAGATCATGAAGCGCATGGGCGAACCCCGCCCGACATGCCGAGCGATGCTTTTCACCGGCAAGCACGGCGCAACTTGAGCCTTGCAAGACTCCGTTTGCCTAAGTCCTGGCCCCACTCGTCATGTCTTCTTCCCCCGACGTTTTTCGGTGCCTTCTGCACTCGGTTAACGGCCCGATATAAGCAAATCGCGCATGGCGAGTCCTGCATGTTGGTGCACAAAACGCTCTGAACTTTGTGCACTCTGCTGGCCATGGAAGCGGTGGCCTTGCAAGGCGGCAGGGCCTCGTTTACGCTTTCGAGCGGGAGGTGAAGCGCTGTGCCATGATCACTATTCTATCCACGGAGCACGTTGCTCCGTCCGCTCAGTTCGGCATCTTCAGCAAGGCAATCCGCAGGATTGCCGATCTCACGGCGCATCGCCTGGACAGCAGGCCTTTCAACGCCAAGATCCAGATCGCACGGATCGGCCTGGTCGAGTGCTCATTCATAGACAGCGATCCAGTCATCATCGAACGCGGCTTGTCCAACATCGAGCGCGACAAGGGGAATGACTACTTTCTCGCCCTGCAAGTTGCGGGCATAGGCACCGTTCGTCACCTGGGACGGGACATGCGCCTGAAGCCCGGAGACTACTCTATCTTCGATAGCGCACTTCCCTATTCTATCGAGGTGGATAGCCCGGTTCAGCGAATTGTACTGCGCTTTCCGAAAGAAGAGTTCTTGCGTCGGGGCATGCTGACCGACACCGTTTGCGGGCGTATCTTCAACGGTGAAAGCGGCACGAGCGGTCTCGTTTCACGGATCGTGCGCGCCCTTCAAAGTGAAAAGGCCGACAGCTTCCCCGAAATCGGGCATTCCCTTGCTTCCGCGATGCTGGATCTGATTTCGGAGGCGGAAAGCGAAGACGGCGCCAAGGCCCAGACGACCAGGTCGAACGACCAGATACTCAGACGCATCCGCATGATCGTCCTGGAGAATCTCGCGGATCCCGACATGTCGGTTTCGCAGATTGCCGAGAAAGCCGGTATTTCGGTCAGGTACATTCACAGGATATTTGGCTCGACAGGAACCACGCTGCACAAGTGGATTGAAAACGAGCGCCTGGACCGGGCTTATCAGGCATTGAAAAACCCCAACCATCGACATCGTACCGTGCAGGACATTGCCTTCAGCAATGGATTTAACGACTCGGGCTATTTCAGCCAGCGGTTCGGCAATAAATACGGCAGGAGCCCAAGTCAGGTCAGAACCGAGAACTGTCCCTAGAACTGCGCATCGCAATTGGCGGGCGAGCAGGCTTCCATCCGGGGAATTCCGAATGGCCGAGCCGCTGCCCCCGCTTGCGGGTTTCGCCCTCCGCGACGCCTCAGCCTCCTGCTGTTGGCTGTCCGGGCGGAAACGCATGGAAGACAGATGTTGAATGGTGAAGGAACGGTTGCAGGATTCGTCCACCGACACCTTGAATGGGCACAAAACTGGCATCTGTCGTGCACATAGTTGCAGGACAATATTGAACCCTCCCGCTCTACTGCCGTGATCGCTGCCCGCCCTCCCGACCCGACGGGTCGAACAGGGCGGGTGCAGTTCTCGTCCAGGGGAGGAAAAATGAGAACGCTGTCCAAAACCCTTCGCGCGTCACTTCTGAGCGGTATGGTCGCCCTATCCACACCCGTCGCGGCGCGCCAGCCCGGCGTCCCGACCTCGATGCCCCCGGGCGCGAGCATGGGGGTGCCCGTCGGTGCATCGCCGCCGCCTGGGCTGTATTTCAGCAGTCGCAGCGGGTATGCCGACCTCAGCCTCTACGACGGGGACGGCAACCGGCTGGGCGCCGACGTCACGGTGAAGGACACCGCCCTGCAGTTTCTCTGGGTGCCCGAACTCAATCTCTGGGGCGGGCAATACAAGGCGTTCGTGACCGTCCCGGTACTCGACCTGGATCAGACGCTCTCGCCGCCCTTCGGAACGGGAACGGCAGATCGGCTCTCCCTCGGCCAGATCGAGGTCCATCCGTTCGATCTCTCCTGGCAGGTCGCGCCGGGAACCTTCGTCAGCACGGGTTTCAGCGTCTTCGCCCCGACCGGGAGCTCGGATGCGACGAAGCCGGTCAACACGCAGGGCAATTTCTGGACCTTCGCACCGAGCCTGGGCTTCAGCCACCTTCGCGACGGATGGAACCTTTCGCTCAATGCGATCTACTTCACGAACACGCGCAACGAGGACAACGACTATCGATCGGGCGACGAAATCCAGTTGCACATGACGGCAATGAAGGACTTCGACGGGTGGAGCATCGGCCCTGTTGGCTACTACCGCAAGCAGGTCACGAACGACGACAACAAAGGTCTCGCCTTCGGCGGAACCATCGCCGGCAAGGCGGAGCAGCTCGGGCTCGGCCTAGGTGTGACGCGGCAGTTCGGGCCGGTGCAGGCGAACCTCATCTATACCAGGGATGTGATCCACCGGAACACTCTCGGCGGCAATCGGCTCTGGTTGAACTTCACCGTTCCGTTCGGAAATTGACCCTTCAAGCGGCCCCTGGCCGGGGCCGCTTTTCCATCCCGGTCAATGGCAGATATCTTCCCGTGTCACGGCTGAAGCGTGTCGCATCTGACCAGATCGGGATTCCGGTCTGCCGTGACCTGCGATTCACTTGACGTGCCCTCCCGGAATGGCCTCGGTTTGAGAGGATACCGTGAACCGGGCCGTGAAGCAGAAATGCCATCCGCAGCGTCGGCCAAAGGCGGCGCTGCGGCTATCGTCGCCTGCCCCCCGCGACATTCCTGTCAGCGGGACCGGACGGCTTTCAGTTCCTGAACCGGCTCTGATCAACCTTGAAAGGGTCCTTCCAGGGACTGCGCACGCAGCAGCGTGGCGAGGATATTGCTTTGGAGCAACAGATCGCCACCCGCTGTCCGTGCACCTTCATTCGCCAATCTGTCGAGCGCTGCGAGAATGCTTTGCGCGGCGGTGCGCAGCGCTTCCATTCGGGCCTCGTCGCAACGCAGTTCCTCCAGATCGCCCGCGGTCATGCCGCCAAGTCCAGCTGGTGTGCGGGCTCCGGCGTCGGTGTAGCCTTCGGGCAGGTCACCCTTGAGATTGCGGACGACGCGCCGCTCGATGGCGTCGAGGATCTGATCGACCGCCTGTATCGCTCCCACCACGCGGGTCGGGTGATCCGTATCCGCGGCGGCGTGGGGCAGCAGCGACAGCCTGGCGCCATGCGCCGGGACGATGGACAGATACGGAGCCATAGGGCCGGACAGCGCGCCGCTCGACGGGTCCCGAAAGAGATCGGCATCTATGGCTGCGTGGGAGACCCGCCCTGAGGAAAGGGCGGCGGCGAGCGCCGGGACATCGACCAGCTCGCCGCGATCATAGTTGATGAGCACGGCCCCCTCGGCGAGCGCCGACAGCACGTCCGCACCGATCAGCCCGGCATTGGCGTGGCCTTCCGGCCCGAGCGGCCCCAGGCCGACATGGACGGAAAGCACGTCCGCTTCGGCCGCGGCTTCAAGGAGGCTGGCCGCATGGATGAAGCCCTCGCTCTCGATCCACGCCCTATGGTGCGGGCGGGCGAAGATGCGCACCGTCATCCCGAAAGCCCGGGCGAGCTTCGCCACTTCCCGGCCGATATTGCCGTAGCCGATCACCGCAAAGGTCCGGCCCTCCAGCTTGGCGGTCGGAAAACGAACCAGATCCGTTCCGGTGTCGAAACGGCCCGCAGCCACCAGCGCGTTCATCTCGTCAACCGGCAGGTCGGGGCGCACCCTGAGAAGCGCCTTCATCACCATCTGCGCGGTGGCGCGTGCATTGATGCCGGGCGTGTTCATCAGCGGGGCGATGCCGCCCCGGCCATCGCCGCCGCCCCAGCTCGCGGACCCCATATTGCCGGTTCCGGTGCCGATCCGAACGCCGCCGAGATCGAAGCGCGTGCCCTTCGGCAGGAATGTCGCCGCCGCAATGACGGCATCGTAGAGACCGTCTCCCGCTTCGGCCAGAAGCTCGGCCTCGGTGGAGAGCATAGGCTGATAATAGAAGTGCGCCCTTCCGGGCTCGGGAGCCGGCATGGCACGCGCGGAGCCTTGTTGGAAAACGCCGCCCCGGGCCTCCACATGCGTCTTGACGGCGGAATGGTCCGGAAGCCCGTCCGGGCCCATGGCAAGGCCCACCAGATCGACGATCAATATCCTGGGCGTGGTCCTGTCGGTCATCTTTCCTCCTGCCGCGAAGCGGTGGGGCGCCCCACCGTTTCGTCGGGATATTTCAGAACAGTTCGGAGACGAACTTGGTGCGCTGGAAGGCCTCCAGCCCCTCGATACCGCTCTCGGAACCGAAGCCGGATTCGTTGACGCCGCCGAACGGCGTCTCGGGCGTCGAGATCATCGTGTGGTTCACGCCGACGAGACCGGCTTCCAGCGCCATTTCCGCATCGCGCGCGGTCGCCCCGTCCTTCGTGAAGACAAAGGAGGCAAGGCCGTAGGGCAGAGCGTTCGCCCGGGCGATGACCTCATCGAAGGTCGAGAACGGCACGATGGAGGCGACGGGGCCGAAGGGTTCCTCGGACATGATCCGGGCGTTTTCCGGCACGTTGGAAAGCACGGTAGGCGCATAGAAATTGCCCGGCCGGTCCAGACGCTGGCCTCCGGCAAGCAGTTCGGCCCCCTTGCCGACGGCATCGTCGACCAGCGACTGGATGGCGTCGCAGCGGCGCGGGGCGATCATCGGTCCCATCTGTGTTTCGGGATCGAGCCCGTTGCCGAGCTTCAGCGCGGCGGCCTTCGCGGCCATGCCGGCGGCAAAGGCACCGGCGATGCTCTCATGCACGAAGAAGCGGGTGGGCGAGGTGCAGACCTGCCCGGCATTGCGGAACTTGGCAGCGGTAAGCGTCGCCACCGCGTGGTCCACGTCGGCATCAGCAAAGACCAGCACCGGGGCGTGGCCACCGAGTTCCATGGTCGTGCGCTTCAGCGTGTCCGCGGCGCGCTTCTGCAGGAGCTTGCCCACGGCAGTGGAGCCGGTAAGGGACACCTTCCTGGGGATCGGCGAGGCGAGAAGATGGAGCGAGACCTCGTCCGGCACGCCGAAGACGAGGTTCAGCACGCCTTTCGGCAGGCCGGCATCCTGGAAGCAGCGGGCGAAGGCCACGGCCGTGCCGGGGGTCTCCTCGGCGGTCTTGAGGATGATCGAGCAGCCGGCGGCGAGCGCGCCGGATATCTTGCGGATCACGTTGGAGGCCGGGAAGTTCCAGGCCGCGAAAGCCGCGACCACGCCCACCGGTTCCTTGTAAACCATCTGGCGCTGGCCCGGAACGCGGCCCGGCACGATGCGCCCATAGGCGCGCTTGCCTTCCTCGGCATACCAGCGCGTTGCTTCCGCCGAGAAGGCGACCTCGCCCCTGGCCTCGGCGAGTGGCTTGCCGTTCTCCATGGTCAGGACGCGGGCGATGGTCTCCAGCCGCTCGTCGATCAGGTCGGCGGCCTTCATCATGATCTTGTAGCGATTGACCGCCGGCAGCGCCTTCCAGGGGCCGAACGCTTGCTCGGCGGCGGCAAGCGCCGCGTCGAGGTCGGCGGCCGAGGCATGCGGCACCGTGGCGATCTCCTCGCCGGTCGCGGGATTGACGAGCGGCTGGCCCTTGCCCTCGCTGCCCTTGCGGAAAACGCCGTCGATCAGCAGGTCGATTGTTTCTTCATACATCGGTTTCTCCTTGTCCGGCGCATGGCCGTGTTGCCGCGCGGGCCCGATCAGAACCGGGACGAGCGGAAATGCGATATGTCGATGGAGGTCGGCCGACCGGCGGCAAGCTCCGCCACCAGGCGGCCCGTCACCGATCCGCCCATCAGGCCCTGATGGCCGTGGCCGAAAGCGAGGATGACGTTGTCGTGACGCGGGGCAACCTCGATGACCGGGATGCTGTCCGGCGTGCCGGGACGGTTGCCCATCCAGCGTTCCATGCCGCCGAGGTCGGCGCCGGGGAACATGTGGCGTGCCTGGCTGAGCAGGATATCCGCACGCCGCCAGTTCGGCGCAGCCTCCGGCCGGGCGAATTCCACCGTGCCGGAAAGACGCAGTCCCCCCTCCATCGGCGCGGCGACGAACTTGCGCTCGGCGGCGTTGACGTTGACCTTCAGGCCCGTGTCCGCGTTGGGCAGCATGATGTGATAGCCGCGCTCGCTGATCAGCGGAACGCGCACGCCGACCTGCCGGGCGAAGGGCGCGGAAAATGCGCCGGCGGCGATCACCACCTTGTCGGCCGGGATCACGCCGGCCTCGGTCGCGACGCCCGCCACCCTGCCCCTCTCCAGCACGAGCGCCCTTGCGCTTTGGCGGGTGAAGACAGCGCCCTTGCCCGACGCAAGCCGTGCGATGGCGGAAACGAGCCGGCCCGGATTGGGGCACTGGCCCTGCTCCGGCAGGAAGACGCCGGCGCAATAGGCCGGCGAGATGGCCGGCTCCAGCTCCCGCATCTGGCGGGCATCGAGGATTTCGACCCTGACGCCGCGCTCGCGCCGCATGGCGATGGAGAGCGCACTGCCTTCCGGGCCTTTCGGGTTCTCGTAGGCGAAAAGCTGGCCGCGGTGAAGGATCAGATCCTCGCAACCCGCCTCCTTCACCAGCGGCTCATAGCAGGCGAGCGTGAGCCGGTTCAGCGCGATCATCCCGTCCGATATGCGCTTTACGCGTGAAAGGCGGGAATTGGCGAGGAATAGGAGGAGCCACGGCAGGGCGTGGGGAAGATCGAGGAGACGCAGCCCGATCGGCCCCTCCGGATCAAGCAGCATGCCGGGCACCTGGGCTGCGATGCCGGGCATTGCATTGGGAATGCAGGAGCCCGGTGAAAGCCCTCCCGCATTGCCATAGGAGCATTGTCCCGGACTGCCGGGATCGAGCGGGTCGACGACCTCGACCGCAAAGCCTTCGTCAGCAAGTGCATTGGCCGCGCAGACACCGATGATGCCCGCGCCGATGACGATCACTTTTTCGCTGCGACGCGACTGTGTCATCTTCCCGCTCCGTTCCTGCCAGCCTCAGGGCGCGTCCGGCGCCGGCTTGCCGGCACGGAAGGACGGCAGCGCGCGCGCATAGGCGATCTGCAGCATGCGGAAATCCGAGAGATAGGCGATGAACTTGTAGCCGAGGTCGCGCATCTTCTGCCCGTACTCGACCGAGCCGACATGGATGCCCGGAACGACGCCGGCCTTGATGCAACGGTCGGCGATCAGCGCGATCGCTTCGTTCACGTCGCCCCACTTCGGATCGAAGCCGGGCGTGTATCCCATGGACACGGCAAGATCCGACGGGCCGACGAAGATCGCATCGAGGCCCGGCGTGGCGAGGATCTCGTCCAGATTGGCGACGCCGTCCTTATGCTCGATCATCGCCATGGTGATAACCGTCTTGTTGGCATTGGCGAAATAGTCCGCACCGCCGTAGAGGCTCGCGCGGATCGGGCCGACGGAACGGCCGCCCTCGGGATAGTAGCGGCAGGCCTCGACGAAGGCGCGGCATTCCGCGGCAGTGTTGACCATCGGCACGATCACGCCGAAGGCACCGGCATCCAGCACGCGGCCGATGATCGCCGGATCGTTCCACGGCACGCGCACGAAGGGCGTCTTGTCGGTGGTGGAAATCGCCTGCAGCATCGACAGCATGTCGGAATAGTCCGCGCAACCATGCTGCATATCGACCGTGACCGCATCGAAATCCTGCTGTGCCATCATCTCGGCGGAAAGGCCGGAGGGAATCGCCAGCCAGCCGGTGACGGCGCATTCGCCTTTGGACCAAAGGGTCTTGACCTTATTCTCTCGCATTTCGGGCTCCTCTTGGTATCTGGTTCAGGAATTCAGGATCAGATCGGCGGCCTTCTCGGCCATCGCGATCGTGGTGATATTGGTGTTGGCCGCGATGACGGAGGGCATGGCGGACGCGTCGACCACGCGCAGGCCTTCGACACCGCGCACCCGGCACTGGTTGTCGAGTACGGCCATCGGATCGTCGTCGCCGCCCATCCGGCAACTGCAGGAGACATGCCAGCCCGACCAGACCGCCTTCTTCGCCCAATCGACGATCAGGTCGCGGTTCTGCATCATCTGGTGCATCCGCTCCGTGGTGCCGAACTTGTGGCGCAGGAGCGTCTCGCGGAAGAAGGGCGCATAATCGAAGAGCAGCGCCGCCGTGCCGGTCTTGACGTAGTTCGACAGCTTGCGGACGGAAAGCGAGCGCGCTTCCTCGGTATAGCCGGCGAGGAACCACGTATTCACATGCGCCTGCACGCGCGGGTCCTCCATGATGCGGTATATCCGCTCGAAACCGTCGACGAGACGCATCAGGTCGCGCTCATCGCCACCGAGGTTGAGATTGACCACCGGCTCGTCACGCCAGTCGGCGGTCTTCAACGTGACGCTTCCGCGGGAATAGGACTTGTTCACGCAGACATTCAGCGCGCCCATCGCCTTGCCGAGCGGATGCCAGCCGGCGCGGTTGACCGGCATCAACAGCATGTCGGATGACGAACAGCCGTCGTAGCCGGAGGAATAGCGCACGCCGAGGAAGATGTGGCGGCGCTGGCCGGGCTTGAGCCGCGCGGAACGCTTGAAATGCGCGCCCACGGAAAGATGCGGGTGATCCATCAGATGGGCGCCGACACCGGGCAGGTCCGCCACGACCGGAATGCCGAGCGCACGAAGGTCCGCGGCCGGGCCGATGCCGGCGCGCAGCAGGATCGGCGGCGTGTGCAGCGCGCCGGAAGACAGGATGACCTCGCGCGCCCGCCAGAGTTCCGGCGGCCGGTCTGCCGTACGGGCATTGACGCCGGTAACGCGCCTGCCCTCGATCTCCAGCCCTTCGACCTGGGTGTGGGCGAAGATATGCAGGTTCTTGCGGGCCCGCACCTCGCGGGTGAGATAACCGATCGCGGTCGAGACACGACGGTCGTTCTCGTTGGCCAAAGGGAGCGGGAAGGAGCCGTCGCCGAAGGAGGCGTTGTAGTCCTCGCTGTAAGGGTCGTCCTTCTCGGTGACGGCGAGTACCGACTTGGTAAAGCCCGCCCAGTCCTCGGGGAAGACGCGGCGGATCGGCATCGGGCCTTCCCTGCCGTGCAGCGGGCCGTCGAAATCGAGATCGCGCTCCAGCTTGCGGAAATAGGGCAGCATTCCCTCCCAGTTCCAGCCGGCAACGCCCATCGCCTCCCATTCGTCGTAGTCGGCGGGAAGCCCGCGCACGGCGAACTGGCCGTTGATCGACGATCCGCCACCCATCACCCTCGCCTGCTCCAGGCGGGTCGGGGGCACGACCTCGGAATTGGAACGGGGGTTTCGGGCAAAGACCCTGAGCTTCGTCCAGTGGAAGGCCGGATCGAAATAGGAAAGGCCCGGATAACTGTCGGAAATCACATCCGGCACGTTGTCAGGCGGGGTGTCGGGACCTGCTTCCAGCAGCACCACCTGCCTGGCAGGGTTCTCGGACAGGCGGCCCGCAAGCGTCGCGCCGGCCGAGCCGCCCCCCACGATGACGTAATCGTAGATCATTTGGGAAGTCCTCAGAGATAGTTGATCCACACGGCCTTCTGCCGGGTGAATTCCTCGATGCCGGCGCGGCCCATGTCCTTGCCGAAACCCGAGCCCTTCCAGCCGCCGGCGGCATAGGTGAATTCGGGATCGCGCCCGTGCTGGTTGACCCAGACCATGCCGGCCTCGACGGAGTCGGCGACCTTCATGGCCAGCTTCAGGTCCTGCGTGTGGACGGAGGCGGCAAGGCCGTAGATCGGGTGCTGTGCCTCGGCGATGGCCTCCTCGATCTCGTCATAGGTCGCCACCGACATGACCGGACCGAAATACTCCTCCGTGAAGCCGATATTGGCGCGCGAGACGTTGGCCAGCACCGTCGGGGCATAGAAGTTGCCCTGGTTGGGACCTTCGAGACGCGACGCGCCGGTCAGCACCTCGGCGCCCTGCTTCACCGTCTCCTGCACGAGCGTGTCGATCCGCTCGAACTGCCGGGCGGAAATCACCGGGGCGAAGGTGGTGGCCTCGTCCCAGGTGGGGCCGGCCTTGATCTCCTTCGTCCTCGCAAGGACACGGTCGACCAGTTCGTCCGCGACCGAGCGGTCGACGATCAGCCGCGAGGCGAGCGTACAGACCTGGCCGGCATTGACCATGAAGGCGTTCGCGACACGCGTTGCCACCGCATCCATGTCGCCCGGATCGCGGGTAACGATCTGCGGGCTCTTGCCGCCGAGTTCCAGAACGACGGGCTTGATGCCGGACTGCGCGGCGAGCGTCATGACCGCCGCGCCGGTTTTCGTGGAACCCGTGAAGGAGACGATGCCGATGTCGGGATGGGCTACGATGGCCGCGCCCGTGGTATGCCCCCAGCCGTTCAGCACGTTGAGGAGACCGCCCGGCAATCCCGCTTCCGCAGCACATTCGGCGAGCGCCAGCAGGCTGTGCGGCGTCAGCTCCGACGTCTTCATCACAACCGCGTTGCCGGCCGCCAAGGCCGGGGCGAATTTCCACGCGGCGGTGATCATCGGGAAGTTCCACGGCACGATCGCACCGCAGATGCCGTAGGGTTCCCGGCGCGTATAGCTCAGCGTGTCCGCCTTGGTCGCGGTGACGATGCCCTCCAGCTTGTCGCAATATTCGGCGAAATAGCGCACGACGCCGGCGGTGCGGGTGGCGTCGCCGGTGATCGTGCCCGCCACCAGCCGGCTCGAGCCCATGGCTTCCAGGCGGCCGAGATACCCGGCCTTTTCCTCGATCTTCTCGGCGAAGCGGAACAGGACCTTCGCCCGGTCGCGTGGGTTCATCCGCGCCCAGCCGGAGGCGGCGAGCGCCGATCTCGCAGCGGCAACGGCCATGTCGACCGCCTCCTTGCCGCCATCGGTGACGGGACACATCGGCTGCTCGTCGGAAGGACGCAGCACGGTGATCTCCTCCCCGGGCAACTCGACGAAACGTCCGCCGATATGGTGGCCCGAGGGGATGGTGACGGTATCGGGATTGAAGCTGAGGGACATGCTATTCTACCTTCATATCTTGCCCGCGACGGGACGCAGGAAACCGTCCGGCCCCAAGGGGCCGGCGCTCTGGATGCGGTTCGGCAATGCGCCGGTCGTTCCGGATCAGCCGCCTTCGAGGAAGGGGCGCAAGAGGTCGGCGGTCTCGTGGAAACGGCCGACGAAGCTCTTCAGCCGGGGATGGGTCGGGCGCAGCAGCACGTCCTTCGGCGGCCCGTCCTCGGCGATGGTGCCGAGGTCGAGGAAGATCACCCGGTCGGCGATCTCGAAGGCGAAGCCGAGCTCGTGGGTCACGATGACCATGGTCATGCCGGTGCGGGCGAGATCGACCATGGCCTTCATCACCTCGCCGACAAGCTCCGGATCGAGCGCGGAGGTCGGCTCGTCGAAGAGCATGACCTGCGGGTGCATGGCGCAGGCACGCGCAATGGCGACACGCTGCTGCTGACCGCCCGAGAGCTGGCGCGGATGCTTGCCGACATGTTCCTGCAGGCCCATCTGCGCGAGCAGGTCGAGCGCCTCCTTGCGGGTCGCCTCGACGTTCGCCCCCTTCACCGTGACCGGCCCCTCCATGACGTTTTCAAGGGCGGTCATATGCGGGAAGAGATTGAACTGCTGGAACACCATGCCGGTCTGCGAGCGGATCCGGTTGACGGTCTTGGCCGGCACGCCATTGCCGTCGCGGCCGGCCGGGTCGGCATCGTAGATCGCCTCGCCGCCGATCGTGATGCGGCCGGCGGACGGCATGTTGAGCAGGTTGATGCAGCGCAGCAGCGAGGTCTTGCCCGAGCCGGAAGCGCCGATCAGCACCACGACCTCGCCCTTCTCCACCGAAAGGTCGACGCCCCTCAGTACCTCGCGCTGGCCGAATTTCAGCCGCAGCCCCTCGATTTTCAGAAGCGGATCGGACTTGCTCATTTGACGCGCTCCGAAATGGTCTCCAGCTTGCGCGACAGGAATGTCAGCGGCACGAGCAGGACGAGGAACATGACGCCGACCATGGTGTAGACTTCCATCGGCCGGTAGGTGAAGGAGCTGACATAGCTTGCCTGGTAGAGCAGGTCGGGCACGGTGATCATGGACATGAGGGTGGTATTCTTGATCTGGATGATGGACTGCCCGGCAAGCGGCGGGATCATGCGGCGGAAGGCCTGCGGCAGGATCACGCGGCGCATGCGCTGGCCGTAGGTCATGCCGAGCGCGGTGGAGGCATCGGTCTGGCCCTTGTCGATCGACTGGACGCCGGCCCGAAGGATTTCGGCATAGAAGGCGCCGGCATAGAGGCTGAGGCCCGCGAAGCCGGCCCAGAACTTGGTCACGGCCAGGCCCGCGAAAATGGGGAAGGCGTAGTAGATCCACAGCAGGATCACCAGAAGCGGGATATTACGGAAAATCTCGACATAGACCCGCCCGAGGGCGGACAGGGCCCGTGAACCGGTGAGCTGGATCAATCCGACGATCAATCCGATCACGAGACCTGCGGCGATGGAGATCGCCGAATAGAACAGCGTGACCAGCAGCCCGTTCCAGAACAACGGCCAGTTCTGCTGAATGACGGAAATATCGAACAAATGCGTGACTCCAGGCTGGTTCGACCGGCACCGCGCGGGCGCAAGGTATGAGGACCTGCCGAATGAGGCCTCGGCAGGTCCCTTGGCGGATCAGAAGCTGAAGTTGCCGGGCAGGATCGACAGATCGATGCCCCGGTCTTCCCAGGACTTGGCAAGACGTCCCTGCGCAAGACCCAGCGAACGCTGCTGCTGGATCCAGTTGGTCAGGAAGTTGATGAAGCCCGCATTGCCCGGCTTGCGGGCGACGGCGAGCGTGGCCGGATTGCGCAGCATGGGCTCGGGCACGGAAACCTCGCCATTGACCTGCTTGGAGATCTGGAGAACGTCGAAGATCGACTGGATCATGGCATCGGCACGACCGGCCTGCAGTTCCATGATCGCGAGGTTGCGGTCCTCGACCACGGTGATCTTCGCCTTGGGCAGGAGCGCCTCGGCGACGATCTGCATGGTCGAGCCCTTCTGGACGACGACGGTCTTCTCAGGCGTGTTCAGCTCCGCCCAGGTGGCGACCGGCTTGCCCTTGGGCGAGAAGACACCCCAGGCATCGGTGAAGATCGGCTCCCAGAGATAGTCGACCACGAGGCCGCGCTTCGGGTTCGGATTCACGCCGATAGCGACGTCGATCTTGTTGGCCTGGAAGTCGGCGGCAAGGTTGCCCCAGGTGGTTTCGACCGGCGTGACCTTGACGCCGAGTTCGTTCGCGACGTCGGTCAGGAAGTCGACGTAGAAGCCGCTCCAGGTCCCGGTGGCCGGGTCCTTGATGTAGCCGGGCTCCTCGCCCACCATGACCGGGATCTTCAGTTCGCCGCTGGCGCGGATCTCATCGATCACCGCCGAGGGATTTTCCTGGGCGGTCGCCGGGTTCCATGCGGCAATAGCTACCGCTGCCCCCAGGGCGCAGGCCCGGAGGATGTTTCCGAAAAATGACATTTCAACTCTCCCTGATTTTCTATCAACGATCGAGCGCGGCGCGTTTCACCGGCTCAGGAACCCCCCGGAAAGCGGATCACCCTTTTCGAGGTATAGTGTGCCCTGGGAGGTGACATGAGCCTCTCCCCGGACGATGACGGCATAACCCGTCGTGCCGCAGGTCTCGCTCTTCTCGGCGAGTTCCGCGGTAAAGGACACGCCGAAAATATTCTCGGCGCGATAGGCATCGGTCTCCGACAGTTCACCGCGCATCAGCAGCTGCGCCATTCGGGCGCAGGTGCCGGTGCCGCAAGGCGAACGGTCGTATTTGTTGGGCGCGAGCACCAGGAACTGACGCGAATGCCCCTTGCCGAGATCGCTGTGGAACAGGACCGAGGGGGCAGGAAGGCCGCGCATCTCAGGCCGCCCGTCCGTCGCCTTCGCAATGGATTCCTTGATCCTCCAGCCGAGCGCGAGGCCGGCCGAGGTGTTTTCGGGGGTGAGCGCCAGCCCCAGCGGATCGGCATCCACCATCGCATACCACATGCCGGAATAGAGGATGTCGGTGCGGATCGTACCGAGCCCCGGAACCTCCACCTCCAGACCTTCGATGCCCATATAGGCGGGTACGTTCTTCAAGGAGCCTGCACCGAGACGGCCCTCCCCGTCCCATTCCAGCCGGACATCGACCACGCCGGCCGGTGTTTCCAGCGTGAACCGGTCGCCGGTTACCGGCGAAATCGCGCCCGTGAAGGCCAGCGTCTTGGCAAAGCCGATGGTGCCGTGGCCGCACATGCCGAGATAGACGTAAGACGAGATGAAAATCGCACCGAAATCCGCCACTTCGGAGGAAACCGGAATGAGCCCCACCATGGCTGCATGGCCGCGGGGCTCGTGCAGGAGGGCGGGACGGAGATGATCGAAGCGGCGCTCGAAGTCCTCGCGCTTTTCGAGAACGCTACGCCCTCGAAGCGGCGGAATCCCTCCCAGGACGGCGCGAGTCGGATGCCCGGCCGTATGGGTGTCGATATAGGGAAAAGCCGCCTCGACGCCGATCATTTGCGACCCTCTCCGAACTCGGCACGGATGGCATCGCGTGTCTCGCGCCAGATCTTCTCGATCAGGTCGTGCTCCAGCGCGTAGGAACGCTCGGCATCGCCGTCCACGATCGCCTGGAAAACCCGCGCCGTATCGTCGAAGGAGAGATCCACGACACTCCGGTCGCGCTGGTAGAGGTGATAGCGATAGCGCAATGCCTGCTTTTCCAGGCCCTTGAGCAGCCGGCGCAGTGTGGTGTTGTCGGCAATCTCGTAGATCAGTTCGGAGCCGCGCACGTCATGCGTGAAGAAGAGCCGGGCATCGCCGGCCTCCCGCGCCTTCTTCATCCCATCGAGCACCTGCCAGAGCTGCTCCTTGAGGGCGGCATTGGCCGAGCGCGCCGCCTGCTCGGCCGCAATGGCCTCCAGAGCGATGCGGCAGCGGTAGATCTCGTCGAAATCCCGCAGCGACATGGGTGTGACCCATATGCCCTTGCGCGCCTCGCGCAACACGAGACCGTCGCGCTCCAGCGCACGCAACGCATCACGCACCGGAGAACGGCTGACGCCGTAGCGCTCCGCCACGTCTTCCTCGGTCAGACGTTCGCTTGGCGCGAGCTCCAGAAAGACAATCGCATTCTCAAGCACGGCAACGAGGTTGTCCGCGATTCCCGCCGAAAGCTTATATGAGTAGCTCATGTCCATGTACTCACCATACTGTACTCTGTATACAATGCAAGCTCCTTTTCGGTTTGCCCACAGGGCTATCGATTCCCGCCACTCAATAGCCGCAAGGGATTGCGGCATAATCGAACAGTGAACGCCAATAGGATGAAAACTTCTTATGCAGCGGGCCACCGATTTGGTCCGGACACCGACTTAGCGCGACGATCGCGCACTACTGCAGCGCGTGAGCCATCTGGCGAAAGCACGCGAGAATCCGACCTAATCCTCGCTCCGGGCTCCATTGCAGAGGCAGCGCTCATTCGACGAGCGTTCCGGCCGCGCCGAGGCTTGCCGCCGTCGCCAAGCCGGCGAGTGCTAGCTTCTCCGGCGATCGGCGCAGGCCGGAAAGCAGGGGCAGACGAGGCGCGAACCGTCCGCAAACGCCTTGTCTGCTGCGCTCGTTACCTTATTCCGTCGCTTGGCTTCTGCTGGACGTGCCGCAGTCCCCTTATGCATGGAAGTGCGGCCGGACATATCGATACTTGCTCGTAGTGACGATCATGCTGCCGCGCATCACAGAGCCGGGAAATTCCGCGAAAGGAATCCCCGATTCCGACCTTGCTTGCCTAAGGGCTTAGGTGGTCTGCCTTTACCGGTCCCACAAGCCCGGCCGGCAAACGCTTCCGATGATCCTCGGTAGAGGTGACGGCACGGTCGCGAGACCCTGATCCCGCCCTCTTGATCTCTCAAATAATTTGGTATACCAAATTCTGAATTTAATAAAAGCATGAGCAGGCCGTGACCAGGATCGTACGCGTCAGAACAAGAGTTTGGAGCTGGAAGGGGCCGGTCGTGCCGCCGCAGCCGCATTTCTGCACCAATGCCAGCGACGTCCTCTACGAGCGCGGCGATGCCATGGGGAGCTTTCGCTTTCATCAATGGCTGACCTGCGAGGTGGAGGCCGATACGGGCGAGATCGGCATCGGCAATGCGGCCCTGGTGCCGGACCTGGTCAAGAAGGCGATCGACGGCTACTATGCGCCGCTCATCATCGGCGAGGATCCGTTCGACTACGCCT
>ERZ778022.2607-NODE-2607-length-18673-cov-4.523257_pt1 | contig 18673 bp, 18 predicted proteins | sample MGYA00375752_ERZ778022 | MGnify/ENA primary metagenome ERZ778022 (study PRJEB29350, sample SAMN05389826) | bioreactor metagenome | isolation source: Thiocyanate bioreactor | place: South Africa: University of Cape Town | collected 2014-04-04 ... | reverse complement strand
GGTGAAGGAGAACCGCTGGAACCGCTTCATGCAGCGCCAGCAGAAAGTGTCGGCCGCGCTGCTGAAGAAGAAGGTCGGCAAGCGCCTGCCCGTGATCATCGACGAGGCGAACGGCCTCTCGGCCAAGGGGCGCACGCGCTACGACGCGCCGGAGATCGACGGGGCGGTCCACGTCTCGGCGCGCCGGCCGCTGCGGGTCGGCGACATCGTGACGGTGAAGGTCGACAGCGCCGACGCCTACGACCTCTACGGCCAGGCCGCCTGAGCCTACTTGACCCGGTGGATGCGGGCGCCCTCGCCCGTCTCGCCCATGTTGAAGCCGGCAACGAGGTCGCGGGCGCTGCCCCGGCCGATGATGATCTGCGGATGCCATTCGCGCAGAACGCCCCGCCGCCCCTCGATATAGGGCGGCTCGAAGGTCTCGAACGGCACCCATTCGCCGTCGACCTGCGTCAGCGCGCGGCAGCCCGCGGCGGTGACCAAGGCAAGCCCCGCGGCGATGTCCCAGATGTTGGGCTGCTCGAAGCGGGCGGCACGCAGCACGCCGGCCGCCACGAAGGCGCATTCGAGCGCGGCCGAGCCGGTCTTGCGCGTCTCCCAGCCGCCGCGCCCCGGTATGGGCCGCGGCACGCCGGCGAGGCGTCGCTGCACGGCGGGGTTGACGCGCGGCGTCACCTCGTCGTTGCCGAAGCGGAGCTTGCCGCCCTGCGAGGCATGGTAGACGCCGGGCCTGAGGGCGTGGCTCGCGCCGCACCACACGGCGCCCGCCACCGGCTTGCCGGCGTGAACGACGCCGATCGCGGCCGCGCAGAGCGGGAAGCCGTTGACGAAATTGGTGGTGCCGTCGACCGGATCGACCACCCAGGTGAAGCTGTCGGCGTCGCCCTGTTGGTCGTCGAACTCCTCGCCGATGATGCCGTGCCGCGGGAATTTCTCGGCGAGCCGCGCGCGGATGAGCTGCTCGACGCGCGAATCGACCTCCGATACAGGGTCGCGCCACATCTGCTCCGACGCCTTGTCGCCCTTGTAGCGGACGGCCATCATGCCGCCGAGCGCGTTGGAGATCTCGGCGCCGGCGAGGTTGGCGAGCTCGACCGCCACCCGCTCCACCTCCACCAGCACCGACCGGGCCGGCGGGCGCTTGCGGCGCGCCGGCCTTGGCGGGGTCGCGTCCGTGGCCGGGCTCGCACTCATGCCGCCACCAGCGGGCGCGCCTCGCGCCGGCCCTTCTTGCGCGGCTTGCGCGGCGGCGCCTTGCGCGGGGTCTTGACGGGCGCCGGCTTCTTGGCTGCCGGCAGGTCGGACGAGAGCGCGCTGAGCGGTATCGGCTGGAACTGCACGATGGCCTGCTGCTTGCGCGCCGGGATCTTCACCGGGCTGTCGTCGACGCGCAGCACCGGCCGGCCGGACCACGCCAGCGAGACGATCGCGCCGCGCCGGGTGACCACCGGCGGCTGCGATTCCTCCGGCGCGCCGAGCCAGGCTAGCATCCGCTCGCGGCGGTCGGCCGGCACGGCGATCACGTCGAGCAGCCCGTCGCCGGAATCGGCGCGCGGCGCCAGCGGCAGCGCCGGGCCGGTGTAGCGGTTGTTCAGCACCTCCACCATCAGCCACTCGCCCTCGAAGGGCTTGCCGTCGACGGCGATCTCGACCTGCAGCGGCTCGGCCCCGGCCAGCGCCTCGCGGAACTTGTCGCGGCCGATCAGGATGCGCTTGTCGCCCTCGAAATCGGCGCCCACCTCGTCGTTGGTGATGGAGGCGAGCGCGCCGAGGCCGACGCCCTCGATGAAGGGCATCTCGCCCCACGGGCCGGAGACGATGCCGATGTCGAGCGGCGAGCGACGGGCGTCGCGCCATGCGATCGCCATCGCCTGGCGGTCGCGCGTCATGCCGAGCGAGCGGGCGATGTTGTTGGCGGTGCCGTGCGGGAAGATCGCAACCGCCGCTTCGCGGCGCTGCATCCTCGTCACGACCTTGCGGACCGTCCCGTCGCCGCCGGCGATCACGATCAGGTCGTAACCGCCGTCGAGCGCGGCCGGAAACTCCGCGGATTTGGTCGACACATAGTCGACATCGTGCCCGGCGAGCCGCAGGATCGCCAGCAGCTCTTCCTTTTCGTGGTCGCCGGAGCCGGCGGTTGGGTTGTGGACCAGCAGCGTCAGCATCGTGCCTAAACGAGCGAGCCCGGCATTTGGCTCCCTCGCCGGCAAACGGCGGCTGGCGAACTGGTTCTGGAAGAGCGGCATGGCCACCGCCCCCTCCTGCTCGGGGGCCTGCGCGCGCAGATAGGCCGGGCGCTCGCCGATGCGGCTCAGATAGTCCTTGAAGGCGGGCCGCTCGGGCAGCACGTGCAGCACGTTCATCGTGAAGGCGATCGCCGAGGCGAGCTGCGTGTCGGCCGCCGTGAAGCGGTCGCCGGCCGCGAAGGCGTTTTGTGACAGGTGCCGCTCGACATTGGCCACCATGTCGTCGAACAGGCCGAAGGAGAAGCTGTTGCTCCCGTAGCCGGTGTGGCCCTGCGCGCGCATCGCCACGCACGGGTCGAACACCGAATCGCAATAGACGGTCCAGGTCAGGTAGGCGGCGCGTGCGGGATCGCCGACCGCCGGCGCCAGCCCGGCCTGCGGGAAGGCGTCTGCCAGATAGATGGTGATCGCGGCGCGCTCGGTGACGATCACGCCGTCATGGTCGATCGCCGGCACCTTCTTGTTGGGCTGGATGCGCCGGTAGTCCTCCGGCACGCCGCCTTCGGCGCGGATGTCGATGTGGACGGGCTCGTAGGCGACGTCCAGCTCCTCGATCAGCCAGTGCACGCCGGAGGCGCGGGACCAGGGCGCATGGTAGAACTTCAGCATCGTTCGGCCTCCTCGGATCGGTCGTTCACCAGACCAATCTAGAGCACCGCTGCTGACAGCCAATTGCCAGGAGGGTTCGGGATGGACCCAAGAAAAAGGGGCGCCGAAGCGCCCCTTTCCGTGCCGGCTCGCGCGGCGCGTCAGTTGTTCGGGATCGCGTCGTCGATGCCCTTGACGTAGAAGTTCATGCCCAGCAGCGTGCCGTCGTCCGACACCTCGCCGTCCTTCAGCCACGGGCTGCCGTCCTGCTTGGACACCGGGCCGGTGAACGGGTTCCAGCCGCCGACGATCTTGGCTTCGGTCTCCTCGGCCATCTTCTTCACGTCGTCCGGCAGGTTGGTGTAGGGCGCCATGACGAGGATCTTCTCCTTCAGGCCTTCCCAGCTCTGCTGCGACTTCCAAGTGCCATCCATCGCCGCCTTGACGCGCTCGACATAGTACGGGCCCCAGTTGTCGACGATCGCCGTGTACTGCGCCTTGGGCGCGAAGGAGATCATGTCGGAAGCCTGGCCGAAGCCGTGCAGGCCGCGCTCCTGAGCGATCTGCAACGGCGCCGGCGAGTCGGTGTGCTGGGCGACGATGTCGGCACCCTGGTCGAACAGCGCCTTGGCAGCGTCGGCCTCCTTGCCCGGGTCGAACCACGAGCGCACCCACACGATCTTGACCTTGAAGTCCGGGTTGATCGACTGGGCGCCAAGAATGAAGGAGTTGATGCCCATGATCACTTCCGGGATCGGGAAGGACACGATGTAGCCGGCGAGGCCCGCCTTCGACATCTTGGCCGCGATCTGGCCCTGGATGTAGCGGCCCTCGTAGAAGCGGGCGTTGTAGGTGGCCATGTTGTCGGCGGTCTTGAAGCCGGTCGCATGCTCGAACAGCACCTTCGGGAACCGCTTGGCCACCTTCAGCTCCGGATCCATGAAGCCGAACGACGTGCCGAAGACGAGGTTGCAGCCTTCGCGCGCCAGCCGCTCGAAGGTGCGCTCCGAATCCGCCTCCGCGACATTCTCGACGAAGGAGGTCTGGACCTTGTCGCCCAACTCCTTCTCGAGGAACTGGCGGCCGTGGTCGTGACCTTCCGAATAGCCGCCGTCGGTGTGCGAGCCGACATAGACGAAGCAGGCCTTGAACTTGTCCTGGGCCTGCGCGCTGGCGGCGACCAGCACCATCGCGCTCGCGGCGCTCAATGCAAACAGCAGTTTTTTCATGATGTTACCTCTCTGGCTTGATTATGCGGGTTTGATCGTGCGGGCCTGCCTCAGCGGTCCGGAACGAAGGGCTGGCCCAGCGAAGCGGGCGTGTTCATCATCGTCAAGCGCTTGTTGCGCGAGATGAGGACGAGGACGAGGATCGTCGCCGCGTAGGGCGCGGCCGCCAGCACTTGCCCCGGCACGGGGATGCCGAAGGCCTGGGCGTGGAGCTGGCCGATCCAGACGGCGCCGAAGATGTAGGCGCCGCCGAGCACGCGCCACGGCCGCCACGAGGCGAACACGACGAGCGCCAGCGCGATCCAGCCGCGGCCGGCGCTCATGTTCTCGGTCCATTGCGGCGTGTAGACCAGCGACAGGTAGCCGCCCGCCAGTCCGGAGCATGCGCCGCCGAACATCACCGCCAGATAGCGGTAGCCGACGACGCTGATGCCGAGCGCATGTGCCGAGCCGTGGCTGTCGCCGATGGCGCGCAGCGTCAGGCCGGTGCGGGTGCGGAACAGGAACCATCCGACGCCGAAGGTCAGCGCGATGGAGAGGTAGACGACCGGATCCTGGCCGAAGACGAGCCGGCCGACGACCGGCAGGTCGGTGAGGCCGGGAATGTAGAGATTGGACAGCTTGGGGCCGGGTACGCCGACGAACTTGGCGCCGATCATGCCGGAGAGGCCGAGACCGAGCAGCGTCAGCGACAGGCCGGTGGCGACCTGGTTGGTGGCGAGCGTCAGCACCATGAAGCCGAACAGCAGCGAGAACAACGCGCCGACGACGATCGCCGCCAGCAGGCCGAGCCAGGGCGAGCCGGTGACGTAGCCGGCGATGAAGCCGCTCACGGCGCCCATGATGATCATGCCCTCGACGCCGAGGTTGAGCACGCCCGAGCGCTCGACCACCAGCTCGCCGATGGCCGCGATCAGCAGCGGCGTCGCGGCGGTGGCGACCGTCAGCAGGATGGCGACGAGGATCTCCATCAGTGCGCCTCCTCGAGCCGGGCGGCCGGCTGCGCGGCGGCGGGCTCCGCCTTCGCCCCGATGAGCCGGATGCGGTAGTGGATCAGCGTGTCGCAGCCGAGCACGAAGAACAGCAGCATGCCCTGGAAGACGCGCGCGACCTTGTCGGAGAGGCCGAGCGCGGTCTGCACCGCCTCGCCGCCGAGATAGGTGAGCGCCAGCACGAGGCCGGCCGCGACGATGCCCAGCGGGTTCAGGCGGCCGAGGAAGGCGACGATGATGGCAGTGAAGCCGTAGCCCGGCGAGATCACCGGCTGGAGCTGGTTGATCGTGCCGGAGACCTCGGAGATGCCGGCCAGCCCCGTCAGCGCGCCCGACACCATGAAGGCGAAGAACACCATCTTGCCGTGGCTGAAGCCGGCGAAGCGCCCCGCCCGCGGGCTGGCGCCCATCACGCGTACCTCAAAACCCTTCAGCATGCGCTTCATCAGGAACCACATGAGCACGGCCGCCACCAGCGCGAAGATGAAGCCGATATGGGCGCGGCCGGACGAGGAGGCGATCGCCGGCAGGATGGCGTAGTCGTTGAACTGCGCCGTCTGCGGGAAATTGTAGCCGTTGGGGTCGCGCCATGGGCCGCGGACCAGCCAGTCGAGCACGTTCTCCGCGATGTAGACCAGCATCAGGCTGGTCAGGATCTCGTTGGTGTTGAAACGGACCTTGAGCAGGGGGGGGATCGACGCGTAAGCCGCCCCGCCGATCATCCCCATCACCATCATCAGCGGCAGCAGGAGCCAGCTTTCGTAGGTCGGATAGAGCACCGGCACGATCGAACCGACCACGCCGCCGATGATGAACTGGCCCTCCGCGCCGATGTTCCAGATGTTGGCGCGGTAGCAGACCGACAGGCCGACCGCGATGAGGATCAGCGGCGCGGCCTTGATCGCCAGCTCGTGGAGCTGCCAGACTTCGGTCAGCGGCGAAATGTAGGTGCCCAGCGCCTTCACCGGGTTGTAGCCGAGCAGCGCGAACATGATCGCGCCGGCGGCGGCCGTCAGCACGAAGGCGATGAAGGGCGAGAGCGCCGAAAACAGCATCGACCGCTGCGGCCGCTTGACGAGTTCGAGGCGCATCAGGCGGCTCCCGCGTGAGCGTGCTCGAAGTGGCCCGGCTCGGCTCCGCCCATCAGCAGCCCCACCTTCTCATAGGTCGCCTCGGCGCGCGGCAGCGGCGGCGACATGGTGCCGTCATGCATCACGGCGATGGCGTCGGAGATCTCGAACAGCTCGTCGAGGTCCTGGCTGATGACCAGCACCGCCGAGCCCGCGCGGGCGAGGTCGATCAGCGCCTGGCGGATGCGGGCGGCGGCACCCGCATCGACGCCCCAGGTCGGCTGGTTGACGATCATCAGCGCCGGCTGGCGGTCGAGCTCGCGGCCGATGATGAATTTCTGCAAATTGCCGCCCGAGAGCGCCGCGGCTTCCGGGTTCTCGGCACTCTTGCGCACGTCCATCGCTTCGACGACGCGCTTCGACGCGGCCGCCACCACGCCCGAGCGGACCACGCCCGCAGCGGCGAGGAAGGCCTTGGCGTCGGTGCGGTAGCGCGACAGCAGCAGATTGTCCGACAGCGTCATGGTCGGCACCGCGCCGTGGCCGAGGCGCTCCTCCGGCACGAAGGCGGCGCCGAGCAGGCGGCGCGCCGAGATGCCCGTGCGGCCGACGTCCTTGCCGCGGATGCGCACCATACCGGCGTCGTCCTGCAGCGCCTCGCCGGAGACGGCCTCGAAGAACTCGCCCTGGCCGTTGCCGGCCACGCCTGCGACGCCGATCACCTCGCCGGCCCGCACCGTCAGGCTTATGCCGCGCAGCGGCACCGAGAACGGGCCGGCCGGCCGCCGCGTCAGGCCGCGGATCTCCAGCACCGGCTCGCGCGTCGCGCCGCCTTCCGGCGCCTGGCGGACCACCTGCAGCACCTCGGTGCCGACCATCATTCGCGCCAGCGACGCGGCCGTCTCGCCGCGCGGGTCGCAATGGCCGACCACCTTGCCGTGGCGCAGCACGGTGGCGCGGTCGCACATGCGCTTCACCTCCTCGAGGCGATGCGAGATGTAGAGGATCGACTTGCCCTCGCCGCGCAGGCGCTCCAGCGTCTCGAACAGCTTGTCGGCCTCCTGCGGCGTCAGCACCGAGGTCGGCTCGTCGAGGATGATGAGCTCCGGCTCCTGCAGCAGGCAGCGGATGATCTCGATGCGCTGGCGCTCGCCGACGGACAGGTCGCCCACCAGCGCGCCCGGATCGAGCGGCAGGCCGTAGGCGGCCGAGACCTGGCGCGCGCGCTGGGCGATGTCGCCGATCGGCGTGTCGCGGTCGAGCGAGAGCGCGATGTTCTCGGCCGCCGTCAGCGCCTCGAACAGCGAGAAGTGCTGGAACACCATGCCGATGCCGAGGCGGCGGGCCTCACCGGGGCTGGCGATGCGCACCGGCTTGCCCTTCCAGCGAATCTCGCCGGCGGCCGGCTCCAGCGAGCCGAACAGCATCTTGACCAGCGTCGACTTGCCGGCGCCGTTCTCGCCCAGCAGGGCGTGAATCTCGCCCTTGGCTATGGTCAGGTCTATTCTGTCGCACGCCTTGAGCTGACCGAAAACCTTGGTCAGGCCGCGCACCTCGAGGAGGTCGGCATGCGGGATGGAACGGGTGTCGTCCACCATTCCCCCTCAGTTCTTTTTTTGTGTTCCCAAGCACATGGTAGGCGTGCACCCTTCAAAACGGAAATCGGACCCCAGTTGAAAGACCTTCAAGGAATGAAGGGGTAAAGGTCCGGATTTTCTATGGCAACAAAACAGTCGCTCCTGTCGTGCGCCGGCCTTCCAGATCCCTGTGCGCCTGCGCGGCATCCTTCAGCGCATAGCGCTGATTGACCTCGATCCTGACGATTCCCCTGCCGACGACGTCGAACAGGCCGTTGGCCGACTGCTCCAGCCCGGCGCGGGTCGCGGTGTAGGTGAACAGCGTCGGGCGGGTCAGGAACAGCGAGCCCTTCTGCGACAGGATGTTGACGCTGAAGGGCGGTACGGCGCCGGACGACTGGCCGAACGAGACCATCATGCCGAGCGGCCGCAGGCAATCGAGCGAGCCGGCAAACGTGTCCTTGCCGACCGAATCGTAGACGACGTCGCACTTCTTCCCGCCGGTGATCTCCTTCACGCGGGCGACGAAGTCCTCGGTGCGGTAGTCGATGACGTGGCGGTAGCCGTGCGCCCTCGCGCGCTCCGCCTTCTCGGGCGAGCCGACCGTGCCGATGACGGTCGCGCCGAGATGGCTCGCCCACTGGCCGGCGATCAGGCCGACGCCGCCGGCCGCGGCGTGGAAGAGGATCGTGTCGCCCGGCTTCACCTTGAAGGTCTGCTGGAGCAGGTATTCGGCCGTCATGCCCTTCAGCATCATGCCGGCCGCCTGCTCGTCGGCGATCGCGTCGGGCAGCTTCACCAGCCTGTCGGCGGCGACCAAGCGCTCGCCGGCATAGGCGCCGAGCCCGGTCGAATAGGCGACGCGGTCGCCCGGTTTCAGCGAGCCGACGCCCTCGCCGACGGCCTCGACAACGCCCGCCCCCTCCCCGCCGGGGATGAGAGGCAGGCCGCCGGGCGCTGGATAGAGGCCGGTGCGGTAGTAGCAGTCGATGAAGTTGACGCCGATCGCGGTGTGCCTGACCAGCGCCTGGCCCGGCCCCGGCTGGCCTGTCTCGACATCCTCGTAGCGCAGCCCCTCCGGCCCGCCATGTTCGTGGATGCGGATCGCCTTGGTCATGTGTCGTGTTCCTTCCTGCCGAGCCTCGGGAAGAGCTGCATGATCGCTCCGATGCAGAACAGATAGATGCCGGTGGCCGCGACGCCGATGCGAACGATCGGGTCGGCCTGCATGTCCTCGATCAGCGCGATGGCGCCGAAGGCACACCAGGCGAGGAAGATCGGCAGGTTTATCGTGCGCAGCCGCACCACCCGCACCGGATGGAGGAAATAGAGCGGCACGAAGGTCAGCAGGCCGGCCACCAGCACGACCGCGAAGGAGATGTATTCGCCGGGCTCGATCACGAACAGGGTGAAGACCACCATGTTCCAGACGACGGGGAAGCCCTTGAAGAAGTTCTCCTTCGTCTTCATGCCGGTGTCCGCGTAGTAGATCGCGCTGGAAACCACGATGATCGCGGCTGAAAGGAATGAAAGCCCCTCGCCCATCAAGCCGAATTGATAGAGCGCGAAGGCCGGGATCAGCACGTAGGTGACGTAGTCGATGATGTTGTCGAGGAGCTCGCCCGACCAGGTCGGCAGCACCTCCTTTACCTGCAGCCGGCGCGCGATGGGCCCGTCTATGCCGTCGACGAAGAGCGCCAGCCCCAGCCACCAGAACATCGCCGTCCAGCGCTGCTCGCTCGCCGCCACCAGCGACAGGAAGGCGAGGAAGGAACCGGACGCCGTGAGCAGGTGCACGGAAAAGGCACGCGCCTGCGGCCAGGTCACCTTCTTCTTCGGTTTCGGAATCCGCTCCGACAGCTTCCTGCGGATCGTCTCGTTGCTCACGGACCGCGCCAGTCCAGCTTGCAGATCTCGGCCGAGCGCCCGGCGAAGTTCCAGTTGCGGCCGAAGGCGCGCATGCGGCTCTTCTCGGCCTTGGCGACGGTGATCTCGGGCGCGATCCAGTATTGCGAATTGGAGATGACGGTGTCCGCTTCCGGCGACTTGCCGGGGATGGGCGTCACGGCCCCCTCGATGACCCTGGGGATCTGGAAGATGCGGGTGCGCTCGCGCACCTCGTAGGTGATCGGCGCGCGCTGGATGCCGAGGAACTTTCCGACCAGGATGTCGAGCAGGCCGGTGGTGCCGCCCGCCTTGCCGGAAAAAATCTTCCCGATCGCCTTCTCGGCGTAGATCGAGGCGCGCTCGTCGAGGAACAGGCCCGCCGTCCAGTTGCCGCGGCTCATGTAGCCGGGAATCTCCATGACCAGCCCGAGATTGAGGCCGGACAGGTCGACGTCGCCGAAATGGCCCGAATCGATGCGGAAGCCGGCCCAGGTCTGGCAGTAGCCTTCCGTCGGCGGGTGGTTGCCGAGCGACAGCACGCACGGGCAGAAGACGGTGCAGTTGCAGGACAGCACCAGCTCGCCCTTCAATGCCCAGCTTCGATCCGCCATGGTCCCCTCGGTTCCTCAGAGGGAGACTACTAGCAGGGCCGTCGCCCACACAAGCAGTATCGCGCCGGCCACGCGGCTCGCCGTCTTCCCCCTGCCCTGTTTCTCCACGATGGCGAAGACGCCCGCGAGCGCCATCCAGAAGATGTTCATGAGGCCAACCACGAACATCACCAGCATCAGCGCCCAGCAGCAGCCGAGGCACCACAGCCCCTGCTCGGCGCCGAGCCGCAGGACGCCCGCCGGGCGGTCGGTCCAGCGGCCGAAGAGCGTGGCGAAGGGCGCCCGGCACCTGCGCAGGCAGGCGTCCTTCATCGGCGTGAACTGCCACAGCCCGGCGATCGCCAGCATGACGGCGCCGGCGATCCCGTCGAGCGGCCGCGAACCTGCTGCAAGTCCTGTCTGAATGGCTACCGACAGGCCGGCGAAGGCGCCGGCCGCGGCGAGCCAGACGCCGAGATAGCCGGCGACGAACACCCGCGGATGGACGACGCAACGGCCGCGGCCGCGTGCGGTGTCGGCGATCTCGCAATAGGTGCGGATCATGGGCGCGGCCGAGGGCAGCATGGTGGCTACCGCCATCAGGAACCACATTGCCGCCAGCGCGGCGAAGCGGGCCGGCCCCGACAGGTCGGGGATGCCGGGCGACAGGCACAGTTGCGCGAACAGCCGGCCCGCCTCGACGAGGCCCGGCCAGCCGAAGCCTTCGAGAGCCGACATCCCAGGCCCGGCCTCGCGCGGCGGCAGCACCTGCGCCGCGCCGCCCGCCATGACGAGGAGCAGCAGCCACGAGACAATGACGGCCGCCGCCAGCAGGATCGTCACGGCCGCCGCCGGCCGGCCCGAGAAGCGGGCGATGCCATGGCCGAGCCTGTCGAGGTTGTCGAACTCGTCGCTCATCGTGCCGGACGCCAAATCGCCGCGTTGAAGAGCGGCCGGCCAACGGCATATATGCTTGTCGGGTGTTGTGCCAGATGAGCGGAAGGCAGGACGTGGTTGCGGATCGGAATGCGGACATACTCGTCGCCGGCACCGGCCCGGTCGGGCTGATCGCGGCGCTTGCGCTCGCGCGCGCCGGCTTCTCGGTGAGCCTCGTCGGGCCGGAGCCGCGCCTCGACGACCGCCGCACGACCGCGCTGATGAAGCCTTCGCTCGCCTTCCTCGACGGCCTCGGCGTCGGCGCGGAGCTCGCGGCCGCCGGGGCCATGCGCATCGTCGACGCGCCCCGCCGGCTCGTGCGCAGCCGGCCGGTGACCTTCCGCGCCGCCGAGATCGGCGAGGACCTGTTCGGCCTCAACATACCGAACACGCGGCTCAACACGGTTCTTTCGGAGGCCGCGGCCGCGCAGGCGGGCATCGCGCGCCTGCGCACGACGGTGGAGCGCTGGGAGCTGACGCCCGGCAGGGCGGTGGCGCATCTGGCCGACGGCGGGACGGCAAGCGCTGCGCTTGTCGCGGCGGCCGACGGCCGCGCCTCGCCGGCGCGCGAGGCGGCGGGCATCGCCACCCGCGCCAACCCGCTGCCGCAGGCGGCGCTGGTGCTCAACTTCGCGCATGAGCGCGACCACGAATCCGTCTCCACCGAATTCCACACCGAGACCGGGCCGTTCACGCAGGTGCCGCTGCCGGGCGGCCGCCGTTCCAGCCTCGTCTGGGTGGTGCGGCCGGCCGAGGCCGAGGCGCTCGCAGCGCTTCCCGACGAGGCGCTGTCGCGGCGCGTCGAGGAGGCCATGCAGTCTATGCTCGGCAAGGTGACGGTGGAGCCGGGCCGGCAGGTCAATCCGCTCTCCACCGGGTCGCCGTCGCGCTTCGCCGCCCGCCGCGTCGCGCTGCTCGGCGAGGCCGCGCACGTCAACCCGCCGATCGGCGCGCAGGGCCTCAATCTCGGCATCCGCGACGTCGAGGAGCTCACGGCAATCGCCGGCGCCCATCGCGACGATCCCGGCGGCGAGGCAGCACTTGCCGACTACGACCGGCGGCGGCGCATCGACATCGTCGCCCGCACCGGCGCGGTCAACCTGCTCAACCGCTCGCTGCTGAGCGGCTTCCTGCCGGCCCAGCTCGCCCGCATGGCCGGGCTCGGCGCGCTCGGCGCCTTCGCGCCGCTGCGCGGCTTCTTCATGCGCGAGGGACTGCGGCCGGGCAGCGGGCTCGCCGCTCTTTCCGGGGGCTTAAGGGAAAAGGTCGGGCGGTAGGTAGCCGCCCTTGATGAGGAAGAGCAGCGCCGTGACCGTTGCGACCGACAGCACGGTGGTGACGAGGATGCTGGCCGAGGCGCGCTCGACCCAGACGCCGTATTGCTGGCCGATGACGAAGACGTTAGTGGCCGTCGGCAGCGAGGCGAGCAGCACGGCCGAGAACACCCAGGCCGGGTCGAAATTGCCGACGAGGCTCAGGATCACGTAGCAGAGCGCCGGGTGGACGACGAGCTTGAGCACGGCGATCAGGCCGATCTCGCGCGGCATCCGCTTCAGCGGCCGCAGCGCCAGCGTCACGCCCATGGCGAAAAGCGCGCAGGGCGCGGCCGCACGGGCGAGGTAGTCGAGCATCGTCGCGAGCGCGGTGGGCGGGCGCACATGCAGGGCAGCCGCGGCGACGCCGATCGCGGTGGCGATGATGAAGGGATGCAGCGCGATCTTCCTGACCACGCCGAGCGCGAGCTGGCCCGCGCCACCGCGCTCGTCGCCAGCCAGCGCCATCATCAGCGGCGCGACGGCGAAGTGCATGATGTTCTCGAAGCAGAAGATCAGCGCGACCGGGACCGCCGCCTCCTCGCCGAAGGCGAGCAGGGCAAGCCCCGGCCCCATGTAGCCGATGTTGCCGTAGGCCGCCGCCAGCCCCTTGATCGTGCTCTCGGCGATCTCGCCGCGATTGGTCAGCACGGAGAAGACGAACATCGCCGAGAAGACGAGATAGGTCGCCAGCACCGAGCCGAAGATGTAGCCCATCTCGGTCAGCTTCTCGATCGGCGTCCGCGACAGGAGCTGGAAGAACAGGCAGGGCAGCGCGACGTAGATGACGAAGGTGTTCATCCAGCCCAGCGCCTCGACGGGCTGGCGGGTGATCCGCGCCACGGCGAATCCCAGGAAGATCATGCCGAAGAACGGCAGAACGAGGCCGATGATGTCAGACATTGCCGTCAAGCCGCTAGCCCGCGCATGCGGCGCGCGTCAAGCATACCGGGCGCTTTGGGATTGAATTGGCAGCGTGCTTGCGCCACATAGGGCGCGGGGTAGAGATCGATGGAACGCAGCATCAAGACGGCACGATTCAGGATCGGCCAGGTGGTCCGCCACCGGCTGTTCCCCTTCCGTGGCGTCATCTTCGATGTCGATCCGGAATTCGCCAACACCGAGGAATGGTACCAGGCGATCCCGGCCGAGGTGCGGCCGCGCAAGGACCAGCCCTTCTACCACCTGCTCGCCGAGAATGCGGAGACGGAATACATCGCCTACGTCTCGGAGCAGAACCTGCTCGAGGACGAGTCGGGCGAGCCGATCCGCCATCCGCAGGTGGCCGAGATGTTCATGGTGAGCGACGACGGCCGCTACCGGCCGAAGGCCACGGCGCGGCACTGACGCGGCGCATTTCCGCCTTCCCGCAAGCGGACGGCACAACGAAAAAGGCGGGCCGAAGCCCGCCTTTTTGATATTCGAAGCGTCGCGAAGCGGACTATTCGGACTTCTTGGAAGCGTCCTGCGCGTCCTGCAGGCGCTTGCTGAAGTTCTCGGTGTTGCGCTTGACGAAATCCTGGACCTGCTGGTTCTTCTCGTCGAGGTCATTCTGCTGCAGCGCCGGGCCGTCGAAGGCGGCGGTGAAGCCCGCCAGCGTCATCGGCATCGGGTTCGGCTGGTTCTGGAAGTTGACCGACGTCGCGGTGATCTGCTGGCCCTTCTTGAGGGCGTTGACGAGATCGTCGGTCAGAGGAGCCTCGGCGATGCAGGTATCCGGCATGCAGTACTTGTAGTCGAGCTTGCGCGGCTGGTTGTTGTCGATCTGGAGCTGGATGCCGGCGGGCACCAGCCGGCCGAGCGGCACGGTGATCTGGATGACCTTCTGGTTCACCTTGCCGCTGAGCTGCATCAGGTTGACCGAGCCGATGATCTGGCCGGTCGAGGCGATGACGCGGTACTGGACGTTGCACATGTCGACGTCCGCCTGCTTGGTGCAGGCCTTGAACCAGCCCTGCGGAAGCTGCGATTGCGACTGCTCCTGGGCCGCGCCCTGCGCCACGCCTGCTGCGAACATGGCGGCCGCGCCGGCGCCGATCAGCGTGAGGCGCCCGGCAATCATCTTCAGCGTTGTCATCCTAACCCAATCCTCTCAAAATCCCGTTCCGGCGAGCATTTGCCGCAGTCAGGCGCTAGGTGTCGGCGAAATGCGGCAACAGCATGACTGCCGCGCTGTACACCGCGAGGTGGTGCGAATCCAGCCCGATCGCGCGGCGCCCGGCAAAAACCTCGCGTCATGGGTAATGGCGGAGCGCCATGCTACAAATCGGCCGACTCGACGGCCCGCATGGGTGTCCCACTGAAACGGAGTCCCCGTTGAAACGACTGGCAGCAGCCTTTCTCGCGTCGTTCCTCGCCGGCTGCGGCCTGGCGGCGGCACAGCCCGTCCACGGCATCGCCATGCATGGCGATCCGGCGCTGCCGGCGAACTACGACCACCTGCCCTATGCCAATCCCGACGCGCCGAAGGGCGGCGAGATCACCTATTGCGTCGTCGGCACCTTCGACAACCTGAACCCCTTCATCATCAAGAGCCTGCGCACGACGGCGCGCGGCATGATGGACACGATCTTCGGCAATTTCGTCTTCGAGCCGCTGATGACGCGCAATGCCGACGAGCCGTTCGGCCTCTACGGGCTGCTGGCCGAATCGGTCGAGATGCCGGAGGACCGGAGCTGGATCGAGTTCCACCTCAACCCGCAGGCGAAATGGTCCGACGGCCAGCCGGTGACGCCCGAGGACGTGCTGTTCACCTACGACGTGTTCACCGCCAAGGGCCGGCCGCCCTACAGCGACCGGATGGCGCGCATCGCCAAGCTGGAAAAGACCGGCGAGCACAGCGTCAAGTTCACCTTCAACGAGAAGGCGGACCGCGAATTCCCGCTGATCGTGGCGCTGACGCCGATCGTGCCGGCGCACGCCTTCGACAAGGAGACGTTCGACCAGACCACGCTCAAGCCGCTGATCGGCTCCGGTCCCTACATCGTCGACAAGGTGGTGCCGGGCGAGCGGATCTCGTTCCGCCGCAACCCGGACTACTGGGGCCGCGACGTGCCCGCCAAACGCGGCTTCGACAATTACGACCGCGTCGACATCCTCTATTTCCTCAACGCCAACTCGCAGTTCGAGGCGTTCAAGAAGGGGCTGTGCTCGGCCTATGCCGGCTCGCAATATACCGGCATGGGGCCGCTGCAGGCCGAACGCGAGTTCGACTTCCCGGCCGCCAGGGAAGGCAAGGTGGTCGTGCGCCAGTTCGAGCTCGGCATCCCGCCGGTGGTGACGGGCTTCCTGTTCAACACGCGGCTGCCGAAATTCTCCGATCCCGTGGTTCGGCGCGCGCTCGCCATGCTCTACGACTTCGAGTGGGCCAACACTAACCTGTTCGGCGGCAAGTTCACCCGCACCACGAGCTACTGGCAGGGATCGGAGCTGTCCGCGCTCGGCCATCCGGCGAGCGAAGCGGAAAAGAAGCTGCTGGCCCCCTTCCCCGGCCGCGTGCCGCCGGACGTGATGGACGGGACGTGGCGCCCGCCGGTCACCGACGGCTCCGGCCAGGACCGCAAGGTGCTGCGCGCCGCGCTCGATCTCTTCCAGAGCGCCGGCTACCACATCGACGGCGGCGCCATGCGCGACAAGGCGGGCAACCCGCTCGGGTTCGAGATCCTGACCTCAAGCCAGGAGGAGGAGCGCCTCGCCGCGCTCTACCAGCGCACCCTCGGCAAGCTCGGCATCGCGGCGAGCATCCGCGCGCTCGACGGCGACCAGATCCAGTCGCGCAAGCAGCGCTTCGACTTCGAGGTGCTGATCGGCGCCGGCGGCTTCAACAATTCGCTGTCGCCCGGCTTCGAGCAGATCGGCCGATGGGGTTCGGAAGCGGCCAATGTCGAGGGTTCGTTCAACCTCGCGGGCGTGGCGGACCCGGCCATCGACGCGGCGATCGAGGCGATGCTCAACGCGCGCGCCAAGGACGACTACGTGGCGGCGGTGCGCGTCCTCGACCGGCTGCTGATCTCCGGCGCCTACATGGTCACCATGCAGCACGCCGCCGGCCAGTGGATCGCCTACTGGACCTATCTGGAGCACCCGGACAGGACGCCGCTGTTCGGCTACCAGCTCGCGACGTGGTGGCGGAAGAAGGATTGAGGAGAAGGCCAATGGCAAAAACCGCCCCGATCACCATCGACGTCGTCTCCGACGCCGTCTGCCCGTGGTGCTATCTCGGCCAGAAGCGCCTCGACCAGGCGCTGGCAGCGGCCCCGGAGGTCGAGGCCAGCGTGCGCTGGCGCCCCTACCAGCTCGACCCGACCATTCCGGCCGACGGCCTGGACCGCAAGGCCTATATGGAGGCGAAGTTCGGCAATAGCGGGCGCCTGCAGGCCGCGCACGACCGCCTGGGCGAGCTCGGCCGCGACGCGGGAATTGCCTTCGCCTTCGACCGGATCGAGAGGTCGCCCAACACGCTCGACGCCCATCGCCTGATCCGCTGGGCCGGCGGCAGCGACGAGGCTGCGCAAGGCAGGATCGTGCGGCGGCTGTTCAAGGCCTATTTCGAGGAAGGCCGCGACATCGGCAGCCACGAGGTGCTGACCGAGCTGGCCTGCGAGGCGGGCATGGATGCGGCGCTGGTGGAAACGCTGCTCGCGACCGACGCCGACCGCGACGCGGTGCGCGCCGAGATCGAGACGGCCTCGCGCATGGGCGTGACAGGCGTGCCCTGCTTCCTGCTCGACGGGCGCTATGCCGTGGTCGGGGCGCAGGATACGGCCGTGCTCGCCGACGCGATCCGGCGCGTGGCGCAGGCGAAGGCCAGCGGCGAGACGCTGGCCTGAGGGCCTCAGCCCTTCCTTGTCTTCTTCTTTTTCGCGGCGGGCGCGGGCTTGTCGATCGCCTCGATCGCCAGCCGCGCGGCGCGCAGGCGCTGCGTCTTGGCCTCGCGGGCGGACGCTTCGCTGTCGATGATCTCCCGCGCGGCGCGGGTCGTGGTGTCGGCCTTGGTCTCCTGCCTTGACGGCTTGAGCTTGAAGACGGCGGCCGCCGATGTCTCATCCATGGGTGCTACTCCTCGAAAACGAAAAAGGCCGGGATTCCCCGACCTTCTCCTGAACGCCTCGATGGCCAGTGCCAGTACATCCGTGGTCAAAGACCAGAAGCGTTGTCCTTATGCGGCCTGAAGATTCTCGGCCGCGTTCTTGCCGCTGCGGCGGTCCTGCACCAAGTCGAAGTTGACCTTCTGGCCCTCGACGAGGGTGCGCATGCCGGCGCGCTCGACGGCGGAGATGTGAACGAACACGTCCGGCTGTCCGCCGCCCTGCTCGATGAAGCCGAAGCCCTTGGTGGCGTTGAAAAACTTTACGGTTCCGGTGCTCATAGCGATTTTCCTTTCAAATCGGCATAGATCGTCGCCGTCTGGCCTCGTGCCAAACGTCGTAGTCGTTCGAAATTGAGAAGGAAGATCGTCGGAGCGCCGTGGCGCGGTAACAAAGTTCGTCAACAAGTTCGATGGCACATACATAGTGCAAGATCGCGCCGAATACAAGGCTTCGCGCGGATCGCCTTGCCGGACCGCCGAAAGCGGCCCGGATTCCGGGCCGTTCCATTTCTGGAAAACGCGCTTCCTGCCGCGCCTCAGGCGGCCTGCTTGCCGATGAGCCGCACGAGCTGCGTGACCACCACGGCCGCGCCCGACAGGCGCTTCTCGGCCGTCGGCCAGTCGCGGATGAAGACCACGCTCTGGTCGGGCCGGATCTTGGCCAGCGAGCCCTGCTCGCCGATGAAGCGCACCAGCCCGGCCGGGTTTGGGAACTCGCGATGGCGGAAATGCAGCACGATGCCCTTCGGCCCGGCGTCGAGCTTCTCGACGTTGGCGCGCCGGCACAGCGCCTTGATGTAGACGATCTTGAGCAGGTGGCCGACCTCCTCCGGCATCGGGCCGAAGCGGTCGATCAGCTCGGCGCCGAAGGCGTCGATCTCCTCCGGCGTCTCCAGTTCGCCGATGCGGCGGTAGAGGCCGAGCCGGAGCTGGAGGGCCGGCACGTATCCTTCCGGGATCATCACCGCCGTGCCGACGGTGATCTGCGGCGACCAGCCGGCGCCTGCCGCCTCCGGCGCACCCTTCACCTCGGCCACAGCCTCCTCCAGCATCTGCTGGTAGAGCTCGTAGCCGACCTCCTTGATGTGGCCCGACTGCTCCTCGCCGAGCAGGTTGCCGGCGCCGCGGATGTCGAGGTCGTGGCTGGCGAGCTGGA
>ERZ778022.2603-NODE-2603-length-18684-cov-5.983789_pt1 | contig 18684 bp, 21 predicted proteins | sample MGYA00375752_ERZ778022 | MGnify/ENA primary metagenome ERZ778022 (study PRJEB29350, sample SAMN05389826) | bioreactor metagenome | isolation source: Thiocyanate bioreactor | place: South Africa: University of Cape Town | collected 2014-04-04 ... | reverse complement strand
CGCCTGACGATCTCAAGGAAGACCTGATCCATTCGCTGCAGAAGCATGTCGAGGTCGACGAGCCCGAACACGATCTGGCCTCGGCCATCGGCGTTTCCGGCGCGGCCGCGTCCGAAGCCGGCGAGGAGGAAGAGGATCTGCCCGAGACCATCACCTTCGACCAGATGTCGGAAGAAGAACTGCTGGCCGGCATCGAAGGCCTGGTGCCGCCGGAAAAGAGCGACGATTATTGATCGCCGGCCTCTGGACGAACCGTCCTTCCGCATTGCAATATCGCGCGCCGATCTTTTATGATCGGCGCGTTTTCTGATTGTGGAGTAGCCTTGGATGATGCGGCAATACGAGCTCGTCGAGCGGGTTCAAAAATACAAGCCGGATGCCAATGAAGCGCTGCTCAACAAGGCCTATGTCTATGCCATGCAGAAGCATGGCCAGCAGAAGCGGGCAAGCGGCGATCCTTATATCTCGCATCCGCTCGAAGTCGCCGCCATCCTCACCGAGTTGCATCTCGACGAATCCACTATCGCGGTGGCGCTGCTGCACGACACGATTGAGGACACGACGGCGACCCGCGCCGAGATCGACGAACTGTTCGGCGAGGATATCGGCGCCCTCGTCGAGGGCCTGACCAAGATCAAGAAGCTCGACCTCGTCACCAAGAAGGCCAAGCAGGCGGAAAACCTGCGCAAGCTGCTGCTGGCGATTTCCGACGACGTGCGCGTGCTGCTGGTCAAGCTTGCAGACCGCCTGCACAACATGCGCACGCTGGAGCACATGAACCCGGAAAAGCGCGCCCGCATTTCCGAGGAGACCATGGATATCTATGCGCCGCTCGCCGGCCGCATGGGTATGCAGGACATGCGCGAGGAACTGGAACAGCTTTCCTTCCAGTATATCAACCCGGAAGCCTTCGACACGATCACCAAGCGGCTACAAGAACTGTCAGACCGCAACGAGGGCCTGATCAAGAAGATCGAGGACGAGTTGCGCGACCTGCTGATCGCCAACGGCCTCACCAATGCCTTCGTCAAAGGCCGCCAGAAGAAGGCCTATTCGGTCTTCCGCAAGATGCAGTCGAAATCGCTTTCCTTCGAGCAGCTTTCGGATGTCTACGGCTTCCGCATCATCGTCGACGATATCCCCGCCTGTTACCGGGCGCTCGGTATCGTCCACACCCGCTGGCGCGTGGTGCCGGGTCGTTTCAAGGATTATATCTCGACGCCGAAGCAGAACGACTACCGCTCGATCCACACCACCATCGTCGGCCCGTCGAGCCAGCGCATCGAGCTGCAGATCCGCACGCGGCGCATGCATGAGATCGCCGAATTCGGCATCGCCGCCCATACGCTCTACAAGGATGGGGCGACGGGAGGCGACGCGGAACTGCTGTCGCGCGAATCCAACGCCTATTCCTGGCTGCGCCACACCATCGAATCGCTGGCCGAGGGCGATAGCCCCGAAGAATTCCTCGAACACACCAAGCTGGAGCTGTTCCAGGACCAGGTCTTCTGTTTCACGCCCAAGGGCAAGCTGATTGCGCTGCCGCGCGGGGCGACGCCGATCGATTTCGCCTATGCGGTCCATACCAATATCGGCGACACCACGGTCGGCGCCAAAATCAACGGCCGCATCATGCCGCTGGTAACCCGCCTCAACAATGGCGACGAGGTCGAGATCATCCGCTCCGGCGTGCAGGTGCCGCCGGCCGCCTGGGAAGAGATCGTCGTCACCGGCAAGGCGCGCGCCGCCATCCGCCGCGCCACCCGCATGGCGATCCGCAAGCAATATGCCGGCCTCGGCCAGCGCATCCTGGAGCGCACCTTCGAGCGCGCCGGAAAGATCTTCACCAAGGATGTGATGCGGCCGGCGCTGCACCGCCTTGGCCGCAAGGAGGTCGAGGACGCCATCGCCTCGGTCGGCCGCGGCGAGATGTCGTCGCTCGACGTGCTGCGTGCCGTCTATCCCGACCATCCCGATGAGCGCGCTACCGTCAAGCCGAGCAATGGCGAGGGCTGGTTCAACGTGCGCAGCGCGTCCGGCATGATCTTCCGCATTCCCGGCGCGTCCAAGACCGATGCAGGGCGGCTGGCGGGGGAGGATGCCGACGACGTGCTGCCGATCCGCGGCCTTGCCGGCAATGCCGAGGTGCATTTCGCCCGCGCCGGCGCCGTGCCGGGCGATCGCATCGTTGGCATCGTCGAGGAAGGCAAGGGCATCACCATCTATCCGATCCAGTCGCCGGCGCTGCAACGCTTCGACGACACGCCGGAAAGCTGGATCGACGTGCGCTGGGATCTGGACGAGGCCAACAAGTCGCGCTTCATGGCCCGGCTGCTGATCAATGCGCTCAACGAGCCCGGCACGCTGGCCAAGGTCGCCCAGACGGTCGCAGATCTCGACATCAACATCCGCACGCTTAGCATGATCGGCATCGCCACCGATTTCTCGGAAATGGCCCTCGATGTCGAGGTCTGGGATCTGCGCCAGCTCAACAAGCTGCTCTCCAGCCTCAAGGAACTGGATTGCATCGCCACCGTTCGCCGCGTCTTCGATTGAGATCAGAAGCAATGGATGCGCCCTTATAGGCGCATCTGCCGGCATCATGAGCAAAGCATGGCTAAAATGCAGGCAAGTTGTGGCAAGCAATGCGCACAGTGCATAACTGATTGTGCGATGCAACATTGGTAAAACGACGCATTCCAGCCTATCTTTGTCTCATCGAAACGAAGAAAGAAGTGAGGCAGCCATGTTCGGTTCCCTGAAGAAAATCGCTCGCAGTCTTCGCGTTCCCTCGGTTGAAGAGCGCGAAATGCACTATTTGAACGGTTCCCACGATCGCATCGACCTGGAATACCGCCAGCGTCAGGTAGATCGCGGCCTGTTCCGCACCAACTACTGATTTGACCGGCCGGCGCCTTGCGCCGGTTGCATGACAGGCCGGCAATGCGCCGGCCTTGCCACGCCGGCAGGCGAGCATTAAATCTGGCACGATGTTGTTTCGTCGCCGAAAGCCCGCGCGCTGGCATGAAAGAATGCGGGAGTTCCTCTGGCCCCGCAAAGGCCTGCTGCGGCCGCTTCGCTACTATCGCCTGCGCATTCTGAGACTGGGCGCAACGCCCCATTCCATCGCCATCGGTTTTGCTTCCGGCATTGCCATGGCCTGGACGCCGTTTCTCGGCCTTCATCTCGGCCTGGCGCTCGTCCTTTCCTATTTTCTCTCCGGCAATCTCGTCGCCGCAGCCCTTGGCACGACGCTCAGCAATCCCGCCACCTTCCCGGTGATCTGCGCCGTGACGTGGGAAACCGGCCGCTGGCTGATTGGCGGCGAGGCGCCCACCGGCGCCGGCACCGATCTCGTCGACCTCCTGGAGAAGATGCAGTTTCGGGAATTGTGGGGTCCGGTGCTGAAGCCGATGCTGGTCGGCGCTTTGCCTTTGTCGCTTGGCAGCGCGGTCATTCTGTATACCGTCACCTTTTTCGCCGTCCGTGGCTTCCAGCGCCGCCGTCGCCTGCAACAGACACGCCGGCAGCAGGCGGCGCTGGCCGGCGCGCTCGGCGGCGATTTTCCAAGCGTCTGAGGAGAAGTCCATGATCATCGGCATCGGCAGCGACCTGGTGGATATCCGCCGCATCGCCAAATCGCTGGAACGCTTCGGCGAGCGCTTCACCGCGCGCTGTTTCACCGAGATCGAGCAGCGCAAGTCGGACGGGCGCAAGAACCGCGCCGATTCCTACGCCAAGCGATTCGCCGCCAAGGAGGCCTGTTCCAAGGCGCTCGGCACCGGCATTTCCGAAAGCGTGTTCTGGCGCGACATGGGCGTCGTCAACCTGCCCTCCGGCAAACCGACCATGAAGTTGACCGGGGGAGCGGCCGAACGTCTTGCCTCGATGCTGCCGCCCGATCACGAGGCGGTCATCCACCTGTCGATCACCGATGAATATCCGCTTGCGCAAGCTTTCGTGATCATCGAGGCTCGCCCCCGTTCTGCCGCAAGCATGGCGTAGCGACGCTATTTCGCAGACCTTGGCATTGCCGCCGGGGCGCGAAGCCGTTAGAGAAGGCCAAAAGCGGTGATGAAGAAAGAAGCGTTCGTGTCCGAGAAAGTCGAGAAAAAGCAAAACGCCTTGTGGGAAAACATCAAGGTGATCGTGCAGGCGCTGGTGCTGGCCATGATCATCCGCACGGTGCTGTTCCAGCCGTTCACCATCCCGTCCGGCTCGATGATGCCGACGCTGCTGGTCGGCGACTATATCTTCGTCAACAAATTTGCTTACGGCTATTCGAAATATTCGCTGCCGTTCTCGCCGGACCTGTTCTCCGGCCGCATCTTCGGCAGCGAGCCGAAGCGCGGCGACGTCGTCGTCTTCCGTTTCCCGCCGAACCCGGAAGTGGACTACATCAAGCGCGTCGTCGGCCTGCCGGGCGACCGCATCCAGATGATCGACGGCGTGCTCAACATCAACGGCCAGCCGGTGCCGAAGCAGCCCGACGGCAGCTTCAATTCCGACTATCGCCTCGATCCCGGCCAGGACGTGCCGGTCTTCCGCGAAACGCTCGACACTGGCATCACCTACGACACGCTCGACCAGTCGCCGAATTCGCGCGGCGACAACACCCGCGAATTCACCGTGCCCGCCGGCCATTATTTCATGATGGGCGACAACCGCGATAATTCCGCCGACAGCCGTTTCGATGTCGGTTTCGTCCCGGCCGAAAACCTCGTCGGACGCGCCAGCGTCATCTTCTTCTCGCTCGGCAACGACACCACCTTCCGCGAAATCTGGCGCTGGCCGGCCAATATGCGCTGGGATCGGCTGTTCAAGGTCGTCGAATGACGCGCGGCCAGCTTCTGTCGCCGGAGCAGCGAGGCCAGATCGAAGCGGTTATCGGCCATGCTTTCGCGAGCAAGGAGCGGCTTGACCGGGCGCTGACCCATGCCAGCGCCCGCGGCGGCACGGACGCCAATTACGAACGGCTGGAATTCTTGGGCGACCGAGTGCTTGGCCTCTGCGTCGCCGAACTCCTGTTCAACACCTTCGGCAAGGCCGGCGAGGGCGAGTTGTCGGTGCGGCTGAACCAGTTGGTCAGCGCCGAGACCTGCGCCGAGGTGGCCGACGAGATGGAGCTGCACCGCTTCATCCGCACCGGCTCCGACGTCAAGAAACTCACTGGCAAGCGCATGATGAACGTGCGCGCCGACGTGGTCGAAAGCCTGATCGCCGCGCTTTATCTCGACGGCGGCCTTGAGGTCGCCCGGGCTTTCGTGCTCAAATACTGGGAAAAGCGCGCGGCCGATGCCCGCAGCGGCCGCCGCGACGCCAAGACCGAATTGCAGGAATGGGCCCATGCCAAATTCGGCGTGACCCCGCAATACCGCATAGAAGAACGCACCGGGCCGGATCACGATCCGCGCTTCACCGTGCGGGTGGATATTCCCGGCGTCGCGCCGGAAACGGGCAGCGAGCGCTCCAAGCGAGCGGCGGAACAGGTGGCCGCCGCGCGGCTTCTGGAACGCGAAGGCGTATGGCAGGCCGGTACGGCTGGAAATTGACGGACGAATTGACAAACAAGATGAGCGAAGAACACGAAAACCAGGCCGGTGAACACAAGCAGGCGGCGGAGGGGGCGGCGACCCGTTCCGGCTTCGTGGCCTTGATCGGCCCGACCAATGCCGGCAAGTCGACGCTGCTCAACCGTCTCGTCGGCGCCAAGGTCTCGATCGTCAGCCACAAGGTGCAGACGACGCGCGCCATCGTGCGGGGCATCGCCATTCACGATCGCACCCAGATCGTGTTCATGGATACGCCCGGCATCTTCAAGCCGCGCCGGCGGCTGGATCGCGCCATGGTCACCTCCGCCTGGGGCGGAGCAAAGGATGCCGATTTCATCATGCTGCTGATCGACAGCGAGCGCGGCCTGCGCGGCGATATCGAACAGATCCTCGAAGGGCTGAAGGACGTGCGCCAGCCCAAGCTGCTGGTGCTCAACAAGATCGACCAGGTTCGCCCCGAGGAGCTTTTGAAGCTTGCCGCCGCCGCCAACGAGAAGATCGCCTTCGAGCGTACCTTCATGGTCTCGGCAACGACCGGCTCGGGCTGCGACGACCTGATGGACTACGTGGCCAACGCCCTGCCGGAAGGTCCCTGGTATTATCCGGAAGACCAGATTTCCGACCTGCCGATGCGCCAGCTCGCCGCCGAAATCACCCGCGAAAAGCTGTTCCTGCGCCTGCATCAGGAGTTGCCCTATTCCTCGCATGTCGAGACCGAGAAATGGGAAGAGCGCAAGGACGGCTCGGTGCGCATCGAGCAGGTCATCTATGTCGAGCGCGACAGCCAGAAGAAGATTGCGCTGGGCAAGGACGGCGAGGCGATCAAGGCGATCTCGATGGCCTCGCGAAAGGAGCTGTCGGAAATCCTCGAACAGCCGGTGCATCTCTTCCTGTTCGTCAAGGTGCGCGAGAACTGGGGCGACGACCCCGCGCGCTTCCGCGAGATGGGTCTCGACTTCCCGCATTGAGACAGGGCTTGGCCATCCGGTGATTTGACCGGTGGCCAAATCAGTGGTCTTGTGCGCCATCGTCAGTTCCAGCCGATACGATTGCGATGCCGCCAAAATCCACCAATTCGCAAAAGACGCCTTGCCAGCAATGCCCCTTGCGCGGGCTTGCACATTTCCGCGAGTTCACACCGGACGAGCTGGATTTCGTGTCGCGTTTCAAGACCGGGGAGCTTTCGGTCGATGCCGGGGCGACCATTCTCGTCGAAGGTTCGCACAGCGCGCATCTTTATACCGTTCTGTCCGGCTGGGCCTTCCGCTACAAGCTGCTTTCGGATGGCCGCCGCCAGATCCTCAATTATGCGGTGCCCGGCGACCTCGTCGGCCTGCAGGGCTCGATCCAGGGCGAGATGCAGCATTCGATCGAAGCGCTGTCGCCGGTGACGCTCTGTGTCTTCGAGCGCGACAAGCTCGACCAGCTTTTTACCCGCTATCCGAGCCTCGCCTACGACCTCACCTGGATCGCGGCGCAGGAGGAGCGCATCCTCGACGAGCATCTGCTGAGCATCGGCCGGCGCACGGCAATCGAGCGCGCCGCCTACCTGCTGGCCTTCATGTTCGAACGCGGCCGCGCGAGCGGCCTGGTCAGCAACCGCGCGGTGTTGCCGATCACCCAGCAACATGTGGCCGATACGCTTGGCCTGTCGATCGTCCATACCAACAAGACGTTGCGCAAGCTGGCCGACCGCAGGTTGATCCGCTGGCAGGACCGCGGCTGTCTGGTGCTGGACGATGAAGGGCTGGCGGCTGTTGCCGGCTGGGAGGGCCTGCCGGAAACGCGGCGCCCCTTCATCTAAAGGCGGGCAAAGGCCGTAAGTCTTTGTCAAGCATGTCTTTCTTTAATGCGGGGCACTGCCTTGCCCTGTAGTCTGCACAGGTCGCACCATTTCGCCATGATTGTCTGGCATGACCTCGAGGTGAGAATTGAGACCGAAGCGGTATGTCGTTTGTGAAGCCAGGTCCGAACCGGCTTTCCGACCATCTTGGAAAGATCCTGGCTTCCTGCAATCCAGAATTGCTGAAGTTTACGTTAATATCAATCTATACTTGTGTTTGCGTCTTGGGGACTGTTACACCCATCACCGTCAGCGGCTGTCATACGCTTTACCGCAGACGTTTTGTTCCCTGACGAGGATCGTGCCGTGAAGATACCCCGGGAAATTCTGGTTCTGGAAGACAGTCTCATTATCGCGATGGAGGCCGAGGATATCTTTCGTTCCTTGGGAGCCGACCTCGTCCACATCGCCAGCAATCTCGACCAGGCACGCAATGCAGTCGACGCCCATTCGATCGATTTCGCGCTGCTCGACGTCAATCTCGGGCCGATGATGAGCTTCGATTTCGCCCGCGACCTGCGCGCGCGGGGTATTCCCTTCGGCTTTTCCAGCGGTTATCCCGACAATGAGGATTTTCCCGAGGATCTGCGCCAGATCGCCCTGCTGCGAAAGCCTTTTGGCGACGAGATGATCCGTGATCACTTGAAGCAGGTGTTCGACGGCGTTACACCGTGATCCCGTCCGGGCGTGCTGCCCGGGCCGCGTGTAAGCAAAGCTAGCCTCCTATGCAATGGCAGGACCAGGCCATCCTTCTCGGCGTCAAGCGCCTTGGCGAAAGCAGTGTCGTCGCCGAGATGATGACGCTTGCCCATGGCCGCCATCTCGGCGTCGTCCGCTCCGGCCGCTCGCGCGCCATGCAGCCGGTGCTGCAGCCCGGCAATTCGGTGGAGGTCACCTGGCGAGCGCGGCTGGACGAGCATCTCGGCGAGTTCCGCGTCGAGCCTCTGCAATTGCGCGCCGCCCAACTGATGGAAACGGCGACCGCGCTGCATGGCATCCAGGCCATGGCCGCGCTGCTGCGACTATTGCCGGAGCGCGATCCGCATCCGCATCTGTTCGAGGCGCTGGAGGTTATCCTCGGCCATCTGCACGAACCATCGGAGGCGGGCGAACTGTTCGTGCGCTTCGAACTGGCGCTGCTCAACGATCTCGGCTTCGGGCTCGATCTCGGCGAATGCGCCGCCACCGGCACACGCGACGATCTGGTCTATGTCTCGCCGAAGACAGGCCGCGCCGTCTGTCGCGCCGCCGGGGCGCCTTATGCCGGAAGATTGCTGGTGCTGCCGGATTTTCTGACGCCGGAGCACCGGCGCGCCGCGGATGGGCAGGGGCTGGCAGATGCCTTCCGCCTGACCGCCTATTTCCTGCACCGCCACGTCTACGAGCCGCGCGGCGTCCAGCCCAACACTGCCCGTGATGGTTTCGTTCAGGCGGTGATGAAGGCGATGACAGCGCCGCCGCCCGTTGGACTTTAGAGCGTTTCGCTTCTCTTCGAGTCGTGAGAACGCTCTAACTCTTTATTTTATCGCATTTCCGGACGGAAAGCCGTTTCACATTTTTCCTGGAAATGCTCTAGCCGCGCCGCTTCAGCGCCCAGCCTTCCGGCCGCCCATCGAGAACGCGCACCGCATCGCCGACCGCGATGCGGCCGTTGCCGCGTGGCACGGCGTTCCAGCCGAACAGCGGCCCCGGCACGCGCCGGTCCCCCGACATGCGCAGCCGTCCCATGGCCGGCATCGGATTGGCCCCCTCGCGCGAGCCGGTGCGCTGGTCCTGCGTGGTCATGATGCAGCGCGAGCAGGGCTTGACCAGATCGAAGCGGATGCCACCGATCTCGATCGCCGCCCAGCGATCCTCGCCCCACGCCTCCGCGCCATCGATGACGATGTTCGGGCGAAAGCGGTCCATGCCGACCGGCGCCTCGTCATTCGCCGCCATGTTTTCATTGAGCGCTGCAAGCGATGCCGTGGTGGTGACGAGGATCTGGTAGCCGTCGGCGAAGCGGACCGGCGTCTCGGAGGCGGCCCAGTCCTCGCTGGCGGTGCGGTGCGACGCTCCGTCGAAAACCGCCAGTTGCACCGGCTGGCCCAGCCAGTCGGAAAGCGCCGCATTGACTGCATCGTCGCAGATCGCGGCATCGACCGGTGTCTTCCACACCTCGACCGCCTGCCGCCGGCCGTTCTCGGGTCTGACGGCATGCACGCTGCCGTCACGGCCGTCGTAGCTGAGCACGAGCCCGTCGCCTTCGGGATGCACGTTCAGTCGCGCCAACGCCGGCATCTCGCGCTGGGTGATGAACATGCCGTCCGGCTTGACCAGCATCGCCACCCGGTCGCCGGTCAGGCCGAAGGCATCGACGGCGGAGGCGGAAAGCGGAATGCCGCGCGCGCTCTTGACGGGGTAGATGTTCAGTTCGCTGATGCGCATCGCGGTTCCTTCAGGATTTCTCAGGGAAAAGCGGGAAGCGATTTCCCCGAAAAGACAAACAAAAACAAGAGATGACCGGACTCTATCGGATTCAGCATCAGCCCGATAGCCCCTGGATTTCGTCAAGAAAGAGATCAAGAAAGGTTTCGAGCCGCCGGTGCCGGTCGGCGGCCAGCGCCTGGCCGGTCGCCGTCTGGAAACCGTCGGCCAGCTTGAACAGTTTTGCCGCGAAATGGTCTATGGCGAAGCGTCGGTCGTCCAGCGCCCGCGCTTCGGCGCGCGGGTCGAAGGGGTCGTAGAGCGCCGAGCGCATCCGCCCCGCGACATAGAAGCAGCGCGCCGCCCCCACCATGCCGATCGCATCCAGCCGGTCGGCATCCTGCAGGATTTTCGCCTCAAGTGAGACCGGCGGCAGGCCGGCGGAAAAGCTGTGGGTCTCGATGGCATGGGTGACCGCCTCGATCTCTGCCGCCATCCACCCGAGGTCGGCCAGAATGCCGCGCGCCTTGTCCGCCGCCAGTTTTGAGGCCTGCGCCCGCAGCGGCGAATCCTTTTCCACCGCCACGCAATCATGCAGCAGCACGGCGGCGGCCAGCAGCCGCCCGTCGCCACCCTCGGCGGCATGGATGCGCATGGCGTTGCGGAAGACGCGCAGGATATGGGCGATGTCGTGAGAGCCGTCGTCGCTCTCGGTGGCGTGACCGATCAGCGTCGCCGCCAGCGTTTCGAAGGGCGCGAACGCCGTGACGATGTCCTCGGGCGGCATGGGGTCTCCGCAAGCATGGTGTTGGAAAACCTGCTTACCCGCCGCGACGCTGCGGCGCAATCGCGCGGCCGCGATTGCCGAGAATGCGCTGGTAGAACAGGCCGATGCCGATCAGCACGATGCCGAGCCCGATGAAGGATAACGCCCGCAGAACGCCCTCCAGATTGGCCATGTCGACCAGGAATACCTTCAGCACCGCGATCATCACCAGCGCCGCCGAGGCAAGCCGCAGGCTTTTCGCATCGAAGCGTGAGCCGAGCCCGAGAAGGCCGATGCCGATCAGCAGCCATACGACGGAATAGGTATAGGTCTCGCTTTCCAGAAACCCCTTCCAGTCGGCGATATTGGAACCCTGCCAGTAACGCCGCACGCCGAGCGTTGCCCAGACGAAGCCGAGCACGGCGGCGCTGATGGCGGCGAGAACGACATAGCCGCGCGGCCGACGATTGCGGGCATAGGCCGCCAGCCCGCCATAGGCGATGCCGGGCAGCAGATAGCCAAGCAGCAGCAGGTTGAAGAACGGCCAGCGGCCGGTATCCTCGCCGGTGAGATAGGGGTTCAGCACGATCAGATGCGTGGTCAGCACCGAGACCATCGAGAGCGCGCCGACGATCATCGAGCCGTAGCGGAAAACGGGGCTCGGGCTACGGAAATCCAGCGACATCAGGACGATCGCCATGCCGATGGTCAGCAGTGTATAGATCGACTGCTCGCCGAGCGTCGGCGTGTCCGAGGCCAGCCGTCCGCCATGCATGGCGTGGCGCAACAGGATGGCGACGGTCAGGAACACCATCAGGCTGGCAAGCGCCTGCATCAGGTTGCGGAGGCGAAGGTCCGGCCAGTGGCGCAGGTGATAGGCGGAAAGCGCCGCCAGCAGCGCCGGTAGGCCGTAACCGATGGCAAGCGCATTGAACACCGGGGTGGTGCCGAGGCTTTCAGGCCCGACGATGGTCGGATCGACGGCGATGCGCGCCAGCACGATGAAGCAGGCGACAGCCATCATCCAGGGTAGCGCCGGCCATATCCGCCAGCGGCCGGCAAGCACGAAGGCATAACCGGCGATGGCGACGCCGACGATGGTATAGATTCCGTTGGTCAATGCCTGGAGCGCCAGCAGCAACGCGAAGAAGCCGCCGCCGACCAGCCAGTGCATCGCGCCGCCTCGGGCGTCGGCCCGGCGGCTTTGCAGCTCGGCAATGGCGAGCAGGGCGGCGGCGATCGCCAGTCCATAAAGTCCATGCGGCAGATCTCGATAAAGATTGCCGAAATTGACGAGGCTGATGGCCCCGTTGGCGACCGGCACGATGGCCATCAGCGCTGCCCAGAGCGTCGCCATCTGCGGCTGCGCCGCTCCATGCCGCAGAAGGAAGGCAAGGCCGAGCAGTACGAAGGCGAGGCCGAGCCCGAGGCTGACTGCCACTTCTGTGGCGTAGGACAGGGGAACGCCGGATGTCGCGCCAGGCAAGTCTATCACCAAGGGAACGAGCCCGGAGAGCGCCAGCGCCGCCACGCCACAGACAGCACCCGTTGCCGCCAGCAGCGCCGCCCATTGCGCATTCAGGCGCGAAGCACCCCAAGCGGCCAGCGTGACGATCAGCACCGCGAAGCAGAGGGCCGGATCGAACGTGGCCGCCGCCGGCATCGCCGCCAGCGCCAGGGCGGGAAGCAGCACGGCGAAGGCGCCCGAGATCGTCAGGCCGAGCGGCGGGTGCGTCAGCAGGCTTTCCCAGGCGCCTCGCGAACGCGGCGCAGGCGCATCGGCATTGTCCGTCGGGGCGGGCGCAGGTTCCGGCCGGGCGAAATCCGCGGCGCCGGGCCACAGGAAGGTCAGGCCGGCGATCAGGCAGAGCAGCGAGAGCGTCAGCGGCACGGTATCGAGAATGCCGGCATTGACGATATAGGCGAGCGCCCACAGGCAGAGGCCGAGATTGCCGAGCGCCGGCACCAGCGTCCAGCGGCGCAGCCGCGCGGCCAGCGCCGTGGCGACCCAGGAGAAGGTGAGGAAGGAAAACAGCGCCCAGATACTCGGCGCAGTCGAGGCGATCAGCGCCGGCGTCAGCATCGAGCCGAGCAGGCCGAGGCCAGCCAGCGCCTGCCCATGCAGCAGCGACAGCGCAAGCGTGACCAGCCCCACCACCGCCAGCAGCATGAAGGCCGTCGCCGGGCCGAAAAAGCCGTAAAAGGCGTAGGCGACATAGATGGTGCCGAACAGCGTCACCGCACCCGCCGCCGTCAGCACACCGGGGATCAGCGCATTGGCAAAGGCGCGAGGCTGTTGCGGCAGCGCCCGCCGTCGCACGATTTCTCCGGCGGCAAACAGCACGAGGCCGAAAAGGGCCGCCAGCGACAGCCGCACCGAGGCGCTGAGCAATCCGCTTTCGATGGAATATTTGGCAAGGAAAATGCCGCCCAACGCCAGCGCGATGCCGCCGACCCAGACCGCCCAGCGCGCACCGAGCCAGCTTTCCAGCGTATCGCCCGATGTTTCAGGTGCGGGCTCCGGTTCCGCAACCGGCTCTGCGGTTTCGCTGGCCGCGACCGAGACGGGGGCTTCGGCTTCGGCGACGGGCTCTTCCGCAACAATCTCGACCTCGGCGACGGCTGCAGCAGCCGGCATCGGCTGCGTGCCGGCAAGGGCGGCGCGCAATTCGGCGACCTGCGCTTCCAGCGCGGCAAAACGCCGGTCGTTGGCACGTTGGCGGGCGATGATGAACCAGAGGAGGATGACGGCGAGGATAAGCGTTTCGAGCATGATTCTGTCCGGTTGCGCGTCGTTACTCTATCCGCTTTTACGGTTGCGAAAAAAGGGCAGAGGGAACGGGTTCGCGCCTGACGGGTTCTTTCCTGATTGCAAGGAGCAACGGAAAGGACATCCCATGAAACGCATCCTGGTGGCGGCCTTGTGCTTGCCAAGCCTTGCCTTGCCGGCTTTCGCCCAGCAGACGCAGACTGCGGTTGCCGATTTCATCGGTGCCGACGGCAAGGAAACCGGCCGTGCCGCCCTGACTCAGGGCAAGGACGGGGTTCTGATCGAAGTCGAGGTTTCCGGTCTGCCGCCCGGCACATGGGTCGGCTTTCATATTCATGAAAACGGCGTCTGCGATGCCAAGGGCCATCATGAATCCGCCGGCGGACATTTCAATCCGGGCAAGAAGGAGCACGGTTTCCTTGCCGTCAACGGCCCCCATGCCGGCGACATGCCCAATCTCTATGTCGATAAGGACGGCACCGCCCGCGCCCATGTCTATAACGGCCATGTCACCCTCAACGACGACAACGCCATTCGAGGCAAGGCGTTGATGATCCATGCCCGCTCCGACGATTACCGCAGCCAGCCGGCCGGCGATGCCGGTGAAAGGCTTGCCTGCGCCGTGGTCAAGTAAATTTGACTCATATGAGAGGATGCCGCCAGTCAGGCGGCATCCTTCCGGCCGAAGATATCGTTGCGCACAGCCTCGCGCATGCGGCTGGTCACCCGGTCCCAGTCGGCATTGCGCACCCAGTAGCGCAGCGTGACCGTGGCATTGGCGGCGGTGAGATCGGAAATGAAGGTTTCCGGGGGCGGGCTGTTTTCCGTCGTGCCTTGCGCCCTTGCAAGCGCCAGCAATTGCCGCTCCACACCCTTTACGTCGTCACCGGCCGCCACCGGAACGCTGATCTCGTGACGGCGCAACGCGCGGCGGGAATAGTTGGTCACCGGCGTGTTCCACAGCGTCGAGTTCGGCGCCAGCCGGTACAGTCCCTCGGGTGTGCGCAATTCGGTGGCGAACAGGCCGATTTCCTCCACCGTGCCGCTGACGCTGGAGGTCTCGATATATTCCCCGACCCTAAAGGGCCTTAACACCAGCAGCATGATGCCGGCGGCGATGTTCTGCAGCGTGCCCTGCAGCGCCAACCCGACCGCCAGCCCGGCGGCACCGAGGGTAGCGATGATCGATGCGGTCTGCACGCCAAACTGGCCGAGCACGGTGATGAAGACGAGGATCAGCACCACATAGCGCAGCAGGTTGGAAAAGAAGCGCGCCAGCGTCTCGTCAATGCCGTGGATGGCTTCCAGGCCGCGATAGGCCCAGCGTTGCAGCACGCCCGCGAACAGCCAGCCGATGACGAGAATGATGACGGCGCCGACGATCGAGAAGGAATAATGCACCGCGAGCGCGCTGGCCTGGGTCAGCGCCGCGCGCGTCGCCACGATGAAATCCGCTGCTTCCTGGTTCATGATCCGGCATGGGCTCCGTTGTTGAACGTTTCAACAAGATGGAGCGCAGGGGCGGCAGGTCAACCGCAGGCGATGTTTCCGGCCGGCGCCAGCGGCAGCACGAAAGGCATGTTGCCATCCGTATCGGCGCCGCGGCCGATACCGGCGATGGCGGATTTCAGCCGGCCACCGCGCCCGAGAACGGAATCGCCGATCTCGATCAGCCGCGCATTCGGGGTTGCGTAGCGCGAGGCCTGGCGCAGGCGCGCGGCAAGCTCGGCATCGTCCTGGTCCGGCTCGATGGCGAGTGCTGCGATCACCGCCGCCGCCGGCGAGCGCGACACGCCCATCCAGCAATGGATCAGCAGCGGCGCGCTGCGGTCCCAGGCGCGCGCGAAATTCACGATCGCCTCGACATGCGCCTCCTGCGGCGCGACGAGGTCGGCCGTGCCGGCAAAGGTGATGTCGTTGAGGCCGAGAAGCAGGTGGCGCGTCGCGGAAATCACCGCCGGGCGATGGAAGTCCTGGCCCTTGGCCAGCAGGCTGATCATTTCGCGCGACCCATGGCGCACGGCCATTTCGGCGATGCGCGACAGCGGGGAAACGACGATGGCGGTCATGGCTTGGCTCCTGCGGCGGCGTGGCGGGCGGCCTCCAGTTCTTCGAAGCGGGTAAGGAAGCGGCGTTGCGCCTCCAGCGACGGCCAGGGCGACATCGGCAGCATGTCGCCGGTGATGCCGCGCGGCTCACCGAAGAATTTGCGGGCTTCCGTCGCCGAAAAGCCGGCCAGTTTTGTCGCCTCGAAATAGGCGGCGATGCGGTCGGCCTTCTTGATGCGGTCCTTCAATTCGCGCGAGGTATGCGGCGGCAGGCCGAAACGGCGATGCACGGCCTCCTCAAGGCGCAATTCCACGCTTTTGTAATCGCCTCCGACAACGGATTTGAACGGCGAGATCATGTCGCCGATGACATATTCCGGCGCGTCATGCAGCAGCGCCACCAGCAGGTGCTCGGGCGTTTCGCCATGGCAGCGGCGGAAGATTTCCTCGACCACGAGGCAATGCTGGGCGACGGAAAAGGCATGGTCGCCGGCCGTCTGGCCGTTCCAGCGCGCGACGCGCGCCAGCCCATGGGCGATGTCGGTGATTTCGACGTCGAGCGGGGACGGATCGAGCAGGTCGAGCCGCCGGCCCGAAAGCATTCTCTGCCAGGCGCGCGGCGGTTTCACCCGGCTCACGCCTGCGCCTCGTCGCCACCGGACGGGAAGGTGAGGCCGGTCCATCCGGCGAGCGTCAGGCGCACGGGCACGTCGCCGGCCAGGATCGGCAAGCCATTGGTCATGGCGTCGCCCGCGCGGTCGATGCGCACGATGGCAAGGCCGTGCGCATTGTCAACGGAGCCGAGCGTGCCGAGCGGCTTGCCGCCGGCGGTGAGATCCGTGCCGGTGGCGGGCAGCGCGGTATCGGCCTCGACGAGCACGACGCGGCGGCGCGCCGTGCCACGATGCTGCATGCGCGACACCACTTCCTGGCCGACATAGCAGCCTTTGCGGAAGGAGAGCCCCTGCGTCAGGTCGAGCAGCACGTCATGGGGAAAGGCATCCTGCAGCGGGTAATCACGCCCGGCCTCGACCAGGCCGGCGCGGATGCGCAAGCCGTGATAGGCGGATGGATCGCCATCGCCATGCCGGCCGGCGCGGCGGGTGAGCGTGATGCCGGCCTTGGCGAATCGGGCGTCGGCGTCGCCTTCCGCCGGCGGAGCCCAGGAGACGGTGACGCCCTGGCCGGCCGGCGCCAGCGTGACGGCGGCGCGCAGGCGATAGAGCGTCAGGCGCTTGGTCAGCGCGTCCAGTTGCTCCGCATCGGTTTCGATGAGAAAGCCGTCGCCCTCGCGCCAGATCAGGAAGTCGAAGAGGATCTTGCCCTGCGGGGTGAGCAGCGCGCCGGGACGCGCTTCGCCGGCCGGCAGGCCGGCCACATCCGTGGTGACGAGGTTGTGCAGGAAGCTTTCGGCGTCCGCCCCGGAAACTCGAAGAAGCGCGCGGTCGGGAAGAAAGGCGTCGGTCATCGCTCGGACTCGGATGGTGGATGCTGTCGTCCCGAGGTAATGCCTTCGCCGATCCGGCGCAAGGGCCGCCGGTCAATCGCCGGCGACGAAGAACTTCCAGTCGCCCTTCGGCGTGATGCCGACGCGATAGAAATTATAGCCGCCGAATTCCAGCATGTCGGAATAATCGCCGGCGGTGACGATGCGCAGCAGCTCCACCTTTTCCGGCGCCGTCAGGTTGGCGAGCGTCTTTTCGGTGAAGTAGGGCCAGACATACATCTCATCCGGCGTGCCCTTGCCGACATGGGCAAAGCCGGTCTGCAGCACGTCGAGCAGGATGGCGAGAATCTCGATGCCGTCCGAATCGCCGGAAAGCTCCTTCAGGGAGCGCACCGGATCGTCGGTGGTCTCGCCGATGGTAACCTGGGTCGGCATGGCCCCGGTCAGCAGCGGGCGCAGGCGCTCGATATCGCCGGAGGCCGCCGCCTCGACGATCTTCTCGCGCATCTGGCGCACGGGCTCGGGCACCTTGCTGACGTCGTAGATGATTTCGACGGACTTGCCGTCATCGGTCTTGGCGGCGCCGCCGGCCGCGCCGGAATTGACCAGCGGATCGGGCTGCGGCAGTTCCGCCGGCGCGCCCTGTGCGGCCGGGGCGGGCGCGGTGGGCGGCGTGGTCGCCTGCGAGGTCTGGGTCTGCGCCTGCTGCTGTTGTCCCGGAACCTGCTTGAGTTCGGAGAGCGCCAGCGCTGGAGCGGCCTGCGCCAGGAGAAGGGTGCCGAGCGCCCCCGCCAACAATCCCGTCCAGGGGGTCATTTCGGTATTCCGTCTTGCCGTCATAATGATTCGGGCTGCCTCCGGCCTGATTACTGTACCGTCCGTTTGGGCGAGAATTCGCCCGCGAGGATACGCTCCCGCAGAGATTCGAGCAGGGCTTCCGCCTTGTCCTCGCCATGGATGCGCACGGTTTCGCGCATGGCCAGCACGATCGCCGCGTCCGCGATGATCTCCGGCTCGATGCCGTCGGCCATGCCGTCCGCCCAGGCTTCGTGCTGATACTCCATCGCCGCCTGCATCTTTTCATGGACGATCATGTCGTCGATTTCGTTGAGGCTTGCTTGCATCACTCTTCCTCGGAACGTTCAGATCTTACCGCTACGTTAACACCTTTAGCAGTCTTCTCTCAATTCGGCACTGCCTGCCACGCAAAGAGGTAAATAAAATGCTAATTACCGAAACGGGCGGTAATTTCCCCGGCCAGTGTTGCACCTTCGTTACGGTAACGTTCCTCAGCCGTCACGGCGGCCGGGGTGCATTGGGTATAGACCGAAGCGAAGGCGCGGTAGCCGCGATTGAAGGCGGCGGTCAGGCGTTCGCGCCGCGCCGGTTCGTCGGCGGTTTCCACGTCGAGCAGCGTCTGCATGCCGCTGCGCCATTCCTCCGCCTTGCCGGGGTCGCACAGGCTGCGCAGGTAATGCACCGAGCCGAGGATCTCGGCGAAGCGCGACAGCCGGTCGTCATAAGGTGTGGGTTTTGCCGGTGGTGGAGGCGGGGCCTCCGCCACCGGCGCCTTTGCTTTCGCCGATGCGCCAAGCACGCTGAACGGCGTCAGGGCGATCAGGGCAAGGGCGGCCAGCGACCCGCCGATTCGGCGTGAAGGGCAGGTCATGCGGCGGCGCGCTCCAGCCGGTCGATGCAGTCGAGTACGCTGTCGGGCACATTCATCCCGCGGATTTCGGCAAGACTGTACCAGCCGAGTTCGGCGGCATCGTCGGCGGCGACGGCTTCCGCCGCGTCGCAGGCCTCCACCTGGAAGACGGACAGAAAATAATGGCTCTGCAGCGCCCCGTCC
>ERZ778022.2599-NODE-2599-length-18698-cov-4.337231_pt1 | contig 18698 bp, 16 predicted proteins | sample MGYA00375752_ERZ778022 | MGnify/ENA primary metagenome ERZ778022 (study PRJEB29350, sample SAMN05389826) | bioreactor metagenome | isolation source: Thiocyanate bioreactor | place: South Africa: University of Cape Town | collected 2014-04-04 ... | reverse complement strand
TATTTGCGATGTCTGCGGTCCGCCGTCCGCCAGACGGGGCAAAGCCGCCTGTACAGGCATCGCGGGTTTCGTTATATTTACGGAAAATAGCGAACCCCTCGGATCGGGCAGGCGGGCGAGCGGGTAAGAGTTGGAAGAGAGCAACAGGACGCGGTTGGAGGAGCCGCTTGAAGACGGCGGCGGCATGTGCCCGGGAGGAGGCGATGAGCGTATCCCTGACTGTACAGCATGCGGATAAGATCCAGGCCGCCATCGAGTCGGATGCCGCCGCGAAATCCGCCCTGGTCGCGTCGTGGCGGCGTTCGGCGGCCCTGCACCGGCTGGACCCGGCCGAACGCAAGCCGCCGTCCCGGCTGACAGATTCCGAACTGAGCGAGGCCCGGCAGCGGATCGAACCCCTGGTCCGCGCCGCCCGGGCAAGCCTCGACCGCCTCTATCTGGCCGTCGGCGGCATCGGCTGCTGCGTGCTTCTGGCCGACCGCGACGGCGTTCCCGTCGAGCGGCGCGGCGCCGTTGCCGACGACGGGACGTTCCAGGGCTGGGGCCTGTGGACCGGGTCGGTGTGGAGCGAGGAAAGCGAGGGAACCAACGGCATCGGCACCTGCCTTGTCGAGCATCGCTCGCTGACGATCCATCGCGACCAGCATTTCTTCACGCGCAACACGCTGCTTTCGTGCACGACCGCGCCGATCTACGACCACGAGGGCAATCTGGCGGCGGCGCTGGACGTCTCCTCCTGCCGGGCCGACCTGACGGAGGGTTTCGTCCATCTGATGGCGGTCGCGGTCGGGGATGCCGTGCGCCGCATCGAGGCGGAGAATTTCCGCCTCGCCTTTCCGGAAGCCCGCATCCTGCTTGCCCTGACGCCCGACAACGCCATGAACGCGCTGGTCGCCGTCGACAAGGACGATCTGGTGGTCGGTGCTACGCGATCGGCGCGCATGGCGTTCGGGATAACGCCGGACGCGTTCGCCAGGCCGTTGCCCGCAGCCCGCCTGTTCGGCGTGGAAAGCGACCACGAGGCCGAGCTTTCGACGGCGGAACGCGGTGTGCTGGAGCGTGCGCTGATCCGCTGCGATGGAAACGTGACGGCGGCGGCGCGAAGCCTCGGCATCTCGCGCGCGACCCTGCACCGGAAGCTGAACAGGCTCGGCGTCCGTCACAATCGCTGAGCCCGGCGTTTTTGCACCGCACACTGTCGCAGGTCTGCGACAGGTCGCGGCCGCGTTCGCCCCTGCCGGCCGTGACATTCCCCGGGCTTCGTCGATGCTTGTCCCATCGCGCTGCATCCTGCGGCGCCTCTTTCCGGGAGGATGAGATGAATAAGGTGGAATTTTCGCGTTCGGCCAAGGTTCCCTTCGCTAAGCGTTATGACAACTACATCGGCGGCAAGTGGGTCGCGCCGAAATCCGGCCGCTATTTCGAGAACGTCTCGCCGGTGACGGGGCGGCCGCTCGGCGAGATCGCCCGCTCGGAAGCGGCCGACGTCGAGGCCGCGCTCGATGCCGCCCACAAGGCGCGCGAGGCGTGGGGCAAGACGAGTGCGGCCGCCCGCGCGCTGGTCCTCAACCGCATCGCCGACCGCATGGAGGAAAATCTCGATCTGCTGGCGCTGGCCGAGACCTGGGACAACGGCAAGCCGATCCGCGAGACGACCGCGGCCGATCTGCCGCTCGCCATCGACCATTTCCGGTATTTCGCCGGCGCCGTGCGCGCGCAGGAAGGCGGCATCTCCGAGATCGACCACGACACGGTCGCCTATCATTTCCACGAGCCTCTCGGCGTCGTCGGGCAGATCATCCCGTGGAATTTCCCCTTGCTGATGGCCGTGTGGAAGCTGGCGCCGGCGCTGGCCGCGGGCAATTGCGTCGTCATCAAGCCGGCGGAGCAGACGCCCGCCACCATCATGCTCTGGGCCGATCTCATCGGCGACCTGCTGCCGCCCGGCGTCCTCAACATCGTCAACGGCTTTGGCCTGGAAGCGGGCAAGCCGCTGGCATCGTCGAACCGTATCGCCAAGATCGCCTTCACCGGCGAGACCACGACCGGACGCCTCATCTCGCAATACGCCAGCCAGAATCTTATCCCGGTCACTCTCGAGCTTGGCGGCAAGTCGCCTAACATCTTCTTCAGCGATGTCACCGCGGAAGACGACGACTTCTTCGACAAGGCGATCGAAGGCTTCGTCATGTTCGCGCTCAACCAGGGCGAGGTCTGCACATGCCCGAGCCGCGCGCTGGTGCACGAGAAGATCTACGACAAGTTCATGGAGCGTGCCGTCAAGCGCACACAGGCGATCATCCAGGGCGATCCGCTCGATCCGGCCACGATGATCGGCGCGCAGGCTTCCAGTGAACAGCTCGAGAAAATCCTGTCCTACATCGACATAGGCAAACAGGAAGGCGCGAAGGTTCTGACCGGCGGCGAACAGAACCACCTGCCCGGCGATCTGGCCGGCGGCTACTACGTCAAGCCGACGATCTTCCAGGGCAACAACAAGATGCGCATCTTCCAGGAGGAGATCTTTGGCCCGGTGGTTTCGGTCACCACCTTCAAGGACGATGACGAGGCGCTCTCGATTGCCAACGACACTCTCTACGGCCTCGGAGCCGGCATCTGGAGCCGCGACGCCAATCGTTGCTACCGCTTCGGCCGTGCCATCCAGGCCGGGCGCGTGTGGACGAACTGCTATCACGCCTATCCGGCCCACGCGGCTTTCGGCGGCTACAAGCAGTCCGGCATCGGCCGCGAGAACCACAAGATGATGCTCGACCACTATCAGCAGACCAAGAACATGCTGGTCAGCTATAGCCCGAAGAAGCTCGGCTTCTTCTGAACCTCCCAAGGCCTGGGCAAGGGGGAGGCGCGACGCGTTCGCGCCTTCCCCTGAGTGAGGAGACGATGGACAAGATTTCATTGGGCAAAGTGTCGGCGACGCCCGAAGCCGAGGCGTTCCTGGCGGAGATCATTGCCGATCACGGGCCTGTCTTGTTCCACCAGTCGGGCGGTTGCTGCGACGGTTCATCGCCCATGTGTTATCCCCGGGGCGATTTCATCGTCGGCGACAACGACGTTCTGCTGGGCGAAATCGGCGAGACGCCGGTCTACATCAGCGCCTCGCAATACGAAGCATGGAAGCACACCGATCTGACGATCGACGTTGTTCCGGGCCGGGGCGGGATGTTCTCGCTCGACAATGGACGCGAGAAGCGTTTCCTGACCCGGTCCACCATCTGCGCCATTCCCCAGGAAGAGCCGGCACGGCGCCGGGATTGACCGGACATTCCGGCAGGGGCAGAAAATGCCCATGCTCCATCTGGTCCTCGTCGCGCTGGGCGGCGCCATCGGCGCCGGAATTCGCCACCTCTCCAATCTCGGCGCGCTGCGCCTCATCGGCCCGAACTATCCGTGGGGCACGATGCTCATCAACATCGTGGGCTCCCTCGTCATGGGCCTGTTCATCGGGCTTATGGCCCGGCGCGGCGGGTCGGCCGAGCTGCGTCTGTTCGTCGCCACCGGCATTCTCGGCGGCTTCACGACCTTCTCGGCTTTCTCGCTCGATTTCGCCACGCTGTGGGAGCGCGGAGCAACCTTGCCGGCGCTCGGCTACGCCCTGTTTAGCGTGGTTGGCGCGATCGTCGCGCTGTTTTTGGGCCTGTGGCTGGTCAGAACACTGCCGTAAGCCTCCTATTTCGAACCCGTCACGCCTTTTGGGCGAAGGGCATTGATGCTATTGCCCCGGTTTGAAATGGTTGAAGCGAGATTATGGCAGGCGTCGAACAGATAGTGGTGGAGCCCGGCGAAGCGGGCATGCGGCTCGACCGCTGGTTCAAGGTTCATTTCCCGGGCCTTGGCTTTGGCCATTTGCAGAAGCTCCTGCGCTCCGGCCAGGTTCGCGTCGATGGTGGCAGAGTAAAAGCCGATACGCGCGTCGAGCCGGGCCAGACGGTTCGCATCCCGCCGCTCGAGGTCGACAAGAAGGGCGAAACCCAGCTCACCGGCCACTCGATCCGCAACCAGGGCGATGCAGACGTGCTCGCCAAGATGCTGTTGCACGAGGATCCGAAGGTCTTCGTTTTCAACAAGCCGGCCGGTCTTGCCGTCCAGGGCGGCTCGGGCGTCACCCGAAACGTCGACGACATGCTGGAGGCCTGGCGCAACCAGAAGGGCGAGAAGCCGCGCCTCGTCCATCGCCTTGACCGCGACACGTCGGGCGTGCTGGTCATTGCCCGCACCCGCTTGGCCGCGATGAAGCTCTCGGAAGCCTTCCGGGCACGCGAGACGAAGAAGACCTACTGGGCGTTGGTCAAGGGCGTGCCGCCAAAGCGCGAGGACAAGATCTCGACCTGGCTCATCAAGGAGCCGACCGCTGATGGTGACCGCGTGCGCATCGCCAAGCATGGCGAAAAGGGCGCCGACCACGCCGTGTCCTACTATCGCGTCGTCGAGCAGGCCGCGCAGTCGCTGTCATGGCTGGAGATGGAACCCTATACCGGGCGTACGCATCAGCTTCGCGTTCACGCCGCCCATATCGGCTGCCCGATTATCGGCGACCCCAAATACTTTGAAGCCGACACCAACTGGGCGTTTCCGGGCGGCATCCAGAACCGGCTGCATCTGCATGCGCGCCGCATCGTGATCCCGCATCCCGACGGCGGCGTGATCGACGTAACCGCGCCGATGCCGCCGCACATGCGCCAGAGCTGGAACCTGCTCGGTTTCGACGAGCAGAGCGCCGAGGACTAAGCGTGAGCGGCGCGGCCGACACGCTTGACCGCCGCGACGCCGTCGACGTGGCTGCGGCCGTCACCATGGTGGCGCTGACATTCTCCTGGGGGCTCAACTACGTCGCCGCCAAGATTTCCTACGCCGGCTACGATCCCGTCTTCGTCTCGATCGCGCGTTCGGTCATCGGCGGACTTTGCGTGCTCGGCTGGTGCTGGCTGCGCGGCATCCCCTTGTTCAGGCCGGACAAGACGCTCCTGCCGGGCATTGCCGTGGGCGTGCTCTTCGGCGTTGAATTCCTGTTCCTCTACATCGGTCTGGAATATACGACCGTCGCCCGCAACACCTTGCTGGTCAACGCCATGCCGTTCTGGGTGCTGGTCGGCGGCCATTTCCTGCTCGGCGAACATATGACCGCCCGCAAGCTCGCCGGGCTTGTGCTTGCCTTTTGCGGTCTTGTGGCGGTGTTTTCCGACAGGATCGGCGGCGGGGACAACGTCACGCTGATGGGCGATCTGCTCAGCCTTGGCGCCGGCATCCTGTGGGCGATGACCAGCATTCTCATCAAGCGTTCCACGCTGGTTCAGGCGAGTGCAGAGAAACTGCTGCTCTACCAGCTCGCCGGGGCCGCCGTCGTCGGCTTGCTGGTGCAGCCCATCGCTGGGCCGGCCTTGCGTGACGTCACTCTCGTGCCGACGCTGGCGCTGCTTTTCCAGGCCATCTATGTCGTCGCTTTCACCTATGTGCTGTGGTTCTGGTTGCTCAGGCGCTATCCGGCGTCGAGCCTGTCGAGCTTCGCCTTCCTGTCGCCCGTCTTCGGCGTGCTTTGTGGCGCGATGTTCTTGAACGAGCCGCTCAGCATTCGTATTTTCCTGGCACTCGGTCTCATCGCCGCCGGCCTGATCATCGTCAACCGGCCCGGGCGCAAGATACCGGGCTGAGAAAGAAATCCCATGCGCGACATCCTCAACGACCTCGAAGCCGGCAAGCAACTGTCCGATCCGGACCCGGTGCGCCGCGCCCAGATCCAGATGAAGGCGCCGCTGCCGAAGCGTTTCTACAAGGAGGTTTCGGTCGTGCCGGTCGCGGAAGGCCATGCCGTCCATCTCGACGGCAAGCCGGTACGCACCCCCGGCAGGGCGCTGCTGGCGCTGCCGACGGAAAAGGCGGCCAGGCTCGTGGCTGATGAGTTCGCCGCGCAGGTCGAGACCATAGATCCCGTTTCCATGCCGGTGACGCGGCTGGTCAACACGGCCATCGACGGTGTCGCGACCGATCCGCAGGCGGTGCTGGAGGACATTCTGCGTTTCGCCTCGTCGGATCTGCTGTGCTACCGGGCCGATGGCCCGCAAGGGCTGGTCATCCGGCAGAACGAGCACTGGGACCCGGTCATCGACTGGGCGAGGGCAACCCTCGGAGCCCGCTTCAATCTCGCCGAGGGTGTAATCCATGTCGAGCAGCCGCGCGAGACGATTGCGGTGCTCGGAGCGCATCTTGCGCGGCGCGCGGAACCACTCAGGCTCGCCGCCATGCACCTCATGACCTCGCTCACCGGTTCGGCGCTGCTGGCAATCGCGGTGGAGGCGGGTGAACTCGACGGCGGGGCCGCCTGGAATGCCGGCCACGTCGACGAGGACTGGCAGATCGAGCACTGGGGGCAGGACGCCGAAGCCGTGGCGCGCCGATCCGCCCGCAAGCGCGACATGATGGCCGCCGCCGGCCTGATCGAGGCTCTGGCGGCCTGAGCGTTATTGCCTTCGCCGAGCGTTCGGCGTTGCGTCTCCGTCCGAATGCGAACAGGGCAATCGCCTGATCCGATCCAGGCATCCGGAGCGAGCATTAGACCAAAGTCATAATCCCAAAGGCGCTCTGCCGCCTTGGGGGGCTTTCTGTCATTTTTTCCGTGATGACCGCTCGTTTTCGAGTCCCTGAGGAGGATTCGATCTGACGGCTTCGACGAAAAGGTCTCACGGGAGGACGGCACTCATGGCAATGGCATCGACCGCCGGCAAAACCAGCCGCAGCATAACGCGAGAGGAAAAGAAGGTCATCTTCGCCTCCTCCCTCGGGACCGTGTTCGAATGGTACGATTTCTATCTCTACGGTTCACTGGCCGCCTTCATCGGCTCGACCTTCTTCAGCCCCACGATCCCTGAGGCGACGCGCAACATCTTCGCGCTGCTCGCCTTTGCGGCGGGCTTCCTGGTGCGCCCGTTCGGCGCGCTGGTCTTCGGCCGCATCGGCGATCTCGTCGGCCGCAAATACACTTTCCTCGTTACGATGACGATCATGGGCCTGTCGACCTTCCTGGTCGGCCTGCTTCCCGGCTATGCGACCTTGGGCATTGCCGCGCCCGTGATCCTGATCTTCCTGCGCATGCTGCAGGGCCTGGCGCTCGGTGGTGAATATGGTGGTGCGGCAACCTATGTCGCCGAACATGCGCCTGATGATCGTCGTGGCTTCTACACCTCGTGGATCCAGACGACGGCAACACTCGGCCTGTTCCTGTCGCTGATCGTCATCCTGATCGTACAGGGCTCGCTGAGCAAGGAAACCTACGCCGCCTGGGGCTGGCGCATTCCCTTCATCGTTTCCTTCATTCTGCTCGCCGTTTCTGTCTGGATAAGGCTGTCGTTGTCGGAATCGCCGACCTTCAAGCGCATGAAGGAGGAGGGCAAGGGCTCGAAGGCGCCGCTGTCGGAAGCTTTCGGCCAGTGGAAGAACGCCAAGATCGCGCTCCTGGCCCTGTTCGGTCTCACCGCCGGCCAGGCCGTCGTGTGGTACAATGGCCAGTTCTACGCCCTGTTCTTCTTGCAGAACGTGCTGAAGGTCGATGCTCAGTCGGTCAACATCATGATCGCGATCGCGCTTGCGATCGGCTCCATCTTCTTCGTCGTCTTCGGCTGGCTGTCCGACAAGATCGGCCGCAAGCCGATCATCATGGCAGGGCTGGCGCTTGCCATCGTCTGCACCTTCCCGCTGTTCAAGGCGTTGACCTGGGCCGCCAACCCGGCGCTCGCCACCGCCCAGCAGAATACGCGGGCAACGGTGACGGCTGCGCCCGGCGACTGCAAGTTCCAGTTCAACCCGGTCGGAACCGCGAAATTCACGACGTCCTGTGACATCGCGACTTCGTTCCTGACCAAGAACTCCGTGCCGTATGAGGTCGTGACGACGGCTGCGGCCGGAACGCCGGCGACGGTCAAGATCGGCAACGAGACAGTCACGTCTTATGATGCCGTCGCGGCTGGCGATCAGGCGAAGACGAAGGACGCAGCCTTCGTCAAGGCGGTGAACATGTCGCTGCAGGATGGCGGCTATCCGCTGAAGCGCGCCGCCATCAAGGTCGCGGATCAGAAGCTCGACGCTTTCGTCGCCGCCAATCCGGAGCTCAAGCTTGACGCCGCGACCATCCGTGGCGGGGAGAAAGCGACGGTCAAGACCGACCAGGCCATCACCGACAAGCTTCTGACCAAGGAAGAGGCGGCGGGCGCGCCTGAGATCACCGCCTACAACATCCTCGGCGGCGGCGCCTTCGCCATGGTCGCCGATCCGGCGGCGATCAACTGGCCGATGACGATCGCGATCCTGTTCATCCTGGTGCTGTTCGTGACCATGGTCTATGGGCCGATCGCGGCGATCCTGGTGGAGATGTTCCCGACCCGCATCCGCTACACCGGCATGTCGCTGCCCTACCACATCGGCAACGGCTGGTTCGGCCGCCTGCTGCCCGCGACCGTGTTCGCGCTCAGCGCCTACAGGGGCGATATCTACTACGGCCTCTGGTATCCGGTCGTCATCGCCGCCATGTCGCTGATCATCGGCACGCTCTTCGTCAAGGATACGCTTGGCACCGACCTGAACGCCAAGCAGTAGCGGATCCCGCATCAATAAAGAAAAGCCCGGCGCGGTTATCGCGCCGGGCTTTTTCGTTCGGATGACATTTCAGGCCGATCAGCTGTTGTGCTGCCGGTTCTCTTCTTCGACCGCCGCCTCATGATACCAGCCGTCAAAATCGGCGTGCGTGTTACGCAGCGAAGCGAGCTCTGCCGCGAATTTCGCCTTGGCGCCTAAATTTGAGGCAGACGCACGAGCTGCAAGCGGGAACATCAGAATTTTTGCCGACGGGCGCGTTTGAGTGGCTTCCACGGGCGGCCTCCTTACTTCTCCAGGAGATTGTCGATTCAACTTTCCACCAAGATAGGTTGTGCGACTCCTTTAGGCAATATGCTTACAAAAAGAACATATTGTGCATATAATTTATGCAAATTACATATCTGACTGATCGTGACGCATTGCTGAGGCGGCTCAGCGAAATCAACGCAATGCCCTGACCATTTTGTCGCACCCGAGAGAGGGAGGCTGGCACGCGGCTTGCATTTTATGGCGCGGCAGGTCGGCTCGATCCGGCCATGCGTTGATGCCGCCACCAAGCGGCGTCCGAGCAACGAGAGGCACTGGAATGACCAAGTATAAGCTCGAGTATATCTGGCTCGACGGCTACACCCCGACCCCCAATCTGCGCGGCAAGACCCAGGTCAAGGAGTTTGCCGAATTCCCCACCCTCGAACAGCTTCCGCTGTGGGGTTTCGACGGCTCGTCCACGAACCAGGCCAAGGGCCACAGTTCGGATTGCGTGCTGAAGCCTGTGGCGGTCTATCCGGATCCTGCCCGCACCAACGGTGTCCTGGTGATGTGCGAAGTCATGATGCCCGATGGCGTCACCCCGCATGAATCCAACAGCCGCGCGACCATTCTCGACGACGAGGATGCCTGGTTCGGTTTCGAGCAGGAGTATTTCTTCTACAAGGACGGGCGTCCGCTCGGCTTTCCCGAGAGCGGCTATCCTGCGCCACAGGGCCCTTACTACACCGGCGTTGGCTACAAGAACGTCGGCGACGTCGCGCGCCAGATCGTCGAGGAGCATCTCGACCTCTGCCTGGCCGCCGGCCTCAATCACGAGGGCATCAACGCCGAAGTGGCGAAGGGCCAGTGGGAATTCCAGATTTTCGGCAAGGGTTCCAAGAAGGCCGCCGACCAGATCTGGATGGCGCGTTACCTGCTCCTGCGCCTGACGGAAAAGTACGGCATCGACATCGAGTTCCACTGCAAGCCGCTCGGCGATACCGACTGGAACGGTTCGGGCATGCACTGCAACTTCTCGACCAAATACATGCGCGAAGTGGGCGGCAAGGCCTATTTCGAGGCGCTGATGGCGCAGTTCGAGAAGAACCTGATGGACCACATCGCCGTGTACGGCCCGGACAACGACAAGCGCCTGACCGGAAAGCACGAGACCGCGCCGTGGAACAAGTTCTCCTATGGCGTCGCCGATCGTGGCGCGTCGATCCGGGTGCCGCACTCCTTCGTCAAGAATGACTACAAGGGCTATCTGGAAGATCGCCGCCCGAACTCGCAGGGCGACCCCTACCAGATCGCTTCGCAGGTCCTGAAGACGATCTCGGAAGTCGCGACCGACGCTTCGGTGTCCGCGGCCGCCTGATCCTCTGCCGCGTGGCCCCTGTGGCCGCCTCGACATTGCTGGAAGGATCCGGTGACAAAAAAGCCCCGGCGCAAGACGCCGGGGCTTTTTCATATCGGCCCGCGGCCGAAGAGGGATTTATCGGCGGGCGGTGATTCCGCGCGCGTGCAGCGCCGCGACGACCTTCGCATGGGGCAGGGCGGGGGTCCGGTTGCCGTCACGGCCTGTCATTTCGCTGTTGGCGACCAGCGCGTTCAGCACCGCTTCCTCGGTCGCCTGGACGACCGCCGTATAGAAATCATCCATTCGTCCCCAGGGGACGAAGTCCATATGACCGTAGCTCTCTTCGCTCGGCGCGCCTTGCGGAAACCGACCGTTGAGCGCATCGGGGTTTGCCGTCGAGAAAGCAAGAAAGATGTCGCCGGAAAAGTGCGAGCCCGCCGTTCCCGTGCGTGCGAGGCCGAGCGGCACGCGGCGCGCCAGTGCCTTGCATTGGCCTGGCAGCAGCGGTGCGTCGGTGGCGACGATGCCGATGCAGGAACCCGCGCCCGTCGGCCGGCCACTGAAATAGGCTTCCATCGGATTGTCGTCGGCGAGTTCGTCGCCCATGGGAATGCCCGCGATGCTGAGCTCGTTGCGCGAGCCGAAATTCGCCTGCAGGAAGACGCCGACCGTATATTGACGGTGGCCGTAGTCGACGATCCGCGAGGCTGTGCCCGACCCGCCCTTGAAGGCGTAGCAGTTCATGCCCGTGCCGCCGCCGACCGAGCCTTCCTCGATCCTGCCGCCCACCGCCTTGTCGATCGCCGCGACGGCGTGATCGACGGTGATGTGAGAGCCGTTGATGTCGTTGAGGTAACCGTCCCACGTCTCCGCCACGACCGGCAGCAGCCACTGGTTCGCGACCTCCGGCTTGTTGTGCGCCACCCAGTCGATGACACCGCGATGGCAGGGGCCGATGGCATGGGTGTTGGTGATCAGGATTGGCATGCTGAGGCTGCCAGCTTCTTCCAGCCACGAGGCGCCGGTCATCTCGCCATTGCCATTGAACGAATGATAGCCGGCTGCGCATGCCGTGCCGACTCCGTCGCGGCCCAGTGGCAGGATCGCTGTGACCCCTGTGCGCACGGGGCCGTGGCCGACTGACAGCTTTCCTTCACCCTCGACGATCGTCGAGTAGCCAACGAGAACGCCGTCGACGTCGGTAATGGCATTGGCGGGGCCGGGGCTGCCCTGCAATGGGATGCCAAGCGCCCTGGCGCGGGCCCTACCTGTCGGCGTGGTGTCAATATCAGCTCGTTGGTTCATGCTGTTGTGCTCTCCCTTTTGTAAGTCGGCTCAGCGAAGGCGGCAGCCGGTCGCCAGCTCCCCGTAGTCGGTCAGGATTGACACGGCGGTGGGATGATCGACAGCCGGCACGACGTTGATCAGATGAAGCCCGAGGCCGTCCTCCAGGATCACCAACGCGCGCGCGATCGCGTCGCTGGCCGATTGCAACTTGAATATTCCGGTGGCCGCGCCAGCTTCGAGGATGCCGACATAGATCGCCACCTGGCGCTCGAACAAGGCGATGTGGCGGGCTGCATAGCTGGCATCGGAGCGGGAGTAGGCACCAAGCTCATAGAGTAGCCGGCAAAGCTGGTCGTCCCTGTCCGTGGGCAGGCCGCTCTCGATCATTGCCTTGAGGCGCAGCTTCGGGTCCTCGATGCGGGTGACCGAGGCGGCGCGCAGCGTGCAGAACCGCTCCACGGCCTGCTTCTGCACGTCGTCGAGCAGGTCTTTCAGTCCCGGATAGTAGTAGAGCAGCGCGCTGGAACTCATGCCTGCCTCGTTGGCGACATCGCGCAGCGTGACCCCGGCAAGGCCATGCCTGGCGATCATCGATTCCGCCGCCGCCACTAAAGTCAGGCGACGGTCGGCTTGGGTTGTCGGTCGGCCCATTGAGTTATTTCCTGAATTGAATTCAATTTATGTGTAGGTGCTGCGATCGCGCAAGAGGCGTGTACACCATATTCGTTGACGAAGCGATACGGTGTGGCTAGGTTCCGTCACGGAGGATAATTTTTATCAGATTAAAAAAAGGGGAGGACCATGTCCACAAACGAAGCCTCGACGGGCGTCGACGCCGCGACCGGCGCCAAGGGGTTGGATCGAGCACTCAATGCGCTCGGCACACTGATGATCGTGCTGTCGGCGGTGGCGCCGGCATCCTCGGTCTTCATCATCGTTCCGGGTGTCATCGCGCTGGCCGGCACCGGCTCGTTTCTCAGCTTCGTGCTGGCCGCCGTCATCGGCCTGTTCATGGCCTTCGTGTATGCCGAGTTGTCGTCGGCCTATCCGATGGCCGGCGGCGAATACACCATGATCGGCCGTACGCTCGGCCGCTTCTGGGGGTTCGTCACGCTGGTGCTGGTCTTCGTCTCGATCGTGCTGATCGTGGCCGTCATAGCGCTTGGCGTCGGCACCTATTTGGGGGTCCTCATCCCCAATCTCAGCCCGCAATGGGTAGGCGTCATAACGATCATCCTCGCGGGCGCCGTGGCCGCGCTTCGCATCAAGGTCAACGCCTTCGTCACCGGTATCTTCCTCGGCATCGAGATGCTGGCGCTTCTGATCCTGACGCTACTGGGCTTTGCCCATATGGAACGGCCGCTTTCCAGCCTGTTCACCTCGCCGCAATTGCTCGACGCCACCACCAACCAATTGGTTCCGGCTGCAGCCGGCATCATCCTGGCTTCCACCGCCGTGTCGCTGTTTGCCTACAATGGCTATGGAGCCGCCGCATATTTCGGTGAAGAGACGCACGACGCCAAGCGCAACATCGGCAAGATCGTTCTGTGGGCGCTGGTCATCACCGTCGCCGCTGAACTTATTCCGCTGACGGCGGTCCTGCTCGGCGCGCCGGATCTCGTCGGCCTGCTCGCGGCTCCACAGAAGATCGAGTACTTTCTCGAGGCTCGCGGCGGCCATGTGCTGACCGTGATGATGAGCCTGGCCATCGCAGTGGCCATCTTCAATGCCGTTATTGCCATCATCCTGCAGGCCGCCCGCCTGCTTTTCAGCTCCGGACGCGACAAGACCTGGTTTGGTCCTATCAACGCGGCCGTAGCATCGGTCCACGGCAGCTACGCCTCGCCCTGGATCGCGACGATCGTCGTCGCCATCCTGGCGGCTCTGGCCTGCTTCATCGACCTCAATCTGCTCCTGGTCGTCAGCGGCACCTCGCTGGTGGTGATCTATGCCTTGCTGTGCGTGGCGGTCTTCGTCGGCCGGCGCAATGGCTCGACCTCGGGCGGACATTATCGGATGCCGTTGTTCCCGGTGCCGGCGGCGCTTGCCTTCCTGGCGCTGGTCTATGTGGCCTATCAAAACCTGCTCGACGCTTCCTTCGGTCGTCCGAGTCTGATCGCGACATTGCTGATCATGGCGGTTGCGGCAGTCTATTATCTCCTCGTCCTGGCGCGGCGCGCGGACTGGACTCTGCAAGGCCCGGACGAGTTGGCCGACTAGTCGTCGAAGGCAGGCCGTATCCTCCTCCTGCGATCTGCCCGACGAGAGCCCCGGCCTGGCCGGGGCTCTTTTCGTTTAGTGTCCTCCATTGACAGGGCAGCGATACACCCAAAAAAAGTCAGCCCTGCAAGCAGCCGCAAGGAGGTAGTCAGGCCCACGCATTGTATTGGCCGAATGAAAAGGATGAAGTCCAGAAATCTTTTGAAAACAGTCTGTTACAGCCATTTTAGCAGATGATTTTCCGCGCAGGATCAGGTCGCTGGACCCCATATCCGCGCGTTTCCGCGGCACTTGCGCTCGTTGACAGATCGAGGCGCGCCATGCCTATTCGCAACCAGTGGTTACGCCATGACAATACTGTTAGCACGGGGCGGGGGTTTCGTACGCTACAGCATAGGCGTGGTGCCGGACGAGCGGGTGCTGTAGCCTGAGGCAGCGCCGCTCGCTCCTGGCATTTCGTAGTACCGCCGTTTCATCCAGCGCAACTATTGATTTTCGCGTGGCTTGCGGTCGCTGGCTGCCAAGCCTGATGCGCCCTCGTGCCGGTCATCTCCAGCGCTGGCGTGCCCGGTAATCTCCGGTCTTGCCGTCAACAAAAAAGCCCTTGAAGAAGCCAGGCTCCTTCAAGGGCTGTTTGACGGTCCGAAACGCGGCTTAGACCGAGTAGTACATGTCGTATTCGACCGGATGCGGGGTCATTTCGAACCGCATCACCTCGGCCATCTTCAGCTCGATGTAGCTGTCGATCTGGTCGTCGTCGAAGACACCGCCGGCCTTCAGGAAGCCGCGATCCTTGTCGAGGCTCTGCAGCGCCTCGCGCAGCGAACCGCAGACGGTCGGGATCTTCTTCAACTCCTTCGGCGGCAGGTCATAGAGATCCTTGTCCATCGGCTGACCCGGATGGATCTTGTTCTTGATGCCGTCGAGGCCGGCCATCAGCAGCGCGGCGAATGCAAGGTAGGGGTTCGCGCCCGGATCGGGGAAACGAACCTCGACGCGCTTCGACTTCGGCGAGCTGCCGAACGGGATGCGGCACGAGGCCGAGCGGTTGCGCGCCGAATAAGCGAGTAGCACCGGCGCTTCGTAGCCCGGCACCAGACGCTTGTAGGAATTGGTCAGCGGATTGGTGAAGGCATTGATCGCCTTGGCGTGCTTGATGACGCCGCCGATGAAGAACAGGCAGTTTTCCGAAAGGCCGGCATATTCATTGCCGGCGAAAGTCGGCTTGCCACCCTTCCAGATCGACATGTGGACGTGCATGCCCGAGCCGTTGTCGCCGAAGATCGGCTTCGGCATGAAGGTGGCCGTCTTGCCGTATGCGTTGGCGACCTGGTGAACGACATACTTGTAGATCAGCATCTTGTCGGCGTTGCGCACCAGCGCATCGAACTTGATGCCGAGCTCGTGCTGCGCGGCAGCCACTTCGTGGTGATGCTTCTCGACGCGCACGCCCATCTCGGCCAGCACCGTCAACATTTCCGAGCGCATGTCCTGCGCCGAATCGATCGGCGGCACCGGGAAATAGCCACCCTTCACGCGCGGCCGGTGGCCGAGGTTGCCGGTCTCATAGTCCGTGTCGTCATTCGACGGCAGTTCGGTGGAGTCGAGCTTGAAGCCGGTATTGTAGGGGTCGGCCTTGTACTTGACGTCGTCGAACACGAAGAACTCGGCTTCCGGGCCGACATAGATGGTGTCGCCGATGCCTTCGGCCTTCATGTAGGCCTCGGCCTTCTTGGCCGTGCCGCGCGGGTCACGATTGTAGGCTTCGCCCGAAACCGGATCGAGGATGTCGCACAGGATCACCATGGTCGACTGCGCGAAGAACGGGTCCATGTGCACGGTCTCGGGATCGGGCATCAGGACCATGTCGGACTCGTTGATGGCTTTCCAGCCGGCGATCGAGGAGCCGTCGAACATGACGCCGTCGGCGAACATGTCTTCCTCGACCTCGACGACATCCATCGTCACATGCTGCAGCTTGCCCTTCGGGTCGGTGAAGCGCAGGTCGACGAATTTCACGTCGTTGTCCTTGATCTGCTTCAGAATGTCTTTGGCTGTCGTCATATGGATCTTCCCTATGTGATGACGTTTTTTGAATTGATAGCTTGGTTGTCGGTGGCGCGCCCGGCGATTTCCACCTGGCGGCAAAAGTCCTAGACGGCGTCCATGCCGGTTTCGCCGGTGCGGATACGCACGACTTCCTCGATGTTGGAGACGAAGATCTTGCCGTCGCCGATGCGGCCAGTCTGCGCAGCCTTGCGGATCGCCTCTATGGCGCCCTCGACGGCGTCGTCGCCGAGCACGACCTCGACCTTCACCTTGGGCAGGAAGTCGACGACATATTCGGCGCCGCGATAGAGCTCGGTATGGCCCTTCTGGCGGCCGAAACCCTTGGCCTCGGTGACCGTGATGCCTTGCAGTCCGGCCTCCTGAAGCGCTTCCTTCACTTCGTCGAGTTTGAACGGTTTGATGATCGCTTCGATCTTTTTCATCTAAATAGCGGCCTCCACTGCCAAAAAACGGGTTGTGAACCCCGCTTGCGCCTCCATCAAGCACGAATTGTGCCAAATAGAGAAGCCTGAAACGGCGTCACATGATTTCGAAGCCAGGCTGCATCTGAGCGCAAATTCTCGTCGTTCGCTGCCCTGAAAGCGTCGTCACCGTTCGAAGCCTACACATTGCCGGGCAGGGCGTCCGCACAATAATTGGGCAGGCCGCATATTTTAGGGGCAGTGTGGGTGCCGAAATCATCACCGCTCCAACGCGCACGCCAACAAGCTTCGGCATAGCCCGTTTGCGTTGCATGGCGAAACGCTACATGGTCCGGCCATGGCAAGCGCGACGATCAAGACATCGGCCCTCGAACTCCTGTCCCCGGCTGAGATGGCCGCGGCCGACCAACTGGCGGTCGCAGAGGGGCCATATGACGGAATCGGACTGATGCGGCGCGCCGGTGCTGCCGTGGCCGCTGTCGTGCTGTCGCGCTATCCCCAGGCAAAGCGCGTTCACGTGCTGTGCGGTCCCGGCAACAATGGCGGCGATGGTTATGTCGTGGCGACGCTGCTGGCGCGGGCAGGGGTAGACGTATCCGTCTGGGCGGAAGGCAAACCAAAGCCCGGAAGTGACGCGGGGCTGGCGGCCGACGCCTGCGGATTGCCAGTAAAGCAACTGGGTGAGTGCGATCCGGTTGCGGGTGATGTCGTCGTTGACGCGCTCTATGGCGCGGGGCTTTCGAAGGGGATTTCCCACGATGCCACAAAAGTCGCCAGCCTCTGTGTTGCCGAGCGCGTGCCGGTCGTCTCCATCGACCTGCCCTCCGGCGTGTCGGGCGCGAGCGGGTTCGCTGGTGCCTGTTTCCAAGCTGACGTGACGGTCACCTTCGTCAGGAAGAAGCCGGGACATCTCCTTCTGCCGGGCCGCGAGCGGTGCGGCGAAATCGTTGTCGCCGACATCGGCATTCCGGATGCGCTCGTCGAGCGGCTGAAGGTGAAGACCTTTGAAAATACGCCAGGCCTTTGGCTGGGTGACCTGCGCAGGCCGGCGATCGACACCCACAAGTATCGGCGCGGTCACGTCGGCGTCTTCTCCGGCGGGCAGAGCGCCACCGGCGCGGCACGGCTGTCGGCGATGGCAGCGGCCAGAAGCGGGGCAGGGGCCGTGACGGTTCTCTCGCCAGCCAATGCCATGCAGGTGAATGCCGCGCATCTGACGTCGGTCATGCTGCGCAAGGTCGACAGCGAGCCGGATCTGGACGAATTCCTCGGCGAGCGATGGCCTTTGGCGGTCGTCCTCGGACCGGGTTTCGGCGTTGGCGGGAAGGCGCGCGACTTCGTTCTGCAACTGCTTGGGCGAGACAAGGAAAACGGCTACAGGCTTGGGACCCATGTCGAGCTCGGCGCGATTGTGCTGGACGCCGACGGCATCACATCCTTTCGCGACGTGCCGGATGCGCTTTTCGACGCGGCGCGCCGCACCCTGGCGCCATCCCTGGTGATGACGCCGCACGAAGGTGAGTTTGCCCGCCTTTTCCCCGATATCGCCGAATCGAAAGAGCAGTCGAAGCTCGCCAAGGCCCGCGCCGCGGCTGCCCGCGCCTACGCCGTCATCGTCTACAAGGGCGCCGACACCGTGATCGCCGCGCCGGACGGTCGCGCGGCCATCAACAGCAATGGCGCGCCCTGGCTCGCCACGGCCGGCTCCGGTGATGTCTTGTCGGGCATCATCGCAGGCTTGCTGGCGCAGGAGACGCCGCCTTTCGAGGCCGCCTGCGCCGGAGTATGGCTCCATGCCGAGGCCGGCAGCCGCTTTGGACCAGGCCTGATCGCCGAAGACCTGCCGCAGGCGATCGTCCCGGTGCTTGCCGAACTCATGCGAACGCCCCTGGAGTGGTGGCGGATTCACACCGTCTAGACGATTGCACGCGCCCGGTCTGGACGGCGCCCATGCGTCGCCGCGGCAGCAGGAGCGGCAAGGCGAAAAGCAGGATGGCAAACCTGCCCAGCCGCTCGCCGGCCCAAAGCACCGCCCGCGACATCACCGCTTCACAGCGGGATGTTGTCGTGCTTCTTCCAGGGGTTCTGGAGGTCCTTGTTGCGCAGCATGCGAAGCGCGCGCGCGATACGGCGCCGCGTCGAATGGGGCATGATCACCTCGTCGACATAGCCGCGCTCGGCGGCCACGAACGGCGACAGGAAACGGTCTTCGTAGGCCTTGGTGTGCTCCGCGATCTTTTCGGGGTCGCCGATGTCCTTGCGATAGATGATCTCGACCGCGCCGCGGGCGCCCATCACCGCGATCTGAGCGGTCGGCCAGGCGTAGTTCATGTCGCCGCGCAAGTGCTTGGAGGCCATGACGTCATAGGCGCCGCCATAGGCCTTGCGGGTGATGACGGTGATCTTCGGCACGGTCGCCTCGGCATAGGCGAACAGCAGCTTGGCGCCGTGCTTGATCAGGCCGCCATATTCCTGGGCGGTGCCCGGCA
>ERZ778022.2593-NODE-2593-length-18725-cov-4.845046_pt1 | contig 18725 bp, 20 predicted proteins | sample MGYA00375752_ERZ778022 | MGnify/ENA primary metagenome ERZ778022 (study PRJEB29350, sample SAMN05389826) | bioreactor metagenome | isolation source: Thiocyanate bioreactor | place: South Africa: University of Cape Town | collected 2014-04-04 ... | reverse complement strand
CCGGGCATCCAGCGCCCCTACCTCGCGATGGAGTTCGTCGACGGCGACGCGCTGTTCGACATCATCCGGCGCGGATCGATGGCGCCCGAGGAGGTCCGGCGGCTGCTCCACCGCTTGGCGCTGGGCCTGGCTTCCGTGCACGAGGCAGGCGCCGTGCATCGCGACCTGTCGCCCGACAACATCATCCTGCCCGGCGGCCGCGTCGACCGCGCCAAGATCATCGATTTCGGCATCGCGCGCTCCTCCCATGTCGGCGGCGAGACGCTGATCGGCGGCAAGTTCGCGGGCAAGTACAACTACGTCTCGCCCGAGCAGCTCGGCCTCAACGGCGGCGAGGTCAGCGACAAGTCCGACATCTACAGCCTCGGCCTGGTCATCGCCGCCGCCCTGCTTGGCAAGCCGCTGGAGATGAGCGGCTCGCAGCTCGACATCGTCGAGAAGCGGCGCGCCGTGCCGGACCTCAGCGAGATCGACGAGGAATTCCGGCCGATCATCGAGGCGATGCTGCAGCCGGATCCGCGCGACCGCCCGACCAGCGCCGAGCTCGCCGACATGACCAGCCCAGCCGCGTTCGGCGTCGAGGCTGCGCAGGCGCCGCGGACGGTGACGGGGGAGTTGGGGCGGGCGGAACGACCCACTTCCTTCGTCGCCCACCGGCGGCCCGAGCTCGGGCGGCCGGAGTCGGTCCCGCCGGCGCGCCAGCCCGGCTCCGCCGCATCCGCCGTCGCTTCCGGGCCGCTGGCGATGCTTGGCGGAACGCGCAACCTCGCCATCGCCGGAGGTGGCGCCCTGCTGGTGGTGCTGGCGCTCGTCGCCTACCTGACCGGCATCCTGTCGTTCAGGGACCCGAAAGCCGCTCCCCAGCCGGAGGCGGCGGCCACCCTGACGCCGGCCGAGCAGCCGGCACCGCAGGAGGCCGCCGGCGCAGCGCCGGCGACCGTCGCCGAAGCTCCCAAGCCGGCAGAGCCTGCTGCGCCCGAGGCGGCGCAGCCCGCACCCGCGCCTGCGCCCGCCGAGACCGCTGCGGCGCAACCGCCGGCCGCCGCCGCCGAAGCGGCCCAGCCACAGCCCGCCGAAGCGACGCCGGCGCCGGAAGCGGCACCGGCGGAAGCGAAACCCGAGGAGACGACCGAAGTGGCGGCGGCGGTGCCCGCCGCCAAGCCTGCGCTGCCTCCGACCGTCGACCCGGCGAAGGTGGCGGACTGGGTCAAGGCCCAAGACGGCGGCGCGTGCACCTATGCGGCCGCGGCCGCCACCCCCACCTCGATCACCCTCAGCGGGTTCGGTTCCTCGGCCGCCGCATTCGACCAGATGGCCGGCGCCGTCCAGTCGGAGTTCGGGCTACAGCCGCAGCTCGCCGTGCAGACCATCGAGCCGGCGCAATGCGCCGTGCCCGCCTTCCTGCGCACCGTCGCGGGCGCCGGCGAGGCGCCGCAGCTGACGCTGCAACAGAGCGCGGTGCGCGACGGCACACCGGTCTCCGGAACCCTGACGACCGCCGGGAACGGCGACACCAGCGTGTTCCTGGTCGACCACAAGGGCAGGGTGTTCAACCTCACCGAGCGCTTCGACCTGCGCAAGCCGCAAGTCGATTTCAGCATCCCGATCGGCCTGTCCGCCGCGGACAAGACGGCAGGGCGCGCGCTGCCGCAGATGATCGTGGCGGTGTCCGGCACCAGGGGCATCGACGCGGCGAACTTCACGCGGCCCGTCGCTGCCGACCAGCTTTTCCCGGCGATCGCCGAGGAGCTCAAGGCGCAGGGGCGCACGGCCACGGCTGCCGTTCAGGTTTTCCAGCTCGGCGGCTAGAATGCGCGGGTCCAGCGTTCGCCGGCCTCGGCTGCCGGGTCCCGATCGTCGCGGCGGGCCCGTCAGGGCCTATCTGACGGCGTCCGCATTCCTCGCCTGCCTGTGGGCAAGCCCCGCGCGCGCCGAATTCACGGTCTGCAACCAGACCCTCGACGTCGTCAACCTCGCCGTCGGCCAGGAGGTCGACCAAGCGTTCCAGACCGACGGCTGGTGGACGATCGGCGCCAACCAGTGCGTCGACGTCATCCGCGAGGAGCTGTCGAACCGCTACGTCTACCTCTACGCCACCGACGTGTTCGGCAACGTCATGCTCGACGGCTCGACGGAGATGTGCATCGACAAGCGCCGCTTCACCATTCGCGGCATCGACCGCTGCTGGCAGCGCGGCCACATCCTCGCGCGGTTCGTCGAGGTCGATACGCTGGAACAGCTCCGCTGGACCTTCTTCCTGACCGGGCAGAACCGGTGACCCACCAGATCGACGCCAGCTTCCGGCAGCGCAAGCAATCGCTTGCCGCCTGGCGCCGGCGCAAGCGCCTGAGGCGGATCGGCGCCGGCGCGGGCCTTGTCGCCGTGCTCGCGCTGGCGGCCGGCGCCTACTTCCTGTCCGACCTGTGGGCGCCGGAGGACGATCTCGACGAGGAACTGCAGGCGACAGAGCTGTCGGAACCGCCCGAGGACGCTCCGGCCTACGTCCCGGCCATCGTCGACCTTGCCGGCGATCCGATGTGGATCACGCTCGACCGCGACCCCACGGCCGAATCCAAGGTCCAGCTCGTCGACCGGCCGGCAGATGCCGACGCGACGCTGCCGGCGAAGCTGGAGGTGCTTTCCGACGAGATGCTCAGCTCGAGCGAGCGCTTCATGACCGCCATTCCGTCGAGCCAGGAGGATTTCGCGTTCTTCCAGGCGCAGCGGGCGGGAGGCGCCGGCATGACGCCGCCGGATGGAGCGACCTCGGAGCCTGCGGAACCTGCCGACGACGATGCCGACGGACAGCCCTCCGACGCGGCCGGGGCACCCGCGGGAGCGCAGGCCGGCGAAACGGTCGACGACGTCGGGGCCGGATGGGAGGAGCTTCCCGAGATCGAAGAGACCGCGCCGACGCAGTTCAGGAAGACTAAGGTCGAAAACACGACCACGGTCGCGACCGTCATCGCGGAGGCGGACCGCTTCGAGCCGACCGAGGACAGCTTCGTGCGCATTCTCAATATGCGCAGCCTGGAGAGCGTGGTGCTGGAGGCGGGCTTCGATCCCGCCGACGCCAAGCTCGCCAACGACGCGCTGGCGTCCGTCTTCAAGCAGACCCAGCTCGAGGAGGGTTTCGTGGTGGCGATGCGCGGCTACCGCAGCGCGCGCACGGTGAAGACGCCCTCGCTCATGCAGGTTTCGGTCTATGCCAAGAGCACCTATGTCGGCACGCTGGTGCGCAACGAGGCGGGCGGGCTGGAGGCCGGCGTCGACCCGTGGGTGGCCAACGACCTCTTCAACTATTCCGGGCTGGCGGCGGCGACCGGCGAGCGCCAGTACCGCCTGCTCGACGCGATCTATTCGACGGGCGTGCGCAACAACGTGCCCGCCAGCGTGGTCGGAGAGGCGATCGTCCATCTGTCGCGCACCAACGACCTGAACCTCTTCGCGGCGAAGAACGACCGCCTGGTGCTCATCTACTCGCAGGAGGCGCGCGGCACCAGAGAGTCGGCCGGCCGCGTCCTCTACGTCGCCGTGCAGGGCCCCGACCGCAACCTTGAATGCTATGTGTTCCGCCAGCCCGACGGGAGCTTCAGTTGCACGGGCGAGGCCGCGGGCGTGGCGGCAGCGGGCGGCGGCATGGTCACGCCGGTCAACGGCGTGCTGACCTCGACCTTCGGGCCACGCAAGCACCCGATCCTCAAGACCGTGCGCCTCCACAAGGGCGTCGACTGGAAGGCGCCGGTGGGCTCGCCCATCGTCGCCGCCTTCGACGGCCAGATCGTCTACGAGGGCGACGGGCAGGGCTATGGGAACCTCGTCAGGATCGCCCATTCCGGCGGCCGCGAAACGCGCTACGCGCACATGCAGCGCTTCTCCGACGGCATCAAGGTGGGCATGCAGGTGAAGGCCGGAACGACGATCGGCTTCGTCGGCACGACCGGGCTTTCGACGGGGCCGCACCTGCATTTCGAGGTGTATCTCGACGGCCAGCCGGTCGACCCCCTGAGCAGCCAGGCAACCATGGTGGCTTCCGCCGGCCCAGGCCCTGCCGCTCCGGAAGGGCCGCCCGCGCTCGCGGTGGCGATGAATTCCGACGAGGAGGCGATCGAGATCCTGACCAACCGCATCGTCCATGTCGAAAGCGGCGGCTCCGCCACCGCCAAGAACCCCCTTTCATCGGCGACCGGCCTGGGACAGTTCATCACCAAGACCTGGCTGCGCATGATGCGGACATACCGGCCGGATCTCGCCCGTTCGATGTCGGAAAAGGAGCTTCTGGCGCTGCGCTTCGACGCCACGATATCGAAAGAGATGGTCAAGAACCTCGCGCGCGAGGGCGAGGCCTATCTGCGGCAGCGCGGCCACTCGATCACCGCCGGCCGGCTCTACCTCTGCCATTTCCTCGGAATGGAAGGCGCCCACGTCGTCCTGGCCGCAAACCGCTCGGACATGCTCGTCAGCCTTCTCGGCGCGCCCGTCATCAGCGCCAATCCGTTCCTCACCGGCAAGGACGCCGCCTATGTGATCGACTGGGCGGAGCGCAAGATGCGCGGCAGGGGCGCCCCGCCGCCGCCGACGGATTCGTCCGCGCCCCCTCCCCCGGTCATTGCCGTCACGACATCGCCGGAGTTCGAGAAATACAAGCTCTCGGTGGCCGCGATCCTCAAGCTGGTCGCGCCGGCCGGCTGAGCGTGGCGGGCGTGACGCAGGCGGCAGCGCGCCCGCGCGGCCAGAAACGGCGGAGACGATCCCCCGATTACTGGCAGTCGTTCTTTGCCCAGCGGCCGAGCGCGACCTTGAAACGCGTCCCGAGCGGGTGCTGCAGGCGCAGCACGGCCACGTCGGTCGCCGCGTAGACCTTGGCCTGCTCGCAGAGCCGCTCCTTGGTCCACTGGTGGCAGGCGCTGCAATGATTGTCCCACACCTTGTGCTCGAGCCCTTCGACGGGGCTGAAGAGCGGCTTGCCCTGGATCAGCATGGCGATGCTCTTGCCGTCGATCGCGGGATCGCCGAACTGCACCGGGATGTCGAAGAAGATCGGCGCGTCGCTCGCGAGCGCGGGGATCTGGGCCCGCAATGCGTCTATCGCCGCCTGGTCCTGGCCACCAGCCGGCGCCGCTGCCGCCTGCTGCTGACCGCCCGCCGGCTGGGCCTCGCCGCCGGCCGCCTCGTCAGAATCCCCGACGATCAGCGGCGCATTCATGTCGACCGCGCGCAGCACCACATCGTCGGCGAGCGTGTTGGCGACCCAGGGCTTCTGCTTGCCGGACGTCGCCTGCGTCACGTCGCGCTCGACGGCGGCCATCACGTCCGCCATCCTGGCGTTCGCCGTGCCGAGATGCGCGAGCAGGGCGCCGGAAAAGGGCGAGTGCGTTCCCACGACCTCGTCCACCGTCTGGTTCGGCGCGGAGGCCATGGCGATCAGGCTGCCATTGCCGCCCTGCGGCGCCCGCGGCTCGGCGAGGCCGAGCAGCGCGTTGCCCCCGGAGGCCGACAGACGGTCGGCGAGCGGGTTGGCCAGCGCCGCGTCCAGGAACACGAGCCGGGTGCCGGCCTCGCGCGACATCTGGCGCAGGATCACCTCGAGCCTGATCGCCTCGAAGTCCAGCGAGGCTTCGTCCTCGACGGCCGCGTTGACCGGCAGAAGATAGTTCTCGCCGTCGAGCTGCAGCGCATGGCCGGCATAGTAGAACAGCCCGACGCCGGCGCCCTTGAGCTCCTTGCCGAAGCGCGCCACCAGCGCCTCGCTCTCGGAGGTCGTCAGGTCGAAGCCGGAAATGACGTCGAAGTTGAGCTCGCGCAGCTTGGCGGCGATCGCCTCGCCGTCGCGGACCGGGTTGAGCAGCCGCGGCGTGTTCTGGTAGGCGGCATTGGCGAGCACGAGCGCCACGCGCTTTTCCTGCGCGAAGGCCTGCGGGCTCGAAAGGCCGAAGGCAACCAGAAAAGCCAGAACGAACGCGGCGTGCGAAGCCGCCAGCCACCGATTGCCGAGGACCACCGAACTCTCTCCGATCAATTCACCACCGTGAACTCGATACGCCGGTTCAACGCCTTGTTCTTCCACGTGTCGTTCGGCGCGACGGGCTTGGCCTCGCCATAGCCAACTGCCGTGAGCTGCTCCGCCGGCACGCCGCCGCGCACGACCGCCTTCATGACCGACTGCGCGCGCCGCTCCGAGAGCTGCTGGTTGTAGTCGTCGGCGCCGTCGGAATCGGTGTGGCCCGACACCTCGATCTTGAGGCCGGGACACTTGCCCACGACGTCCACCACGGCGTTGATCAGCGGCTTGCTGGCATTGTCGAGCTGCGCGCTGCCGGCGCGGAAGTAGATGGCGCCGGTGCGCGAGATCACCTCGAAGCGGTTGACGCATTCGTCCTGGCTGAACGTCGCCTTGGACGCGTCGGTCGCCACCGGGCCCACGCCCGTCGCCGCGCCTGCCGCGGCGGCGACCGCCACGGGCGGGGCGCTGCCATCGGCCTTGAACACGAAGTCGAACGACACCGAGGCGACCGGGACGATGTTGGAGACGTTCGCAGCGACCTGGAGCTTCTCGACATTGGGCAGCAGGCCGAAATCCTCGACCTTCACCGAGATAGGGCTTTCGGACGCGACCGACACCATTGTGTCGGAGATCATGGTGACGACGACGCTCGCCTCGTAGTCCTTCACCACCCCATGCAGGTCGAGCTTGAACGGCAGCTTGGCCGTCATGCGGCGCTTGCTCGGCAGGTCCGCGAAGGCTGCCTTGTCGATGTCGGCCGTCACGGTCGCGGTCGGAAACTTGAAGGTCTCGAAGAACAGGAAGCGCATGCGCACGTTGCGCAGGTCCACCCCGGTGTCGACGGAATCGAGGTCGAACACGACCTTGGCCTTCCCATCCGCGGTCAGAGTGCCGGAGATGTTGCGGATGCTGTTCGTCTCGACGATCGTGTTCTTCTTGACCGACTGGTAGGTCAGCTTCGAAGCGCCCGGATCGAGCGTCCAGTTCTGAGCCTGGGCGGCGACGATCCCGCCGAACAGCAGCATCGCGCCCGCCACCGCCCCGACGAGGCCACCCCTGGCGGCCAGAAGGAGATTGGCAAACATGCGTATCAGGACATCACGCATCGGAATTCACCGCGGTTGAATTGGACTCCCGGCAGCACGCCGCCCGCCATCGAAAGCGTACTCCATTCATCTTTCCTTGGCGAGACTGCGGTGCCCCCGGAACTGGGCCGGACCTGCGAGGTGGTCACCATATACCGAGCCTCCCTGCCCTTGCGGAAGCAAGTTGATGGTGCAGGTGTGGCGATGTCAAGGCGCGCATGCGCATGGCTTCCGGCAGAAATGCCGCTCGCGGGGAATCGTAAAGGTTGCCCTCCGCACCGACCACCAAGGAGCCTGTTGAAGCGGGCGCGGCGGTCGTAAGGTCTGCCCGGTGTGATTCAGCCAGGGAGTTGTTCATGACGATCGAAAGTCAGGCCGTCGCGTCGAGGCTGTCGCGCTCGGCGATCTTCCTCGTGGCGACGCTGAACGAGGGCGATGACAGCCTGAACGCGGTGCGCGCCATGTGCGGCGACCTGGCGGGCTTCGTGCGGGCGGTCGGCTTTCGCGATCTCGACGGCGGCCTCTCCTGCATCATGGGCTTCGGGTCGGAAGCCTGGGATCGCCTGTTCGGAGGCGCGCGGCCGAAGGAGTTGCATCCCTTTCGCGAGATCCGCGGCCGGTACCATGCGCCGGCCACGCCTGGCGACGTCCTGTTCCACATCCGCGCGCGGAGCATGGACCTGTGCTTCGAGCTGGCGATGCAGATCATGGCGCGGCTCGGCAAGGCGGTCACGATCGTCGACGAGACGCACGGCTTCAAGTTCTTCGACCAGCGCGACATGGTCGGCTTCGTCGACGGCACCGAGAACCCGGTCGGGCAGGAGAGCATCGACGCCGTGCTGATCGGCGACGAGGATCCCGCCTTCGCCGGCGGCAGCTACGTCATCGTCCAGAAATACCTGCACGATCTCGACGGATGGAACGCCCTGCCGGTCGAGCGGCAGGAAGGGATCATCGGGCGCAGGAAGCTGTCCGACATCGAGCTGGAAGATGCGGTCAAGCCTTCGTCCGCGCACAACGCGCTGACCTCGATCACCGACGAGGACGGCAACGAGCTCAAGATCGTGCGCGACAACATGCCTTTCGGCGAGATCGGCAAGGGGGCGTTCGGCACCTATTTCATCGGCTATTCCCGATCGCCGTCGCGGATCGAGCGGATGCTGCAGAACATGTTCATCGGCGATCCGCCGGGCAATTACGACCGCCTGCTCGATTTCAGCCGCGCCATGACGGGAAGCCTGTTCTTCGTCCCGCCCGCGACGTTCCTCGGCAGTGCCGGCCCGGCCGCGCAGAGCTCCGCGGCGCCGGCTTCGCGAAAGGCGGGATAGCTTTCGACGGCTGACCGGCCTCGAGAAAATTCAGGTCGGCCGGTCGCGATGTGGACCGGCCGACCCGAGACTTATACGCGGGTGGTGAGGTAGAGCGTTTCCTCGTCGTCGCGCTGCCTGCCGCCCATCGCCGCTGCGGCGCTCGCGATGAACGCCCCGATGACCAGGGACAGGGCTCCCACCAGCGCGAAGGTGACGCCGGCCTTCCGCGCCTTGTCGGCGGCTTCCTGCGCGGTCACCTTGGCCTGCTCGATCCTGCCGAGGACCTCGTCGACCCGCGCCGTCGCATCGGCTTCCGACAGGCCCGTGCGGGCAGCAACGAGCTGGCCGAGATAGGCCTTGTCGCCCGCCGAGACCTCGCCGGCCGCCGCGCTCGCGATCAGAATCCGCGACGCCTGGGCTGCCGCGGCCGCATCGCCCTCGGCGCCGGGTGCGGCGAGGCGGGACGGATCGGCAGGGCGGAAGAGCGCGTCCACGAAGTAAGACGTCGCGTCGGTCGCGCTGTCCGTCCCGGCATTCGCGGATGCGCCGGCCGAGGCGCCGAGCGCAGCGCCCGACGCCACCGTCGACGCGGCCTGGACGCCGGTGCCGATCGCGGCGGTCAGGGCCGAGCCCAGCACGAACACGACCAGCAGCGTCGCCAGCGCCCAGGCCAGGAAGCCATGGGCGGTGTCGCGGAAGAAGGTCTCGTCCGTGTGGATGCCGACCCATCTGGTGCGCAGCCGGCCGGTGAGGTAGCCGCCGAGGCCAGCAGACAGCCATTGCACGATCACCAGCCAGACGGCGGTGGAGACGGCAAAGGTCGTCAGGCTCGCGCTCTCCCCCGACCAGGGGGAGACCATGGTCAGGCCGAGGCCGGATCCGAGCAGCGTCAGGATGAAGGTCAGCGTGGAGGCGGCGAAGGCGCCGGCGATGATCGGGCCCCAGCTCACCGCCGACGAGGACGACTCCACCGGAGCCGCCACTTCCGCTGCCATGACGTCCGTCACAACAGTCGTTGCCATGATGTCCTCCTACCGCATGAACAGCAGGAGCAGGATGATGATGGGGATCGGAACCCCGAGCAGCCAGAGCAGAATACCGCGTCCCATGATTTCCTCCTCGAAAGGGGTTGGAGCAAAGACGGGCCGCCGAGGCATCGGCGGCCCGGTGATCAGGCGGCCTTGGCCATTTCGTTGGCGGAAGCGTCCGCGAGGCCGGTCAGGGCTTCGTCGGTCATCGATTCCTCGCCAAGGGTCTTGTCGAGCAGCTTGGCCGCGTCCTTCATCCCGAGGACCTCGGCCCAGCGCTTGAGCGTGCCGTAGCGGGTGATCTCGTACTGCTCGACCGCCTGGGCGGAGGAAATCAGGCCGGCGTCGAGCGCCGGCATGCCCTTGAACTCCTCGATGATCTCCTCGCCTTCCTCGACGATGCCGTCGATGGCGGGGCAGGTCTTGCCCTGCGCGCGCTTTCCGAGGATCTCGAAGACCTGCTGAAGGCGCTCGACATGGCCTTCGGTTTCGTTCTTGTGCTTCTCGAACGCGGCCTTGAGGTCCGCCGAAGAGGCCGCACGCGCCATCTTGGGAAGAGCCTTCAGGATCTTTCGTTCGGCGTAGTAGATGTCCTTGAGGGTGTCGTAAAACAGATCGTCCAGCGTCTTTTCCTTGGCCATCTGGCTTTCCTTTGGAGAGTGGGGTCTTCACGCGCCCGTGACGAGAACGACTAGAAAAGCTTTCGCGGGCCGAAAGGTTCCTGAACATGCGGACGGGACCGGCCGGACGCCCTCGGCGCCGCCGCATGTTGCGATTCGATCGGGTGATATGGGCCGCAGCCGAGAAGCGCAGCGCGCCATCCGACGTGCTTCTTCAGGAGACGACGCGGCGGGCCGCGCTGGTGGTCACGGTCGTGACCGATCCCCTTCCGCCGTCGATGGCAGAGCAGGTAACGGCGTGCGAAATCGAAAAGGGTTAGCGCCCGAGAGAGCCTAGAGCTTGGTGACCCTGGCGTGGATCAGGAACGGCAGTGACCGATCAAGCCACTTCAAGGCGAAGCGCGGCAACCGGACCGGCAGGCTGCGGGCAGGGAAGAAATGGAAGAACACGTGATCGACGCGGAACCCCGGCCCAAGCAGCTCGAAAAACTCGCGCCTGTCGTAGGCGTATCCAATGGGGTTTGCCGCCCCATCATACAGCCTTACGATCTCGCTGACGTCGGGAACCGAGTAGATGCTTTCGCGTCCCCTGCCGCGCAACCGGGCGCCAGTCCGGCCCAGTGCGAGCGCCAGCGGCCGAAACAGTCCGAAATTCCGCAGCACCAGGTTCTTGTAGTAGACTGATATCATCGCGGTACCGCCCACCTTGAGCACGCGATGGATTTCCCGGACCGCCTTCGATGGGTCGGTCGTGTGGTGCACCACGCCGTGGCAGTGAACGTGGTCGAATGTTTCATCAGGAAACGACAGGTTCTCGGCGTTCTCCTCCCGGAAGTCCGCTTGCACCCCGTAGATCTCCGCCCGGCTTCTTGCCAGATTGAGAGACTGAGGCGACAGGTCGGCCGCGGTAATGTCGCGCCATCCTCGCGCCCAGAACTGGGGCGGCCAAAAACCGATCCCGCAGCCGAGATCAAGCAACTTGCCGCGCTTCTCTGGGAAGACAAGCGGATCTATCTCTCCGCCCCAGCCCTCCTCGATGCAGAGCCGGGTGTGTTCATCGTAGAACTCACGCGTGCCGGGCGCGAATTTGGCCTCCCCGGTCCAGAGCGGGTTGGCGTTCCAGAAGTTGCGAACATCGTCAATCGTAGGCATGGGCGATAGATGGCATACGCCGGCATGGGTGGCTAGTACGCCGTCGTCCAGATGCTAGAAAACGCCATGGAAAAGATGGTGCTGCGAGAGAGGATTGAACTCTCGACCTCTCCCTTACCAAGGGAGTGCTCTACCACTGAGCTACCGCAGCAGGTCGCGGGCGCTAATGCCACAGGCGGCGGGGAAGCGCAAGCAGGCGCGAACGCCGAAAAGGGGCTCGGCACGGCTCTGATGCCGCGCAATCCAGGGCGCCTCCCCGCGACGACGGCCAGTCGCCTGGAGGGCCGCACGGAACTGGGCCAGCCGTTATTTCGTGAAGCCGCGGACGGTTCGCTATATAGTCATGCGGCGACCAAGCTTCCGCCGCATTGGCAGGACAATCCGTAATCCGCACGAGGGTGGCCGTGGGCGACGCCAAGGGGACCAGACAGCCTTCCGACGACCGGCGCAAGCGGCTGGCCGAGCAGTTGCGCGCCAACCTGCAGCGGCGCAAGACGCAGGCGCGCTCGCGGCGCGACGGCAGCGAGGACAGGCGTCCCGAGGGGATCGCGGCGGCCGAGGGGCACGAGGCCGGCAAGGACTGAGCCGGCGCGGCGCTAACCCTTCCGGCAGCCGTTTCTTGAACGCGGCCGCGCCATGCTCTAGACGGGCGGATCGGACTAAAAACGTTTGAAACCGGCGATTCGGCCGGGGAGAGTGGAACATATGGACCGGATCAGGATCGTCGGCGGCAACGTGCTTCACGGCACGATCCCCATTTCCGGGGCGAAGAACGCGGCGCTGCCGCTGATGATCGCCTCGCTGCTGACCGACGAGACGCTGACGCTCGACAACGTGCCGCATCTGGCCGACGTGGAGCAGCTGATCCGCATCCTCGGCAACCACGGCGTCGACTACATGGTCAACGGCCGGCGCGAGGGTGACGGCCAGTCCTACGCCCGCACCATCCATTTCTCGGCGAAGAACATCGTCACCACCACGGCGCCCTACGAGCTCGTGTCGAAAATGCGGGCGAGTTTCTGGGTGATCGGCCCGCTGCTGGCGCGCATGGGCGAGGCGAAGGTGTCGCTGCCGGGCGGCTGCGCCATCGGCACGCGGCCGGTCGACCTGTTCATCGAGGGGCTGGCCAAGCTCGGCGCCGAGATCGACATCGACAACGGCTACGTCGTGACGCGGGCCAGGAAGGGGCTGGTCGGCAACCGCTTCGCGTTTCCGAAGGTCTCGGTGGGCGCCACGCACGTGCTGATGATGGCCGCGGCGCTGGCCAAGGGCGAAACCGTGCTGGAGAACGCCGCGCGCGAGCCGGAGATCGTCAACCTCGCCGACTGCCTCAACGCAATGGGCGCCAGGATTTCCGGCGCCGGCACGCCGACCGTCACCATCGAGGGCGTAACGGCGCTGCACGGCGCCCGCCACGCGGTCATCCCCGACCGGATCGAGACCGGCACCTACGCGATGGCTGTCGCCATGACCGGCGGCGACGTGCTGCTGGAAGGCGCGCGCGCCGACCTGCTGGAGAACGCGCTCGACGTGCTGGTGCAGGCCGGCGCCGAGATCACGCCGACCAATTCGGGCATCCGCGTGCGCCGCAACGGCGCCGGCATCGCCGCCGTCGACGTCACGACCGAGCCGTTCCCGGGCTTCCCGACCGACCTGCAGGCGCAGTTCATGGGCCTGATGACCAAGGCGAAGGGCAAGTCGCACATCACCGAGACGATCTTCGAGAACCGCTTCATGCACGTGCAGGAACTCGCCCGGCTCGGCGCCAAAATCTCGCTCGCCGGGCAGACGGCGATCGTCGAGGGCGTGCCTGTGCTGAAAGGCGCGCCGGTGATGGCGACCGACCTGCGCGCCTCCGTCTCGCTGGTGATCGCGGGGCTGGCGGCGGAAGGTGAGACGACGGTGCACCGCGTCTACCATCTCGACCGCGGCTTCGAGCGGCTTGAGGAGAAGCTCTCCCATTGCGGCGCCGTGGTGGAGCGCGTCTCCGAATAGCGCTTCTTGCGTGGCCGGCGGCGTGGTTGCGCGCCTGCGCGAGAACGCCTAGAGCGGTCCTGGTTTTCACGGGAATTGCAGAACCGCTCCATCTCTTTGTTTCAGCCGCATTTCCGGACGCAAAACCGCTTCGCACTTTTGCTGGAAATGCTCTAACAGGAAACGTCCTTAACCGCCGTCGAACCGCCCATGCAGCCGTTGAAACTTGTCGCACTGGACGAGCAGGACCTCGCCATCGTGTCCGCGCATGCGCAGGACGCGGTGCTGAAGGTGGCCGACATCGCCTGGCTGGCGAAGGAGCGGCGCGTGCTTCTCACCATGAACCGCTTCGTCTGGGAGAAGAAGGCGCGGCTCTTCTCGCGCGAGCACGAGCGGCGGCGCGCGGTGCTGCATTTCGAGGGCGTGAGCCAGGTCCGCTCGACCGGCATCGAGCGCGGGCGCGGCGACGCGGTGCTGGAGCTGCTGGCGATCCGCTTCATCCCCGGCGCGGCGCCGGCGGGCGAGATCGAGCTCGACTTCGCCGGCGGCGCGACGATGGTGCTGTCGGTCGACTACATCGAAGCCCGGCTGGCCGATCTGGGCGGGGCCTGGGCGACCGCGGCGCGGCCGCGGCACGGGGTCTGAGGCCATGGCGATCCGGCTCGACCAGCGCGAGGCAGGCTTCGAGGAGCGCTTCGCGGCCTTCCTGACCACCAAGCGCGAGGTGTCCGAGGACGTCGACGCTGTGGTGCGCGACATCGTCGCGCGCGTGCGCGCCGAGGGCGATGCGGCCCTGATCGACTATTCGGCCCGTTTCGACCGGGTTGACCTGCGCCAGCTCGGGATCAGCATCGGCGCCGACGAAATCGCGGCCGCCGCCAAGGCCGTTCCCGCCGACACGATGAAGGCCCTGCGCCACGCACATGAGCGCATCCGCGCCCATCACGAGCGGCAGAAGCCGAAAGACGACCGCTATACCGACGCCATCGGCGTCGAGCTCGGCTCGCGCTGGACGGCGGTCGAGGCGGTCGGGCTCTACGTGCCGGGCGGCACGGCGAGCTATCCGAGCTCGGGGCTGATGAACGCGGTGCCGGCTGTGGTCGCCGGCGTCGAGCGCATCGTCATGACGGTTCCGGCGCCGGGCGGCGTCATCAACCCGCCGGTGCTGGCGGCGGCCGAGCTCGCCGGCGTCACCGAGATCCACCGCGTCGGCGGCGCGCAGGCGATCGCGGCACTCGCCTACGGCACACAGACCATCCGGCCCGTCGCCAAGATCGTCGGGCCGGGCAACGCCTATGTCGCGGCGGCCAAGCGGCGCGTGTTCGGCACGGTCGGCATCGACATGGTGGCCGGGCCGTCCGAGGTGCTGATCGTCGCCGACGCCGACAACGACCCGGACTGGCTGGCGGCCGACCTTCTGGCGCAGGCCGAGCACGACACCGCGGCGCAGTCGATCCTGATCACCGACAGCGCCGCGCTCGCCGACGCCGTCGAGGCGGCCGTCGGGCGGCAGCTCAAGCGCCTGCGGCGCGGCGAGACGGCGGCCGCGAGCTGGCGCGACTTCGGCGCGATCATCCTGGTCGCCGCGATCCGCGACGCGCTGCCGCTCGCCAACCGCATCGCGCCCGAGCACCTGGAGCTGGCGACCGCCGACGCCGAAAGGCTCATCGACGGCGTGCGCAATGCCGGTGCGATCTTCGTCGGCCGCCACACGCCCGAGGTGATCGGCGACTATGTCGGCGGCTCCAACCACGTGCTGCCGACGGCGCGCTCGGCGCGCTTCTCGTCGGGCCTGTCGGTGCTCGACTTCGTCAAGCGCACCTCGATCCTCAGGCTCGGGCCGGAGCAGCTCAGGCAGCTCGGCCCCTCGGCGATCGCGCTGGCCGAGGCGGAGGGGCTCGACGCGCATGCCAGAAGCGTCGCGATCCGGCTAAACCTGTAGATGCCATGACCGAGGCCCGTCCCACCCGCACGCGCCTCGTCGACGTCGAGCTCGACGAATCGATCGGGCGGTCGACGCCGGACGTCGAGCACGAGCGGGCGGTCGCCATCTTCGACCTGATCGAGGAGAACAGCTTCCACCCGGTCGGCGACGAGGGCGGGCCGTACCGGCTGAGGCTGTCGATCGTCGATTCCCGGCTGATCTTTTCGATTGCGCGCGAGGACGGCGCGCAGGTGGTCACCCACATCCTGTCGCTGACGCCCTTCCGGCGCATCGTCAAGGACTACTACATGATCTGCGAGAGCTATTACGAGGCGATCCGCAGCGCGACGCCGTCGCAGATCGAGGCGATCGACATGGGCCGGCGCGGCCTCCACAATGACGGCTCGCAGACGCTGATGGACCGGCTCTCCGGCAAGATCGAGGTGGATTTCGATACCGCGCGGCGGCTGTTCACGCTGGTCTGCGTGCTGCACTGGCGGGGGTGATCTTGGCGGGGGGCCATGACGGAGCGGAGCGGGCCCTTGGTCGATGAGGCGCCGATCTCCGGGACGGAGGCAGGCGGCGGCGCGCCGCGCTCCGTGCTGTTCCTGTGCGGCATGAACTCGGTGCGCTCGCCGATGGCCGAGCAGCTTGCGCGCAGGGTGCTGCCGCGTTCGGTGTTCGTCGCGTCGGCCGGCGTGCGGCGCGGCGAGCGCGACCCGTTCGTGGACGCCGTGCTGGCGGAGGCAGGCATGAGCCTCGGCGACCGCGAGCCGCACCAGTTCGACGAGCTGGAGGACGCCTATTTCGACCTGATCGTGACGCTATCCCCGCAGGCGCACCATGCCGCGCTGGAGCTGACGCGCTCGCTGGCGGTCGACGTCGAATACTGGCCGATGCCCGATCCGACCGGCATCGCCGGCACGCGCGAGCAGATCCTGTCGGCCTATCGCGACCTGCGCGACCGGCTGGACCAGCGCATCCGCCAGCGTTTTGGCGCAAACGCGGGCTGAACAACAATGTTCACAAGCGCCACATTATCATATAGGTTCCGCGCGGTTTCCGGCCGGGCGCCGGACCTTATCCCAAGCCGAAGGTGAATATGCCGAAGGAAGAAGTACTGGAGTTTCCAGGCGTGGTGACGGAGCTGCTGCCGAACGCCATGTTCCGGGTCAAGCTGGAAAACGAGCACGAGATCATCGCCCACACCGCGGGCCGGATGCGCAAGAACCGCATCAGGGTGCTCACCGGCGACAAGGTGCTCGTGGAAATGACGCCCTACGACCTCACCAAGGGCCGCATCACCTACCGTTTCAAGTGACACGGACCTGAGGAATCGAGTCCGGTGGCAAGGCCCCGAGCAAGATGAGCGTATTCCAGAAACTCGTTCTCGCTTCCGGCTCGCCGCGACGGATCGAACTGCTGCAGCAGGCCGGCATCGAGCCGGACCGGTTGGTCCCCAGCGAGATCGACGAGACGCCGAAGCGGGCCGAGCATCCGGCCTCGCTCGCCAAGCGGCTGTCGCGCGAGAAGGCCGAGCGCGGCCGCGCGATCTATCTCAAGGACCCCGACGAGGGCGACGCCTTCGTGCTCGCCGCCGACACGGTGGTCTCGGTCGGCCGGCGCATCCTGCCCAAGGCCGAGATGGTGGACGAGGCGGCCAACTGCCTGCGGCTGCTCTCCGGCCGCTCGCACAAGGTGCACACCGGCGTCTGCCTGATCACGCCGTCGGGCAAGCTGCGCCAGAAGCTGGTCGAGACGCGCGTGCGCTTCAAGCGGCTGTCGCGCGAGGAGCTCGAGAGCTATCTCGCCTCGGGCGAATGGCGCGGCAAGGCCGGCGGCTACGCGATCCAGGGGCTGGCCGCGACCTTCGTGGTCAAGCTCGTCGGCTCCTACACCAATGTGGTCGGCCTGCCGCTCACCGAGACGGTGAACCTGCTCACCGGCGACGGCTACAAGGTGCATTTCAACTGGCTGTCGGCGCGGCCCTGAGCGATGGCGCCGAGCCCCGACAAGGTCACTCCGCTGCGGCCGCGACGCCCCTGCCCCGAATGCGGCAAGCCGTCGGCGCGCGAGACCTATCCGTTCTGCTCCGAGCGCTGCAAGAACATCGACCTGAACCGCTGGCTCTCGGGCAGCTACGTGCTGCCGGGCGCGGAAGAGGAAAGCGGCTCCGACGACGCCCCGCCGCCCGAGCGGGAGTAAGGCGCGGCGGCCTCGCCACGAGCCCGGGCCGCCGGTCCGGAGAGCCTCCGCGACAATCGGAATCGGCGGCGATTTTTCATCGCCGCGAGCGCTGGACAGGCGGCAATTGCATGCTATAACCCACGCGCTTTCGGCGGGGCCAACACCGCCCTTCGGGCGGTGGACGGACGTGTCCGTCATGCCCCGGACAGATGCCCAGGTAGCTCAGTTGGTAGAGCATACGACTGAAAATCGTAGTGTCGGTGGTTCGATTCCACCCCTGGGCACCATTACCCCTCCTCCCCGCATAACATCGCCGAACGGCGCGATAGCGCTTGTCATCACCGACGGCATCAGGCTGGAGGCAACGTAGGACAACGTCACGCCTTGATCAGCGCTGCCTCGATCTTTTCGACGCTGCTGCCGGTCAGGTCCTTGGCGAGGTCGCCGACCAGCTTGGCCTTGGTCGCCTCGTGCAGGTGACGACGCAGTTCGCCCAGCGTGCGCGGATCGGCGATGACGAACAGCGAGGCGATCTTGCCGGCCAGCGCGAGCCGGTTGAGACGGGCCGCGGCGGCGGCCGCGAAATCGTCTTCCTCCAGCCGCGACTGATCGGGATTGGCCGAAGTGCTGCGGTGGCGCATGCCCGAGCCCTGGTTGGCCGGCTCGACGTCGACTGCCTCCTCCGTCAGGCGGATGCTGGGCTCCATCCCCTTGTTGCGGAACAGGCGCAGTTTCTCGCCGTCGACGACGGCAACGGTGGCATCATTCGGCAGTATCATCTTCTCGTCCCGTGAATTCTTTCCATCTCGATATTCACCCTCGCCGACGGCTGTCGGCAAGGCATTGATCTCCATCAAAAGCGTGTCGCCGGATCCCTTTCGGCTGCCGGAGGAACGGGTGTTTACCGAACGCCTGACCCGCCGGCGATCAGAACCGGTGCAGCTTCAGGCCGAGCACCTTGTCGGAGACGATCACAACGCCGAGCGTCAGCAGGACCGACAGGGTCGAGACAGCGGCGGCTTCGGGCGTGAAGTTGGTGCGCAGGTAGTCGAAGAGCTGGATGGGCAGGGTCGAGGTGCCGATGCCCTTGAGCAGGAAGGAAATGGTGAACATGTCGAAGGAGATGATGAAGGCGAACAGCGCGCCGCCGATGACGCCCGGCTTGATCAGCGGCAGCATGATGCGGCGGAAGCGCGTCCAGCGGCCGGCGCCGAGCGAGCGCGCCGCCATGTCCCAGTCCGGGTCGAAGCTCTCCAGCGAGGCGGCGACGTTGATGAAGACGAAGGGCAGCGTCATCAGCACGTGGCCGACCACCATGCCGAACATGCTGCGGGTGCCGATGCCGATCGCATAGACGAAGAACAGCAGCGCGATCGCCGTCAGCACCTCGGGCAGCAGCAGCGGCGCCAGCATGGCGACACGCACGGTCTCCTTCCAGCGG
>ERZ778022.2587-NODE-2587-length-18768-cov-4.417143_pt1 | contig 18768 bp, 17 predicted proteins | sample MGYA00375752_ERZ778022 | MGnify/ENA primary metagenome ERZ778022 (study PRJEB29350, sample SAMN05389826) | bioreactor metagenome | isolation source: Thiocyanate bioreactor | place: South Africa: University of Cape Town | collected 2014-04-04 ... | reverse complement strand
TCATTCCTTCTCGCGTACGCTTCCCGCCGCGCTCTGTTCGGCAGTCCTCTTCGTGGCCGTCGGATCCGGCGGGTGCTCGACCGCGGTCGTCAAGAACGGCGCGAGCAGCGGCGAGGGCGCGGACGGTCCGGGACGGCGTGAGTCGGTCCCGTGCAAGTCCGGCGACACGACGCTCCCGATCGAGGCGTTCGACATCAACCCGGACGAGGCGACGGGAAAGGCATGCAACGTCGGTAACCTCCTCGACGAGGGCGGGAGCTTCGCCGCCATCGATTGGCCGGGCGGCGGCACCCACGAGATCGCCGGACGCGCCGTCACCGGCTGCGTCGCAGCCGAGTTCAGCGACGGCGTCACCCTCTCCTCGCTCTCGATGAAGATGCGCCCTGTCGCCAACGGCTGCGGGCACGCCTGCACGCCCGGCGACGACGGCTGCGGCTCCGGGTGGAAGCTCTCCGTCTTCGCGGGGCCGTCGCTCGAGAAGCTCGACTTCCTCCAGGTGCTCTCGCTCACGACCGCCGACTTCTTCGAGTACCGCATCGCGGTCTACGAGCGCTTCAAGGCGAAGTTCGTCGCGATCTGCCGCGAGCCCACCCCCGCCGCGGGCGACGACATCGCGATCGACTCGATCTACGGCTTCTGCCGCTGACGACGGCGCAGACGACCGACGCGGAACCTGACGAAGAAGCCGCGCGGATGATCTATCGTTGGCGCGTGCCTGCGGCCGGCGAGACCTTCGCACACTTCCAGCTCGACACGCGGGTAGAGCGCCCTCGCGTCACGGTGACCGAGACCTTCCTCGCGACCGACATCGAGAGCGGCGCGGCGGTCATGCTCGAGGTCCTTCGCGCCGGCGTGACCGGCGTGGAGAAGGCGCGCTTCACGACGCGCGCGCGTCGCCTCCAGGCCGTAAAGCACCCCTACGTGCTCGCAGTCCTCGAGACCGCGCCCACACACTGCGTGCTCGAGGCGCCGACGAACCATGTGCTCGAGGAGCACGCAGGGATCGCGATCGCGCGCTCCCGACAAAAGCTCCTGTGGCTCTCGCAGGTAGCGACCGCGGTCGCGGCACTCCACAAGGGCGGCATGGTCCACGGCGCGCTCTCGCTCGACGAGATCACGGTATCGCTCGACGCCTCGGTGAAGGTCACCGTCCCCGTCGGCGGCGACGTGAGCGGCTCGCCCCTCGACGACATCCGCGCCTTCGCCGCCGCCGCATGCGATCTCATCCTCGGCGCCGGCGAGACCGCCGCCGTCATCGCCCGCATCCGCACGGGCAGCTCGATGACGAGCGAAGACCTCGCCGAGAAGCTCGCGCCCTTCTCCGACTACGCCGGCCCCTCGACCGAGCCGCTCCTCCCGATCGTTCCGCGCCGCGCCTGACGGCGCTCGCCGCCCTCTCCGGTGACGTGGGCACCGCCTGGAGTGCTGCGCGAGCGGACGCACATCTCTCGCTTCCGAGCTCGGAAACGAGAGATGTGCCTCAGCGCTCGACTCAGAACGAGTGTTCTTGTTTCGCTTCGCCGACGACGGCAGGGAGCGTCTGGGCGCCGGTCACGGCGGGATGGCCGTCGCCGGGCTGCCCCGCGACCAGCTGGACATCCGCCGTCGTCGGGCGCGTGCCCTTGAAGACGAGGGCGATCGACGAACCGGCGGAGCCGTGGCCGCTGAGGCCACCAGCGCCGCCGTCGCCACCGCGTCCTCCGGGTGCACCTGATTCGCCCGCACCGCGGCCGCCCCCCGGGGCTCCTTGCAAGCCGGCAGTCCCCGTTGCGCCCTTACCCGCGCGGCCCCCCATCGAGGCTTCGATGCGCGCCTTGGCGAGGGTGATATCGGTGCTGCCGACGACGAAGAGGCCGATGCTCGCTCCCCCACCGCTCCCGGGCGTGCCAGCGATGCCACCGCATCCCCCGGCCCCCCCGCCTGCGCCCGTCGCGTTACGCCAAGTCCCCGCCAGCACGATCTCCGTGGGCTGGGCCGGGTTGCCCCCGAGGTACGGGTAGCGGCTCGAGCCGGCGCCACCGCCCCCCCCGCCCCCCTTTCCCGGTGGTCCGTTGGTCCCCGCCGTTCCATTGCCAGGGACAAACCCAGCTTCGGTGAACGAGGCCGTTCCATTCTGCCCCGTCGTACCCGGGGCGGCGGCCGGAGCATCTTGCCCTCCGAGGCTACCGATCGTGCCCTGAAACGCGCCACCTTGCGCCTGTGTCGCGTTCGCAGCCGCCGGTAGGCCATGCACGGCCGCGGTATTGGTGGTGCGGTAGTTGTTGTTGTCGGTGATGCGAGCGCCGCCGCCCCTCCCCCCTGGAGCCCCGTTCGGTTTCACCAGGCAGTCGCTTGTCCCGCCAACCTCTCCGTCAATCACAGAGAGCCGTGCACCGTCATCGAAGTTGCAAATGACAACCAATCCGCCGCTGCATGACTTCTGCAGGTGCGCTGTCGACGGCTTTCCAACCGCGCTCGGCGATCGCTCGACGTTGGGGGCGGGCTCGGCGCCGTCGCTCCCGTCCTGGCCCCTACCTGCGCGGATCGAGACCTGCGCGAGCGCCAGGTTCTTCGAGCTCTTGACGATCATGCCATAGGAGGACGCGGCGGCCGTGCCCGCGGGCGCCGTGCCGGAGATGTCCGGCGCCTGGATATCGAAGCCCTCCAAGCGGAGCGGCGTGACGAGGTTCTCCGCGAGCACCGCCGGGCTCGTCGGCGAGACGATCTTGGCGCGCTTGTCTGTGGGAGCCCAGTCGTCGTTGCAGTCGAAGTAGCCGTACATCGTCACCCCGTCCTTGAGCGTCACGGCTTCGGTGAACGTCTCGGCGCAGGCAATGACCGGGAGCGGCTTCTTCGTTTCCGCAAGGGCGATCGCGGCAGCAAGCGTCTTCACCGGGCGGTCCTTCGTGCCGTCCGCTCCCTCGATGCCCTTCGAGGCCGAGACGAACACGCCCTTGGTCGGCTTCCCCGGGGGCGGGGGCGGCGCCTCGGGCAGGCCAGCGTCTCCACCTCCGCCATCCGGCCCGACGCTGTCGACGACGCCGCCGCCATCGCCGTCGTCCACCGGGGTCGGCGCCCCCGGTACCGCCGCCACTTCCGAACCACCACAACCAATCGCGATCAACAGCGTGAGCGCCGTCAGCGCCCCCCCTCGTGCCAGCTTCATGAGAGCTCCCCTCGTGTCGTAAGAAGAATGGGTCGATGCAGCACGGCCGCGCGCGGCCGTCCCGAGTGTTTCCTTCATAGGCCGCCCCATCGGCCTCTCCCCTGCAGAGGTTGCTCTCTACGTGGGACAACCGCCAAAATCCAGGAAATGCGGGGATCGGAAAACCGCACGTGCGGCATCCGACGCGGCCTCGGGGAGGTGCGCCGGCATCGGCGGGACGCAATGCTGAGCCCGCTGCGCAAGAGCGCGAGATTTGGGCGGAAATCCGAGCCTTTTCCGCTTCACGCACGACGCTCGCCGGTCTAAGAAGGTGCCGCGATGTCGAACGTGAATCCGCCGATCCCGCCCGCGCCGCCGCCGGGCGGAACGCCGCCCTCCGCCAACGGTCAGAAGGTGCCCATCTCGATCCAGGATGAGATGCGCACGAGCTACCTCGACTACGCGATGAGCGTCATCGTCGGGCGTGCAATCCCCGACGCGCGCGACGGCCTGAAGCCGGTTCACCGGCGCATTCTCTATTCCGCGCACGAGACCGGCCTCGTCCCGACCGCGGCGTACAAGAAGAGCGCGACGATCGTCGGTCACGTGCTCGGCTCGTACCACCCGCACGGCGACAGCAGCGTCTACGACGCGATGGTCCGTCTCGCTCAGGACTTCTCGATGCGCTACCCGCTCATCGACGGTCAGGGCAACTACGGCTCCGTCGACGGCGATCCGGCAGCCGCCTACCGATACACCGAGGCGCGCCTCTCGAGGGTCGCGCTCGAGCTCCTCAGCGACATCGACAAGGAGTGTGTCGACTGGGCGCCGAACTTCGACGACTCGAAGGTCGAGCCGACGGTTCTGCCGTCGCGCATCCCGAACCTGCTCGTCAACGGCGCGGGCGGCATCGCCGTCGGCATGGCGACGAACGTCCCGCCGCACAACCTCGGTGAGGTCGTCGATGCCACGGTGCACCTCATCCGCAACCCCGACTGCCCGATCGACGACCTGATGCGGTTCGTCCCGGGCCCCGACTTCCCCACCGGCGGCCTCATCTTCGGGCGCGGCGGTATCGAGGCCGCTCAGCGGACCGGACGCGGCAACATCATCATGCGCGCGCGCATGGAGGTGGAGAAGGCGCCGGGCAAGGGCGAGCGCGAGATGATCGTGGTCACCGAGATCCCCTACCAGGCGAACAAGGCGAAGATCCACGCGCGCATCGGCGAGCTGATGCGCGAGAAGAAGATCGAAGGCATCAGCGAGGCCCGCGACGAGTCCGATCGCGAGGGCATGCGCCTCGTCATCGAGCTGAAGAAGGACGTCGCTCCGCAGATCGTCATCAACCAGCTCTATCGCCTCACCGACCTGCAGTCGTCGTTCGGCGTCATCAACCTCGCCATCGTCCGCGGGCGCCCCGCGGTGATGAACTTGAAGGAGACGCTCGCCGTCTTCGTCGAGCACCGCCGCGACGTCGTCACCCGCAGGACCCGCTACGAGCTCCGCCAGGCCGAGGCCGCGCGCGAGATCGTCGAGGGCCTCGGCATGGCGACGACGGAAGTGGATCTCGTCGTGAAGACGATCCGCTCGTCGCGCGACACGGAGACCGCCCGCACCGCCCTCATGCAGCTGCCGCTGAAGGGCCTCGAGAACTTCGTCCGCCGCGCCGGCCGGCCGGAGAGCGAGATCGAGGCGGCGAAGGCGAAGGGCGACTACTTCCTCTCGGAGCGTCAGGCGAAGGCGATCCTCGAGATGCGCCTCTCCAAGCTCACCGGCCTCGAGCAGGAGAAGCTCGCGGCGGAGTACGGCGAGCTCTGCAACGAGATCGCGCGCCTCAGGAACATCCTCGCGAACGAGAGCGTGCTCCTCGACCTCATCGTGATGGAGCTCGAGGAGATCCGGTCGAAGTTCGCCGACAAACGCCGCACCGAGATCGTCGCGAACGACGCCGAGATCGCGGACGAAGACCTGATCCAGGAAGAGGACATGGTCGTCACGATCTCGCACGCGGGATACGTGAAGCGCACCCACCCCTCGGCCTACCGGGCGCAGAAGCGCGGCGGCAAGGGAAAGATCGGGATGGAGGCGCGCGAGGAGGACTGGGTCACCCAGCTCTTCGTCGCGTCGACCCACGCGTACGTCTTCTTCTTCTCCGACCGCGGCAAGGTCTACGTGAAGAAGGTCTACGAGATTCCGATCGCCGCGAGGAACTCGAAGGGGCGCGCGATCGTCAACTTCGTCGGCATGGAGCCCGGCGAGAAGGTCGCCGCGATCGTCGAAGTGCCGAAGATCGACGAGGGCAAGTTCGTCGTCACCCTGACCAAGCGCGGTCAGATCAAGAAGACCGAGGTCACCGAGTACGAGAACTTCCGCCAGAAGGGCATCATCGGCGTGAAGGTCGAGGACGGCGATCAGCTCCTCGCCGCCGTCCTCACCGACGGCCAGCGCGAGTTCCTGATCGCGACGAAGCAGGGTCAGTCGATCCGCTTCTCCGAAGATCAGGTCCGCTCGACGGGGCGCGGCACCGTCGGCGTGAAGGCGATCGACGTCGCCGAGGACGACCAGGTCGTCGGCATGGCGGTCACGGATCCCGATCGCCAGCACGTGCTCGCGGTCTGCGAGAAGGGCTACGGCAAGCGCACGCTGCTGGAGGAGTTCCGCTCCCAGAACCGCGGCGGCAAGGGCATCATCCTCATCGACGCAAGCGACCGGAACGGCCCCGTCGTCGACCTCAAGCTGGTCAAGGACGGTGACGAGGTCATGCTCATCACCGACAAGGGTCAGACGATCCGCACGAGCGTCTCGGAGATCCGCGAGACGGGCCGCAACGCTCAGGGCGTGAAGATCATGACCGTCGAGGGTGAGGAGCGCGTCGTTGCCGTCGAGCGCCTCGCCGAGTCCAGCGCCGACGACGGCGGTGAGGGCCAGGCGCCTCCGGGGGCCGACGACGGCTCGAATGGCGGCGGCAGCAGCACTCCGAGCATGCCCCCGCCGGCGGGTGACACCGATCTGAACTGAAGGGCGACGTCACTGGTTACAGCGCGCGCGGCCGTCACCCGAAGGTGGCGGCCGCGTCGCCATTTGCGGCCCTCACGCCTGCATCCGTCGAGGTGCCATGGTACGCTCGAGGTGGGCGCATGGCCTTTCGGGACGGAAGCGGAGCACACGCTGGTCGGGTCGAGCGGAAAGGCTCGCGAGATCCGTTGCTGGGCACCGTCATCAACGGGAAGTTCCACGTCGAGCGGGCCATCGCCCGTGGGGGCATGGGGCGCATCTACTACGGCACGCAGGCGCCGCTCGGTCGGCCCGTCGCCCTGAAGATCGTCAAGGCCGACTCGGTCAACGAGGAGGAGTCGCAGTTCCTCAAGCGCTTCCTCCTCGAGGCGAGCATCCTCGCGAAGCTCCAGCATCCGAACGTCGTCACGCTGTTCGACTACGGGCTCATCGAAGGTGCGCCCGTCGAGATGTACTTCATCGCGATGGAGTATCTGAACGGAGAGACGCTCACCGAGCGCCTCCGTTCTCGGGGTGCCCTCCCGGCCCACGAGGCACTGGTGCTCTTTCGCCAGATCGCGCGCGGCCTCCGCGAGGCACACGTGCGCGGGATCGTCCATCGCGACATCAAGCCGTCGAACATCGTCATCGTGCCCGAGTCCGACGGCGAGATCGTCAAGCTCGTCGACTTCGGCATCGGCAAGGACGAGCGCGGCGGCGAGGATCTCACCCGCGACGGCGTGCTCGTCGGGACGCCGAAGTACATGGCGCCCGAGCAGTTCGACGGAGCGTCATCCCCCGCGAGCGACGTCTACGCGCTCGGCATCATCGTCTATCAGATCCTGACCGGCGTGCTCCCCTTCGCAGGGAGCACGATGGCCGACTTCATGATCGCGAAGCTCCAGCATCCCGTTCCGGCGATGCGCGACGCGAACCCGATCTGCGACGCGACCGATACCCTCGAGCGCCTCGTCTACCAGATGCTCGCGCGGCGCCCTGAGGAGCGACCGACGATCGACGATGTCTTCGGTCAGCTCGCCCGCTGCGAGGAGGAGGTCTTCGGAGCCGCTGGCGCGCGCCTCGGGATGTCGGCGCCGTTCGGCTCACACAGCGTCGGAGCGATGCTCTTCCCACCAGCGCCCTCGACGATGCGCACGGTCCCGCCGATGTCACCGTCCGTCGGGACCGGGCTCTCGAGTGTCACCCCACCTCCCGGGATGCACGGAGCAGTCGCGGTCAGCGCGCTCACGCCGCGACCGATGTCGACCTCGGCTCGTCCGCCCGCCCCGATGGACCGCACGGGCGTTCCCGCCGTCGCGCTCGTCGCGCTCGCCTTCGTCTTGATGACGGCGGGCGACTCCTCGGAAAGGAGGCGGCGGAGGCGCCGATCGCATCGACCTCGGCGACCACGGCTCCTTCGGCCGGCAGCTCGGCGTCGACAGCGCCAGCGTCCACGCCGTTGCCGACGTCCTTCGTCCTGCAACTCGACTCGACCCCGACCGGCGCCAGGGTCACCGAGAACGGCGTCGTCCTCGGCATCACCCCGCTCCAGATCGCGATCGAACGAGCCAGCGTCGCCAACGGCGAGACGCGCGTCTTCCAGCTCGAGACGAGCGGCTACACGACGACGGCCTTCGCTCAGGGCGCGTCCGATGCCGACGTCGCCCACACCGTCGCGCTCACTCCCGAGACGGCGCGCACCACGAGGCCGCGCCCGACGAGCACCGCAGGCACGGCCAAGCCGCCCGCGACGAGCCCCGCCAAAGGGCCTGCCGGCGAATCGGACATCCGCCTCAAGCGATGAGCTCTCACGCAGGCCACTCGCGTCGCCACATGGAAGCCGCGCGATGAGCGCGTGACGCTTGACGAGCCGGCCCACGCCGCGACACGGTGCGATCGTGTCGACGACGAAGCACGAAGTGAAGCAGGTGAAGAAGCCGGCCTCGTCTGCAGCGAAGAAGAGCGCGGCGAGCGCGACCTCCGCGAAGCGCGCGGCTGCGAAGAACGCGGCTGCGAAGAAGGCGACTGCGAAGAAGGCGGCCCGGGGCACCGCCGACGCGGGCAGCGCCAAGAAGCACGCGACGCCGGCAGCCCGGAGCAGCACGAAGCAGAAGATGGCGCCGCCCGCCCTCGCGCTCGAGAAGCTCCGCGAGATGCACCCGGACGCGCACTGCGAGCTCGACCACGTCGGCCCGTTCCAGCTCCTCGTCGCGACCGTGCTGAGCGCCCAGACCACCGACGTGAACGTCAACAAGGCGACGCCGAAGCTCTTCGAGCGTTTTCCCGACGCACGCTCCCTCGCGCAGGCGGATCCGACCGACGTCGAGCCCTACGTCTCGACGCTCGGCTTCTTCCGCCAGAAGGCGAAGAGCATCGTCGGGCTCTCGAAGAAGCTCGTCGAGGAGTTCGGCGGTGAGGTCCCTCGCCGGCTCGACGACCTCGTGAAGCTCCCCGGCGTCGGCCGCAAGACCGCGAACGTCGTGCTCGGCGTGATCTGGAACACGCCCGAGGGTGTGGTCGTCGATACGCACGTCCAGCGCATCTCGCAGCGGCTCGGTTGGACGAAGAACACCGACCCCGTGAAGATCGAGCAGGACCTGATGCACCTCATCCCGAGGAATGAGTGGGACATGACCTCTCACCTGCTGATCTTCCACGGCCGCCGGGTCTGCTTCGCACGGAAGCCGAACTGCGAAGGCTGCGCGCTGAACACGATCTGCCCGAGCGCGTTCGACGCGGAGCACGTGGGCCGCAAGCCGAAGCGCGACCGGAGCGCATAGGCGCGCCCTGATCGCGCCTAGCTCAGCCACAGTCCGCGACCTCGTGCGCGAACCGGATGTGTATGCTGCCCGATCCGACGGATGGGTACGTTCGAGTTCCTGACGGGTTTCAGAGCGCTCCACGACAAGGTGAAGAACGGGACGCTGACGGCGGCCGAACGGCCCTGCTACGACATGGCGCGCAGCCAGCTCACGCGCATGCTCATGGTCGCGCAGCAGCTCGGCTACCCCGGAGACCCGCTTCGCTCGAGCCTGCGCATGGCGAAGATGCTCAAGGTCGAGCTCCGACCGGACGACGGCGAGCCGATCCGAGCATCGACGATCGATCTCGCCTCCGGCGGGTTCGCGGTCCTCATGGGGGCCGGGATGCGAGTCGGAAAGAAGGCCGGGTTCACGCTGAACCTGCCCGCGATGGGCGGCGGAGGCACCTCGCCGATCTCCGGCCGGGTCGTCGTCGCGAGCTCGCGCCCGCAGACGACGCTCTTTCGAGTGAGCTTCACCTTCGAGAACCTCGAGCCCGCCGCAGCGGAGCACCTCGAGATGACGCTCATCGACGCCGTCCTCGAGCGATTCAGCCAGAAGCTCTGAACCGCTCCAGCAGCTGCTCGGTGGCCGTATACGGATCGAGCGCGCGCGCCTCGACGGCGGACACGGTCTCGTCGAGCTCCTTCGCGAGCGCGACCGTCGCCGCGTCGATGAGCGTCTCGCGCAACGCCTCGCGCACCTCTTCCACGAGACGGCCGCGGCGGCGCTCGCGGCCCGCCTCCGTGGACGTGACCCACGCATGATGCTTCTCGAGCGCGGAGACGACCTCCCGGATCCCCTCCCCGCGCAACGCCACGCACTTGTGGATCGGCGGCGTCCAGAGCTCGGGGGTCGAGCCAGGTGCTTCGGGGAGCGCGTCCACCTTCACCCCGCCGTGGACGACGTGACCGCGTCGCTTGCCGGACGCCACGAGCGCCTCGCTGCCGAGCGCGATCATGAGCTCGAGATCGCGCACCGCCGCATCCGCACCGTCGCGGTCGGCCTTGTTGACCGCGAACACGTCGGCGGTCTCGAGGAGCCCCGCCTTGATCGCCTGCACCTCGTCGCCGAGCCCGGGCGGCATCACGACGAGGGTCGAGTGGGCCGTTCGCGTGATCTCGAGCTCGTCCTGGCCCACGCCCACCGTCTCGACGAGGACGACGTCGAACCCGGCCGCGTCAAGCACGCGGACCATGTCGCGCGCGGAGCGCGACAGCCCACCGAGATGACCGCGCGTCGCGACGGAGCGGATGAAGACGCCCGCGTCGTTCGCATGACGGGTCATGCGGATACGGTCGCCGAGGATCGCGCCACCGGTGTACGGGCTCGACGGATCGACGGCGAGGACTCCGACCGTCTTCCCATCCGCCCGAAGCGCCTCGATGAGCCGATCGGTGAGGGTCGACTTGCCGGCGCCCGGATTGCCGGTGATGCCGACGACCCAGGCCTTGCCGGTGCTCGGGAAGAGCGCCTTCAAGAGCTCGAGGTAGCCGGGTACGCGATCGTCGACATTGCGGAGCGCGCGCGCGATCGAGCGCGTCTCGCCGGCGACGACGCGCGCAGCGAGCGCGGCCGCTTGGGTCCGGAGGGCGTCGAGAGACATGACGCCCTTCTACCCGAAGCGCCCGCCCGCAGAAGGTTCTTTCGGCCTCGTCACCTCAAGCGCGAGAGCTTGCGCTCGATCAGAGCCCGGTCGGCGCCCTTGGCGCCTCGTGCGGCCTCGTACGCGGTGCGTGCGGCTCTCGCGTTGCCGTCGGCGGCGAGGGCGTCGCCGTGGGCGACCCACGCCGGAGCGTGGTTCGGGAAGTCGAGCACGGCACGCTGGCCGAACGCCTTGGCGCTGCTGAGACGTCCCGCCGCGACGCAGGCATTCGTCGCATTCACGAGCGGCGCCGGGTCGAGCGGGCTCAGCCCGTTGGCCTTCTGGTAGGCCTCGAGCGCGAGATCGATCTCGCCCTTCTTCACGTACGCGTCCGCGATGAGGAGCTTCGCCCTGCCGTCGTTCGGCATCAGCTCGAGCGCCTTCTCACCGTGCTTGATCGCGTCGTCGGGCTTGCCGTCGGCAAGGGCGACTCGACCCGAGACGACGTGCGCGAGGACGTCCTTCGGAGCAATCGCGAGGACCGACGCTGCGACGCGCTTCGCGTCCGCCGTGCGCCCGGCCGCGAGGTACGCCTCCGTCAGCGAGCGGAGGGCGTCGGCGGACGTCGGGCGCTCGGCGACCGCCTTCTCGAACGCCGCAAGCGCGTCCGTTTCTCGTCCCGGCTCGGCGGTGAGCGCCTGCCCCAGCTCGAGCTGCGCGATCGGATCGTGCTCGTCGAGCTCGACGGCGCGTTCGAGCGATGGAACGCCGTCCTTGCCGTTCCGGCGGAGCAGCGCGCCAAGGAGCAGGTGCCCCTCGAACCGGTTCGGCGCCAATCGGATCGCCTCGCGATACGCGGCCTCTGCCTCGGCGTCCTTCGAGTCGAGCTCGCGCGAGTGCCCCTCCGCGAGCTTCGCGTGGAAGCGCACCTCGTCATCCGCGCGCGGAATCTTCGCAACCTCGGCGAGCTCGGCGACGGCCTCGGTCCCGCGACGCCACAAGAGATGCGCCTCGGCCGCGCAGACGTGACTGGCGGCCTTACCGTTCGGGAGCTTCGCGATCGACTTGCACGATGCCATCGCCGGAACGAAGTCGCGCTTCGCAACGTGCGTCCGGGCGATCTCCCAGGTGAAGGCGATCGCGGCGTCGACCATCGCGAATGCCTGTCCCCGCTTGAGCTCGACGAGGGCCTCCGCCTCGCGGCCGGCGCGCCGCAAAGCGCGCGCGTAGGCGAGCGACGCCTCGGAGCTTGCTCGCGCTTGGCGCGTTCGCTCCTTCGCCGACGCGAGCGTCGACTCCTGCGCCTCGGCCTCACCGGTGGTGAAAACGATCCCCCCCAGCGCGCAGATCCCCACCAGCGCAACCGCCCGGAATCGTGAGTTCCTCATCTCGCGCCCTCCACCCAGCTGGCGTACGCGCAAATGCGTGCAGCGTGCATGCCATCCTCGTAGTCGCGCCGCGCGCCGCGCGAAAGCTTCTCAGCGACGCTGCTCGATCCGCTCGAGCGCCCACCCGGCCGCTTCGCGAACGACCTCCGAATCGTGCTCCGTTCGCGCCCGCTCGAGGGCCGGGACCGCGTCCTCGTTGCCCCGATTGCCGAGGATGACGGCGGCGTTGCGCGCGAGCCCGACGCGCGTCGCGCGCCCGATCGGGCTGCCCTCGCGGAGGCGGACGAACCCCTCATCGTCGAGCGCGAGGAGATCGCGAACGTCGGTGGTGGCCCAGCGCGGATCGGCGGAGAAGCGCGCGTCGACCTCGGCGCTCGCACGCCGACCACGTGAAGCGTTGAACGGACACACTGTCTGGCAGTCGTCACAGCCGAAGAGATGCGCCCCGACACCGGGACGGAGCGCCTCGTCGATCGCGCCGCGATGCTCGATCGTGAGGTATGCGACGCATCGGCGAGGGTCGAGCACGAACGGCGCGTCGAACGCGCTCGTCGGACACGCATCGAGGCACCGGGTGCAGGAGCCGCAGCGCTCTGGGATCGGCGAATCGGGATCGATCGCGAGGGTCGTCACCACCTCACCGAGCAAGACCAACGATCCGACTCCGGGCACGATGAGCAGGCCGTTCTTTCCGACGAAGCCGAGCCCCGCGCGAGCCGCCCATGCACGCTCGAGCACAGGCTCCTCGTCGCAGAGCGGGCGCGCGCGGACGTCGTCACCGAGCGTGCGCGTGAGGGCCGCGAGCTTGCGAAGCTTCTTCCGCATCCCGTTGTGGTAGTCGCGACCGCGCGCGTACCGCGCGATGCTCTGCGCAGTCTCGGGATCGGCGAGGTCCTCGTCTGCCCTGCGCGCGTAGCTGCGCGCGAGGCAGATGACCGTCCGCGCCCCCGGAAGGATGTGCTCACCGTCGAGACGGCGCCGCGCCTCCGGGAGCGCCGCGAGCCACGCCATCTCGCCGTGTTTGCCTCCGGCGAGAAACGCCTCGTAGCGCTCGAAGTCTGCGTCGAGGGGTACGTCCGCGCGCGCGAAGCCGACCGCCTCGAATCCGAGCCGCTTCGCCTCGGCGACGATGCGCGCGCGAGCATTCCCCGGCATCGCCGGCGTTGTCGTGCTCGCAGCGGGAGAAGGAGGTCGGTCCATCGGCGGAGGCGATCTTGAGACGCCATTCAACATGTCGTAATTGTTTGCGTTACGCAACTGACGAGCAGTCACGGCCGCAGCCCTCGCAGGGCCGTGCCTCCTTCGGTTATGAAGGCTGACCATGAGAGCGACCTCTTCCTTCGGTTCGACGTTGTTCGCGTTCGCGGTCCTCGCTGTCTCGCTCGCTGCTTGCGATGGCGATGAGACCACTCCCGACGCGCCGGCCGGAGGCGCGAGCGCCGCTTGCCAGCAGGCGCCCAAGGTCGAGAAGAACGCGTTCTGCGCAGCCTGCGAGATGTCACCGACGGCCCAGCCTGCAACCTGCAAGGCGCCGCGAACGGTGAACGCGTGCTGCGCATGGGTAGCGCCTCCGTCGAACCCGCTCCAGCGCGGGATCGGCCTCAACCGCTACTCGACGACCGACCCCACGATTCAGCTCTCTTGCCTCGACGATCCCGGCCCGGTCGGGACGCCCACGACGGTCACGCTGAAGGGGTTCGTCCGCCTGTTCTCGAGCGGCGGCGACTCGACCGGCGTGAAGATCGAGATCTTCAAGGAGGGCGAGGACGGCTCCCTGGGCGCGGCGATCGGCAGCCCCGTGGTCACGACCTCCGACGATACGAACGTGAAGAAGGAGGACTGGCTCGAGAAGTGCCCCGACAGCGGGTGCACCCTTCGCGGCTACACGTATCCGGGCGTGCCGACGGAGACGCGCCTCATCGTCAAGACGTCGGACGCGTCCGGCGGCTCGCAGTGGGCCGCGCTCTACGACTACAATATCTACTTCTCGAACTCGGCCGTCGTCGACGGCACCATCGACTACGAGCCGTCGGTCGTCGCCGCCACCGACATCAACACGGTCGCGTCCGCCGCTGGCGGCTTCTCGCCGAGCCAGGAGAAGGGCATGATCGCGGGCGAGGTCCACGACTGCGGCGACATCCGGCTTGCGGGCGCCACGGTCGACATCGACGCTGCGCACGAGGGCGACATGTTCTACTTCGGCGACAACGAGGCGAATCCCCTGCCCGACAAGACGCGCACATCGGCGGGCACGAGCAAGCTCGGTCTCTTCGGCACGCTCAACGTCACGACGGGCGTCCCGATCCGGATCAGCGCGCTCGGCATCCACGACGGCCAGACCGTGCTGCTCGGCACGCACACCGTTCAGGCATTCAAGGGCGGAGTCACGGCGCTCCGCCTCCGCGGCCGGCGCCCCTGGCAGCAGTGATCTTCTGGCCAAAGCACAGATGAGATCGGGGTTGGTCCCGCGAACGGCACGCCCGACGCGAAGCGGAGGGCCCGCGTGGGGGGAGGCTCCGCCGGCCTTGGGGCTCGCGCCCCAACTACCCGCAGTGGTGGGCCTTCGGCCCGCGTCGAGTTCACTCCGGCGGAACGGGGCGGCGCGTGCCGTCCCCATGACCAAGCAAGGCTTTGCCCCAGCGCTGGGGCAAAGCCGATGAGGGCCGAGAGCGTTCTCGCGGACGTGAGCCATGACTGGCTCTTTGCGGGGACGCTCTCGCTCCGGCAGCCCGCGCGGCGCACCGGTTATCGCGTCAACGTCGACGCAATCCTCCTCGCGGCCTTCGCCGCGCGCGTGCTCCCGGGCGGCGAGCTCCGCGCGGCGAGAGGTGGGCGCGCGCGCCACGCGGTCGACCTCGGATCCGGCGTGGGCGCGGTCGGGCTCACGCTCCTCCATCTGGAGGCAGCGACGCGTGTGACGATGGTCGAAGTCGACGATGTGCTCGCCCGACTCGCTTCGGAGAACGCCGCCGAGAACGCCTGGGCCGATCGGACCGAGGTCGTCCATTCCGACGTCCGCCGCGCCGCTTCGTCGCTCGGCGGCGCGGACCTCGTCGTTTGCAATCCTCCCTACGTGACGCCCGGCCGCGGACGCGCGCCCGCCGAACGCGTACGCGCGGCGAAGTACGGCGACCTCGCGACCTTCGTCGACGCCGCGCGGCGGATCACCGGACGACGCGCACGCGCCTGCTTCGTCTACCCGGCGATCGAGGCGATGACGCTGCTGACGATGCTCCGTGATCACGGGCTCGAGCCGAAGCGCCTGCGCGCGGTCCACGGAAGAGCGAGCGACAAGGCGCGCGTCGTCCTCGTCGAATCGGTGCCGGGCAAGCCGGGCGGCCTCGCGGTCGAGCCGCCGTTCGTCGAGACCGACGGGCGCGGAGGGCGGAGCGCCGAGCTCGCCGCGTTGCTCACGATGCCACGTCACTGATCTCTTCTCGCGCCCCCGGGCTCGAACGCTCGGCCGGAGCCGCGTACGAGCGCATAGCTGGAGCCGCTCCGACGCGGCGAGGGCCTGCCGCGAGGAGCCCCGCCCCGGAGATCGCGAGCTGCGCTCTACGTGCGGGGAGCGACGAGTCGATCGAGTGCGATCGCGCACGCGGCGCGGACGCTGAGGTGATTCCAGTCGCCAGCGCCGTGGATCGGCTCGAGGACGACGTCCGCACCATCGACGACCTCGGGAGCGAGGCCCCAGCTGGTACCGAAGACGAGGAGGACGGGCGGGCCTTCACCACCGAGCGCTGCGTGCGCAGAGCTCCACGTCGTCGGCGCTCCGACGGCACGCGCGGCCGTCACCCAGAGCTCGGTCCCGGGCCCGCACGCAGCGCGTGCGTCGGCGAGCGACGCGACCACTCGCGAGATCGCGAGCGCGTCCTTGCGGTCGGGAATTCGCTTCGCGCTCGAGCCGTGTGTCCAGTGATCGACGATGCGATGCGCGAGCACCTGCTGCGCCTCGATCGGATGAACGATGTAGAAGCCCTCGCACCCGTACGTTCGCGCGCTCCGCGAAAGGTCGTGGACATCGATCGTCGTGAGCGTGCTCGTCCCGACCTCGCCTTTTGCATCGAGGACCGGATGGTGGACGAGGGCGATCGAAAGGCTCCTCATTCGCTCGACTCTTTCCCTGGGCCTGGCCCCCCGTCGCTCGGAGCGACGAGATCCGGCCGGCGCTCGCGTGTGCGCGCGAGGGCCTCTGCGCCCCGCCACTTTGCGATCTCGGCGTGGTTCCCGCCGGCGAGGACCTCGGGGACCGTGCGTCCGCGGAACTCCGCGGGCCGCGTGTATTGCGGGTACTCGAGCAGCCCGCCTTCACCGTGCGACTCCTCGCGGATCGACTCCGCGTTCCCGAGCACCCCGGGAATGAGCCGTACCGTCGCCTCGACGATCGCCATGGCCGCGACCTCACCGCCGGTCATCACGAAGTCGCCGAGCGAGATCTCCTCGTCGACGAAGGCACGCACGCGCTCATCGAAGCCCTCGTAGCGCCCGCACACGAGCATCACCGCCGGCTCGTTCGAGAGGCGCACGGCCGCCGGCTGCGCGAAGGGCTTGCCTTGCGGAGTGAGCAGGACACGACGTGCGCGCGGCTCGCCGCTCGCGTCCGCTTCCGCGTCGAGCGCCTCCATGCACGCGACGAGCACGTCGACGCGCATCACCATCCCGCTGCCGCCCCCGTAGGGCGTGTCGTCGACGCTACGGTGCTTGCCGAGGCCATACTCGCGGGGCGATCGGAGCCGCACCGTGAGCTCGCCGCCCTTGGTCGCTCGGCCGACGAAGCTCGTGGCCAGGAACGTCTCGAACAGCTCCGGGAACAGCGTGACGATGTCGACGCGCACGGCTACGCCTCGTCCGGGCCCGTGTCGCCTTCGCCGCCGGCGCTCTCGCCACCTTCGCCCTCGCCTTCGCCGCCGCGCTTCGCGCCCTTCTTCGGCTTCTTAGGCTTTTTGAGCGGGAGGCGTTCGAGCTCATCGAGCGTGAGCACGTCGATGACGCGGGCGCTCGTGTCGATCTTGCCCACGTACGTCTCCGTGAGCGGGATCTCCCAGTCGCCCTTGCCGTCGTCCGCTCGGACGAGAAGCGCTTCGAGCGTTGGATACGACATGGTCTCGACGACCACGCCGAGACGCTCCGCGTTCACCCGAACCTCGGCGCCGACGAGGTCGATGGTGTAGAACTCGCCCTCTTCGGCCGGCGGGAAATCGCGACGGCGCACGCAAACGAGCGCACCGCGGAGCTCGTCCGCGCGATCGCGATCGTCGACGGAGTAGAGCTTCATGAGGATGGCGTCGTCGGCACGACGCGCAGCCACGACCGAGACCTCGTGCTCCTCGCCGTCGCTCATCCGGACGAGCACCTCGTCCTGCTGGAGCAAGACATCGCTCGTCTTGTTGAACACCTTGAGGCGCACCTCGCCGCGCACCCCATGCGGGCGCGCGATCTCCGCGAGCGGCACCCACGCATCGACGTCGGTCATGACGTTCCTCTCAGGCTCGCTCGCCCGAAGTCCGGCCGGGCTCTTCGCTCACTCGCGCGCACCCGCACGACATGCGCAGGTGCACGGAGGAAGAACCTCGTCGGTTCGCACTTCTGGCTCGCGTCACTGACCGGTCTCACTATTCGCGCCCTCGCCTGAAGGACTCTCCAGGCGAAGACGCTAGTCGACGATGTCGAGATGCGCGCGCTTGCCGAGCTTGGTCGACACGGCAGCGAGGATCGTGCGCATCGACTGTGCGGTGCGCCCTTCCTTGCCGATCACCTTGCCCACATCGTCTTTCGCGACGCGAAGCTCGATCAGGCTGTTGTGCTCGCTCGCGATTTCCGTCACGACGACCTGATCGGGATGGTCCACGAGCTCCATCGCGATCGCTTTGATCAGCTCTTTAAGCGGCATATCCGAATCATCCCCACCCCGGCCCGCCCAACTGCTGCGCGCGCGCGGGGATCGCTCGAGACTACGTTACTTGGTTGCCGCTGCCTCGGCCTTGGCGGCCGCCTTGATCAGACGTCCGAGCGTCTCCGACGGGAGCGCGCCACGGCCGGTCCAGTGCGTGAGGCGCTCCTGGTCGATCTGAAGCGGGGTCTTCCCATCGACGACCTTCATCTCCTTGGCGGGATCGAAGGTACCGATGTTCTCGAGGAACCGGCCGCCGCGAGGGCTGCGCTGGTCAGTGACGACCACGCGGTAAAAGGGCTTCTTCTTGGTGCCCGCGCGAGCGAGGCGGATGTGAACGGCCATGAACCTTCAGTCTCCAGATCAGCGTAGCAAATTGAGAACGAGCGTAGCGAACGAGGAACCGAAAATGCGGGAGATTCCCTACTAACCCCGAGTGATTCGACCGTAGGCCGAGCACTTTTGCGGGTTATTCGCCACCTTCGGGGGCGCGGAAGCTACCGCTGGGCCTAGGCAGCGTCAAGGAGGTTTTCGACGCTACGTCCTCGGAGTTCCACGACATCGCATCGATGAGCTCGGGCCGCGGTCAGCCGTTGACGCTCATCACCCGAGTGAGCCGCGAGAGCAAGCGCATATTACCGAACATCCCGTAAATCTTCAGCTCGCCGGAGACGGAAGCGCGGACCATCTCGCGGAGCACCTCGAGCGAAGACCGATCGGTCGGGAGCGGAAGCGCAAACGGCCGGGTCAGCGGGACGTTCGACATGGCCATGATCGAGTCGGCCGAGCCGCGAACGGCGACGTCGGGGATCCCCTTGATGCCGTCGTGGAGAATGAGCCGACCACCCGAGCGAAGGGGGCGCCCCGATCTGAACTCGAGCGTGAGCGCGACGTCCGCGTCGTCCGCGATGAGCGCGACCGTACCGTCGAGCGCATCGAAGTCCTTTCGCTTGTGTGGCTTGCTCTCGAGGTTCTGGCGGACGAGG
>ERZ778022.2584-NODE-2584-length-18787-cov-6.142110_pt1 | contig 18787 bp, 3 predicted proteins | sample MGYA00375752_ERZ778022 | MGnify/ENA primary metagenome ERZ778022 (study PRJEB29350, sample SAMN05389826) | bioreactor metagenome | isolation source: Thiocyanate bioreactor | place: South Africa: University of Cape Town | collected 2014-04-04 ... | reverse complement strand
TCGTGGAGCCGTATGTCGATGGTGGCCGTGAGGGCGCTGGGGCCGCCCTTGTAGTACCGGCGGCGCCACGCAGGCGGCAAGCCTGCCGTCGTGGCCACATCCCCGTCCAGCCGCACCGCACCCATGCGTTCCAGTGCGCTCTGCGCGAGGCGCGCGTCCTTGGTAGTGGTGATAAGCAGCGACGCTGGTAGCACCTTGGGGCGGGCGGCTGCCACCGGCACCGTCTCAACCATCGCCGCGCTCCACGCCTCCATGAGCTTGCACATGCCCACCTGCGCCTTGATGATGATGCCGTGGATGGTGGAGTCGTCCAGGCGACCCACGGTGCCGTCCTCCTTGAAGATATTCACGGACGTCGTAAGCTTGCCGCCCGTGATCTCCACCATGCGGCGACCTCCCTTGCACTGCCAGCCGTGCATCAGCCATGGTCTTGCGGCACCATCCGCAGCTGCCGCCTTCAACTCGAACACGACGCCGTCCAGGCCAGTCTCGCCACGCCAAGTCAGCAGCTGGCAGTTGGCCTCTGTCAGCAGCGCAGGCGTGGCCACTGCCCACACCGCACCAGGAACCGGTTGCAGCAGTTCCAAACGGCCACCGCCGTTCACGCGCACGCGCCAGCCGCCGTCATACACTCTAGGCAGCGGCATGAGCTGCCCGACGCGGCCGCGCACGAGCCGTTCCAGTGCGTTGCCGGCGTTGACATCAATGACACCCGCGCCCGGGCCTCCGGCTCCACCCGCATCGGCAGCGGCGACAGCGGCCGCAGCCGCAGGGGCCGCAGCCGCAGGGATCGCGGCACCAACGGCAGGGTCCTCGCGCGTCAGCACAATGCCCTCCACCATCATTTGCACAGCGGTCATGAGCAATAAGTGCTGCCGGGTTGGTACGCGAGCAGCCAGATAAACGTGAGCGTCGCACGGTCGCGCCAGCTGCACTTCGTCACCGCACAGGTACAGCACGCTGAGGTCGGCCAGACGACCCAGTTCCGCCTTTGCGTCGTCAACATGGAGGACCGCGCGCAGCGCCGCCAGCAGGTTGCTGGTTGGCATGCCGATGCAAGCGAGCTCGTGCCGGCCACGTGCCGCGTCGGCGCAGACGGCCTCAGAGTGGCGCATCACGATGGCGGTGACCGCAAGGCGTGCGATGTTGTCGTCAAACACGCTTGCAGGGGGCAGCCGGCGTGTACTGAGGGCTGCTGAGCGTTCCAGCGCCACCACTGCCGCCTCCACGCCGTGTACATCATCCCCGGCCGGCGTGCCCATGTTTGTGTGTGCTACGTGCACGACGCGACCAATGCCGCCGGTCCAGTACAGCAGCTCCGCGACATGGTCGTCATCCACGTGCCACTTGGGGTAGCGCACCCCTAGGAACGCCCGCAACGCCGCCACAGTGCGCAGCGCCGGCACATTGCGCACATCATACAGCGAGGCATTGAAGTCCGGAAACCCAGCACGGCGCCAGCGGTCCGGGGAGGTGGCAGTAATACTATGCCGAAACACAAGCGACCGCATGTCGGCAGACGAGCCCGCAACCAGGCCATAGGTGGCGTACATGCGGCTCAACTCCCGCACGTGCGACGCGACAACAATGCGATTCCGCTGTTCGTGCCCATCCAGCGCAAACACGTGCTGAAACTCGTCTAACACCAGCAGCACGTCATGGTGCTCGTGCTGCAGGGCGGCGACCGCGCAGGCGAGCCCCTCGTCCGTGTACGGGTCGGCACCTGCGAGGGCAGCTGCGTCTCCCGCGTACACGTCTGCGTCGTGCGCATCGGCGGCTCCGATGGCGGCGTGAGCGGCAGCGAGCAGGCGGACGACGCTGCGGTCCGACGCGGCGGGAGTAAACGAGTGCGTGACCGGCAGCATGCGCTCCAGCAGCACCGCCGCAGCGATCGCCACCGCGCGCAGCAGCGTGGTTTTCCCTGCACCCTCAACGCCGCCTAGCACAATGTGGCCAATATTTGTAGTCGCGCCGGCAACATGCCCGCCCCGCTCGCGCTGGACTACCTGAACCACAATGTCCGTCAGCGTGTCGGTCAGTTCGGAACCCTCGTACAATGGCGGCACGTACCACGAGCCGGCCGGCGTAGTTGACAGCTCATGCCACACAGCGCGGAACGCCTGCAGCAGCTCCGCGGGACGGCCGGCAACAAGCGTACGCGCTCTGAACTCGGTACGCAGCCGCGCCAGCTCGCGCTCCGCCTCCGGCACGTCGGCTTCACCGCCGCGTACGCGCCGGCGCAGGTCCAGTAGGTCAGCGGTGGACGGCAGAGCCATTGTCGAGTAGGGGGAGGGGTAGAGATAGAGATAGAGGGAGAGGGAGAGGTAGAGGATGGAAGCAAGTGCCACTTGCAGCGCAAAAAAGCAGGGATCCCACTCAAAGACGTGCGATGGGCAGTAGCGGCGGCAGTTGTGGCACGCGCGCCGTGCCCCGCCGCCGGAGCGAGAGGCTGTGTGACAATGATGTGGTGAGTATCCACCTTTGTTTCAGCCGTTGGCCGGATGGTAACGGAAAAGTAGCAGCGTCGACAGCTTTTGGTGGTGTCAGGCGCTGTCAGCAGCTGTTGTGCCATAGGGCTCACTTCACACGCGTTACTACCACACTGGCGCATTTATTAATAATAAGAACATTAGCGGGTATATTATTCTTGATGACGGATATACCTGCGAGGTGTGGTGCCGTTATTATGTGGCAATGTTGCACACGCCTCAACCGAATTTCAGTCCCTGCCCCAACGGCCCGCCGGCAACGGGCCAGCACAGCGTCGCCGCCACAGCGGATGCTTCCGCTTGCTGCCTTCACTGCCGCATCTGCGGTGCCCACCGCCACCTCGATCATCATGCCGTGCCCCTTGTGCTCATCCAGGTACTTGAAGACGGCCTCCCACTCCGCCACCTCCAGGTTGCCACCCTTGGTCGCCAGCGCGTCGAAGTCCGGGGTGCCCGCCCACAACAACGGCACCTCTCCGCCCGCCGTCTTGCGCGATGCCGTCGCCATCGCAGGCCTGCAACCACGGGGTAGTGGTGGGTAGGTGCCTGGCCGTGAAATGGCGACAGCGTCGCGTGATGGGTGCGTGATTATCCGCCGCGATGCAGCAGCTGGGCATCGAGCGTTTCTTGGATGCCGCTGTGGTTGTACCGGTACGGCCTACGGTAAGAGGGACCACTTAGCCGTCCGCCACCGGAGGCGGCAGGTCTCCCACAATGCAGGCAGAGTGGCCCGGTGCCACGAGACCGTGCACTGGGCACTCTTTTGTGGGGTGAGCAACCGTGAGCTTGCCCAACAGGTGGCCAGCTCGCTAGATACCGATACCGGTCCTGCCAACGGCTCCCTACCGGTACGGCGGTACCATTAGTTTTGACATGCAGAAATTTGCACACGGCGCAATGTAACGTAAATAATATACTTGCAATATGATCTTATATGTGGGATTTGAGGATGTGTTTGTTTTCCGTGTGTTTAATTTGGTATAGTATTATTTATTGCTGGCGACGGTGGTGTTGTGTTGGCACTTCCAAACATCGCCCGCCAACAAATAACTGGTGCAGTTCACGCCGCTGACGGCGGGCGAGATCTTGATGTCCATTGCAGCGGGCACGGCTGCCGCAGCACGGCCACCTGCAGCAGCTGCAGGCGGCGCGGGCGGTGGCGGTGGTGGTGGCGGCGGTGGTGGTGGCGCCGCTGCCGCTGCGGCTGCTGCCACCCGGCGCGCATGATGTGCGCGCCCCTGTTGTGTTGTGGATGTGCCCGTATAGTAGTAGTTGGTGTTGCCTGTAGTGCATGTGCCCCCTCATCGTGTGCCACATCCCCGCCTCACACGCTTCAATTGTGCGGCGGCCTCTTCCTCCTCCTGGTGTCGTGCACAGTGGCTGTTCAAGAAGCGTCGCAAACAAAAGTCGGGGGCACAGGGCACACACGCACAACGTCATGCATCGGGCGTTAGTCGTCGGTAGCGCGCTTCGAGCGCTTGCGCCGAGCGTCCACAGCAGCGGCGGCTGGTGCAGGCGGCGGCGGCGGTGGGGGCGGCGGCGGAGGCGGTGGTGCCGCGCCGCCGCTACGACCGCGCTTGACGCCAGAGTCGGGCACGCTTGCGGCACTTGTTGAGGGACGCGCGGCGGCAGCGCCAACGGGCCGGGCGGCGGCGGGGGAGGGCCGGGTGGCGGCTGCGGCGGCGGCAGGAGCGGGGGTGGCCTTCTTGGCAGGGTGCAACGACTCGCGCGTTAGGGCCGCCGCCATTCTAATGGCAAAAGTATCACCGTCACTCGCGTCGTCGTCGTCGTCGCTGGCCGCCTCTGCTGCCCGGTACAGTGCTGCCAACGCAGCCGTTTCCGCCTTCAAGGCCTTCTTGGCCGCCTTTTCCACAGCCAGCTGTTGAAGGTGCACGACACCCTTCAGGCTGCTTGGAGGCGGCAGCGGCTCCAAGGCTGCGGCAGCCTCGGCGCGCTCCAACGCCGCCTTAGTTGGTGGGCGTACCATGTCAGACAGCTCCTCCTCCGTCGGCATCGACTTTTTCACGCCACACTGCGGAATACGGAGCTCGCGCTGCAGCTGGTCACCCGCCTTGCATGCCGAGTCCAGCTTGCTGCGGTCGACCGGCCAGAAGCCGCACGACTTGAACCCGTCGATGATGTTGGATGTCGATGTGCCGGTCATGGGGTCCGTTGCAATGCGCGTGGCCTCTATCAACCCGTGCTTGAGCGCGACGCTGTGGGGGGTTCTGCCAATCGGGCGAGTGGCGGCGTCGGCGGAAATGGCGGCCTTCAATGGGTTGACGAGCCCGGCGCCCAGCGGGTGGAGCCCCTGCAAAGTTGCCATTGGCACCAGGTGGAGCACCACGTTCGCCTTCTTCAGAAGGACGAGGCCCATCGGGTTCTCCCGCGACGTGTGGTAATCGGCGACAAGGAAGCAGTTGCCGCCTGTGTCGTCGATGAACTGGCGCACAAACTCCACCCAGGCGGCGTCGTCCATGAACTTGTCGCACCCAAACCGCATGTACGCGTCCGGCCACCCCGCTGCCTCTGAATCCTTGCGCGCGCCGCACCCGCGGGGGTACAGCAGCGTAGGTGTCAGCACCCTCCCCGCCGCGTTGGCACAGATCACAGCCGTCACGGGAGACCCTAGGGGGATGCTGGTGGCGTACACGGGGCCGACGTGGCTGGCTGGCACCAACACCATAGGCATGCGATTGGTGGGCAGCTGGAACTGCATCTCAATCACGGTGTAGATGCGGCTGGCATCAATGCCGGGGCACAGTTTCAGTGTCCCTTCGTACAGCGCGAAGATGCGGTCCACCAGCGGCGTCGTGACATAGGCGTACTTCAGCCGGCCCTCCTTGTCAGGCAGCCCCATTATCAGCTGCAAAGCGAGCGAACTTATACCACCCGAACTGCCGCCTCCGCCGCTGCTCCCGCCGCCGCTGCCTCCGTCTCCGCTGCCGCCGCTGCCCCCGCCGCCGCCGCTGGTGCCGCTGCCGCTGCCGCCGCCGGCACTGCTGCTGCCACTGAAGCCGCCGAGACCGGCACTGAAGCCGCCGAAGCTGCCGCCACTGAAGCCGGCGAAAAGGCCCATGGGTCTCACCGACCACGCCTCGCTGGAATCATACGCCGCTATGCCCGCCGTCTTGATCACCTCCCGCGTAGGGCCAATCACCGGCGCCGCACCCCCCGTCATAATAATAGCCATGGAGGCCGCCCCCGGTGCCTTGGCGGCGCCAGCAACCGGCGCCGGCGCAGCCGTCGCCGCCTTGGCATCGCCCGCACCAGCCGTCCCCTTGGCCGTGCTCGCACCTCCTGCCGCCGCCGCCTTGGTCGAGGGGGGCGCCGCCGCCGCGCCCGCCGCCTTGGCAGCGCCAACAACCGGTGCCGCCTTACTCGCTGCCTCGGCAGTGCCCGCACCACCTGCCACTGCACCAGCTACAGCCTTCACTGCCGCCGCCGCCCCCGCCGCCGCCACACCTGCCGCCTCCGTCGGCACCACGCTGCCGCCGAGCTTGGATGGCCCAGTGCGCCGGTCCTTGTACCGCATGCTCAACGTCGGCAGCTTCATGGCCAGGCGCCTCGCCACCTCGCTCATCATGCCGTGCCCCTTGTGCTCATCCAGGTACTTGAAGACGGCCTCCCACTCCGCCACCTCCAGGTTGCCACCCTTGGTCGCCAGCGCGTCGAAGTCCGGGGTGCCCGCCCACAACAACGGCACCTCTCCGCCCGCCGTCTTGCGCGATGCCGTCGCCATCGCAGGCCTGCAACCACGGGGTAGTGGTGGGTAGGTGCCTGGCCGTGAAATGGCGACAGCGTCGCGTGATGGGTGCGTGATTACCCGCCGCGATGCAGCTGGGCATTGAGCGTATCTTGGATGCTATGGTACCGGGAGTGGTGGTACCGGTACAGCCTAAGAGGGACAGTTTCGCCGTCCGCCACTGGCGGCGGCAGGTCTCCCACAGAGCAGACAGAGCGGCCCGGTGCCACAAGACTGACCGCCAGACACTCTGTTGTGAGGGATGGTCAACCGTGAGCAGCCCTACAGATAACGTGTTGCTGCTCGCTGCTCGCTGCTTCTGCTCGCTAGATACCGGTGGTACCACCAACGGCTCCCTAGCAGTACCGGTAGTGTTTTGGTTTTGGAATGCAGAAATTTGCATACGGCGTATTGGAGTGTGTATATTACAATTGGAATATGATCACATGCAAGTTTAGATTGGGATTTGTTTGTTTTCCGTGTGTTTTCTTTTGGCGCAATTATATTTACTGTTGGTGACGGTGGTGGTGTGTCATCGCCCGCCAACAAATAACTGGTGCAACAGCGCCCGCAACTAAGACGGCTGCGCGCATCTGATCCACCATGATACTTGCCCGAGGGCGTGTGGCAGCGCCGTGTGCGGTTCAACTGTTCAAGTTGTGAGCGTGGGATGCTGCGTGAACGTGCATGGCTGACAGTCGGAACACCGCAGCCGCAGGTAGAATCCTGCGGCGGCAGGGCGCCCAGTCCACAGCGTGCAGTACCGGTAGCCACGCAGCTCGCGCCCACCTGTCAATACAGTAGTAGCCTCAGTAGGTAAGAATCTATACTCCGGCGCGTCGCTGCCGATGAGGTACAGTGGTACAGAAGTGAGGAACAAAAGCGGTTCGGCACTACACAGCATCGCACCGGTGCACGTCGCCGCCGTACAGCACAAACCCGCCGCCCGTGGAGTTCACGGTGACGGAGGCGCCCACCGCCGTCTTAGCAGCCGCAGTGGCTGCCGAATCCTCCGTGCCCGACAGGGTGATGACAATGCGGCGCACGCCGCTCTTGGCCGGCGACGGCGTACTGGTATCCGCCTGCTGCGCTGCGCGCCGGCCAGCGCAGCAGCAGCAGCGGCAGCACAGCGCGTTGCGGCAGAAGAGGAGGGCAATGATAAAGGCCACCGACAGCAGGCCCAGCGCCAGCGCGGCGGCAAACATGTCCGGCTTGTATGCCCCTGACGACGCAGCCGCGACGGGCAGCAGAGTTGCCGTGTTGGAGGGCGTGACGCTGCCCGACGGCGTGGCGGAAGGTGTGCCATTGCCCGACGGCGTGACGGAGGCGGTTGCCGTCGAAGCGGGCGACGGCGACGGACAGCCCGCACGCCAGGTGCTGAGCGGGTTGCCGGCCTCGTCAATGTTGCTTGCACTCAGCAGCGGCTGCTTTGCGGCGGTGAACGCGGCGCAGTGGATGGAGGTCAGGCCGGGGTTGCCGCCAATGTACAGGTGTGTGAGGTACGGCGCGTCGTCAAAGTCGTGCTCCTGGATCTCGGTGAGGCCGTTGTCGGTGAGGTCCAACACAGCGATGCCCGTGAGGTTGAACAGGCCGGACGCCGACAGCAGCGACAGGTCGCCGGCGTATTCACTGCACCGCACGCCCAAGCCAGTCAGGTTGGCCACGCCCGGCGTGCCGCCGCAATTGATGCAGGTGAGCGCGTCCGCGCCCGCGAAGCTGTTGGCAGCCAACACGAATGCCGAGTTCACGCCGGTCACGGTGAGGCTCTCCAGCGCCGGCAGGACCAGGGCGTACGGCGGCAGGGACTGCGTCGTCATGGTGAGGGCGTGCAGGCCGCGGCGCGCGGAGGTTGAGAACGTGGCCGCGTCGGCCGGCCCCGCGCCAGGCTGCTCCGACAGGATCACGGTGCCCAGCAGCAGGGTGCGGATGGCGGGGTTCATGCCGGCGGTGTTGGCAGCGCTGAGCAGCGTGGCGAACGTGCACAGGCGAGCGTCCACGGTGGCGGCCACGGCCGCGCGCGTCGGGTTGGCAGCCAGGACGCGCCACGCCGTCAGCTGGACGTTCGCCCCAATGGGCGAGGGCGGCAGGGGCGCGGCGCCGATGGCAAGCGGGGCGGGCGGTATGGTGTACTGGATATCCACGCGAAGAACCCGGGCGAGGCTGAACTCCATGATGTACATCTTGCGGCCGGCCACATCCATGCGCAATCCCCACGGGTAGCTCAGCTGGCCGCCAATATCCAAGGTGACGGCGGTGCCCACAGGCGACACCTTGCGCATGGCAAAGTTGAAGACGTCACTGGCGTACAGGTTGCCGGCGGTGTCACGCTCCATGGCGGCCAACCCGGCATAGCGCGCCTCCATGGCGGGACCATCCACGTAGCCAGTGGTGGAGGCGTCCCCCGAAAACAGCCAGGCGTCGCCGTCGTACGTCACCTTGTAAATCCCGCTGGCTGTGCCAGTAAAGAGCATGCGGCGTGGCGCGTCAAGTGCAAGCGAGGCGGTGGGAGTCGGGGTGGCAATGGTACCCACCGTCATGTTGGGGTACAGGACGCGCAGGCAGGCGTTGTTGCCGTCCGTAAAGTACAGCACGCCGCTGGTGGCGTCGTACCGCATGTCGTACACGGTGCCCATGACGACGTTGGTACCCACGCCGTCCTTCGGCGGGCTACTCACACCGACCTGGCCGGCCACCGTGGTGACAACGCCCGCAGCGCTGATCTTGCGCAGTAGAAAGGTGGCAGTGTCCGCAACGTACAGGTTGCCGCCGCTGTCGTACTCTACGGCTTGTGGGTTGGCAAAGGTTGCCGCAAGCGGGTTGGCGTCGTCGACGCTGCTTTGCACGCCCTGCTGCCCCGCCAGCGTGGAAACGACGCCGCTTGACACATTGACAAGCCGGATCAGCTGGTTCCCCATGTCTGCCACCGCCAAGCCGTCATTGCGAATGGCTGCGCCTTGCGGGCCATAGAACATCACGTTTGTGCCAGTGCCGTCGCTGTACCCGTACCCAGTCCCACCCATCACGGCGCTCTGATTGTAGATGCGCGGGATGGGCACGCCCGCCAGCGACGTTGCAGCGAAGGAGGTGGTTGCAGCGCCGCCGCCGGCGTCCTCCGACACAATGCAGCCCCAGCTAGCGCACGCCACCTCGTATGCGCTCGTGCCGTTCCAGTCGCCGGTCGCCTCGCCCCAGCACTGCAGGCGCCCCGGCGGCGCCATGTTGGCGGCACTGGACCCGGAGATGACACATGTTGCCCCGCCGCCCGCTGATACCCACCACACTGCAGACATCGCGTTGATGCCCGCCGGCACGGACGCTTGACTGGCAGTGTTGTCGCCCCAGCAGGCCAGCCCGCCGGCCGTGGTGATGTAGCACGCGTGGGCCACGCCGACTGACACGTGGTCGGCGTCGGTGATGGACGGGGTTGGCTGCGTCGCCCCAGCAGGCGACCGTGTGGTCACGCCGGACGGCACAGGCCACATCGGTGCCGGTGGACACCCTCTGGTACCCGCCCGCCGGCACGGCGGTGACGCCCGCACTGGCGTTGCCGTAGCACAGCACGGTGCCGGCCGCCTGCAGACCGCACAGGTTGTTGGCACCGGCGTGGATGTCAATGAAGTGCGTGGCGGGGCTGGGCGCGGCACCACCTGGAAACTCGCCCCAACACGTCACCGCGCCGTCAGCGGTGCCCAGCCCGCAGCTGAAGGTGTCACCTGCCGTGACAGCCATGAACGGGATGCCAATTGGCACGGTCGTCTTGTTGGAGCTGGTTGGGAAGTCGCTGTCACTGCTGCACTCCACGTTGTCGCCCGGCGTCAACACGCACACATGACCGGACGCCGCCGCCACATGCCGCTCGGCGCCCACACCGGTGGCCGCCAGCGCCAGCACCGCTGCCGCCACCACAAGCAGCCGCCCCATGGTGTTTGACGGAACGCTGCAGGATCGTGTGGGAGGGGGACGACAACGTCATGGGTGAGCGTCATTCCAGTACCGGTATGCCGTCCGCATGCGCGTGCCAGCGCAACGACCCCAACGAGTCCGCCAGCCCCCTAGCCATCACCAGTAGCGCTCCCACTAGCTACTCGCCATACCCGACAGCTGGCGGGCGGTATGCGCGCGTTTGAATCGGTACCGGTACCGGTACCGGTACCGCCCGCGACTTGCGGCAATACTTGTCGCTCGCAGCTGGCAGCTGCTTCCCTCGAGGCGAGGCGACGTGCAGCAAGGAGCGCAGCAGCAGCAGTAGCAGCAGTAATGGCGACATAGAAAATCAATGATGGAAGTGTTTGTTGTTAGGTGGCATTGTTGGATGCGCACGCGCGCAGTCGCGGCGGTCACCATCAGATCGGTATGATTCTAGTTACTGAACTTGCCTACAACACCATCGTTACTGCTTCATACAACGCAACAGTCGGGCGCACTGTGGCACATCACGTACCAAGATGCAACTCGCCGCGCCTTGCTGCCTAAGAATTGGCGCGCCGCGTGTGCGTGCGCGCGTGCGCTCCGGTTGGTGGAGTACTACTTGAAGAGTCGCGGTGGCGGTCCGGACCACACACGTGGAAAAAGTTGAAGTGTTGCTTAACGAATGTCCTTGATTATTGTAATTATTAATGCTCACGCGCCGTGGCATACCGTATTACGGCTTGTGAAGCTGGGTGGTGTGCCGTAATACTAGCGGGGCGAGGTTATTGTGTGCAATCGTCGCTTCAAAACCTCGCCCCGGCCCCCCCACGCGTTGAAGCAAACCTGCGTCGGCGCACGGCGCAGTGCAACCAAGGATGCCACGCAAGCAACCAACCGCCGAATTCCCAATCACACGCACACGCACACACATAACACACAAACACACACGCCCGCGCGCCGCGCACTGCGCGGGGGCGCTGTAGGAGAGGGGGGCATAGGGATGACACAACGGATACACACACATGCCGCGCATCATCAATAATGCGCAGCCCTGTGCAGACGGTGCGTGAGTAGTGTGTCGCTGAATACCAGCAGTAAAGTAACGACGGCGACGGGGTGGGGGTATAGCTTATATCATGTCCTACGCGGCTAAGCGTGCTTCAGCATGTGGAACATGTCGTTGATCTGCGTGAAGCGCGTGTCCAGGCACGTGTAGATGAGCGTCACCAGGTCGTTCTCCGCCTTCGCGTCCGGCACGCCCACCGCCAGCGCCGTGCGCATCCACTCCAGGTTGCGCTCCGACTGTAGCTCCGGCAGGCCGCACGCGATCATGAGGCGGAACAAGGTGAGCAGCAGGTCGGTGTTGCGCCGCAGCTCGCGGTACGCCGCCACCGCGTACCGCACAAACTCCTTGAACGGGCCGCCCTCGCGGCTGCCCAGCACGTGCGCCATCTGCGGCGTGAACACAAACACCGCGCGCTCGCGCTTGATGCCCAGCTTGTACTTGAAGTGCCCCAGGATGTGCCCAAAGTCTGCAGGCGTGGGGGTGTTGTGGGTGGCGAGTGGGTGGGGTGTGTAACTGACATCTTCCTTCGCCCGCCCCCAACAACAACAGCAAACAAACACGTACCAATGTGGAACAGGCGGCCGTCGGGCGTGAGCATGATGTTGTCGGCGTGCCGGTCGCCAATGCCCATGACGTACGTCGCCACCACGTAGCCGGCGCACGAGCGCGCAAAGTTATCCTGCGCCGCCACCCAGGGCGACGGCGGCGGCACGGGGCCGCCGCGCGGCGATGCCAGCGACGCCAGCGCCGCGGGCGCGCCGCCCAAGTCGCCCAGGCGCATGCTGTTAGAGCGGCCGCGCGCCGCTGAGAACGCCGCCAGGGCGGTGGCGCTCTGCGACTCGGTCATGGTGCCGCGCCGCGGCGTGGCGCCACCGCCGCTGGCGGTGTCCTCCTCGGCGCCCTCCGTGCCCAGGCTCAGGCCGCGCGCCCGCGCGCCTGCCGCCGCCTCCGCAATGGGCGTCATGGCGCCAATGGAGGACGCGCGCAGGGGGCGGCCGCCGGGGATCACCAGCGGCGCCAGCGGCGGCGACCCGCCGCTGCTGGCGCTGCTGCCAAAGCTGAACGCAGGTGGCCGCGCCGCGCCCACAAAGCCGTCCCCGCCGCCGCTGCCAAGCGTGAAGCTCTCCGCGCCGCGCGCCAGCGGCGACCCAAACGAGGCGCTGACGGTGCGCAGGTCAGAGGGCGCGCGCCGTAGCGTGCCATCAGGCGTGCCGCTGCCGCCCAGCGGCGCCATCATGGCCTCCCGCTCCGCCTTGCGCGCCTCCTCCTTCAGCCACAGCGCAATGCGGTCCTGCCGGAACACCTCCTGCGCCGCCGCCATCTTGCGGCCCATGCCCTTAGGCGCGTCCTTCACACCCGCCTCCACGATGGAGGCGATGGTCTTGCTAGGCCGCACCATCTCCAGCAGGCCCTGGTTGTCGCCGGTGGCCACCGTGGCGTACGGCAGCAGGCGCAGGTCCATGCCCGTCGCCTGCCACAGGCCGTCCATCACGCGCAGCACCTGCAGCACCAGGTTGTCCTGCCGCAGGTCGTCGCCGTTCTTGTACATGACGGTGAAGGTGGGGCCCATGGAGCTGGCCTTGTCGTACCCCGCGCCGCTGCCACCGCTCACGCTGCCGCTGCCGCCACCGCCACCGCGTGTGCCGGCACCCGAGCGTGCCGCCTTGGGTGCAGCGCTGGCGCCGCCGCCGTCCCGCCGCTCCACCGCCACAAACTCCACCCACAGCGGCTTCTTCTTGCTCTCCATCACGTTGCACGCCTCCAGGTTGATGCCGCACGCCTCAAACTCGGGCCGCAGCGGCAGGCGGAAGCGCTCCGGCCACACCACCGCGCCCAGCTCCTCGCGCATGACAGCGCGCCGCGCCTCCTTGGACGTCGCCGCCGCCACCTTCACGCTGGCGTCGTGCAGCCGCGACACGACGTACAGCTGGTGGCCCAGCGACAGCCGCTGCTCGCCGCAGTTGCGCAGGAACAGGTCCGCCAGGATGGCAAACCGGTCACGCGACAGGCCGCCGTCCGCCTCCGCTGCCGCCAGCCAGAACACGGCCTGACCCACGGTGGCGGGCGCCGCCAGGCTGCGGCGCAGCAGGAAGCGCGCCAGCGCCGAGTCCACAAACGCCTCGTACTTCAGCACCTGCGACAGCTGCAGCGCGTACAGCACAACGGTGGCGTCGTCCCACGCCTCCAGCGCCGCCACCGCCAGGGCGCGCACCTTGGGGTCGGGGTACGGTGAGTCCAGCAGCTGCATGGCCACCTGCGCCGGCAGCGGCGCCCACACCGGCAGGAGGCGGTGCATCTCCGCCACCGCCTCCCGGTTAGACCACGCCACCGCCTTCAGCAGGAGCGGCAGGGCGGCGGCGATGGGCACCAGCTGCGTCCGCGCCTCCCACAACGCCGCCTTCTCGTCCTCTGATATGGGCGCCAGCACGTCGCGGCCGAGCACCTTGGCCACCACGGCCGGCAGAGTGCCGCCCCCCGCCGCCACTGCCGCCGCCGCCGCTGCCACCTTACCCACGTCGCCGCCGCCGCCACCGCCACCGCCGCCACCAGGCACCGAGAAGCTGCGCGGCCGGTGCGCCCGCGCGCCGGCAAGTCGCCCGCCTGGCGTCGCCGCCGTCGGCGGCGGGGGTGCTGCCAGCACGGTGTCGTGCACGCCGTGGTCGGTGTAGATCGCCATCTTGCCCGCCGCCGCCTCCTCCACCGAGAACGTCAGTACGCCGCTGTCGCTGTCGCCGTACTCGTTGCTCAGCTGCGGCGTCAGCGGCGAGGGGCACTTGCCGGGCCACAGCTTCAGCGCCACGGCGCCGGAGGTGAGCTGCTTCTGGTAGTTGAACAGCGTGCAGCCTGCCCACGCCACCACCTCCTCGCCATCTGCCACCACGCTCCAGATGAGGCGCGTGGCGCGCGGCAGGTCCCGCACCGCCAGGTCAGTGTGCAGCCACGTGCCAAATGTGGCGTCACCCACTGCAATGGCGCCAACGCCGCTGCCCGCCCCGCCACTGGGCGTGGTGGCGGATGCGGCAGCAGCTGCACCGCCACCGCCGCCGCCGCTGGTGGCCGCACCACGGCCTGGCGTTGGCGGTACCACGGGCGACGCGGGCGACGGCGCCGACCCGCTGCCCTTCAGCCACGACAGCAAGCTGCGCTGTGACGCGGCGGTGGCCATGGGCCGCGGGGTTGCGGGCACGTGTGGCGCGCTGCCACCTGCACCGCTGCCACTCCCACTGCTACCGCCCTCCAGCGCGCCGTCCGCCACCTCATCGTCGTCGTCGCCGTACGCGCGGTCCAGCATCCGTGCAAGCGACGCCTCCGGGTCGTCGTCCGCGTCACCGGCGCCGCCGTCGTCGGCGCGCGAGTGCAGGCGGGAGCGGCCGTCACCGGCGTCGCGCTCGCGCGTCACGATGAAGGTGGCGTCCGGGGTGCGCAGCGGCGCGCACAGCTGCGACGCGCCGTGGTACAGCTCCAGGCTGAGGCCGAGGGTGCGCGGCGGCGCGGAGGAGAAGAAGCCCTTCCGCTTCTCCGCCGCCACGTTGGTGACGGTGAGCGCGCGCAGCCGCAGCGGCGTGGTGAGGCGCCAGCAGGGGATGGCGCGCGGCAGCTTGTCCTCGTCCAGCGCCAGCTCCGGCGCCAGCTTGTACAGCGTCTGGCCCAGGTGCACCGCCACCGCCTCCATCAGCCGCTCGTCGTGCGCGTCAAACGCGCGCCCCGCCGGCAGCTTGTTGATGACCTGCACCACGGCAATGACGGCGCCGGTGCGCGGCGGGTACTTGATGGGGCAGCACATCATGTTGCGCGTCACGTAGCCGGTGCGGCGGTCCATGTCGGCGTTGAACCGGCCGTCCGCCGCCACGTCGGCGATGTTGAGCAGGGAGCCGCGCGCCACCGCCGCGCCCGCCAGGCCGCCCAGCGGGATGCGCACGCCGCGCACGTCCTGCGACAGCTTGAGCACGAGGGCGGGCGGCGACACGGAGGTGTCCAGCGTGGACACGGAGACGCGGTCGCACGAGAACATGGCGTACAGCACGCGCACCACGCGCGCCAGGATGTCCTCCACCGTGTACTCCGGGTTGAACGCCGCCATGAGCGACATGAGGTGGCGGCGGTCGTCCGTGCCGGTCACCGACTCTGCCAGCACCACCTTGCGGAAGGTGTACACGTGGCGCACTAGCGACAGCACCTCCGGCGCGTCGTGCTCGTAGCGGCGCACAGCCGAGGCCAGCGCCGGCCGCAGGTCGGGCAGCAGCGCCTTGAACAACGCCTTGGACACCAGCAGGCAGCGCAGCGGCGTGTCTGCCACCACGGTGGCGGCGCGCGGCGCGTCCAGCAGCAGCGCGCGCTCCCCAAACGTGTCGCACTTGCCCAGGTGCGCCACCAGCGCACCCAGCTTGGTGCGCGACGCGCCGCCGCCCCCCGCGGTACCGTCGACGCCCAAGCTGCGCGTGCTGCCGCTGCCGCCGCCCGGCGGCACGCCCGCGCCCAGCCGCTTGTACACCGACACCTCGCCTGACTCGATGATGTACAGCGTGTTGCCCGGCGCGTCCTGCTTCACCACCATGGTGCCCGCCTTGTAGTCGCGCGCCACCACGCCCGTCAGCAGGCGCATGTACGCCTTCTCTGGCAGGCCGTGGAAGAGGGAGACGGCGCGCAGCAGCGCCTCCACGTCGCGCTGCTGCAGGCTGGCACTGCCCCGGATGCCCACCGGCACGCCGTCGCCATGGTAGCTGTCCAGCTCTACTGCTGCTGCTGCCGCCGCCGCCGCCGCTGCTGCCGCTGCAGAGGCGGCTGAGGGTGCGGGGGCCAGGGGCACAGCAATGGTGGGCGGCGGGCCAATCCCGCCGCCACCACCACCACGACCCAGCCCGCCGCCGCTGCCACTGCTGCCAGTGCTTGCGGTGCCTGGCGGGGAGCGCATACCGCCGCCGCTGCCGCCACCGCCGCCACCACCGGCGCCGCCGTTGGTGCCGCGGGTGGCGGGGCGCGCCACCACGCTGGCGTCGGTGCCCGTATGCCACCCACCGTCGCCGTCGTCGCGCAGGTAAAAGGCGTCGCCGCTGGCCACAGTGTGCCCGCCGCGCCGGTCGCTGCTGCCGTCCGACGACTCCAGGTCCTCGCTACCCTCCACGTCCACCAGCGGCACCGGCGCGTCCTCCGCGTCGCCGTACCACCCGTAGTCGTTGTCCATGGCGGGCGAGCCGATGGTGAAGCCGCCAAAGTCCATGCTGCCATCCCCGTCGCCGCCGCCAGCACTGGTGCCTGTCGCGGTGCGCGACCGTGCATTGCCGACGCGGGGGCCGCTGCCACCGGCACCGGCACCGCCACCGCCACCGCCGCCGCCACCGCCGCCACCGTTGACAGCAAACCCACTGCCGCCGACGGTAGGCGTGAAGCCGCCGTCTGCAGCATGCGGCGGCGACGGCAGTGGCGGCGGCGTGGATGAAGAGCCCCATGACAGCGACGCGCGCCGTGGCGACATGGCGTCGGTGCCGCCGGGGGGCGACACAAACCCACGCCGCCCCCCGCCGCCGCCGCCCGCCACGCCGCCGGTGCCGACACCAGCATTCGGGGTGCCGGGCGCACCAGTGCCACGCACCAGCGGCGACCCGCGCTTGGCGCTCATCACGGCGCTGCGTGCGGGCGGCAGCGGCGGCGTGCCGCTGGGTGACAGCAGGCTGCCAGGTGCGCCGCCGAACGCTGCCGCTGCCGCCGCCAGGGGCGTGGTGCCGGTCCCAGGCGCCGGCGCGCCGTCGTCTCCCACATCCAGCTGCAGCACCTCCAACACGCCGCGTGGCACCCGCACGCCATCCTCACCCGCCGCCGCGGGCGCCGTGGTGGACGGCGAGCCGCCGCTGGTGGCGGCGCCCACTGCCACGGCGCCGACCTGGCGGCGCAGCACAGCAGAGGCGGCGGCAGCCGCCGCGGTGGCAGCAGCCAGCGCCTCGCTGGACGGCACACGGCCAATGCCCAGGCGCGGGATGACGGGCGGCGTGATGATGCCTGCCGTGGTTGCGGCGCGCGGGCGCGTCGGTCCCACCGCCAACCCCGACAGGTCGGCCGACCCGGCGGTAGGGGAGGCGCGCGGTGCGGGGAGGGAGGCTGGCGAGCCGGGTGCGGCAGAGACACCCAGCAGCGGGGTGCGGCAAGCAGCAGATGCGCCGTCGGGCGACTGCGACCCACTGTCCTCACCCACCAGAGTTGCAAGGATGGGCGGGCGTGGCAGCGGCGGCGGCGGTGGCGGCGCGCCACCGCTGCGGGTAGCGGATGCCGCGGGAGCAGGCGCAGGCGCAGGTGCGGGTGCAGGCACGGGCGCCGCCACCTCAGAGCCGGGCGCGCCGGTGAGCGTGGCAGCGCGCACGCGCACGCGCAACGGCGACGACACGGGCGCGTCGTCGCCAATGCTGCCGGCGCGCACCATGGCAATGGCCAGCCGGCCAGCAGCGGCGTCGGGGCTGGGGACGGGCGGTGGGGAGGCAGGCGCAGTGCCACCAGCGGGCGGCGTGGCAGCGGACACGAGGGCAATGCAGCGCGTGAGCACCGCGTTCTCTGCTGCCAGCGCCTGCAGGCGGGTGGACTGCGCACTCAGCGCCGCCTGCGCGCTCAGCGCCTCATGCCGCCACCGGTTCACCTCATCCACCAGCGTGGTGACGGCAGTGGGCGGCGCGCTGGGTGTGCCGCTGCGCGCTTCAGCGCCGCCACTGTCCTCCCGCGGCGGCCCGCGCGCGGAGGAGGGCGTGGTCGAGGTGGCGGTGCCGCTCGGCAGCGGCAGTGAGCCGCTGGCACTGGCGCCGCTCATCAGGCGCAGTGGCGGCAGCGCCATGGGCACGCCAGAGGGTGACGCCGCCCACACGCCGTCGCGCGGCGACACGTGGTCCGTGGGAGGCGACGGCGTGGGTGCACTCACGCCGCGTCGCGCGACTTGCGCGGCGGTGAGCGGCGGCGTGTTGGTGCCGCTGCCTGCCACCCCCACCCCCACCATACTGGTGCGCCTGCTGCCGCCGGTCGCACTGGCACTGCCGCTACCCGCACCGCTCCCACTGACGCTGCCGCTGCTGGCGGCGGCGATAAACCGCGACGCGGCATCCAGGTTGTCACGCGCGGCGGCCAGCAGCAGCGAGTCGTGCGAGCCGCGGAAGGCGGCAGGCGACAGCGCCATGGACGGCCCGTCTGATGTTGGTGACGGCGCCACACTGACGGCGCTGCCGCCGCCGAGCAGCGGTGCTGGGCCGCCACCAGTGGCGGAGGAGAAGGAGGTGGGCAGGCGCAGGACGCTCAGCACGGCATCCACCGCCGCCGTGATGGCGTCGCTGCCGCCGCTACTGGTGCGGCGCAGGAAGGCGTCAGTGGCGGCCGCTGACATGGCGCCACGGCGAACCGGCACCTCCTGACACGCCGGTGGTGGCGGCAGTGCTGGCGCTAGCATAAACGGTGACGCTGGTGCGCCGCCGGCACGGGTGGTGGGGGACAGCACGGAGGTGGGCGTGCCCTGCCCTCCATAGTGCCCCATGCTACGCAGGTACACGGACGCGCCCGCAGCCGTGGGTGACTTGGTGCTGCTCCTGCAGTGGTTTGGGGTTGGGGGGG
>ERZ778022.2578-NODE-2578-length-18829-cov-15.967615_pt1 | contig 18829 bp, 16 predicted proteins | sample MGYA00375752_ERZ778022 | MGnify/ENA primary metagenome ERZ778022 (study PRJEB29350, sample SAMN05389826) | bioreactor metagenome | isolation source: Thiocyanate bioreactor | place: South Africa: University of Cape Town | collected 2014-04-04 ... | reverse complement strand
CCGTACCCAGGAGGAATTTTTCTACGTATTCAACTCGCTGATCGAGAACAAGAAGCAGATCGTCATCACCTGCGACACCTTCCCCAAGGAAATCACCGGTCTGGACGACCGGCTGAAATCGCGTTTCGCCTGGGGCCTCACCGTAGCGGTCGAACCCCCCGAGCTCGAGATGCGCGTCGCCATCCTGCTCGCCAAGGCGCAGGCGGAGAACGTGCGTCTGGAGGAAAGCGTCGCCTTCTTCATCGCCAAGCAGGTGCGTTCCAACGTGCGCGAACTCGAAGGCGCGTTGAAACGCGTGATCGCCTTCTCGCGCTTCCACGAAAAACCGATCACGCTGGAACTCGTCAAGGAAGCGCTGCGCGACCTCATCGCCGCGACTTCGCGCATCGTCTCCATCGAGAACATCCAGAAAACCGTCGCCGACTACTACAAGATCAAGGTCGCCGACATGTATTCGAAGAAGCGCACCCGCAACCTCGCGCGGCCGCGCCAGATCGCCATGGCACTCGCCAAGGAACTCACCAACCAGAGCCTGCCGGAAATCGGCGAGTCCTTCGGCGGCCGCGATCACACCACGGTCATCCACGCCTGCCGCAAGGTCGCCGAACTGCGCGAAAGCGAAGTCGACATCGGACGTGACTACCTGGTGTTGCTGCAAACGCTGACAGGCTGAGGACGAAATGTGGACAACTCGCGAAGTCTCGCCGTGCCCTCCGGAACCATCCACGGCTCTCCCGTCTTGCCCCGGGGTTACCCACAGGTCGATAATGACGCAAGCCCATGATCTGACAGAACAACGGAACTTGTACACCGATTCGGGCCCCCTTAATTACGATTTCCAGGTATAGATCAATGCTATTGGTACAAAGCGAACGCAACGCACTGCTGGCAGCCATCTCGAGCGTGGTGGGTGTCGTCGAACGGCGCCAGACTCTGCCCATCCTTTCCAACATTCTCATCGAGCGCAAGGGCGGCAAACTCCGTTTCCTTGCCACCGATCTCGAATTACAGGTCAGCACGCAGCTCGACGTCGAAGCCGGAGGGGAGGACTTCGCCATCACCATCGCCGCGCGCAAGCTGTTCGACATCGTGCGTGCCCTGCCCGAAGGCGTGCGCGTCAAGCTCGACAGCAAGGACAGCCAGGTCGTGCTGAGCGCCGGCAAGTCGCGCTTCACCCTGCAGACGCTGCCCGCGGCGGATTATCCGCGCGTGGAGACCGGTGCCGGGCTCGGGCCTTCGCTGAGACTTCCGCAGAAGACCCTGCGTCGCCTGATTCATCTGGTGCAGTTCGCCATGGCGAGCCAGGACATCCGCTATTACCTGAACGGCATGCTGCTGGTGCTCGATGGCAAAGCGCTGCGCGTCGTGGCCACCGACGGCCACCGCCTGAGCTATGCCGAAACCGCACTCGACGAAGAAGCCGAAGCACGCGAGATCATCGTTCCGCGCAAGACCGTGCTCGAACTCAACAAGCTTCTCGGCGACGTCGACGATCCGGTCGAGCTGCGCATCGGCACGAATCAGGTAACATTCACCCTGCCGCACACGGAACTCGTGTCCAAGGTCGTCGACGGCAAGTTCCCCGACTATCAGCGCGTGATTCCCGCCGAGCAGCCGCGCCGCCTCGAAGGCAACCGGCAAAGCGTGATGCAGGCGCTGCAGCGCGCCGCCATCCTGGCGAATGAGAAATTCCGCGGCGTGCGCCTGGTGCTCAGCGAGAACACGCTCGGCATCGTGTGCAACAACAACGAACAGGAAGAAGCGGCCGACGAAATCGAGGTGCAGTATCAGGGCGATCCGCTCGATGTCGGCTTCAACGTCAATTACCTGCTCGAAGGCATGGGTGCGGCGGCCAGCGAAACCGTCACCCTGTCGCTGGGTGACGCCAACAGCAGCATGCTCATCACGAGTGCCGGCGAGCCCGGCTTCAAGTACGTCGTGATGCCGATGCGCATCTGAGCCGTCGGTACGATCGACACGAACCCCAACAGGAATGCGCCCCCGCGGGCGCCACAGCATGAGCAAGAAGTCCGACAAAGCCACACCCGATTCCGCCAACGGCGGGTACGATGAAGACAGCATCCAGCAACTGGAAGGCCTCGAGGCGGTGCGCAAGCGCCCCGGCATGTACATCGGCGACACGTCGGACGGCACCGGCCTGCACCACATGGTGTTCGAGGTGCTCGACAACGCCATCGACGAGGCGCTCGCCGGCTACTGCGACGACATCAAGGTCATCATCCATCCCGACAATTCGATTTCGATTTCGGATAATGGCCGCGGCATTCCGGTCGGCGTAAAGCTCGACGACAAGCACGAGCCCAAGCGCAGCGCCGCCGAAATCGTGCTGACCGTGCTGCACGCCGGCGGCAAGTTCAACCAGAACAGCTACAAGGTGTCGGGCGGCCTGCACGGCGTCGGCGTATCCTGCGTCAACGGCCTGTCGAAGTGGATGAAGATCGTGGTGCGCCGCGACGGCAAGAAACACGCGCTCGAATTCCATCGCGGCAAGGTCGTCGACCGTGTCATCGAGGTGCAGAATGGCGTCGAGGTGTCGCCGATGCGCATCGTCGGCGAGACGCAGGGCCGTGGCACCGAAGTGCACTTCCTTGCCGACGACGAGATCTTCGGCAATGTCGAATATCACTTCGACATCCTTGCCAAGCGCATCCGCGAGCTCTCCTTCCTCAACAACGGCGTCAAGATCGAACTCATCGACCACCGCGACGGCAAGAGCGAGAACTTCGCGCATTCCGGCGGCGTCAAGGGCTTCGTCGAGTACATGAACCGCGTCAAGACCGTGCTGCATCCCAAGGTGTTCCATGCGGTCGGCGAGAAGGACGGCATGATCGTCGAGGTCGCCATGCAGTGGAACGACAGCTATTCGGAAACGGTGCAGTGCTTCACCAACAACATCCCGCAGCGCGACGGCGGCACCCACCTCACCGGCCTGCGCATGGCGATGACGCGCGTGCTGAACAAGTACATCGAGGAAAACGAGCTGGCGAAAAAGGCCAAGGTCGAAACCACCGGTGACGACATGCGCGAAGGCCTCACCTGCGTGCTGTCGGTGAAAGTGCCCGAGCCCAAGTTCTCCAGCCAGACCAAGGACAAGCTGGTGTCGTCCGAAGTGCAGCCCGTTGTGCAGGAAATCGTCGGCCAGAAGCTCGCCGAGTTCCTGCTGGAAAATCCCACCGACGCCAAGCTCCTGTGCGGCAAGATCGTCGAGGCCGCACGCGCCCGCGAGGCCGCGCGCAAGGCGCGTGAAATCACGCGACGCAAGGGCGTGATGGACGGTCTTGGGCTGCCCGGCAAGCTTGCCGACTGCCAGGAAAAGGATCCCGCGCTGTCCGAGCTGTATCTGGTCGAGGGCGATTCTGCCGGCGGTTCCGCCAAGCAGGGCCGCGACCGCAAGTTCCAGGCGATCCTGCCCCTGAAGGGCAAGATCCTCAACGTCGAACGCGCGCGGTTCGACAAGGTCATCGGCAGCCAGGAAATCGCCACCCTCATCACCGCACTCGGCACCAGCATCGGCAAGGAAGACTACAACCCGGACAAGCTCCGGTATCACCGCATCATCATCATGACCGACGCCGACGTCGACGGCGCCCACATCCGCACCCTGTTGCTGACCTTCTTCTACCGGCAGATGCCTGAACTCGTCGAGCGCGGCCACATCTACATCGCCCAGCCGCCCCTGTACAAGGTCAAGCACGGCCGTTCCGAACGGTATCTGAAGGACGAGCACGCGCTGAAGGAGCACCTCATGGCCGAAGCCATGAAGGATGCCGAACTCACGCCCATGGAAGGCGCCATGCCGATCGCCGGCGAAGCGCTGGAAAGCCTCGCGCGCGAGTACTTTCTCGCCGAAGCGGTGTCCGAACGCCTCGGACGCCTGCTGCCCGACGACGTGCTGCAGGCGCTGATGAAGATCCCGCGTCTGTCGCTCGCCGACAGCGGCGCGGCGATGCTCGCCGAGGCGAGCCTGGGCGCCGCGCTCGACGCGAACAAATTCGAGGTCGCCGCCGAATACATCGCCGAGACCGACAGCCATCGCCTGCGCATCACCCGCCACGCGCACGGCAACATCCACGTCAGCTTCCTCGAAGCCGACCTGCTTGATTCCGGCGACTACGCCCAGCTCGTCAAGGTCGGCGACCTGCTGCGCGACCTCATCGGCCCCGGCGCCCGCGCCCGTCGCGGCGAGAAGGAAAACCCCGTCATCAGCTTCCGTGAAGCCATGGACTGGTTCCTCGGTGAAGTCAAGCGCGGCATGAGCATCCAGCGCTACAAGGGCCTGGGCGAAATGAACCCGGAACAGCTATGGGAAACCACCATGGACCCGAAAGTGCGCCGCCTGATGAAAGTGCAGATCGAGGACGCCATCGCGGCCGACCAGATCTTCACCACACTCATGGGCGACGACGTCGAGCCACGGCGGAATTTCATTGAGAGCAATGCGCTGGGGGTGCGGAACTTGGACGTTTGACCATTTTAAGTTCTCAGAATTGTTGAGAAAAACTGAACTCGGAAATCCCGACCAGTCCGGTTGGCTTTTTTATGTGCGCTCGGCACGGGCGTACTCTTGCGAAAACGTGGTCTGTCCCCTGTTGTTCTGCTGTTGTTCTGTCCCTGTTGTTCTGTTGTTAAAAATCGCGACACTGGAAACCGGAATTGCCGTCAAGGACGTCGGAAAGAAACCCGCGCCCTACGTCACCTGCCTGGTACGCGGAAACCCGACTACGCAAAGACCGGGTTGCCGGTGGTGAATTCCAAACATGTCATGAACGGCGATGTCCGCATCGATTTGGATAACCGCAGCGCAGTGGCCGAAGTGGGCGGCCTACAAATTCAGCGGGGAGATGTCCTCATCAACGGAACGGGGGTCGGGAGGGGGCAGAACCATGCATGCCCCCGCTGGTTGCTGCCATGCCGCCGCCGCAAGTTGATGCATACTTGTCGGATGCGTAGAAACTTACAAGAAATGGGAGCCAGGGATGGAGCAGAAACTCACTGAGATTCTTGAGGTAGCCAAGGAAATCCTGAAGTCAGCAGGACTGAAGGGAATGCATGTAAACGCAATCGCGGAAGAGGCGGCGCGCCATAACAAGACTAATACTCTTCAGGCGGCACAAATAGCCAAGGCTGTCACTACAACCACAAAACCGGCGTGTATCACTGCCACTAATCTGCCGCCACACTCCATGAACCTGCCCATTCCAGCATGTCTCGCGCTCCTATTCGCCGCCCTGCCGTTGGTCGCGCACGCACTCACCCCCAGCCAGGTGTTCGACAAAGTCAAAAGCAGTGTCGTCGTCATCAAAACGCTGGACGCCAAAGGCGAAGAGACAACTTTTGGCAGCGGTGTAGTGTTGCCGTCCGGCAAAATCGCCACCAACTGCCATGTGGTGAAAGACGGCGTCAGCTTTCAGGCCGGACACGGAAAAAGTTTCGTGCCCGCAACCCTCTATGCAGGCGACGCAGACAAAGACCTGTGCCTGTTGCAAGCCAATAAACTTGGGGGTTCCCCGGTGCAACTCGGCAAAGCCGCCATGCTAAAAGTCGGCGAGGCTGTGTACGCTGTCGGCGCGCCAAGGGGGCTGGAGCTTTCCCTTTCTGACGGCATCGTCTCGCAACTGCGTGGCAGTTCACCCCCGATGATCCAGACCACGGCTGCAATCAGTCCCGGCTCCAGCGGCGGCGGGCTGTTTGATAGTACTGGCCGACTGGTGGGGATCACCACGCTGTACCTTGTTGAAGCTCAAAACCTCAACTTTGCCATGCCTGTGGAATGGCTGGCCGTCCTCAAACCCGGCAAAAAATCCGCCAGCAAGCAGCGCAGCCAGATCGACTGGCTTACCCGCGCCGAGGCGCTGAAAGAAAAAAAGGACTGGCCGAAGCTGCTCGCCTCGGGCAAGCAATGGGTCAAAACTGAACCTGATAATGCGCTTGCCTGGTCTTTTATTGGCGAAGCTCACCAAGGCTTGTACCAGTGGGATCCCTCCATCGACGCTTACCGCCAGGCGTTGCGCATCAACCCGGAACATGCCTCTGCCTGGGAGAGCCTGGGACTCGCCTACCACATCCTCAAACGCTACGATGACGCCATTTTCGCCTCTCGCCAGGCGCTGCGCATCAAGCCGGAACTCGCCAAGGCCTGGGGCAACTTGGGGAAAACCTACGCCGCCCTCAAGCGCCATGACGACGCCATCGATGCCTCTCGCCAGGCGTTGCGCATCAACCCAGAAGTTGCCGAGGTTTGGTACGACTTGGGAGACGCATATGATGCCCTCAAACGCTATGATGACGCCATCGACGCTTACCGCCAGTCGTTGCGCATCGACCCGGAATCTGCCTATGCCTGGTCTAAACTAGGTGTCATTTACGCCCAACTAGAACGCTACGACGACGCCATCACCGCCTCTCGACAGGCGCTGCGCATCAACCCGGCAGATGCAGCTGTCTTGTACCTCATGGGGTCCTCCTATCATATGACTGGCAACTCCTTCGCCGCGTTGCAGACATTAAAAACGCTGCGAGCACTCGACCCGGTCTGGGCTGAAAATCTGTTTGAACTGATCGTACCGCGCTGAGGCGTGCCTCATATCTCGCTCACCCCCAGCAATCACGACCAAGCACGCACAACACGGGGTCAGGTCTTTCCTTTTGCCTTCTCCGGCTGATTACAGATAACGAAGGAAAAAGGAAAGACCCTTTAGCGAGAAAATGGGGTCAGACTCGATTTCTCTTTCTGTTCACCCCATGTCTGTGACCCCATTTCTGACCCCTCTCTTCGGTCACGTTCAGCGTGAAATCGCGGTCACGCTTCGGCGAAATCACCGGTCACGTTGGCGCGAAATACGCATATGACCGTTAACTTGTGTCATCGGATGACCTTCCTCGCATCCTTGAGTAGCAGCAGCAATTGCTGCTCACGCAGTGGCGAAGCGATGAATCCGAACCGGGTGTAGAACCTCGCCGCTTCTTCATTGATGGGGTGAGTCAGCATCGCCCGGATGCCGGCTTGCTCGGCAATCAGCATCGTGCGCCGGATGGCATCCTGCAACAGACCGAAGCCAATGCCGCGCCCCTGATCCTGCTGCGACACAGCCAGCCTTGCCAGGATCACAACCGGAACCGGGTATTGCCCCATCCCTTTGCGGATGCGATCTGGAGCTTCCAGGGTGTCGACCTGGCCGACGGTCAAACTGAAATAGCCCGCCACGCGACCATCATCTTGGGAAACGACAAAAGTCTTGGCCGATCCACTGCCTTGGGCTTGCCGAGCGTGGCGCAGTAGCCAGTCGTTGAGCGCGGGCTTGCCGCAATCAAAACCTTCCAGCCGATGCTGCGCAGCCAGTGGCTCCGGTGCGCGCAACGTCACTTCGTGTCCCAGGGTGCCTTGCGGGCAAACAAATCACGCAAACCGTCGTTGGCCTGTTCGGGGCGATCCAGCAGATCCATCAGTGCCTGGTACTGACTGTCCGAAACCATGAACAGGCGCTGATCCAGCAGGGTTTGCTCGGCAGCCAGGCAGGCGCTATCGAGGATGAAGTCGGTCAGCGACTTGTGGGCGACCTCAGCGGCGCGACGCAACACCACCTCCTGCTCGGGGGTGGCGCGCAGCCCGAGGCGGGCGGACCGTGCGGAAGGCGACGATGCAACGGCAGTCATGGCAGCACCTGTTTTGTTAGATCAATGGCTGCGATGTTAGTACACGAGACGCACATTGTCTAGTTGCGATGGCGACCGGTGGCCTTGGTTGACAACGAACAGCTGCACGCAAGTTGTTGATTTGTATAGACCACTATCTGCGCCTACCCGCAGGCCAAACAGAGAATAGAGACGGCTCTGGCCGAGAAAGTGGCCGATTTCGGGCATTTCGGCTGGTGGCCACCCGCAGTAGCAATGGCCTGAACCCCGCGCCACGCGGGGAATCGCGCAAAGAAAAAGGGCCCGGAGACTATCCGAGCCCTTGTGATTGGTGGTGCGTAGTTTACTACCGAACAACTCGCTATTGGGGCCAATGAGCACTGCTGCGGGTTGCTGCGGCTTGCGGGTGGGTCGGGGATTCCAGCAGGCGCTACCGCCAGAGTGCGTGTCCAGTCAGCATTCTGATGGCTACAAGAATTCGGCATCAATCAGTGCCTGACATCGAGGGCATGAAAATCGACCGTCGCCCATATCGACGAAGCGCAGCCCGGTATCCTTGAAATCCTGTGAGTCCTTCTCAATGGTCATCAGTCGACCATCCGACTGAATGTCCTCCTGCAGGCCGCATTGCGGACAAATCAGGAGCTCACGGTCGTTGGTGAAAATGCCGAGTGCCTCCGCTTGATGCTTGATGCGATGAAGTTCCTTGCAGAGATCAGTCAGGTCGTCGTCCATCGGCACGCCACCACCTTTGCTCTGCCGATCAGTTCGCAAGCGTTTCACGACTGCAGCAACCGGCTTGACCTTACCCTGTGCTACCGCGTCATCACCTTGCTTAAGAAGGGTGATCAATGCTTCGGCCTCGCTGCTCTGGCACACTTCAGTGAAAGCAGAACCCCTGGCGCAAAGAATACGTTCGGCGGCGCGCATAGCTGCATCGACAACAAACCGCGACATAGAAACTCCGGCAATCGCGGCACCCAGTTGGATGGTTGCACGCTCTTCAGCCGATACGGCCATCGAGATCCGCTTCGTTTTGCTTGCTGTCATGGCATCGAGGTATCGCGATCCAAATGTAATCTGGTCCGATGTTGCCATGGTTCTGGCGAGCGCATCCCCAAAACTTCGGAGATTGGTATTGCACAGGGCGAATAGTGCAAGTGTGCTTGCACTATTGCCGGCGCAGAGTGAAAGCAGCCGGCAGCGTGAGACCTTATTACCCTCTCTATTACCCTTACTAAAGGGTAATTACCCTTTCTTCCGCCACTTCGCCGCCGGCCCGCGCCCTTGGCACTCGATCTTGCCAACCGCCTGCTGTTCGCGCAGCACCCGGCGCACCATGTCACGACTGACGCCCGGGCAGCGCAGTTCCAGTTGCGCGACGGAAAACTCTCCGGCGAACTGCTCGATGGCCGCGTTCACCTGATCGGTCTTTGCGCCACGCGGTGCCTTGGTTTCGCCCACCCGCTCGGCAAATTCCTTGTAGGCCGTCTTCAGGATGAACAGAACGTAGTTGATATAGGGCCAGGGATCGTGCTTGCCCTCGTGCCAGCCCTGCGAGCTCTTCTCCAGCGTCTCGTAGTAGCGATCCTTGTTCTGCTCGACCAGGCGCTCCAGACTGATGTACCGGCCCACCTCGTAACCCAGTTGGTAGCTCTGCAGCAACCAGAGCAGGCGCGACACCCGGCCGTTGCCATCGCGGAAGGGATGGATGCACAGGAAGTCGAGATTGAAGGCCGCCAACGCAATCAGCGGCGGCACCCAGCCTTCGTCCAGGCAGCGGCGCCAATCAAGCACTAGATCAGCCATGCGCGCCGGAGTCTCCAATGCCGGTACGGTGCGAAATCTTACCCGCTCTCGACCATCCGGATAGCGCTCAATGATATCGCCATCCTTTTCCTTGTACTGCCCGGCATCCCAAATCTGCCCACGGGTCAGTGCGTGCAGTCGCTTGATCGACTGCTCGTCGAGCGGAATGCCCGCTGCCTCGGCGTGAATCCAGGCCAGCGCATCACGATAGCCGCGCACCTCTTCCTCGTCGCGGTCGCGGAATAAGGGCTTCGGCGAAACAAGAATATCGCGCACCCTTGCAGGATCGACCGACACGCCCTCAATGCGGTTCGATGACACGGCGCTTTCGATCATCGCGTGCTCGCGCAAAGCCTTCAGGCGTTGTGGCGACTGGTGCGTGTAAAGCTCCTGCTTGCCGCGAAACTCGCCGAGATCGGAGAGGTACCACGCTGTCGCAGGCGGTATCGCTGCCTGACCGGAAGCAAATTGGCGCAGTGTCTTCATGGCCGGTTCAATACGACGCCCTCAGTTTGGCCAGCAGTTCATCGTGCCGAGACTGAACAGAGGCAAGCGAAAATTCGGGCAAGATCAGCACGCGGGCAGAGTTGGGTAGTGTTTCGACGCTGTTTGCGAAGTAACGCGCTTTCTTTGCCACGAAGTCCAGATTCCCCAACGACGTGTTCTTGCGCCGGCTCAGCATCATTAAATTGCCGAGCTTGTGCAACCACTGCGCTCTTTCGGCATTTGTAAAATCCGACATCCATTTGCTCGTAGCAGCCGGATTCTGCGGGAGGATGTGTTCGACGCTCAACGCGTCGGGCAGGTTCAGCACCGATGAGTGATTGAAGAAGAGATATTCCAGACGCAGGAGAACGTACTTGGCAAACCGTCGGCCATAGATGTCACCGGCGAGAATCCCCATCAATGCCTGTTTGTCGTAATCAAACACGCCTGGATTGAGTAGTGCATCCAGCTCATCACCCGACTTGGCTTTGAACACGTCTGCCGGCGTCTGTGCCTGCTCGATTTTCTTGAGCACATCATTCATGTTCTGGATGCGCTGAGTCGGCGTCAGCTGCAATATCCAGTCGGCCGAAAACTTGTTGTCGAGCTTCTTCAGGAAGGGAAGAAGCTCATTCGCCTTGAATTTCCGATACCACGCGAGGACAGCCGGAATCCAGTCGGTCGCCGGCAGGGTGCGCAGCATCATCGTGATCAGGTTGCGATAATCGTTACCCAGACTGTCAGGCAGGGGATTGAAGAGAACCGCCTCATCGTAGGCCATCTTGTAGTCCTGCACTGCCTTGAATGTGGCCGTCCCCAGCGTCAGCAGCGGAGGTTTGGTCCCGTAGATGCGTTCGTCAAACTCCTTGAGCAGACCCTCCCGAGCCTTGTCCTTCACATAAATCGTGCGAACGAAGGACAAAAATCGGTCGAACTCATCACGGCCGAGCTCGCCTTCGATGTCCTCCCAGAATTCTGCCCACTTAGCATTTTCCTTTGGCTCCTTGACCTCGCCGAGATTGCGGGCCTTGAGGATGTCGCTGTTCGACAGGGGAATGCCACGGTCGTTGAGAATAGTGAACAACCGGAACGCATCGTCCAGATCTTCTGTGGCGACATAGATGAATAGCGCATTGTTGAACAGGTACTTGGTGAATCGTCCAAACTCCTCTGGCTGCCATCCCGTGAAACGCTCGCGCATGGTCCGAATTGCCCGTGCCATGTTCGATAGGGACAAGTTGTTCTCGCGTTCGTACCCACCAAGATCGTCCTTCAGCAAGGTTCCGCCATCGGGCTTAACAAAATGCTCGATGAATTCGCCAACGTTATCCCGAATCTGATAGACGATCCGGTTTCGGCCTGGGGTGTTGTCCCAGCTGTTCTCTTCCTGGAACAGCATCTCGCGGCACTTCTTCCGGAGCTTCTCCTCGCCGGTCAAATCTCGAATTACGGCAGTCATCAGAAACAATGTCGTCAAGCGCTGCTGACCATCAAGCAGATGATGCACGTCATAGGAGACCTGCTGGCCGCCTGCTTGCTCATCGATTGAGTCCTTCTGGAGCACCATCGATCCAAGGAAATACTGGCCATCCGGCGAATGCTGACTGGCGTAATTGACGTCGTCGATCAGCTCCGAAATCTCGTCCTTGCCCCAGACATAGGAGCGCTGGTAGGCCGGGATGCTGAACCAGAAGTTGGAGAACACCTCCCGGATCACAACCTTGGCGCTCTCGATCTGCCCCTTTTTCTGATGGTTCATTGCCGCCCCTTTTTATTCGTTGGCCCGGATTGCTACGTCACGTTCCCAGCTTGGCAAACAGATCGTCCAGTTGCGGGTTGCTGGTGATGAGCAATAGCTGCTTAATCGTCGCCGCCTTGTTGATTTCCAGGCGAACAAAATGCTCGCCGCCGGCCGGTGAGGCCTGTTTGCGGATCAACTGGATGTGCCCGAATAGCGCGCCGTGGCGTTCAGCAAATCGCGCAAGGCCGATAGCCTTCTCGAAGTTGTCGGCGAGCGACGGATCGTGCGGTTCCAGGATATCAACCGTGATGTCAGCGCCGACTCTCCCCACGATCACCAGATCGGGGAACATCGGACGAATGTCGCCGCCAGTCTCGTAGGGGATTTCCAGCGACCACGGCTTGCGGTCGAGATTGCGCAACCAGCCGATTACTTCCGGCTTCGCCAATTCTTCCTTCAGTACCCCCGCCTCCCATGCGCCCAGCCCGGCACGGAATTGCCCGTCGCTCTCCACATAGAGATGGCGATCCCATTGCGGATCGGTGGGCAAACGGTTGAAGTCGATAGATTCCGGCAGATGCCACGGCACCTCGGCGGGCTTGGCCGTGGCCAGCCGCAGCTTCTCGTAGTGGCTGCGCCGTTGTTCCTTGAGCTTGGCGATGGCTTTCTTGTGCGTATCGTAGAGCGCGTCGAATGCCTTCTCGGCAGTCGATTCCATCGCTGACATGGCTGAATGCTGGCGCGCCAGGACGATCACTTCGACCTTCACATCCAACGCATCGCGGTCGGCATTCGCCTGCCAGTAGGTCATGTGTAGTCCGTGGCTCAGCACCCGGCCGGCTTCCTCAAACAAACGGTCGATGTCCACATCCGAGGCATCGATGTGATAGTCCGCCTCCGGTTCGGCCACGCCCGTGCCGTTCTTGACGGCCAGGGTCTTGAGTCCGACGCGGGTAATGGCCTGCGCCGCCGCGTCGTATTGGCCAGCCGATTTCATGGCCGCAATCTGCGCCGCCATCCACTCGACGATCTGGCGTTTGGCCCCGTCCCAGGCATCGTCGTCAATCTCGTCCATCGTCAAATTGCGCGAAATCGCCATGAAGCGCCGGAAGTGGCTCTGCGCCCGCGTGGCATTGACGCGGTAGGTGATCAACTCGCCCAGCGCCGCAAAGACATCTTCCATCCCAGCACGGCGCCCAAGCACCACCAGATTGCGGCTGGAACCGGTTTCAGAAGGCGGCACATCCTCGACGTTGTGCAGCGATTCGACCACGCTGGTCACTGCCTGCGTGTCGAAATAGGGCAGGAACAGGTGCACATCGTTCAGCGCCGCATCGCGCTCGATGCGCCGCGCCAACGGGGTGCGCACCATCCGGCCCAGCAACTGGGCGATGTAGGTGTGATCCTCGGCGCGGCGGAACGACATCATCACTTCCGCCCGCGGGCAGTCCCAGCCGGTGGAGAGGCTGGTCTTGAAAAACACCACCCCGATGTTCTTGTCGGCATCGATGCGCGAGGCATCGACCTTGCGCACCTTGCGCCCACCTACATCCATGTCGCCGGTATCGTGCATCGCGTGCGCCACCTCGCCTTCGTTGAGGCGGCGGCCAATGGCGCTCTCGATGACGTTCAAGGCATCGGTCAGGCTGGTCTTCGTTACCGCATTGGCCGTGGCGTTGTCGACCTGCACCACCAGCACGGGCCAGATCGGCTGCTCGCCTTCTTCCTTGCAGTAGTTGGCCCAGGCGGTTGTCATCTGCGCCCAGCGGCGCGCCGCCTCTTCGAGCAGCGCCATCTCGGCGGTCGTGGCCGATTCGGGGTGATGAATCAGGATGCGGTCTTTGAGCAGTCCGGACAGCCTTACCGCGTCGGGCGGAATGGCGACCTTGTGCACGGTGTGCGGCGCGTGCTCCAGCAAATCCATGAAGCGCTTGGGCGTGGCCGAGATGCCGATGACCAGCGGCATCTTGATCAGGCCCGCCTCGGCGAAACCGAGCAGGAAGCGCTGCATCAGGGTTTGCGCCTCTTTTGCACCCTTGCCGCCCGCCATGCCCCGGTGCGCCTCGTCGATCACCACATAGAACCGATCCGGGACCGCCTTCGCCGTATTGGTCAACGTGGTCCAGATCGACCAGTTGCGGCCATCGCCCACCTTGGTCAGCAGCTTGTCGTTGCCCAGCTTCTGGGTGTTGATGAAATACACCTTGCCGCCCGCCAGGTGTTCGGCATCGAAACTGGAATCGATGGGGATGAGTTGATTCACCCGATAGACGCGATCGGACTTGCCCTCGATCTTGAGTTTGGTCTGCTCGTTCAGTTCGGGCATGTCGGAAACCCACAGGATCACGGCATCCGGCTGCGGCTGCCAGTCCAGCGGCCACTCCAGTTGATCGTCCGGTTCGTCGAGGATCGCCTCGAACAGTGCCGTCATCACGATGGTCTTGCCGCTGCCGGTAGGCGCCGAGAAGGCAATCGCCTGGGGATTGTCGCTGCTCGCGAAATTGCGCGCGGCCATGAGCCTGTCGCGCAGCTGGTGCAGCGCGTCCTTCTGGAAATCGAACAGGGTGACCTTCATGCGTGCGCTCCCGGCATTGCTTCAAGGCCACCGCGGCCGGCAACGTCCTGCCGTTTGTTGATCATGAAATTGACGAGATAGTCGCGGTAAAGCTGAACGACTTGCAGATCAGGATTTGCCCGTCCTACCGCTTCCCGTACCTCGGCCGCCATCGCCTTGAACGACTCGTCGGAGTCGGTGACGATGAATACGTGCGAAAGGCTTGTGCGACCCTTCAACGCCTTCAGCAGCCGCGCCAGCCGGCTTTCCTCCAGTAGCACGACGAAGTTGCTGCCCGCTGGCGCAAACACGACAGGCTCCGGTTCCCCTCGTGCCAATTCCGGTCGTGGCCCGACTGCGCCCGCCTTCAACCACAGGAGTGGCAGGATTTCACGGAAGGCACGCTTGAGGGTGACACGATCCTTGTCGAGAAAATCAAGCTTGAAATAGGCCAGATTCGCCGGAAAGCCTTCGCTCATCGGGCGCTTCTCGTCCTCCGGCACCAGGATGGGGCCCAGTAAATCGTTGATCTGCGTCTTCAGGCCGTCGAATACCCGCTTGGTCGGGGTGACGATGTAGAAGTCGGTGATGTGCTCCTGCCCGTCAAGCGCCTCCAGCCAGTCGTCGGCCGCCGCCGGGTCGAACAGGATGCTGGCCTTGTATTCTTCGGAGACAATGAACGGGCACGGGTCCTTCACCAGGGTTTGCGGCAGCCCGTCGATCAGCGCCACCACCTGCTTCTTCTTCGCGGGCGTGTCGACCGAGGCCGGATCGACGAAGCCGATCTGCGTGAAAGCGCGGGCCTTTTCCTTCTCGACCACCTTGCCGGTCAAGTACTCGCCGGAGAGCAGCGTGCCGTCGTCGCGCCGGCCCAGGATGGTGAATTTGCTGCGCGGCCAGGTCACCGAGCGGCAGATACCCTGTGCCTCCCACTCGTCGTCGCCCGCTTGCAGACCGCGGGCGCTCAGGGCGCTGGCTTCTTCAGCCGAGACCTCGTTGTTGGTGACCAGGATGCAGCGGCGCCTGCCGCCGTCGGCAGCGTTGAGCAGATTGACGGCATTGAGCGTGGTGCCGCTGCCGGCGAAGAAATCGACCACCAACGCGTGTGGACGATTCAGAATCACCGTAGAAATACAGTCCCTTACCGCATATACCGATTTTGGGTACGAGAAGAGTGAGTTATCGCCCAAGACTTTGGTAAGCAACTCACTACCGTATGTGCTGGCATCGAGCAAGGGTCGACTCCAGACAGTCTTGTAACGCTTGGAAGTTTTCTCCTTCAGCGTGTAGTAGATGTGTATCCCATATGACTGTTTGCGCGCAAATGCCTTACCAGCCTTGTACTCCTCCATCAGTCGATCTGGCCCGTAGTACCAGTTACGCTCGATTCCTTGCTTATCAACTGGCCAAATTGGGATTAAGCCCTCAACCTCAACTTCACTTCTAGTTTCACTCAGTCCTATCGAGGGGCCGGCCCGAACAATTTCAAGGGTTTCTGGATTTACCCAAACAGGGTAGAACTGATTTGGTCGATCAGTCCGAAGGGAATTGTTCCCAGTACGGCGTAAGTTTCTGGTCTCACCGCCTATCACTTCATGCGTTGGCTCTTCCCCAATTGCAATCCCAGAATCCGGGCAAACGACGAGGGCGTACTCGTGGGTCTTAGCAAACTCTTCACCTTGTCGGCCTCGTTTATTGTGCTCAATTACTACAGAAAACACGTTGTCAGAAGGAAAAACTTCCTCGATGAGGCAACGCAGATGATGAGCTTCGTTGTCATCAATCGTCGCAATGAGGACGCCAATATTCGGTTTGAGCAGGCGCTTGGCGAGCTTCAGCCGCTTCTCCATGAACGCCAGCCACTTGCTGTGCCGCCAGCTGTCGTTGCCGTCCACGTAGTCGTTGTTGTACTTCCAGTCCCGCGCGCCGGTGTTGTAGGGCGGATCGATGTAGATGCAATCCACCTTGCCGGCATAGAGGTAGTCCAGCAGTTGCAGCGCGTGGTAGTTGTCGGCCTCGATCAGGGTGTGCCAGGGCGCGTCGGCAGGGCCGTTGGCCACGGCATCCACCGGCACCAGGGAAGGAAAAATCGGCTCGCCGAATTCGCGCACGACCATCACCTCGTCCACCGCGAAGTTCACTGTTTCCGCCATGGCGCGCGTCGGCTCGGAGGGATGGGTTTTGTCCTGCGGCTTGACGCAGGTCACCATGCCATCCTTCACCGACTTGACCTGCCAGACATCCTTCAGGGCACCCTGCCGCCGGCAGACCAGATCGCCCCGGCGTGGCTTGGCCTTAGGCAGCGGCAGCAACTCCGGCAAATGGTCCTCGAACACCAGTCCGAACTTCTTGCCTGTCGAGGCGGCTTTCCATTCAGCAGCCAGCCGGTCGCGCAAACGCGGGTCGCTGATTTGGCCGATCAGATCGTGAATGGCTGACAACGTGTTCCCCCTGTTGAATTCATTGTTTGCCTATTCCGGGTTCCGGGCTCACCAGGCTGACGCCGGAGAAATACGAAGCGTGTCGCTTCGTGTCACGGGTCAGCACGGTGTAGCCTGCCACGGCGGCATGTGCGCCGATGAAGAAATCGGCCAGCACGTTGTTCTTCTTTCCACCCTGCCGGCGATAGCGCACGAAGGCCTTGCCGGCCAGGAACAGCGCAGGGCGAGGAATCTCGATCATCGTCAGGCCCAGATCATCGACGGTGCGATCCAGGGCCTCGACCGTCGAGAACGTCAGCGACAGCTCCGAGTAGATGACCGGGTTGATGGCGAGGCGGTGAATCTTGGACTGCGCCCGCAGCTGGCCGATGGACCAGTCCGCCCATTCCGGATCGTCTTCCAGAACGTCGACCAGCACATTGGTATCGACCAGAAGCATCAGTCATTCACCGCGCAGCAGGGCCATCAGTTCATCGGTACGCCACTTCACATCGGCCTTGCCGCGCGCCGCCTCGAAGCGGTCTGGCTTGCGGCTGGGACGGGCGCCGACCTTGTGGATGACCACGTCGCCCTCCTTGTTCACGGCGAACTCCACCGAGGATCCGGGCGCCAGATTGAGCGCATCGCGGATCTGTTTCGGAATGGTGACCTGCCCCTTGCTGGTGAGAGTCGTTGCCATGACGCCTCCTTCGTATTACGACAGAGTTGATTGTAATACCCTGGGCCGACGCATGCAAATTAGGCAGATCAGATTCCGCTTGGCTTCCTGATCGAACAGCACGTTCATGGCTTCGTCATCAACCAAATCACGGAGCCAACAATGAACGCCAAGCCAACCGCCCTCGACGCATACCTCGCCCGCACCGCCGCCATCCACGCCAAGCTGGAACGGCTGCAACAACTCGCCGACGACCACTTCGGCCACGATCCCGACGCCATCCACTGGGGCCACGTCGGCGACCTCGGGCGGGTAGAGGTCGGGCTGGACGAGCTGCTGGCGATCTTACTAGAGACGACACAGCCATGAGCCCGAGGGAACTCAAAGTCGGGCATCTGGTTCAGCTCAACCCGGAAACCTGCCGCAACCTGATGTTCGGCGCGTGCTTCCTGGTGGTGACTGACCCAAGGCCGTGGGGTGCTCAAGGGTACATCCAGGTCATCGGAACTGACGATCAGCCGCGTGGACTGGCCTACTACCGCGCACGATGGGAAGAAATGGAACTGGTCGGCGCCGCCGAATGGATCGCCGGCTCTCTCGAAGGGGAAACAGATGAATACTGACAGCAAACCGACCACTGCTCAGATGTCGATTCTCATGGCGGCTGCGCGTCGAGCAGATGGTGATATTGAGCCCCTGCCGGATAATTTTCGCGGAGGCGCCCGGGCTCAGGTCATCAAAAGCTTACTTGCCAAGGGCTTCATTGTTGGATCCAACGGCCATCACGTACTTACCGATGCCGGATACGCTGCCGTCGGCAAACATCGCCCCATCAACAGGGGTGTCCGGAAAATGAATGCCCACGACGGTGTCGCAAAACACGACGCCCCGGATGCCCTCCAGGAACTGGAGGGCAGAGTACGCGCCATCCGTCCCGGTACCAAAATCCTGACGCTCGTCGAATTGCTCCAAGAACCCGGCGGCGCCTCCATCGTCACCCTGCTGCAGGCAACCGGCTGGCCGACATCGATGCCGGCAAGGTCGATATCGTCGTGGTGTACAAGATTGATCGCCTCACCCGCAACCTGGCGGACTTTGCCAAGATGGTCGAACTGTTCGATCAGCGCGGCGTGAGTTTCAGCGCCGTCACCCAGCAAATCAACTCGGCCACGTCGATGGGGCGGTTGATGCTCAACATCCTGCTGTTGTTTGCGCAGTTCGAACGCGAGGTAACTGGCGAGCGGATTCGGGACAAGATCGCCGCCAGCAAGGCCAAGGGGATGTGGATGACTGGAATGAACAGCGGGACGTGATCGGTGGGCTGGCCGGTTGACCTTGAAAGTGCGTTCGAAACCCCACCGCTATGCGTTATGTGGTGCAAACCACTGCCCGGAAACCCGCATGGTTACAGGGTGCTATCCCTTGACCGGGCTAGACAAAAACAGAGAAAAGAGAGGAATTCGGGTGGCCGGCAGGGCGAAATCAGG
>ERZ778022.2577-NODE-2577-length-18831-cov-7.252343_pt1 | contig 18831 bp, 5 predicted proteins | sample MGYA00375752_ERZ778022 | MGnify/ENA primary metagenome ERZ778022 (study PRJEB29350, sample SAMN05389826) | bioreactor metagenome | isolation source: Thiocyanate bioreactor | place: South Africa: University of Cape Town | collected 2014-04-04 ... | reverse complement strand
GCCCGGTCGCCGGCTGCAGTCCCGCCGCCGTCGCGCGGTCGGTCCCGCGCGCGCGACGTGGCGCCGGCGACACCCGCCTCCGCCGCTGCCGCTGCCGCGTCCGTCGTGTCGCCCAGCCTGGCGGCGCGCCGCGCGTCGTACGCCAGCATCCCCAACAAGAGCGGGCACCCGGAGGACATCCTGGCGGGCCGCCTGCGCTTCCCCAAGCCCTACCTGCATGACTACGTGGCGGAGCCGCTGCCGGTGGAGGAGTCATCCACCGACACGCCGTTCCTCACGGAGCTTATGATGTACCTGTCCGTCGCCCTCGTGCTGTACGCCGTCGTGCACCTGTACACCAACGGCGGCGCGGGCACGCAGTATGAGTACCTGTTTGGCCCCGCCACCCGCGTCACTAGCTTTGCGTCTGGCCTCCTGACCGCGTTCCTCGACTTCCTGCGCTACCTGCTGCGCGTGGAGTGCACCGCGCCGCCTGCGTAAGTAGGCGGCCGCGCGCCGGTGCGCGCCGTGCTGCCCCACGCTGGACACGGCGCCCCGCCCCTCTTTGTGTTTTGCCTTGATGATCCTTACCGTGCATGGCCGTTGAAACAATTGATTTCGTTACACTCGTGTACACTGTACACGCACATTAATCGTTGATATCGGTGGACTATCAATCCTAAGTGATCACACGGGCACAGCAACAGCGTGCGCTCAAACGCGCGCATGCCAAAAAATATCACCTCCACACGCAGCGTCGTCGTACAAGCACGCCGCGCGCGCTCAGGTGGATGGGCCGCCCGTAAAGCCAAAGGCGCACTGCGACCCTATGAGAATGCCGCCCTGCAGCGCCAGCGTCATGATGAAGCCCGCCTTCTCGCGCTCGTGCGGCTCAACCGCCTGCGGGCCAAAAATCATGCCAACTGCAGTGGGTATGAGAGGGATGGGGGTGTGGGGTGGCGCAGGGTGGTGGATGGCGGGCACACCACCAACATCGACTACGCACATGACGACATGTAGCCGTTGGAGATGGCAAAGATGGCCATCGTGACGGCCAGCGTGATGTCGTTGAAGAACGGGCTGCTAAAGTTGTGCGCGCAGCCGTAGAAGACAACAATGGTGGCGTAGCGCAGGAAGGTGACGAGCAGGAACGGGACGCCCTTGCACACCACGCGGATGGCGAGGGAGCGGCCGGTGGTGTCCGCCAGGTTGAACACCAGCAGCAGGATGGCGTTCCACCACGTGGCGGACAGGCTGCCACGGTGGATGGTGTCCTGGTACGGCGTGGAGGAGGGCACGACGCCGGGGAACACGAGGAAGGTCATGAAGAACACGTTGAACACGGTGGCGATCATGGGCCACATGCGGTACACCACACTGCACGTGTTCACCACCCGCCGCTTGCGCTCCCCCAGCAGCCGCACGCCGCCGTCCTCGCCGCCCGCCTCCAGCAGGCCGCTCTCCTCCTCCTCTGCCGAGCTCGTCGCCGCGCGCTGCATGTAGTGCTTGGCAAAGTCGGTGCGCTCCAGCAGCACGTGGCACACGCAGGCCGCCACCAGCGTCACGGCTGAAAACACAAAGTACACCAGCGCCGCGGTTTGGGGCTGCGGGAGGTGTGGGGAGAGGGGTGGTGTGGTGGCCACGCGAGTACGCCCACACAAATGAAACACCAAACAACAAACACGCGCGCACGCCATCCTCTCAGCCGGCCGCATTTGGATTGCGACACGGGAGCACAAGTTCTCGTCACCAACACGCTCAGATTGGGTTGAAACGATTTGTAGTGTTGTATTTCGTCACCGAGGGGCGCAGCACAAACGGGTACACCTAACCATCTCCCCCGCCGTGTCCCGTCCCGCCCACGCCCGCGCCCACGTACCGAGTCTGGCAGCGCCGCCTGGAAGATCATGTCGGCAATGGCGGCGGTGATGCCGGCGACGCCCTGCCCCGTCAGCACCGCCTGGCCGTACAGCGGCGGCAGGATGCTGCAGAACGCAAAGCCGGAGCTCTGCACGACGGCGGTGGTGAGGCCAATGAAGAAGATGCAGGTGAGCAGGCCCCAGATGGCCTTGGGCCCGCTAGTGCTCGCCACCACGATGGGCAGCGCCACCATCACGGCCGCCTGCACCGCCAGCGGGCCCACGATGCGCAGCCGGAACGACAACAGCGAGCCCCACGCCACCAGCGCAAACAGCAGCGGCAGCTGCGGGTAGATGTACGCCGCCGTCATGTAGAACGCCACGCCGTCCGCCTCGTCGGGGTAGTTGTCTTGGAAGTACGGGATGCTGCAGGGATGGGGGTGGGGACATGGGAGTAGGGGTGGTGGATGGGGAGCGGAGTGCCGGGGGGTCGCCGAATGCGGAGAGCGCGAGGCACCACCACGAGTGCAGGCACCCCAGCCGGCAGGCCTGCAAACGTACGCATTGAGCAGCACGTTCCAGGGGATGAGCATGGCAAAGCCAAGCAGCATGGTGGTGAGGTAAGCAAACAGGTTAACCTCGGCGGGCGCGCGCTTGCTGTTGGTGGACAGCAGCGGGTCTGCCACCGCCGCGCCGTCTGGCGACCCCCACTCATCGTCTGCCACCGCCGCGCCGCCGACGCCGCCCGCCCCGCCAGCCCGCGCCTCCCTCATTGATGCCACCGACGGCGCCCGCACCTCCAGCGGCTCCATGGCTACTTGAGTATTGTGTGGGTAGTGGGAGTGAAGAGAGGGGCAGTAGGAGAGGAGAGGAGAGGAGAGAGAGGGAGAGAGAGAGCTACTATAACAACAACATGCACAATGTTAAGTAGAAGCGCGGCAACAATGCGGCAGGGAGGTGAGCATGCCACGTCCCCACGTCATGCTACTCGCGTGTATATAAACTGCCGCGCCGCCGCCGTTGTGTGCGCCGCCACTGCACACAGTGGGTGGTGTTAGGGCGTGGACTACGGTTTCTATCTTTCCTTTCTTTTCCTATCTTTTAGCTGCCACATTGTAGGCGTTTTTACGTTGCCACTGGTGGGTTTTTGGGTCGTGCTTTCTTAATACGCACATAGTGGGATACGGGGAAGTTGGAGGGGGTGGCGAAAGGTGGAAAGATACTTTGCAGTGAAAATCTGCCTCTCATTTTTCTCTTGCTCTCTACTGCCTCATGACTCCTACCTGCCTAGGGACGCGTCTTGCAACAAATACGGGCAATGAGGCGGGGTGTGGGACGGAGCGGCGCGCGTCGTCAAAATTTGTTCCGCGAGCCAGCGATTGGCGCGTGTGCGCATTGATACTAGTGCTGCGGTGGGGTGCCATCGCATTGCATTTATTGGATCTTTTCCGTTACTCCTCTTGTTTCTCCCTCTTACTCCCTCCCTCCCTCCCTCTCTCTACTTGCCCTCTCTCGCTGGCTGCCTATCGAAGCTGCAGCTTGTGGCTGCCACGCCCGGCTCTTGCTCGCTGCCTGGAAGAAGCCCGTCTATCCCCTCTAGTCTCCTACCTGGCCTGCACCGCACGTGGATTGACGCCGCTCCCGACGTGGCGTTGCTGACGACGCTGCCAACATCGACGAAACCTCCTTGGTGACGACGCCATCGTCGGCAACACCCGACACCTACGCAAGATGGAGGTGGCGCCACCCAGTCGCACCGACCTGCTGCAGGCGATGCCGGGCATGGCGGGCGGCGGGGGCATGGCGTCGCCGCGGCACAACCGCTTTGAGCTGTTCTCCTCGCGCGTACACGTCGTGGACACCTCGGCAGCATCATCATCGGTGTCGGCAGCAGCAACGTCAGCAGCAGCGCTTCCGCCAACAGCAACTGCAGGAGGAGGAGGCTTGGCGTCACCAGGCGGCAGCACAACTGCGTGGCGGCGGGGTGAGCCGCAGCCACTGTTGTCATCACCGGCTGCCGCGCCGCCGGGCGCCGCGCTGCTGCTACTGGCGACGCCCACCGTTGCCACCCCGGGCGGCGCCACATCCCCGGTGTCCACGCGCGCTGTGCTGTCTGCCACCGCGGCGCTGTCACCGGTGCCCATGTCGGAGCGCTCTCAGTGGCTCATTGCGGCAGACCGGTACAAGGCAGGCCTGTCCTCATCGCCGGCATCGTATCCGACAGCCGCGTCCGCCGCTGTGGCGCCCGCCCTGCCGCCCACCACCCGCGTGGCGGCATCTGAGAGCGTGGCCACGCTGCACAGCAAGCTGGCACTGGCAGCTGACCTGGGCGGCAACGTGGTGGCGCACCGCGCCGCGGCAGCCAGGGCCGTTGCACCTACCACCCCGGCGGTTGCCGCCGTGGTACCGCCTCCCGTCGCCGCCGTGCCGCGACCTGTGACTCCACCCCTGCCACCCGGCCTGCTACCGCGGCCAACGGTGTTGGCTGCGGCACCATCCACCCCTGCTGCTGCCGCCGCCACCACCGCCGGTTCCGCTGCGAGCTCCCCTGCCGGCAGCGGCGGCAGCGGCGGCCGCCTGTTCAATGACCCGCGCGTGAAAGCGTGGCGCGTGTACAAGGCGGTGCTGAAGATCATTCTGGAGGACCTGCAGGTGCATGCGGGCGGCGTGCCACACACCGCCGTGTCGGCGGCGCTGGCAAACCTGGACCGACACGTGGCGGTGCGCGTGGGCCAGCTGACGGCGGACCACGTGCAGGACGCGGAGCGCGTGTACCACGACATCGTGACGACGGCGGACACCATGGTGGCGCCGCCGCCATCGCAGGGTAGCGGTGCTCCCCTACCTGGCGGCGCTGTTGGATTTGGTGCCGGCCCACGCAGCCGCGGCGGTGCCGCTGCCGCGGGCGTCGCGGCTCCCGGCCCCGCCGCCGCCGCTGCCACACCTGTGCCAGGCCGCGGCTACCTGGAAGGCCGCACACGCTATGCATTCAGCGGCATTGCAGACTACGGCGAGCTGACCTTCCCTGCCGGCGCGCGCATCACCGTCATGCAGTATGACCACAACGATTGGTGGTACGGTGAGGTGGCGGGCGGCAAGCGGGGTTGGTTCCCCAAGACTTACGTCGACGCCCGCCCACCCGCGTCATCACCCGTGGACGGTGGTGGCAGCGGGTTTGGGTTTCGGGGCGGCAGCGGCAGTGTTGGCAGTGTTGGCGGCGGCAGTGGCGGCGGCAGCGGCGGCGGCAGCGGCGGCGGTGGCAGCGGCAGCGGCAGCGGCGGCGGCGGTGGCGCCGGCGGCGGTGGGGCGCAGTACAGTAGCAGTGCCTTTGACTTGGCTGCCGGGCACGCGTCATTTGGTGGCGCACCCGGAACAGCGGTTGGTGGCGGCAGCGGCGGTGGTGGAGGCGGCGGCGGCGGCGGCGGCGGCGGCGGCATTGGAAGCGGGGGTGGTGCAGCGTTTGAGGCCACGGGAGGCGCGGCTGCCCTGCTGGCAGCTGCCATGAGCGCTGCAGAGCGGACGGGTGACCCACAGCGGCTGGTGGATGCCATCATTGAGGCGCTGTCCACCAATCGCATCCGTGCGGCTGCTGGCGGTGGTGGGGCCGGGCGGGGCGGCCGCGTCAGTGGGGTGGGTAGCAGCGACGGCCCAACCACGCCGTCGAAGGGCCTGGCGCCTGCAGATGCCGCGGAAATCATTCGACTGCTGACAGTGACGGGCGGCGGCGGCGGCGGCGGTGGCGGTGGTGGTGGCGGTGGCCGGGTGCGACCGGCGGCAGGTGGCCGTACGTCGGGTGTGCCCACGCAGCGCGTGGTGAGTAGCGAGTCATTCCGCACCATGGTGGTGCACGAGGAGGCCGAGTCGGCGCGCGGCATCTCCGCGTCGTACGACTCGCAGAGCGCGAGCGACGATGAAGGTGCGTACGGCGCCTTCTCTCGGTCCTCCAGCATCGTGTCGGGTGGCAGCGGCGGTGGCCGCCGCAGGCAGGGAGGCGGCGGCAGTAGCGGCAAGCGGCGCCCTGGCAAGGACCGGCGCGCCAGCGTGGCTGACATGGCGGATTTGATTGCCGGCGCGTGGATGGTTGGCAGCGTCGCGGGGCAAGACGCCGTGCAGGATGTGCTAGATGGTACCGCTGCCCTCAAGCGCACTCCAGTGGCGCCCTCGGCTGACGACGCTGATGGCGACGGCGACGGTGCCTCACCGCTGCAGTCGCGCCCTACCAGCGCCGGGCTGGACAGCGGGTTTACTAGTGGTGCGGATAGCGGGGACGACACGCTGGGCGGCCTGCCACCCACCGCCACGCGTGCCGAGCGCTCTGCCGCCCGCGCAATGCGGCAGTCGCTGGAGGCCGCCGCCACCGCTGTCATGTCGCTGGGCGGCGACTGGGAGGCCGTCGCGTTCGTTGCGGGCCAGAGCGGCCTTAACCCCACCGACATTGCCGACATCCTGCGCACACGCGCCGCCCGGCGCGGCGACCCCAATGGTGGACCCATGCCCCCTGGCGAGGCCAGCGGCAGTGGCGACGGCAGCAGCGGCGGCGATGGCAGCGGTGGGACTGCTGGTGGTGGTGGCACTGGCACTGGAAGTGGGACTGGCAACGGCGACGGCGGCAGCGTGGCAATCGCGGTGCCGGAGGAGCTGCCGCCGGTGCAACCCAAGTATGATGTGGTGGTGCAGGACGGGCGGCGCGTGAAGGTGATTGTAATGTCTGGGGTGGAGCTGTGGGGCCTGTTCCGCGCCAAGCTGCGCGGCGTGGGCGCGCTGCTGTTTGGCCTGCGCGCGATGCTGGCGCGCCGCCGCGCGGTGCGGATGTTTGCACTGGGCTTGGCGGCGCGCGCAGCACGCTCGCGCAAGATGGCGACGCTGCTGCCCACGCTGTTTGCGCTCGGCCTGGCGCGGCGCACACTCATCCGCCGCCGCCTCACTGCACACGCTGCGCCCCTGTTTGCGGTGGCGCACATGCGCGTGCTGGCGCGCGAGAATGCGGTGGCGGTGGCAGCAGCGGCCGCCGCCGCGGTGCGTGCGGCAGAGGCGACGGCACGCGCAGCAGCGGCAGCTGCCACCCGTGCCGCCGCAGCCGCGCTACCGGACGACGCGCCCAAGACGCGCGCCATCCACTGGGACGCGCTGGGTGAGTCCAACGTGACGGGCACCATCTGGGACCGCGAAAAGTCCGCCGAGGTGTTGCGTGAGCGGCCCAAGTCCATGGTGCTGGACGTGTCCATGCTGATGCCCGACCTGGTGGAGAAGTTTACCATCGCGCCGGTGCTGCCAGGCAAGAAGGCCGGTGGGGGCGGCGGCGGGCCGGGCGGCGAGGCGGGCGGCGGCGGTGGCGGCAGTGCGGCACCCACCAAGAACCTGTCCCTAATGCCTAGCAACAAGGCGCAAAACATTGGCATCTCGCTAGCCAACGTGGTGGGCAAGCGGTCGTTTGAGGAGGTGCGCACCGCGCTGCTCAACGTGGACTCGCGCGCACTGGGCGGCGGGCTGGACCGCGTGCAGCTGATGCAGGGCATCCTGGCAGCGACGGCAGAGGACATGCGCCCGTTGCTGGACTACACCGGCGACACGGCGGTGCTGGCGCTACCGGACCGGTTTGTAAAGGAGGTCGTGCTTGCTGTGCCCGGTCTGAGGCCGCGGCTGGGCGTCATGGAGTTCCAGTTTGCGCTGCCGGAGCTGGTGGCGTCGTCCAAGGAGCGGCTGGCTTGCGTGGCGCAGGCGTCGGAGGAGATCACAACGTCACAGCGCTTTGCCACTCTGCTGCTGGACGTCATCCTGCCACTGGGGAACAAGCTGAATACCATGAGCCGGAAGGGTACCGCCGCCGGCTTCAAGCTCACCTCCCTCAACAAGCTGGTGCAGACCAAGTCCTCCAACGGCGAAACGTTCCTGCGGTTTGTGGTGGAGGGCCTGCTGGAGCGCTCCCCGCGCCTCGTCAGTGTGCAGGAAGACTTCCCGGTGCTGCTGAAGGCGCGCGGCCCGCTGGTGGCGCTGCCGCTGGTGCAGGAGGCGATTGCCAAGGTGGACGCGGGGGTGCGGCAGGTGGAGATTGTGCTGAGACAGGCGGCTGATGCTGGCGGCGACAGCGGCGACGTGACCGCGCGCCTGACACCGGTGCTGGCAGAGTCACGTGCCGCGGCAGTGGACCTGAAGGCGCAGCTGGCAGCCACGCGCGAGGCATTTGACGACCTGTGCCGGTGGCTGGGGGAGGACCCCGCCAAGACCGCGCCGGAGGACCTGTTCTCCCTCATCCAGTCCTTCCTGGCGGCGTTCACGGCGGAGGTGAAGGCATGCCAGGAACGCGCCGCGCGCGCAGCCCGTGCCGCTGGCGCGCGCAAGGGCCTGGCAGCGGCTTCGAGTGGCGGTGCAGCTCAAGGCGCCGGCAGCCAAGGCGGCGGCGCAGCGACCGCAGCGACCACGACGCCGCCGCCGCCGCCACCACCTGGTATGTCACCCACTGGTGCGCCCGCGCGTGGTTCATTAGTGGCTGACGGCGACGCTGCGTCCGCCGATGGCTCCCCCTCCAAGTCTGGCAAGCTGTCCCGCCGTATGTCGCGCGCCATCGTGTCCGCCGTCCTGTCCTCCTCACCGCCGGGCGTGTTGGAGGCGCTGGCAGCGGAGTCAGCGACGGCGCCGTCGCCGCCCGGTGCACCCCGCCCTCCCACTGGGCCGCCGCCGTCGGGCCAGTTGCGTGTACCGACGACGCCGACGGGGGGCGCTGCTGCCGCTGCTGCCGCCGCCGCCGCCGCTGCCACATCTACGCCCACATCGCCCCCCGACGGCATCCCCTCCCGCTCGCCAGGCCGCCGTGCCAGTTTGGCGGGGTTGGCGGTTGCGGCGGCACTGGCGGCCGCACCTCCTGCGCGCAGCGCCGCCCTCAGCGGCCGCATGTCATCCATTGAGGAGTTCACCGGCACGCTGACGTCGCCCATTGCGGAGGGTGGCAGTGGGGAGGTAGCAGCTGGCGGCGGCGCCGGCCTCCGCTCGCCGCGGAACATGTCGCCCGCCGGCGCTGCCGCCGTGTCTGCGTCGCCCACCACGCTGGCGCCGCCGCCGCAAGCGCACGGCCGCCGCATGTCCGTGTTTGACATGCGGCAGGCGCAGCTGGACGCTGCCGCGGCTGCCGCCGCCGCGTCGCCCACGCGCACCACCGCGCCGCTCATGGAGGACATCATCCGGGAGGCGGCGGAGGATGACGAGGAGGAGGAGGAGGAGGATGACGGCGGTGGTGACAGTGACGGTGACGGTGACGGCGGCGGGGATGATGACGGTGGTGACGACGCGGTCGGCGTGCGGCGGCGGCCGGTGTTGCCGCAGCCACCGCCAGTGCCCACCCCCATGCTGCACCCTGCACCTACCGGGCGGATGGGTGGCGCACGACCCCCGCCGCCCATGCCACCTGCCACCTCCCCTCACGGTGCCTCCCCGCCACCCCGCGGCCTGCCGTCGCCGCGTACGGGTGGCATAGTGCCACCGGGTGTACCCCGCCCACCAATGTGGGCGCCAGAGGTTGGGGCACCACCTGCCAGTGGTAGCCTTCCACCCCCGCCGCCGCTGCCCCCGGCGCCGGGCGCACCTGGTCCTGGTGGCATCGCGCCACGCCCGCCGCCGCCGCGTGTCGCCCGCCCGCCGTCGCTGCCGCGCGCCTAACTTAATTGCTGTTTGTGTGTTCCATTTGGTTGTTTATTGACTGTCTCATTCCGCTGTTGTTGCTCACTTACTGCTGGAGGAGGGCCTGGCCACTGACCGTCACAGTCAGTGGCTTGCAAGACCATCCATGCGGTTGTCGCGCTGCTCGCATCATCAGTTTAAGTTGGGTGCTCATTGTTGTTAGGGGGGCCGCCAGGTGACGGGGGCAGGTGTGGCACTGTCACTTGCACTACCAGGGGGGGAACGCGACTGCAGTGCCCGCGCTGGGCGGGGCAGGTGCGGCCACCGTGCAGCGTCAGAGGTGTCAAAGTCCGCCGTTGGCCGGCTCCCTGCCTTACCGGTATGACTCCCCGCACAGCCCCAACATTAACATTGCCTCACGTGTATCATTGTGAACAGGCGTTTTGCTTTGCATGTGTTTTTTTGTGCGATGCCCGGGCATGCTGCGGACCGCGGACCCACACGGGCAATTGGTAACACGCTCTTATGTAACTTAGCGTGACACAATTGGTGCATAACTTAGAGCTGAAATGCCTATCCTGACGTATGTGTGGTTGTGCACGCCGTCTCACCGTTGCCGTGCTACTACCAGTACTGAAGCTACGAAGGCGGCACGCGGCGCACGGCCGCTGTGCGGTACCGTGACGGTGCCGTGACACTCGGCGCACACAACAATCAACACACGAGCTTCCTTGCCAGCCACTGTTTGCATCTAAACTAGGTGTGACTGACAGTCATTGCATTGCAACTGGGAAAGCACAGCCGTAACTTTCTTATTGGAGCATTTTCGAGTGCTGTGCGTGCTGGAACGTTGCTGCCGTGCTTGAACCGCCCCGGCCGGCGCCCAGTGGCCCTGCCGCGGAAGTAGGACGGCAACGCACGGAAGCGCACATTGCAGTTTCGGGTTGGTCATTGCTGGGACACATTGCGTGTCTGGGCGACAGGTGCGTTGTCGCGCTGTCGCACTATTCTGAGCCTCCGTGGTGGGGTGGCAGCCACTGTCGGATGGCCGGTACGGGTCTGTAACTCCTTCTGGCACCATGGCGCGTGTGGGCATGAGTATCGACAAGTGCCAGCGCGCGGCCACCGCACTGGTATCGTTCCTGCTGTCTGTTGCTTGTGGACTGTCGCACGTTGTTGCTGCAGAGCGGCACATTGCAGCGGCGGCAGGGCACATCTGTGTGGTGCAGGCCAGCGGCGGGGTGGCGTGCATTGGCAACACAACCACCACAGGCAAGCTGATGCCGCCGACGGGCGTGGCGTTTCATGCCGTGACGCTTGGCGACGACTTCAGCTGCGGTCTCACTGCCGTAACGAGTAGTTTGTTGTGCTGGGGCGCCCTGCCGGGTGGCACGTCGCAGCTGCCGGCTGCTTCCACCTTCTTTGTCGACGTACACGCCGGGCCGCGCCATATTTGCGGTCTGGCGCCCAACGGCATTGCAACTTGCTATGGCGACGCGACGTCGCGCGGTGCCATCAATGCGCCACCGGGTGTTGTGTTCCAAAGTGTAACCGCTGGCGCAAACTACACCTGCGGTGTGGTGCGCAACCACAGTGTGGCGTGCTGGGGCGACGCCACCAACCCAGTGGTGGCGGCCGCAGCAACGTGGCAAGCCATCACCGACGCGGAGCATGTGGCGGCGGGTGCTGACCACGCATGCTACGTGCGCGTGAATGGCAGTGTGGCCTGCTGGGGCAGCAACAGCCGTGGTGCGGCAGTACCGCCGGATGCGTTGACGTCAAATGGCAGCGTGTGGTGGCTGGCTGCGGGTGGCGGAATGACATGCGCCATGTCGGGGTTTAGTGCACCAGGGCAGGTAACCTGCTGGGGTGCCGTGTCCGGCAACATGACGAGCACTGGCTACGAGGTGGCGTGCGCGGGCTGGGGCTGTGTGGCATCCGCACCAAACAACAGCATAGGCAGCGGTAGCGGTGGTAATAGCGGCAATGGGCGAGTGGTTGTGGCAGCAGCTGTGAATGGGTCGCCGCTGCCGCAAGCTGTTTGTGTTGGTGACTGTGCCGTCATGGTCACAACGGTGGCGGGTGGCACCAGCGGGTATTTGGATGGTGTGGGTACCACAGCGCGGTTCCAGAACCCTAACGGTGGGGCCCTTGACGGCACCGGAGGGCTATATGTCGCTGACTATGGCAATCATGTAATTCGGAGGATGGACATTGCTGCGCGGAACATAACAACAGTGGCGGGCGTGGCGGGCAGCAATGGTGCAACATTTGGAGCCACCCCCCTGCAATCAACATTCTACAATCCGCGTGGCGTAGAGGTGGATGGCGTCGGTAACGTGTACGTGGCAGACACCGGGAACAACGCGATACGCATGCTGTCGGGCGCGTGGGTGGCAGGCAGCACAAGTGGTACACCCGGGTCTGCCAATGCTGCCGCAGGGACTAGCGCCCTGTTTTACTCCCCCTACATCGTTCGTGCAGATGCGACTGTCGGGCTGCTGTATGTGGCTGACACCTACAATAACAAGGTACGCACGATTGCTACGAATGGAACAAACGCCGTCGCCACGCTGACCACGTACTCCACCTATGTTCGCGACATTGCACTAAACCCCGCGGCGCGCATCATGTATGTGGCAGTAAGCAACTCGGTGTACCTCGTCACATACGCTGGCGCGTCTACGCTCCTGGCCGGCGATGCCAACAATGCCAGCTATGCTGATGGCGTCGGCAGCGCGGCGCGATTCAATTACGTTTGCGGGCTGGCGCTGGATGCTGCCGCAGGGGTACTGTATGTTGCCGATGAAAGCAACAACCGCATTCGGCGCATCACCACAGCTGACGGAGTGGTCACCACAATTGCAGGATCAGGCAGCTTCACGACGGCAGACGGCTTTGGCACTGGTGCTAGCTTCGTCTACCCATGGGGGCTGTCCTGGGATGTTATTACTGGCGCTCTGTACAACATCGGGTTGTATGGAGTTATTCGTCGGGTGCAAATTCAACCTCCTGCCGTTGCCATTGCTGCTGTTGCGCCGTTGCCGCCTTCGCCACTCGCGCCCACCCACCAGTTAACGGCATGGCGCGCGCTTGGGTCTGCCGCCAGCGGCACAAATATGGTGCATGCTCGAAATGCCACGTTTGCTTTACCCTTAGCAGCCACCAACACTGCCGGCCTCAACCCCACTGTAAACACTTTGCTGTTGGGCAACGTGACGCTGACACCGCGAAATGCAACACCTGCCTCCGCCGGGAACACCAACACCACGTTCTCCACATCGGCGCAGCGCAGCCTGCGGTTGCTCACCCTGACAACAGGCGTCGTGCCGGTTGCCTCCCTTGCGCTGCCCGCGCTTACCAACCTCACACTGGGCGCTCCGGTGGCAACACAGCCGCTGCAGCTGACGAACGACAGCTTCATGGGACTTGCCGCGCTGACCACACTGGCGGTATCAAACGTCAACAATATTTCATGGCCTTATCTTGCGTGGCTGACGGCCTTACCAAGTCGTGTGTCCCTTGATTTGAGCGGCAACGCTATATCCGCTGTCGACGAGCACGACTTTGACGCCGCGCAGTCCCTGCGCTGGTTGTCGCTGGCAAACACCACCCTAACCTACGTCAGCGATGCTGCCTTCTCTGCGGCTAAGCAGCCAGCACTAGCGGTGCTCGACCAGTCGCGTACGCCGCTGGCAACCGGAAGTGGCTGCCGGCCAGGGTCATCGAACGTCGTCCAGCCAGTTCCCACTGGGGGAGCACCGTACATTGCATGCAGTACCTGCCCGGCAGGGACGTACTGCAGCGGTGGGGCCAGATCTCCAATCCAATGTGGCGTCAACACATATGCAGCCGGTGGTGCCGCTGTCTGCGCACTGTGTCCCGCTGGCACGTATGCGCCAGGTGCCACAAAGGAGTGCATAGCCTGCCCACCACGCCTGTCTGCATCGGGTTGCAACGCCACCGCATCGTGGCGCGATAGCATCACCGTTGTGGCGGATGGTGCCGGCGCCTGGGTCAATGCCAGCATTTACCTTGCGCCTGCAGGTGCCATTCCCTCCACAGCTAACGTGTCCTGCGGCCCGCTGGCTGTGGTGTCCACCACCACCGTGTCCTGCGCCCTGCCGTTCTTGCTGCCTGCTGCCGCCACCGCGCCTCTGCTAACGACCGTATGGGTGGCGCATGCCGGCACGGGTGGCGCGGTACTGCCGCTCAACGCCACAGTCATGCTGATGCCGTCACCACCCGTTGTTGTAGCGCCTGGTGGTGGCCTCGGGCTGGCTCAACACGCCCCCGGCACCGGCCGCATCGTGCTGCGCTTGCCAGCGCCACGGCTGGCGGCTGCCGACTGGACCGCTGTTGGATGGCAGCCACCAGCTCAAGCAAGTATTGACAGCCTGGCTGTGTGGGTGGGCGGCGTGCCGTGCACGGACCCAAGCTGGGAGTCGTCCACCACACTGTCGTGCACGACGGCCGCCACCGATGCCACCAACTTGGCTGCCGTCGTGCAGCTGGCTGGCGGAATGTTCAACGTTAGCGGTGTGCTGCCATCCCTGCTGTTGCCGGCGCTGGCACTTGGTGGCAGCACCGAGCTGCCGCTGCTGCCGCCTGCACTGGGAGCTACAACTTCAGTTATCAACATCACGCTGTCGGGTGTGTCCCTGTGTACGGGCGGAGTTCCACAGCTGGCAGCCGCGTCCGTGTCTGGGGTGCCGTGTGCTGCTGTTGCTTGCGTTGTGGCAAGCCCCGATACCGCGTTGTGCGTGGGTTGGAATGCCAGCAACCCCGCAGCCGCCGCGCTGCATACAGGTGGCGGCAGTCCGCAGACGACTGCCAACGTCACCGTGTCATGGGTCAACCCCGCCACCCGCCCTGTCACCTGCACCACCTGTGTGACGCTGGCAACCCGCCCCGTGCTGGTCTCCATCACACCCACCTCCATCGCGGCACCGGGGGTGCCTGTGGTGGTGACTGGCAGCGGCATCACGGACGCCACCCGCGCGCCGCCCACTGTGATTATTGGCGGTGAGGTATGCAGCGGCGTGGTTGTACTATCACAAACGGTAGTGCAATGCAATGCGCCGGTCATACAGGCATCAGCGCCTGGCTACCCAGTGGTGTCTGTCATGGTGGTGAACGCTGTGGGCGCCGCATCCACCGAGCCCATCACCCTCACCTACCCCGTCACGTTTGCCGTGTCGTGGGCGGCCACGCCGACACTGGCCGCGCTGCCGGGTGGTCTGTTGGTACCCGCACCCGTCCTGCGGGTGTTGTCGCGGCAGGCAGCAGCCTGCAGCCTGACCGTTAATGTAACCTCGTGTGCCACAAACAACCCAGCGCTGGCTTCGCGGCCAGCTGGCATGACCGTGACTTCACCGCCGTCGTCGCTTGCAGTGGGTGCCAGCAGCAGCTCAAACGCAACAACCGACCTGCTGCTGGATGCGCTGACAGTGGGCGGTGCGTCAAGTTGCGTTGGGGTGCTAACGGCGGTGTGCATTGACGCCGTTGGGCAGGCGGCGTCCACGGTAGGGCAACCCAACCCGACTGTGGTGTTGACAGGCTGGCGCGCTGACTGGAACGCAAGCAGCATACCGGCAGCGCCATTCATTGTGGTTCCGGAGTCGCTGCCACAGGTGGCTGCAATTGTTATTGTGGATGGCGGCAACGTTAGCACAGCATCGCTGTCCTGCCTCGCGCTGCTGGCACCAGCATCCGCCACGCCGCCGCCACTGTCGCAATCGTTGGACCGCGTGTCGTCGCGCGACATGCTGTCGTCAGTCACCGGCGCTGTGGCGCTGGCCAATGGGTCTGCTGCTGGCATTGCTTTTAGCGGGTTGACGGCATCAGCAGCGCGCCTGGGCCAGGCACTGGCGGTCTATGCCGAGTGCACCTGGGTGCCCACCGGCGAGCGGGTGCGGCTGCCCACGCTGTCACTCGCTGTTGCCAATGCCAGCTTGGCGCTGACACCCGCAACATCGCTGCTGGTGGAGGCGTACGAGAGTGCGAGCGTTGCTGCGACTGCAATGTTGTCGCCGGCAGGTGTGGCCACATTTGCCGGCGCTGCCGCGGCCTGCACCTGGCGCGCGGGCGCTGCCACCACGTCCTCTCTTGTGCTTGCTGCGTCCACCGTTGCGTCGACGTGGACGCTGGATGCGGATGGTGCTGTAGTTGGCGGCCAGCCGCTGGCCCTGACTGTTGACGGCCCCCCCAGTGCCACCCTGACCCTGCAGCTGGTGTGTAGCCTGTGGGGCGGCAACACCGTGGCGTCGCCACCGTTCAACGTTACCACCACTACTTATGCCATGGCACTGCGTGGTGGTGGCGGCGCTGGGACGTTGCGCGCGGTGTGGCCATCTGGCACACAGGCAGTGCTGCCGCTAGCCCCGGCATTGGACGTGGCTGCGCCAGCACGTGGCGTGTTGACGTGCAGTGTGGAGGTAACAAGCGTGGTGCTGCCGCCACTGGCTGCCACGCCCGGCGTCGGACTGGGGCTGGCCGACACGGCCGTGCAGTTAGTGGGCGAGCCGTCCGTGTCGGTGTCGCTGGCGTCGGCAGCCACGCACGCCAACGTGTCGCTGCCGCGCGTAGGCCTGCGTGCACCGAGTGGCACCAACGCGTCACTTGCGCTGACATGCCGCGACGGTGTGGGTCGCAGCGCGACGCTGGGTGCGCTGCTCAATGTTTCAGTGGCGGCGTTGAGCGCGTCGTGGAGCGCCGGGACTGTGAGTAGCATGCCGTCCGTCGTGGTGCCGTCGCAGGCGCTGCCGTCGCTGACACTGACGCTGGCCAGCACGCCTGCCGTGCCGCTGCCACCCAACGCTGACGTGGGATCGCTGGTGACGTGCGTGGCGGCGCTGGTGCGCGCCTCCATGTCACTGCCGCTGGGCACTCCGCTGGCCACGCTGCTGGCGGCGGCACCACCGTATGCGTCTGTGAGCACCATCAACATGGCGTTGGGTGCTGATAATGCCAGTATTGTTATCACGCTGCCGTCGCTGTCCACTGTCGCCTGCCCGCTGTCCACGCCGCTGATGGTTGCCGCCGAATGCACCTGGACGCCGACCGGCGAGCGGCTGCGACTGCCGTCCTTGACAACTGCCACACTGCCACTGTCCGCGTCGTGGGTGTCGCCGCCGACCGCCGTGCTGGGGTACAGCGCAGTGCCGCTGCGCATGGTGGCAACGCTGTTGGCGCCAGCGAGTGCAGGCGCAACTGCAAGCGCGCAATGTGACGTGGTGCTGCTGAATGCCACCGCACGCGGCGTCAGCGTGCTGGCGGACGCGTGGGTGATGGGCGTGGATGCGAGCGCGCCAGCGGGTACCACGATAGCCGCTAATGTTGATGTTACGCTGCAGGCGCCGCCGGGTGCAACCGTCTTTGTGCAGGCAAGCTGCGAGGTGTGGGGGCAAGCGTTTGACACGCCGCCGCTGCGCCTCACTGCCGCCACACTGGCGTTACAGCTGCTGTCGGGGGTGCCAGCCTCCTTCATTGCATCTGATGCGTCGTCACCGTGGCCGCTCGACCCGCCGCTGTCGCTGCGAGTTGTCACAAACGACGGCGCGGTCGTCACGGATGTGTCGTGTGCAGTGGCAACATCCACGCCGGGCGCCGAGTTCAAGGTCATTGGCAGCTCCGTCTCGCTGCAGTCGGTTTCTGCGCATGGTGCAACCGGCGTCGTGGATGTGCCGCCGTTTGTGGTGCAGACGGCACCGACCACGGAGGCAATCGACGCAACGGCAGAGTGCCGGCGCAGCTCTGGTGATGCGCCGCAGCCGCTGACGTTCACTGTGCCTGCGATCAAGCTACACACCGAGCTATGCAACACGCCACAGTCGACGTCGGAGGTGGGCACACCGCTGCCATCGTTTGGTGTTGGCATCGTGACGGTGGCAGCAAATGGCAGCGTGCACAACCCATGCAATGCGGCGACGCCGACGATGTCGCTGCCACCCATCGTGTGCACCATATCGCTAAACGCGTCCGCTACTACCACCAACGACACGTCCAGCATCTTCCTGCAACACACGCTGACCACAATCGCGGCGGCGACGCATCGTGCGGCGTTTGATGCCTTCACACTGGTGGCGCCACAGGGTGAGACGTACGGGCTGTCGCTTGCCTGCGCAGTTGGCGGGTTGGCCATCCCTCCGGCGCTGCCCTTCACCGTCGCTCTGGCGGGCTGTCGGGCGGGCCAAGAGTCGGTGTCAGTGGCGTGTGTGACGTGCGGCGGCGGCGCGTTCAGTCTGGGCGGTATGGGCGCGCAATGCAAGGAGTGCCCCTCAGTTGGCGCCTCCTGCAATGAAGGCATCATCACGCTGCTGCCACACTACTTCCGACCGGCAGCGCAGGCGGGACAGCCGCTGGGTCCCGACACGGAGCTGCACCCGTGCTACAACAGTGAAGCGTGCACGCTGGAGTTTAGCGGCAACGCAAGCGGTGCAGTCTACGGGTGTTCGGCTGGCTACACGGGCCCGCTGTGCGGTGTATGTGACGCGGCAGCCAACTACGCGCGGTTTGGCGACGCGTGCGACGTGTGCTGGGACCCCAGTGGGTCGGCAGCCTTCTTGGCGGTGGTGATTATTGTTGTGCTGGCGCTGCTGGCGCACATGGCGCTGTTCAGCGAGGTGTACAACAGCTACCCTGACGACGCCATCATTCTGCGCATTGCTATCAGCTACCTGCAGGGCATCGGCAGCCTGCGCGTGTTTGTTGCCGGCAGCACCAAGGCGTACGCCAGCGTCATGGGATGGACGGAGGTGGTGAGCGCCAGCCCGTTGAGCGTGGGCGCGCTGCAGTGCTTGCTGCGGCTGTCGTACCTGATGCAGTACGCGGGCACGGTGGCGCTGCCGTTGCTGGCGTCCGCTATCGTCATTATCATTTTCATGATTGGCACCACGGCGCGGTCGGTGCGCTTTCGAGCGCCGCGCGCAGCGCCGTCTCTTGCATCAGCCACTCCCGAGGACGAGTACACCCCGATCCGGTGCTGCTGCTGGTTTGACAGCGAGGCGCTGGCGCGCAAGCTGGCGTCATGGTGGGGATCCAAGCGTCACATCTCCACCATGCTGTTTGTGCTGTTCTTTGCGTACATGCCCATCACCTCGGCGTCATTGCGCGCACTGGATTGCATCCGGCCAGTTGCGGGCATCCGGTACCTGCGGTCCAACCTGGCGGTGGAGTGCGGCGTTGGGGAGCATGCTGTCGCGCGACTGCTGGCGTACACCGTGCTGTTTGTTGTGGGGATCGGCTTCCCAGTGGGGTTGGCATGGTTGTTGGGCACGGCGCGGAGAGCGCAGCTGGTGGACACGGCGTTCCATGCCACATGGGGCTTCCTGTTTGACGGCTACCGCGTGCCGACACGCAAGCCGGTGGCGCTGGAGGGCGC
>ERZ778022.2575-NODE-2575-length-18841-cov-6.281486_pt1 | contig 18841 bp, 28 predicted proteins | sample MGYA00375752_ERZ778022 | MGnify/ENA primary metagenome ERZ778022 (study PRJEB29350, sample SAMN05389826) | bioreactor metagenome | isolation source: Thiocyanate bioreactor | place: South Africa: University of Cape Town | collected 2014-04-04 ... | reverse complement strand
CTGCGAAAGATGCACCGTGGGACGCTGGCGGATGGCGTCGAGTGAGGGCAATCATCGCACTTCTTCTGCCGGTTCCGATCCGGTGGCACTACCCGCACTTCGGGCATGGCGCGGATTCGGTGCTCATCTGGTGGTCTAGCGGCGATGGGTACTCGTGGCGTGCGCGATACGTCGCCGTGGGCTATGGCCGCAACTGGCAAGCGTACATCTACGAGGACGGCGAGTGAGCCGGTCGGCTCACACCTATGCGCTTGACGGCATCGAGGTCGTGCTGACCGTGCCGGAAGGCGTCCGGGTGCCGCGCGTGCTGGTGCTCCGTGAGACGGCCGGCGGGCACGTGCTCGAGTTCGAGCATGTCGGCGTGAAGGCGGTTCGCGCCACAGCGAAGCGGAAGCCGCAGCAGGCGCGCCCGCTGACCAAGATGCCGGAGGACTGGCTACCGCCTGAGCATGAGGTGGCGCAGGCGAACATCAAGGCGCCGTCCGTGAATGTCGAGTTCGAGACGGCGCAGTTCGTTGACTGGGCGATCTCGAAGGGCGAGAAGCGGGCCGACTGGCTGGCGGCGTGGCGGACATGGATCCGCCGCACGCATCAGCGGAACCTCGAGGCCGGGTGGAAGCCGAAGAGCGCCCCGGCCGCTGAAGATGCGCGCGCGAAGTGGTGCCGTCTGCATGGCGTCACGGTCGAAGAGTACGAAGCCAAGAAGGGCGATGCGGAGTGGTTGGAGAGGATCAAGCGGCGCGGGGTGGTGGCCTGATCTGGGATCGGGATGCTGAGCGTGCCGCGCTCGGCGCGATGATGATCGACCACCGTCGCGCGTGGGATGTGCTCGACATCGCGCAGCCTGCGGACTTCCACGATCCGGCGCATGAGTCGATCGCTGAGGCGATTCGGCGGCTGCTGCTGCGGAAGGCGGGCACCGACGCGGTGCTGGTTGAGGACGAGCTGCGCGCGATGGGCGTCACGATCCATCAGGGGCCGGCGTACCTGTTCGAGCTGACGTCGGCGGCGTCGTCGGCGGCGATGGGTGAGCATTACGCCGAGATCGTGCACGAGCAGGCGATTCGTCGGCGTTTGCAGGCCGCGTCGCAGGAGGTGCGGTTGCTGGCGGAGAACGCTGAGGCGGGCGCGGTCGAGCAGGTGGAGGCGGCGCGGGCGGTGCTCGACAGCATCGTGGCCGGGAAGTCGGAGGCGCACCTGGTGGGTGCGACGATCGATGACACGGTGGCGTCGCTGTTCGAGACTCCGGAGTTCACGCCGACGCCGTGGCGGGACATCAATGGGCTGATCGATGGGTGCCGGCCCGGTGCGCTGTACATCGTCGGCGCCCGGCCCGCGTCGGGCAAGACGATGATGGGCCTGAACCTTGCTGTCGAGCTGGCGCGCACGGGCAAGACGTCGGTGTTCGTGTCGCTCGAGATGTCGGAATCGGAGATCCACAAGCGGCTGTTGGCGCAGCTCGGTGAGGTCGACATGAAGCGCATCAACACGGGTGTGCTGAACGATGATGACTTGCCGCGGTTGCAGGCGGCGCAGGAGCAGATCAGGGCGCTGAAGCTGGCGGTGCTGGATGATCCGGCGGTGACGGTCGCGCAGATCCGTGGGTACGTGCGCACGCTGTCGCGGTCGCATGAGATCGGGTCGCTGACGGTCGACTATGTGGGGCTGTTGCAGGGCGATCCGTCGAAGCCGCGGCATCAACTGATCGGTGAGTTCTCCCGGGCGATGAAGCTCATTGCGAAGGAGTTCCATATCCCGGTCATCGTGCTGTCGCAGCTCAACCGGAAGTCGGAAGAGCGGATGGATCGGCGCCCCATGGTGTCCGACCTGAAAGAGTCCGGCGATCTTGAGCAGGATGCCGACGTGGTGCTGCTGCTGCACCGTGACCCGGACGACGAAGACAAACGCGGCGAGGTCGGCGTGATCGTCGGGAAGAACCGGCACGGGCCGACCGGCGACGTGCGCTTGGCGTGGCGCGGCCACTACATGACGATGAGCGATCTCGCCTTCGATGACTTCGGCGGCGGGGGATGGGAACCAGGGGCATGAATCACGCGATCGCTGAACTGCAGAAGCGTGCAGGTTTCCTTGAAGGGGAGATCGAGGACGCGCAGGATTTCGCCAGACGGGCCGCTGGCAAGGCGACCGACGCGAGGCTTGAACTCAAGCGTGCCGAGGAAGAAGCAGAGAAGAAGCGGGACGTCCTGTTGCAGCTGCACTCCGAGCGCGAGGAACTACTGTCCGCGATCGAGATCCTGCGGGGCACAGACCGCCCGGACGGGAGTGGCCGCGATGATTAGCGGCGTCACCCCGGTTGTTCGCGCCGAGCTGGATCAGACGCCCGAGTGGTGGGATGCGCAGTACCGCGCGCTCGAGCGGAAGCTGATCCCCACGGATGCCGCGTCGCATGAGGGGCACCGCATCGTGGAAGAGCGGCGGATATGCGTCGCCGAACCGACCCGGTACTGCATCGACTGTGGTGGCGTGAAGCTCGAGGTCGAGTATGCGTAGGCGCTGCGGGTGGTGTGGTGTCCGGCTCCGCTGGTGGCAGGTGAACCTGTGCCGGGTGTGTCGGATCTATGCGCAGCTCGGGTTCACGCATCCGTGTAGTGAGGGTGCGCGGTGGGATGCCGCGCCGGATCGGCGCCCGGGATGAGAGATCCGCGCCGAGATGGGACACGACGCGAGCGCTTGGAGTTCTGGCGCGAGCGGATGGCGAACGCCGAGCGCATCGGGCGCCCGGCGCACATTGAGCACGTGCGTGCACGCCTCGAAGGGATCGAGGCGCTGGTGCGCGCAGACGAGACGAAGGAGAGCTGATGGCAGGCGAAACGCTCATCACGGTGGTTGGCAATCTGACGGCGGACCCGGAGCTGCGGTACACGCAGAGCGGTCTGCCGGTGGCGAACTTCACGATCGCGAGTACGCCGCGGTCGTTCGATCGTCAGGCGAACGAGTGGAAGGACGGTGAGGCCCTCTTCCTGCGCGCGAGCGTGTGGCGCGAGTTCGCCGAGCACGTCGCCGGGTCGCTGTCGAAGGGCATGCGTGTGATCGCGCAGGGGCGTCTGCGTCAGCGCGCGTACACCGACCGCGACGGCAACAACCGGACGGCGATCGAACTCGAGGTGGACGAGATCGGCCCGAGCCTCCGGTACGCCACGGCGCAGGTCACGCGCGCGGCCTCGGGGCAGTCGGCGCCGCCGCAGCAGGATTGGGCGCCGAGTGCGTCGGATGCTGACGCGTGGGCGACGCCGGGCACCTTCGGGGATGACACCCCGTTCTGATGCAGGGGTGTGCGAGGGGATGCAGGCGGCGGGGTGAGCACTTCGCCGCTTGCCCGTCCTATGGGGGCGGTGGTGACTGCCGCGGGTGTGTTCCGCGTGAGACGGTCGGTGACTCGCTGCTGTGCGGGCGCTGCTTCGGGAGGGTGCGCGGGCTGATCGCGGGGGCGCCGGACATGCTGGCGCATCTGCGGGCGATGATCGACCCGCTGAAGGGCACGGACTATTCGCGGGAGCAGGGCGGCGGGTCGCGCACGGACGCGCCGCCGCCGGTTCCGGTGGAGCTGTTGGACGCCGCGGACTACATCACGACCGTGCTGTGGTCGGCGGTGGAGGTGATCGAGGGGCGGATGCCGGTCGGTCGCATGCAGGTGCCGGTCGCGGCCGGTGTGGTCGTGGTGCACGACTTCGCCGAGCATGCGGTGCAGGTGATTCTCGAGGCGTTGCCGCGTCTGTCGGAGCGTGACGAGATCGTGCCGTTCGCGGATGCCGTGATCGGGCGCCCGGCGTCGCGCGACGAGTGGACGCTGCGGACAATCTTCGAGCGGTGGTCGCTTCGGGATGAGCCGTGGTGGGCTGCGCAGCCGTGCCCGGTGCCGTCGTGCGGCCTGCGGGCCGTGAAGGTGACGCCGCCGGAGATCCCGGGCGATGAGACGCGCTATGAGTGCGCGAAGTGCGGGTGGGTGGCACCCGAAGACACGGATGGATTCTGGGCTGACGCGTTCAGCCGCAGGGAAGGGAGAGCGGCATGATGTGGAAGCCGAAGGTGAGGCAGGATCGCCTGACGGGCCGTTGGTATCTGGTCGGTGCGCCGGGCCGGTTCGGGTCGTGGCGCGAGGCGTACGAGTCGGCGCGGCGTGCGGCTGCTCGGTTTGCTGGGCGGGAGGTGCCCTGCTGATGGCGGCGGTCACAGAGCGCGTGGTGAGCGTGCGGGCTGGGTTCGTTGTGGGTGCGGTCGAGGACTCGGTGAAGCACCCGGGGCACTACACGTCGCACCCTTCAGGTGTCGAGGTGATCGAGATCACCCGGCATGAGTCGTTCCTGCGCGGCAACATCCTGAAGTACGTGCTGCGCGCCCCGCGCAAGGGCAACGAGCTTGAAGATCTGCGGAAGGCGCAGACCTACCTCGCTTGGGAGATCGAGCGAGTCGAGAGGGAGAATGCGTGACGGTCACCGTCTACACGAAACCGAAGTGTCAGCCATGCCGGGCGACGATCCGCTACCTGGATGAGCGCGGCATCGAGCACGAGACGAAGGACACGACCGACCCGGCGTATCTCGCTGAGGCGAAGGCGCTGGGCTACATGGGTGCCCCGGTGGTCGTGGTGGTGCCGGCGCCGGGTGAGTCGGTGTCGCACTGGTACGGGTTCCGCCCGGATCTGCTCGGCGTGGTCGCCGAAGCGCTGGGGAAGACAGAGGTTCTGAAGGAGGCTGCGTGATGCAGACGCATCTGATTGAGCATCGGCGCGACACCGAGTCGCCGTGGATGCCGGTGACGACGGTGCAGGATGACCTGCTGGACGATATCATGCCGCTGGTGCCGACCGAGCCGGGGGAGTGGCGTGTGCGCCCGGAGAACCCGGAGCCGCGGCATCCGGTCGCGCCGCAGCGGAAGACGGTGCGGTTCACCGTGTGGGATCGCGTGAAGTGGTGGGCGATGTTCCGCTTCTCGAAGCGGGCGCGCGGATGACGCGACGCACTCCGGTGCACTTCCCGCGAATGAAGGTGCGTGGGTGGCGGAACCGTGCGAAGACGGCCGCGCGCCATGTGACTGTCTTCGAGTTTCCGTTCGCGCGGCCGGTGAGGACCGCGACCGGCTATCGCTTCAACGTGCTGGCCGGCCCTGAGCCGGGCGCGGTCCTCATCCGCAGCACGTATGTGCGGGACGGGTGGGGCCGGATCATACGGGCGGGGGCGTAGCGCGATCAGCCGGTGGCTGTCTGCGGCCGGTCGTAGCCTGGGGATGGAGGTCACGTGACACACATTGAACACTGCCCGATGCCCGTCAAGGGTGGCGGGGACTGCTGGGCGGAGCCGCACCCGGCGTCGAGCTTCGGGCTGTGCGTGGAGCACTGGCGCGGCGTCGTGCAGGACTGGGTATCCGACGTGCCGCAGACCACGCGGCGGTGCTCGGCGTGCGGCGTGCTGAATCAATACGACACGGCCGACTGGGCGTCGGCGAACTGCACAGCGTGCGGGCAATGCATGGATGCGCCGTGGTTGGTGGAAGAGCATGGTCGGCGCGTGAGCGCGCTCGAGCGGGCGGAGGGCGTACCGGAAGGCGTCGTCTACTACGTGAGGTTCGGCGACCGAATCAAGATCGGCTTCTCGGCGTCCTTCGCGGAACGCATGCGGGCGATTCCCCACGATGAAGTGCTTGCCGTCGAGCCGGGCAGCTATCGCCACGAGAAGCGCGTGCACGCCCGGTTCGCGGCTCACCGCGCGGGCGGTCAGCGCGAATGGTTCGCAGCGGCTCCCGAGATCGTGGAGCACGCGACCTCGCTTCGTGGTGTCTACGGAGAACCGTTCCAGTATGCCGCCGCGATCGAAGCGCAGCACGTGGCCGCGGCGGACGCGCGGGAACACGGAGATATCGAGCGAGCAATGGAGGTAGCGACCGCGTGACGTTGGAAGACAGGTGGCTGTCGGTCAAGGATGCTGCGGCGGCGGTCAGCGTCTCGGACGCGACCGTGCGCCGCTACATCCGAAAGGGCGACGTGCAGTTGCGCCTCGGGCTAGTGCGTCTGTCGCAGGTACAGCGCGCCGAGGCGGCAGCGCGGCGACGGAAAGGCGCGAACTTGCAGGGCGGGGGAGCGCGCGGGAAGTGGTTGCAGGAGAAGGCTGAAGCCTTCTTCGCTGCGCACGGCATCGACGGCCCGGGGCGGTCGCTGGTGCTGGAATTCGTCGCGCACGCGCGCGGATAGATCATGTGCACCGGAGTGCACAAATCTGTGTTAAGCTAGCGCAAGCGCGATCAGACTCGGAAGACCACAAGGTGGTTCCGGGTCTTTTTTGTTGCGCCGAGGCGGGGCATTGCCCCTGTCCCGCCTCTCTCAATCTCACCCCGTCGCCGCCCGTCCTCACCATGACACGTGGCGCCGTTGCCCCTGGTTGATCGGACTGCTCAGCAGCGATCCCGGCAGTGATGTGCGCGCGGTACTCGACGGAGCTTGCGCGGCGGGGTTGTTCTTTCAAGGGAGGTGCCGTGATGGCGCTGAAGGATGTTCTGAAGACGCCGCCCGCGTCCACGACCGGATACAGGTCGCGTATCGAGGTCTGGCGTGATGGTCTGGACGACGCCGACCGGAAGGCGTTCGACGCCGCGGTGCGGAACCCACAGTGGACGGGCGCGGCGCTCGCCCGCGTCGTGAAAGCCGAAGGGCTGAACATCGGCGAGTCAGCCATGCGCGACTACCGGGCCAAGGTGAGCGCTACGTGACGCTGGCTGACACGCTGGCCGATGTGCCGATCCCTGATCCGCCAGCGAAGTACCGCAAGCATGCGGAGTTCGATGAGAAGGGTGGCACGGCATCCACCGGCCCGGTGCGTCAGATGGTCACCGACTATCGGGAGCTGCTGACGCTCGCCGGCCTCGACCCTGACGCGTTCCGCATCGTCGGCAAGGTGTCGCAGTGGACGAAGACGCACCATGGCCGCGAGGACACGTACAGCTTCCTGTTCACGTTCGAGCCGATCCCCGCCGAGGGCGAAGAGTCGGACATCGCGCGCGAGCTGGCGTCGATGATCAAGCCCGTGCGCCCGCTGAAGGCGCCGCACGCGCAGGGTCTGCCGATGGTGGTCTGTCTCGCTGACGCTCAGATGGGCAAGGACGGGCCGGACGCTGACACTCCCGAGCAGATGGATGCCCGGTTCGAGTCGGCGCTGGCGCAGGTCGCGGCGATGGTGAAGGCTCGGCGTCCGTCTGAGCTGATCATCGCTGACAACGGAGATCCGGTGGAGGGCATCACGTCGTCGGCGCCGAATCAGATCGCGACGAACACGCTCGACTTCCCCGAGCAGATCCGGAAGTGGCAGCGCAGGTTGACGCAGACGATCCTGACGCTCGCGCCGCTGGCGGGGAAGACGCACATCGCGGCTGTCCCGTCGAACCATGGCGAAGTGCGCAACAGCGCCGGGAAGGTCGGCTACGGCGACCACGGGTTGGGTGTCGCGCGCACGGTGATGGATGCGTTCGAGCTGCTGAACAGCAAGCTAGATCTGACCTTCCATTTCCCGGCGACGCACCATGACGTGATCACGTACGTGGACGTCGGCGATGCTCGGGTGGCGTTCACTCACGGGCATCATGCGAAGGCTATCGAGCGGATGCCGCAGTGGATCGCGAATCAGGCGGCGTCGCTGCGTTCCCCGATGCGGGATACGCACATCGTCTGTCACGGGCACTTCCATCAGCCGGGCTACCGCGAGTCGCGGGGTAGGGCGATCGTGTCGTGCTCGATGTTCGACGCGGGGTCGTCGTGGTTCGAGAACCTGACCGGCGAGTACTCGCGGCCTTCGATCACGACGTTCAGCATCCGCGACCGGCGGGTGTTCGATATCAGGTTCGTGGAGCCGAACATGCCGGAAGCGGCATAACTCAAGCTCGAATACTTCCCGCATATAGCCGGGACGGCAATCACCGAAGCCGGGGCAATGGGTGACGCGAGGTCGTGACGCGATGAATCACGACGCTTTCGGGCGTAGCTCAGTTGGCAGAGCATCTGACTGTTGATCAGCCGCGCGCAGGTTCGAGTCCTGCCGCCCGAGCGTGACCGATATCGCACGGTTCGCGGTTGTACAGCCGTCCGTGCCCGATGTCGTGGGAGGACGCTCCCTCACGCCGCCCGTCGTGGTTGTCCACGGGCACAGCGCGCCCGGTGCGAATCTCTGACTCGACAGCCGGGCGCGCACTCGGGGATGAAGCTCAGGTGGTAGAGCGCGCGCTTCCCAAGCGCGCTTGTGCGGGTTCGACGCCCGTCATCCCCTCGCGGGTAGCCGTCATGCGACGCGCACCCTTTCCTTGCTCCGAGCGTACGGAGCGCCGCGAGCCTGGGGCGCGGGATACGAAGTGCCCCCGCATTCTTCCGAGAGGGGTAGGGCAATGGTGCATGACCCGGATGCCGTGAAGGTGGCGGCTCTCGAGGACTTCTACGGCGGCGAGGTGCCGGCGTCGACAGCAGCGCGCGTGATCGTGCGTGACCTGGACGACGACCTGGTGCACCCGTTCGCAGACTGACCACCAACTGATAGGGGCAACGACATGGTGTCGAAGAAGGAAATGCAGCACGAACTGAAGCTGCTGAAGGTCTCACTCGAGAGGACGACCCGAGAACTGGAAGCAGTCGGGCGTGACAACAGCGCGTACCGCGCTCGCGAGGCGGCGCGCTTCCGATCGGATCGGGCCGCAGAGCAGCGGAAGCGTCAGGAGGCGGAGCGCGAGGACAAGGCGAAGCGCCGACAGGAGCTGTCGGACGGCATGCTGCGCCTCGCGGACGCGTCCGAGTGGGCCATCGTCTCGGATGAGCGCGGGAAGGTGCTCGAACTGACGGTGCCGCTGTCGGGCGATGTCGAGCCGATCGTGCACGGGGTGCTCAGCAAGAAGGCCGAGCCGAGCGCGGCCTTCGGTGCAGGACTCGTGATGGACGAGTGGCAGCGGCGAGTGGCTGACAGCGTCAATGCGATGGCCGCGAACGCGCGGCGCATTCGGTACGCCTACGGCATCTGACATCAACTCGGGGAGGGCCGGGCATCCATCACTGGGTGTCCGGCCCTTCGCATATCCAAGGGGCAAGCATGAGAAGGATCTTCTGGGTTGGGCTTGTAGTCGGCGCGGTCGCGACAATCGCGTTCGCGCCATCGGGTGAGCCGGCACTGCCGGAGCCGGGAGCACGCCGCATCGTCGCGGCAGTCTTCGGGGTGAGGCCATGAGCATGCCGACCACGGAGAGGACCGCGGCTCAGCAGCTCGCAACAGCACGCCTGCTGCTGGGGCAGTTCGAGGCACAGCTTCGGGAGTGGAAGCACATGGGGGCGAAGAAGCGCCTGCGCTCCGCCCGGGGCAAAGACCTGGCACGCCGCATGCCGGGACTGAAGGCAGGCCACGCCAAGTGGACGGCCCGCGTCGAAGACCTCGAGGCACGCGCCGCAGCAGAGCAGGAAGCGGGCACCTAGAGCATGGGAGTACGACAGGGATCGAAGTGGCGTGCAGTGCGGGAGAGGGTCATCCGGGAGGAAGACATCTGCCACCTCTGCCGGGAGCCGGTAGACAAGTCCCTGCCGTACAAGGATCCGCGCACAGGGAAACCCAACGGGCGGTCGAAGTCAGTCCATCACCTGGACCCACACCCGACACCCGAGACGGTAGCCATCCGCTCACGACTCAGACTCGCTCACCTGTCCTGCAACAGCAGCCAAGGCGACGGCTCACGCGTGAAGTCGAAGACATCGCGGCGCTGGTAGGCGCCCGCGAACGCTCGCCTGTCGGGGCGAGTGGCCCGCAGGTCGGATTGATCCCCGGCCGTGGCGGGCCTTTCTTGTACCCGCCGACACGGGAGACGACATGACGACCTGCACAGCAGAAGAGGGCTGTACGGCTGATGCCGTGACGATGAAGCTCTGCAACAAGCACTACAAGCGCACCCGGCCGCGTACACCCGACGTGATGGTGGACATGGTGTGCGACTGCTGCGGTACGACGTTCAAGCGTGCGCGACGCAGCAAGGCGAGATACGCGAGGGCGTACTGCTCGACTCTGTGCCGTGACTACGACGCATACGGCCCGCTCGCGCACAATCTGCCGGTGACGCATTGGGCGCGCTGGTACGGGGCCGCGAGCGAGTGGACGGCACCGGAGCGACAAGGGGTGACGTTCCAGTGTGGGGCATGCGCGGATTGTGGAGCGGGGATAGTCGAACCCGCCGGGCAGACTCCATCCGTCTACTGCGGACGCCGCTGCACGAAGAGATCGGCCAAGCGTCGCCGCAGAGCGCGAGAGCACGGCGCGACGGGTGAGTTCAGGTGGTCACAGCTCATGGCGCAGCACATGCGACAGGGCAGACGGTGCGCCTATTGCGGGGAGCTAACGGAGAACCCCGACCCGGAGCACGTGGTGCCGCTGAGCCGTGGCGGACGCAACGACATGTCGAATCTGGTGACCGCGTGCAGAGCATGCAACACCGACAAGGGAGACATGACGCCCGCCGAGTGGAGCGCCGACCGTGCACACCGAGGCAAGCCAGCGCTGAACACAGACCTGCAAGGTACAGCCTTCACTCACCTGTGGATCAGAGAACCGATGAATGAGGCATGGCGACATCGCAAGGCTGCGTGAGTACGCAGGGATGTGGGTCGGACTCGAGGTCGACAGACCCCCTGGCCCCCATCCCCTCGCGCCCATCCACCGGGTACCGCCGGGGAGTCGCCATCTCTCTCCCCACTTGATGGGCTGATTTCTTTCAGGGGGTGCCAGATGGCCGTTTCGAGGACGAATCCGCATCACCTCGGCACCCGTGGCCTGCGGTTGTGGAAATCAATCGAGACCGGGAAGAACCTGTCGGAGATCGAGCAGCAGAACCTGGTCGAAGCGTGCCGGATCGCTGATCGTCTCGAGAAGCTGGATGAGCTGGTGCGCGGCGACGAAGACGCGTGGTTCCGGCTGAAGCTCCCGCGCACGGATGACGGCGTGATTGAAGTGCTGATCAACGACCCGATGAAGGAAGCCCGGATGCACGCCGCTGCGTTGCGTCAGCTCATCGCCCCGTTCGAGGCGGTGAAGAGCGACGAGGGCACCAAGGAGGTGCCTTCCAATGTCGCGAGCATCAAGGAAGCCGCCGCGCGGAAGGGTCGTGCCGCCGCGGGTTCGAAGCGTTCCGCGAAGTAGCGGCACTGCTGGCGATGAGGCAATCGCGCTCTATGAGCTGTCGGGCCAGGTGCTGGACGAGTGGCAGAAGGAGTCGGTGCGGGATGCGCTGGCCTACGCCGCCGATGGCAACTGGGCCGCGTTTGAGTTCGCGCTGATCGTCCCGCGCCAGAACGGCAAGGGCGAGGTGCTGGCCTGCATCGAGCTGGCGTTCATCGTGCTGTTCGACGCGAAGCTGGTCATCCACACGGCGCACGAGTTCAAGACCTCGCAAGAGGCGTTCCTGCGCATCAAGTCGATTGTGGAGGGCACGCCGGAGCTGTACGCGCTGGTCAAGCGCCGCGGCTCCCGCGTCGTCGGCATCCGCACGGCGAACGGTGAAGAGGGCATCGAGCTTGAGTCGGGCGCCCGTCTCCGGTTCCTGGCGCGCTCGAAGGGATCGGGCCGCGGGTTCACCGCGGATCTCGTGATTCTCGATGAGGCGTACGACCTGCCGGAAGAGACGCTGGCGGCGATCATGGCGACCCTGACCGCGGCACCGAACCCGCTGATCATCTACACCTCGAGCGCGGCGCTGGACAGCTCCGAGGTGCTGCGCCGGATCATGGCGCGCGGTCGCCGCGAGGACGACCGGCCTAAGGACAAGAACCTGGCGTACCGGGAGTACAGCGCCGATCCCAAGGCAGACTTCGATGACCCCGAGGTGCAGCGGAGCGCGAACCCGGCCACCGAGTCGGGCCGCGTGACGCTGAAGCAGCTCGCGAAGCTGCGCGCCGCGACGCCGAACGATGCGAAGTTCGGCCGGGAACACCTCGGCATCCTGGACGAAGCAGACGGCACGCGCGTCATCGACGCCGAGCGGTGGGCGTCGCTCGCCGACGAAGACTCGATGATGTGGGGTGGTGTGCCCGGCGTGCTACGCCGCGGCGTGACCGCGCTCGCGATCGATGTGAACTTCGACGGGTCGATGGCATCCGTCGCCATGGTCGGACGGCAGGCGATCCGCAAGCGCGGGCACTGGGCGTCCGGGCCGAAGCTTCAGGGCGAGATCATCAAGCGCGGATCGGGCACCGGGTGGGTGGTCGACTACGTGAAGGGCATCATCCAGCGGTGGGGGCCGATGGTGATCGCGCTCGACCCGAAGGGCGCCGCCGGCAAGCTGGTGCCGCGGTTCGAAGCCGAGTCGATCGACCTCGAGCTGATCAGCTACGCCAAGCACGTGCAGGCGTGCATGTACTTCGAAGAGCTGATCATGGGGCCGACCGACGAGCGCGGCCGGCATGACCCGGACGCGCCCCGACTGTTCGTGCACCTCGATGACGTGTTCCTGAACGACGCCGTGGAGGCGGGCAAGAAGCGCACCCCGGGCGAAGCCGGGGAATGGCTGTGGCACCGACGTGACACCACGGACATCTCGCCGCTGGTCGCGATGACGCTGGCGGTGTACGCCTTCATCCGCGCCGAGGGTGCTGAACCCGAGCGGCTGAAGGTCAGCACCGCCATGTACTCATTCTCGTGATTGGAGGCTCATGGATCTGAGCACCGCGAAGGCCCGCGCCTCTGTTGCGTGGGATGTGCTGAACATCAACTCGGCCACCGCGAAGAAGATGAAGCGCCGTGAGCACTACCTGCACGGCGAGCAGGACAAGCCGTGGGCGCCGGAAGGCATCGGCGACGAGCACAAGTCGCTGCGCGATCAGTCGATCGCGAACTGGATGCCGCTCCCGGTGTACGCGCCCATCCAGCGGATGAGGTGCGAGGGGCTGCGCTCCGGCCTAGGTAAGAAGTACGACACCGATCTGTGGCGCGACGTCTGGGCGTCGAACAAGCTCGAGGCGCGGCAGACGATCATCTACGAGTCGATGATGACGCACGGTCGGGGCATCGCTGGCGTGTGGATGAACGATAAGAACGCTGCGCGCCCGGTGGTGCGTCCGCAGTCCGTCCGCAACGTCTACATCCATCCTTCCGAGGATGACCCGTTCACCGCCGATTACGCGGTCAAGATCGTGGAGCGGCAGAAGTCCCCGAACGCGCTGATCGTGCCGGAGGGGGCGCGGGATGCCGACTGGGTGGCGTACGTCTACGACGACACGTCGTTCTACCGGCTGAGCCGCGAGGGCGGCGGATGGGCGGACGGCGGCAAGCGCGGGGATCACCCGATGAAGGCCGTCCCGTTCGTGACGTTCGACTACCGGTCGAACGCCAACGGTGAAGTGTTCAGCCCGGTGGATCCGCTGATCCCGCAGCAGAACGCGATCAACACGATTCGGTTCAACATGCTGCTGGCGATGCAGTTCAGCGCGTACCGGCAGCGCGTGGTGACCGGGTTCGATCCCGTGCTGCGCGACAACACCGGGCAGATCGTCTACGAGAAGGACGAGAACGGCGCCTACATCCTCCGCAACGGGCAGAAGGTGCCGGTGCTGGCGGACTTCGGGCGCGCTGCGGTCGATCGGATGCTGGTCTTCAACGGGGATCAGACGAAGGTCTTCGACATGCCGGAGTCGAACCTGGCGAACTACGTCACCATGCTGACCGAGTTCCTGACGCAGTTCTTCGCAACCTCGCAGGTGCCACCGCAGTACCTGCTCTCGCGGATGGCGAACCTGTCCGGTGATGCGATCTCGGGCGCCGAGTCGACGCTGACGAGCCTTCAGGGCGAGCTGAAGCGCTACTCGAACGAAGGCATGGTGGAGCTGTTCACGCTCTCCGCGCGTGCCGCGGGCATGGACGAGCCGCATCCCGACATGGAGATGCTGTACGCCGACACCGAAGTGAAGAGCTTCGCGGCGATCGTGGACGGCATCGGCAAGCTCATCACCGCGGGCTTCCCGCGTGAAGCGGCTTGGGAGATGCTTCCGGGCGCGAACCAGCCGAAGGTTCAGCGTTGGCTCGAGATGGCCGACGCCGAGATGAACGCTGAGTTCGAGCGCATCGTGAAGGGGGACATGGATGCTCCCAACAGCGGCGACACAGCACTACAACTCGCAGCGGCAGATCGCCGAGGAAGCGCTTCGGGAGAGTAGGGCGCTCTGGCGGCGAGTCGGCGACGACTTCGACGCTGGGTGGGATCGCATCGGCGGCGCCCTGACGGCGACCGTGCAGGACGCCATGCGCCGCTCGGCGCAGGAGGGCGCCGAGTACGTGCCGGAGGTGCTGGCGCAGACGCGGCAGGACGCGTCGGGGTTGATCCTCGCGAATCCTGCCGCGTTCGCGGTGGCGAACCGTGACGGTGCGCCCGTGGGAGCCGTGCTGCGCACGTCGGTGATCCGGGCGAAGCAGTCGATCGGAGCGGGTCTTTCGGTCGCGGGCGCGCTGCTCGAGGCGCGGAAGTTCCTCGATGTGGCCGTGCCCTCGCTGATCGCAGACGCCAATCGGGGCGCCGTGCAGGCGACGGTGACGACGACGCACGTCACCGGATACGTGCGCATGCTGAACCCGCCTTCCTGCAAGCGGTGCATTCCGCTCGCCGGGAAGTGGTTCCGGTGGAACAAGGGATTTCAGCGGCATCCCGGCTGTGACTGCCGGCACATCCCGGTGTCAGAGAACGCCGCGGGCGACTTCCTCACTGACCCGTACGTGATGTTCAACGGCATGTCGCCGGAAGAGCAGGATCGGGTCTTCGGGAAGCGAGATGCGCAGGCGATCCGTGACGGCGGCGACATCTGGCAGGTGACGAACGCCGACCGCTTCGACAGGAACAGGCCGCGCAGACGTGGCGGCAGGCTCACGCTGGACGACATCTACGCCGAGGCGGGGGACAGCAAGACGCGGGCCGTCGAGCTGATGCGCGAGCACGGGTACATCACCGGGCCGCAGCAGGTCCAGCCCGCCGAGGCGTACACCAAGACGTACCAGCGTCCGCCGCGTGCTGGGAGCGCGCGGGAGCGGGTGCTGGCGGCGCGCGAGTCGGGCGTGCGCGACCCGCTCGACAGGGCGACGATGACCGCCGAGGAACGCAGGCTGTTCGATGCGGTCTACCGGCGTGAGTACGCCCGGGCGAATGGGTTCGTTCCACGCTCGATCGGGCCGAACAGCGCTGATGTCGTGTCGGGGTCGCGGGGCATCCCGTTGACTGCTGATCGATGGGCGCAGCTCGATGAGGCAGTGCAGCGTCAGATCGGCCGCGTCGATCTGTCCCGGCCGGAGAGTGGCGAGCTGGTGAAGCTCGCCGACGCGCTCGGACTGAATGACGACCGAGCCGACATCGTGCACGAGCGCATCTGCGCGCAGATGCGCGACCGCTTCGAGTCGTCCACCAACTACCGCCGTACGAGTCTCGCTGAGGCGCTGCGGCGGATCTGAGAACTTCCCTCGCTGGCCGCACGGCCTTGAGGGGTGACTAGCCCATGCCGCACGGCGCCGGGCTGATTCCGCAAAGGAGATACATGCCGAACTCACGAACCAGCGGGCCGCTCGCGCAGTCCGCGCCGCTCGGGCCGCTGTTCGCGCCCGCATATCACCGGCCGTGGCTCCGCTACATCGACGCCGTTCCCGGCGCCGAGGGCGCGCCCGCTGGTGGCTCGGATCCCGCACCGTCTGCACAGACTCCGCCGGCTGATCCGTCCGCTGAGCCGATCGACTACAAGGCCAAGTACGAAGAGGCCATCGGTCACTCGCGCCAGTGGGAGCAGCGAGCGAAGGACAACAAGGCGAAGGCCGACAAGTTCGATGCCGCTGAGCAGGAGAAGCTCAGCGAGATCGAGAAGGCGAACAACCGTGCCACCGCCGCCGAGCAGGCGTCGGCGGCGAACGCTGCGCTGCTGCTTCAGCTCACGGCCGCGAACGAGAACGGCATCACCAAGGACGAGCGCGCGCTGCTCACCGGAACGACCGAGGACGAGCTGAAGGCTCAGGTCGCGGCGATCCTCAAGCTGCGCGCCCCGTCCGCGGCATCCCCTCAGGATGCCGGGATCACTGGTGGCGGATCGTCCACCCCAACCACCCGTGCGAAGACGCTCGCTGAAGCGGTCGCCGCTCGGATCACCAAGAAGTAGGAGGGCCATACATGGCAATCACCCTTGCAGATGCTGCGGTCAACACGCAGGACGACATCGATTTCCACATCATCGATGAGTTCCGGAAGCAGAGCGCGCAGGTGCTCAACCGGATCACGTTCGATGACTCGGTGTCGCCCGGTACGGCCGGCTCGACGCTGGTCTACGGCTACACCCGTGTGAAGACCGAGCGCGGCGCGTCGTTCCGTTCGCAGAACAACGAGTACGTCCCGTCCGAGGCGAAGCGTGAGCGCTTCACCGTGCCCCTGTCGCCCCTCGGCGGCACGTACAAGGTCGACCGCGTGCTGGCGAACCTCGGCGACGCGCAGACGAACGAGATCGTCTTCCAGCAGTCGCAGCTCATCAAGTCGAGCGTCGCCCGGTTCGTGGATGAGTTCATCAACGGCGTCGAGGCCGGCTTCGATCAGGCATCGCCCGGCTTCGACGGCATCGACGCGGCCGTGACCGGCACGACCACCGAGAGCTTCGCGACCGGCACCACGCCGCACGACTTCTCGGCACTGGCCGACAAGACCGACGCGCTCAACGCGAAGCGCGCGATCACGAAGTGGCTGCGCTCCATGGATGGCGTCGATGTCATCTACGCCAACGCCGATGGCGTCGCGGTGCTCGAGTTCATCGCCGACCTGATCGGCTACTACAACACCACGAAGGACGACTGGGGCCAGGTCGTTTCGACGTTCCGCGATATCCCGTTCGTGGATCTCGGCAAGAAGTCCGGGTCGAACGATGACGTGATCGAGACGGACGCCGCGACCGGCGTCACCTCGCTGTACGGCGTCCGCTTCGGCCTCGACGGCGTGCACGGCGCGTCCGTCAAGGACGGCGACCTGCTCTCGCAGTGGCTCCCCGACTTCAGCACCTCGGGTGCCGTGAAGACGGGCGAGGTCGAGCTGGGGCCGGTCGGCCTCGCGATCAAGGCCACGAAGTCGGCGGGCGCGTTCCGCGTCAAGGTGCAGTAAGTGGCGATGGTCACTGTTCGCGCCCCGGGGAAGGTGAGCCGGCGCATCGCTGGCATCACCTTCTCCGAAGGGCGAGCCGAGGTCGACACCGACTCGGCGGCATACCAGTTCTTCCGACGCCGCGGCTACAAGATCAGCGACGCCCCGGAGGGCGTGAGCGATCCGGAGGCGTCCGGCGGCGAGCAGGAGCACATCGAGCCGCCTGCCGGCACGCCACTGACCGCTGAAGAGCTGGCGCGCGTCGCAGCATCCGAGGCTGCTGGCGATCCGGGTGAAAATCCGCCCGACCAGTCCAGCGACGGCGACGACGAGGGCGAGGACGGCGAGCAGGAGCAGCCCGAGCGCCCGCATCCCGTTCAGGGGTCGAAGGCGGTCTGGTTCGAGCACCTGTCGAAGCTGAACCCCGATCACGGGTTCGACCTCGAGACGGTCAGCCGCAAGGAGCTGATCGCCGCAGTCGAGGCCATCGAGCAGGGCTGATCGTAAGGGGGACGCATGACGAATCCAGTAGCCGACATCGCTCGGCTTGAGAAGTCGTTCGAGCGTCCGCTGGTCGAGTCGGCCGAGCTGAAGGAGCGTTCGGCGGCGACGCAGTGGCTGGACGACGCTTGGGGGATCGTTCAAGACGAGATCCCGGGCGTCGTCCGCCGCATGGCGTTGCCGGAGGACGACCCCGCGTATCTGCGCACGGAGTCCGTGGCGCGCGTTGTGGTGGCGATGGTCATCCGCGTGCTGCGGAACCCGGACGCGCGACGACAGCTCGGCGAGGACACCTTCCAGGAGACGATCGATGCCGCGGTGTCGACGGGACAGCTGTACATCTCTGAGACGGAGCGCGGGCGGCTGCTCGCGTCCGCTGAGGGCGATGTGTCGCAGTTCCTGCCGGGCGTGTACAACGTCAGCTTCAGCGGGGGTCGCTGATGCCGGCCTCGCTGAGCGCGTTGAACCGTGGGCGGCGTGCCGCGAACGCGGACATGCGGGACAGGTGCCGGGTCACCGAGCCGTCGTCGGGGGAGAAGGTCTGGTCTGACGAGCTGTTGGCGTACATCGATGCGCCGCCGCGGCTGATCTACGAGGGCAAGTGCAAGCTGTCCTTCGGAGCGATCGTGCCGAACGAGCGCACGACCGCCGATCAGCGGTTCGCGGAGCAGGGCGGGACGCTCGCGGTCCCGGTCGTGACGCCCGCGGAGGCATCCGGCGACACGGCAGTGCTCAATCGTTGTCGGGAAGCATCTTCGGCGTCCGGTTCCCCTGCAACTTCAAGCCCGCAGGTGTCACTGGGGTGTACAAGTTGATCAACGACCCCTCTGGGTCGCGAATCAAGACGGATCGGTTCCCCCACGGCATCGTTGTCGGCTCCTGGACGACATCGAGCTCGTCACCGAACACTGACCGCAACCTGCTGTACAGCGCCTCGACGTCGCCGACGAGGAACTCCACGATGGCGGTGTTGTTGGCTCCCGCGCGCGGAGTGTTCTCGGTGATGAAGGCGACTCTCTCCGGGGCACTGAGAGCGAATGTGGCAGACGGGGTCACGAACTCGACGAAGTCTTCGGTCAGGTACTGCGGAGTAGACCCAGTCAGCACCTCGTAGAAGTGAACCAGGGCAGGCAGGTCGTCACTGATTACTCGGATCGAAGCGAGCTGCACCGAGGTCGAATTCGTCATGGGCCAATGCTGCGCGGCCGTGGCCGCCGGTGGGAACCGCCAAGCCAGCGAT
>ERZ778022.2563-NODE-2563-length-18895-cov-4.271975_pt1 | contig 18895 bp, 19 predicted proteins | sample MGYA00375752_ERZ778022 | MGnify/ENA primary metagenome ERZ778022 (study PRJEB29350, sample SAMN05389826) | bioreactor metagenome | isolation source: Thiocyanate bioreactor | place: South Africa: University of Cape Town | collected 2014-04-04 ... | reverse complement strand
CGCCCTGGCGCTGGCCTCGAGCGAGATCGACATCGGCTCGGTCCAGCCCGGCCAGCAGATCATCTACAAGTGGCGCGGCCAGCCGCTGTTCGTGCGCCGCCGCACCCCGGCCGAGATCGCCGCCGCCAAGGATGTGGATGTGAAGTCCCTGCCGGACCCGCTGGCCCGCAACCGGGCCAAGCCCGACGCCACCCCGGCCACCGACGCCGAGCGCACCGTGAAGCCGGAATGGCTGGTGCTGGTGGGCGTCTGCACCCATCTGGGCTGCACCCCCTCGGTCTCCACGCCGCAGATTCCCGAAGGCCAGTATGGCGGCTGGCTGTGCCACTGCCACGGCTCGGACTACGACATCTCCGGCCGCATCCGCAAAGGCCCCGCGCCGGAGAATCTCGCCGTGCCGCCCTATTCGTTTCTGACTGACACCCGCATCAAGGTCGGTTGAGGAGAACAACAATGTCTGGCCCTTCGACCTACAATCCCACCTCCGGCATCGAGAAATGGCTCGACCAGCGCCTGCCGCTGCCGCGCCTGATGCACGACACCATGTCGAGCTTCCCCACGCCGCGGAACCTGAACATCTGGTACACCTTCGGCGGCATCCTGACCTTCTGCCTGGGGGTGCAGATCGTCACCGGCATCGTGCTGGCGATGCATTATGTCGCCAGCGCCGATCTGGCCTTCAACAGCGTCGAAGCCATCATGCGCGACGTCAATTACGGCTGGCTGATCCGCTATGTGCACGCCAACGGCGCGTCCATGTTCTTCCTGGCCGTCTATATCCATATGTTCCGCGGCCTTTATTACGGCTCCTACAAGGCCCCGCGCGAGTTGATCTGGATCATCGGCGTGCTGATTTATCTGCTGATGATGATGACCGCCTTCTTCGGCTATGTGCTGCCCTGGGGCCAGATGTCCTTCTGGGGCGCCACCGTCATCACCAACCTGTTCAGCTCGATCCCGGTGGTCGGCCACGACATCGCCATCTGGCTGTGGGGCGATTTCGCGGTGGGCGAGGCGACGCTGAACCGCTTCTTCTCGCTGCACTACCTCCTGCCGTTCATCATCGCGGCGGTGGTGGGCCTGCACATCTGGGCGCTGCACGTGCCGGGCAACAACAACCCGCTGGGCATCGACGTGAAGAGCCCGCAGGACACGGTGCCGTTCCATCCGTATTACACGGTGAAGGACGCCTTCTACCTGATCCTGTTCGTGATCCTGTTCGCGGGTTTCGTGTTCTTCTCGCCCGACTTCTTCGGCAACCCGGACAACTACATCCCGGCCAACCCGCTGGTCACCCCGCCGGACATCGTGCCGGAATGGTACCTGCTGCCCTTCTACGCCATGCTGCGGTCGGTGCCGCAGAAGCTGCTGGGCGTGATCGTGATGGGCGCCGCCATCGTCACCCTGGTGTTCATCCCCTGGCTGGACACCAGCCGCGTGCGCTCCTGCCGCTTCCGCCCGCTGATGAAGCAGTTCTTCTGGGCTTTCGTGGTGGTCTGCGTGGTGCTGGGCTATTGCGGCCACCAGGCGGTGGACGCGGAAGTCGCCGGCGTCCCGCTGGTCTGGGTGGCGCGCATCGCCACGCTCTACTACTTCGCCTATTTCTGGCTGATCATGCCGATCGTGGGTCTTATCGAGACCCCCAAGAAGCTGCCGGCCTCCATCGCCCAATCCGTGCTCGGCGATAAAGCCGCGCCTGCCGAGTGAGAACGAACATGCGTCTGACCCCACTTTCGCCTGTCCCCCCCCGGGTGTCCCGTTCCCTGGTTCTCGGCATCGCCGCGGCCCTGGCCCTCTCCACCGCAGCCGTTGCCGCGGAGGGGAGCACCAAGCGCCATCCTCCCAAGGCCGAGGAGTTCTCCTTTGAAGGCCCGTTCGGCACCTATGACCGCGGCGCCCTGCAGCGGGGCTTTCAGGTCTACAAGGAAGTCTGCGCCGCCTGTCACAGCCTGAACCTGGTGGCGTTCCGCAACCTGACCCAGCCGGGCGGTCCGGAATTCACCGAAGCCCAGGGCCGCGCCCTGGCGGCGGCGGTGAAGGTCCATGCCGAGCCCAACGATATGGGCGAGACCACCGACGATAAGGGCGAGCCCCTGATGCGTCCGGCGGTCCTGTCGGACCATTTCCCGGCCCCCTACGCCAACGAGAATGCGGCCCGCGCCAGCAATTCGGGCGCCCTGCCGCCCGACCTGTCGCTGATCGTCAAGGCGCGCATGGGCGGCCCGCAGTACCTCTATTCGCTGCTGACCGGTTTCCATGAAAAGGCGCCGGCGGGTTTCAAGGTGGCCGACGGCAAGTATTACAATCCCTATTTCGACGGCTGGACCATCGGGATGCCGCCGCCGCTCGCCAACAACGGCGTGACTTATTCCGACGGCACCAAGGCCACCATCGAGCAGCAGGCCCATGACGTGACCACCTTCCTGGCATGGGCCGCCGAGCCCAAGATGGAAGACCGCAAGCGCATGGGCTTTGGCGTCATCATCTTCCTGGTGGCGTTCGCGGGCGTGCTGTTCGCGGCGTATCGCAAAGTCTGGAAGGACGCCCACTAGACCTGTCATAATGCTGGGATTGCCCAGCAGGCCATAAATGTTAAAAGGGCGCTTTCCTCAAGGAAGCGCTCTTTTTCATGGCCAAAACCGTTCTTGGAATCATCGGCGGATCAGGGGTTTATGAAATCCCCGGCCTGGAAAATCCCACCTGGCAGACGGTGAAAAGCCCGTGGGGCGACCCGTCCGATCAGCTTCTGACCGGCCGCTTCGCCGGGGTGGACCTGGTGTTCCTGCCGCGCCATGGCCGCGGCCATGTCCAGACGCCCAGTTCGATCAACTACCGGGCCAATATCGACGCCCTCAAGCGCATCGGCGTCACCGATGTGATTTCCGTCTCGGCCTGCGGATCGCTGCGCGAGGAACTGCCGCCCGGCACCTTTGTCATGGCCGACCAGTTCATCGACCGCACCTTCGCCCGCGAGAAGAGTTTCTTCGGCCCCGGTTTCGTCGCCCATGTGCCGATGGCCCATCCGGTCTGCCCCAGACTGTCGGGCGCCCTGACCCTGGCCGCCCGCGAGCAGAAGATCGACCACAGCGAAGGCGGCACCTATCTGTGCATGGAAGGGCCGCAATTCTCCACCCGCGCCGAAAGCTTCCTCTATCGCGCCTGGGATTGCAGCGTGATCGGCATGACCGCCATGCCCGAGGCCAAGCTGGCCCGCGAGGCCGAGCTGCCCTATGCCATCGTCTCGATGGTCACCGACTATGACTGCTGGCACGACGATCACGAGCATGTGACGGTGGAGGCGGTGATCCAGGTGATGAAGCGCAATGCCGAGAATGCGCGGCGGCTGATCATGGCGGTGGCGCCCAAGCTGGGGCCGGAGCGCCAGCCCTCCACCTGTCCCGACCGGCCGGAAACGGTGCTGGATTTCGCCATGATCACCGCGCCCGACAAGCGCGATCCGGCCCTGGCCGCCAAGCTGGATGCGGTGGCCGGGAGAGTTTTGAGAAAATGACGCCGCCCCTCATGCTGCGACAGGCTCGGCATGAGGATTTTGAACTCACACCCTCACCCTGAGCCCGTCGAAGGGTGAGGCCATAAGGCAGGTCCATGGACTTCAAGAGCGCCATCCGCACCATTCCCGACTATCCCAAGCCGGGCATCATGTTCCGCGACATCACCACCCTGCTGGGTCATCCGCGCGCCTTCCGCGCCGCGGTGGACGCGCTGGTGCAGCCCTGGTGCGGCCAGAAGATCGACAAGGTGGCCGGGCTGGAAGCGCGCGGCTTCATCCTGGGCGGGGCGGTGGCGCATCAATTGGGTGTCGGCTTCGTGCCCATACGCAAGAAAGGCAAGCTGCCCCACACCGTGATCGGCGAGGACTATCAGCTCGAATACGGCACCGACCGGGTGGAGATTCATGCCGACGCCCTGCAAAAGGGCGAAAGGGTTCTGCTGGTGGACGATCTGATCGCCACCGGCGGCACCGCCTTTGCCGGCATCACCCTGCTGGAGCGGGCGGGCGCGACCGTGATCGGCTGCTCCTTTGTGATCGACCTGCCCGAACTGGGCGGCGCCGACAAGCTGCGCGCCCTGGGCGTGCCGGTCTCGGCGCTGGTCGCGTTCGAGGGGCACTGAGCGATGCGTCCGCATCGCGACAGGAATAAAGTAGCGATGCGCCCGCATCGCGTCGGAGAAAAAGTTTGAAACTCTACTCCAACACCGCCTCGCCGTTCGGCCGCAAGGCCAAGGTGATCGCCCATGAACTGGGCCTGACGCTGGAGGTGATCCGCACCCTGCCGGTGCAGGATGACGCCTTCCGCCGGGTCAATCCGCTGGGCAAGATTCCGGCCCTGGTGCTGGACGACGGTTCGGTGCTGTTCGATTCCCCGGTGATCTGCGAATATCTGGATCACAAGGGCGGCGGGACATTTTTTCCCCGTCCCACCCTGTTCGCCGAAGCCAAGGGCAAGTGGAAGGCGCTGGTGCTGCAGGCGCTGGGCGACGGCATTGCCGAGGCGGCGGTGGCCTATGTCATGCTGGGGCGCGAGCCGGTTCCGCCGGAGGCCACCCGCAAGCGCCAGATCGACACCATCCTGTCGGGCCTGGATGCGGCCGAGCGCACCACCCTGTCGCAAGCCGTCACCATCGGCGAGGTTTCACTGGCCTGCGCCATCGGCTATGTCGAATTCCGCCTGCCCGATCTTGATTGGAAGAGTTCCCGCCCCAGATTAGCGGCCTGGTATGCGGGCTTTTGCGAGCGCCCGTCCATGAAGGCGACCGTTCCGGCCGCCCCGTGAACGGGGCAGGTTCCGCGGCAAGCATGAAGGTCTTTTCGCCATGAAGATCAACGGCACCCATTACCGTTCCATCTGGCCGATCGGCCAGGATGCGTTCGGCATCATCGACCAGACCAGGCTGCCGCACGAATTCGTCACCTTGACCATCCGCACGGCGGAGCAGGCCGCCCATGCCATCACCTCCATGCAGACGCGCGGCGCGCCGCTGATCGGGGCGGTGGGCGCCTATGGCCTGGCGCTGGCGGTGCGGGGCGACGCCTCCGACGACGCCATCCAGAAGATGGTGGAGATGTTGGCCCATACCCGCCCCACCGCCATCAACCTGAAATGGGCGTTGTGGCGGATGCGCGGCGCGCTGCTCAACCAGCCGCGCGACAAGCGCGCCGCCCTGGCCTGGAAGGAAGCCGCCCTGATCGCCGACGAGGATGTGGCGATGAGCCAGGCGATCGGAAAAAACGGCCTTGCGATCATCCGCGATCTGGCGGCGCGGAAAAAGCGCAAGCTGAACATCCTCACCCACTGCAATGCCGGCTGGCTGGCGACGGTGGATTACGGCACCGCGCTGGCCCCCATCTATCTGGCCCATGACGCGGGCATCGACCTGCATGTCTGGGTGGACGAGACGCGGCCGCGCAACCAGGGCGCCTCGCTGACCGCTTTTGAACTGGGCAGCCACGGCGTGGCCCATACCATCCTGGCCGACAATGCCGGCGGCCATTACATGCAGCACGGCCAGGTGGACATGGTGATCGTGGGCACCGACCGCGTCACCGCCAATGGCGATGTCGCCAACAAGATCGGCACCTATCTCAAGGCGCTGGCGGCGAAGGACAATGGCGTGCCGTTCTATGTGGCGCTGCCCAGTTCCACCATCGACTGGACCATCGCCGACGGCGCGGACATTCCCATCGAGGAACGCAGCCAGGATGAAGTGCTCAAGATGCCGGGCCGCCTGCCCGACGGTTCGGTGACGGTGGTGGAGATCGCCGCCCCCGGCTCGGGCGCGGCCAATCCCGGTTTCGATGTCACCCCGGCCCGGCTGGTCACCGGCCTGATCACCGAGCGCGGCACCTGCGCCGCCACCCCCGAAGGCCTGCGCGGCCTTTTCCCCGAGGAATAACATCATGCAATCCAAATGGTCTGACGCCGAAGCGCAGGACACGATCGCCCGCTATGCCCCCAAAGGCGTGAACGCCGATCTGGCGGTTCGCACCTACACCACGCGCCTGCTGGGCAGCGACCCCCGCATGGTGCTGCATGGCGGCGGCAACACCTCGGTCAAGACCGTCATGAAGGACATGCTGGGCGAGGATGTGGCGGTGATCTGCATCAAGGGTTCCGGCTGGGACATGGGCGTGATCGAACCGGCGGGCCTGCCGGCGGTGAAGCTGGAACCGCTGCGCAAGCTGCTGGCGCTGGACACGCTGTCCGACGAGGACATGGTGAACTATCAGCGCATCAACCTGCTGGATTCCACCGCGCCCAATCCGTCGGTGGAAACGCTGCTGCACGCCTTCCTGCCGCACAAATTCATCGACCATGTCCATTCCACCGCCGTGCTGGCCCTGACCGACCAGCCCGACAACAAGGCGCTGGTGGAAGAAGTCTATGGCGACCGCGTCGCCTATGTGCCCTACACCATCCCCGGCTTCGCCCTGGCCAAGGCGGTGGCCGAGGTGTTCCAGAAGCATCCCAAGGCCGAAGGCTTGGTGCTGCTCCAGCACGGCATCTTCACGATGGGCGACACGGCCGAACAGGCCTATAGCCGCATGATCGAATTCGTCACCATGGCCGAGGAACGGCTGAAACTACAGCGCAAGACGCTGGCGCAGGCCAAGCTGCCCGCCAATCTGGCGACGGTGCCGCAGATCGCGCCCATCCTGCGCGGCGCGGTGGCGATCGAGAAGAACCCGATGGCAGGTACCGCCAAGCGGCAGATCCTGGATTTCCGCACCAACGAACAGATCCTGAATTATGTGAATGGCGCGGACCTGGCGCGTTATTCCCAGGTCGGCGTGGTCACGCCCGACCACACCATCCGCACCAAGAACTGGCCGATGATCGTGCCCGCGCCGGAGGCGGGCAAGCTGGATGCCTGGAAGGCGCAGGTGGAAGAGGCTGTCGCCGATTATGTCGAACGCTATCACCGCTATTTTCAGGTCAACAACGACAAGAGTCCGGTCAAGAAAAAGGAACTGGATCCGCTGCCGCGCGTGATCCTGGTGCCGGGCGTCGGCATGTTCGGGGTGGGCGCGACCGCCAAGGACGCCGCCATCGCCGCCGACATCGCCGAGAATGCCGTGGCCGTCATCACCGACGCCGAGGCGATGGGCGAGTTCCGCAGCATCAGCGAGTTCGACATGTTCGAGGTCGAATACTGGTCGCTGGAACAGGCCAAGCTGGGCAAGTCCAACGAAAAGCCGCTGTCGCGCCAGGTGGCGGTGATCACCGGCGGCGGTTCGGGCATCGGGGCCGCCACCGCCATCGCAATGGCCAAACAGGGTGCGGAAGTCGCCGTGCTGGACCGCGATCTGGACGCGGCCCAGGCGGTGGCCAGGAAGATCGGCGGCAAGGCCATCGGCATCGCCTGTGACGTGACCGATCCGGCCGCCGTGCGCGCCGCCTTCGATGCGGTGGCGAGCGCCTTTGGCGGGGTGGACATCGTGGTCAGCAATGCGGGCGCGGCCTGGCAGGGCACCATCGGCAGTGTGGACGACGAGACGCTGCGCAAATCCTTTGAGCTGAATTTCTGGGCGCATCAGGCGGTGGCGCAACAGGCGACCCGCATCATGCAAGCGCAGGGCACCTATGGCTGCCTGCTGTTCAACACCTCCAAGCAGGCGGTGAATCCGGGCAAGGATTTCGGGCCTTACGGCCTGCCCAAGGCCGCCACCCTGTTCCTGGTCAAGCAGTATGCGCTGGATCACGGCAAGGACGGCATCCGCGCCAATGCGGTCAATGCCGACCGTATCCGCTCCGGTCTGCTGACCGATGAAATGGTGGCGGCGCGGTCCAAGGCGCGGGGGCTGTCGGAAGCCGATTACATGGCGGGCAACCTGCTCAAGCGCGAAGTGACGGCGGAAGACGTGGCGGACGCCTTTGTCTATCTGGCGACGGCCTCCAAGACCACGGCGGCGGTGGTCACTGTGGACGGCGGCAATATCGAGGCGTCTTTGCGCTAGTTTCGTTGTCATTCCCGCGAAAGCGGAAATTCAACTTCTTTTTTTCCTGTCCCGGCCTCGCAACGCGCGCAAGCGCGCGCCGCTGCGGCGTTCGCCGGGACCGAAGGTCCACTGGACCTTCGGTTAATCCCGGCTCACCCCGCGAAAGCGGGAATCCAACTTTCACCCGGCGCGAAACAGGATGGTCCGGCCATCCTTCGACAGGCTCAGGATGAGGTCGGGCCATGACGCGGACAAGCCGGGCCATGACGGCTGTTCAGGTATTGAACCGGAAATGCATCACGTCGCCATCGGCGACGACATACTCCTTGCCTTCCAGCCGGAATTTGCCCGCCTCGCGCGCGCCCGCCTCGCCCTTGCCCGCCACATAATCGTCAAAGGCGATGGTTTCGGCGCGGATATAGCCCTTCTCGAAATCGGTATGGATCACGCCCGCCGCCTGCGGCCCCTTTGAGCCTTTGGTGACGGTCCAGGCGCGGGCTTCCTTGGGGCCGACGGTGAAGAAGGTCAGCAGGCCCAACAGATCGTAACCGGCGCGGATCAGACGGTTCAGGCCCGGCTCTTCCAGCCCCAGCGAGTCCAGGAAATCCTTGCGGTCGCCCGGCGGCATCTGGGCGATCTCTTCCTCGATCTTGGCCGAGATCACCACGCTGTGCGCACCCTGCTTTTTCGCCATCTCCTGGGCGCGGGCCGATATGCCGTTGCCGGTGGCGGCGCTGCCTTCCTCGACATTCAACACATACAGGACCGGCTTGGCGGTCATCAGGCCCAGCTGCGCATAGGGCGCCAGCTCTTCCGGCGTCAGGTCGGGCAGGGCGATGCGGGCGGGCTTGCCGTCGCGCAGCAGCCCCAGCGCCCTGGTCACCAGCGCGATGGCTTCCTTGGCTTCCTTGTCGGCGCCCTTGGCTTTTTTCTCCAGCGCGGGCAGGCGCTTTTCCAGGCTGTCCAGGTCGGCCAGCATCAGTTCGGTTTCCACCGTCTCGGCATCGGCGATGGGGTCGATCTTGCCCTCGACATGGGTGATGTCGTCGTCTTCAAAGCAGCGCAGCACATGCACCACCGCATCCACCTCGCGGATATTGGCCAGGAACTGGTTGCCCAGGCCTTCGCCCTTGGAGGCGCCGCGCACCAGGCCGGCAATGTCCACAAAGGTGATGCGGGTGGGAATGATCTCCTGCGACCCGGCGATGGCCGCCAGCGTGTCCAGGCGCGGATCGGGCACCGCCACATCGCCGACATTGGGCTCAATCGTGCAGAAGGGATAGTTGGCCGCCTGCGCCGCCGCCGTCTGGGTAAGGGCGTTGAACAAGGTGGACTTGCCGACATTGGGCAGGCCCACGATTCCGCATTTGAAACCCATTCCTAAAACCTCGTCATGGCCGGCCAGCAAGGCCGGTCTTGCGGCCGCAGCGCGAGCCGGCCATCCCTTGCGCTGTTGTATATCAAGACAAACCCTGTGCGCCGGATTCCGGCGGCTTCGGTTTGGCGGGCTGGGTCAGCAGCGCCACCTTGCTCATGAATCCGGCATCATCGTCACGCGCCAGCAGCGGCGCGGCGTCCACCATCGCCATCACCAGCGGCTTCAGCCAGTCGATATCCTCTTTCGAGAAATTCTGCAGCACATGGCCGCTGACCCGCGCCTTGTCGCCGGGATGGCCGATGCCCAGCCGCACCCGGCGGTAATCCGGTCCCAGCGCGGCGGTGATGGAGCGCAGCCCGTTCTGCCCGGCATCGCCGCCGCCGGTCTTGACCTTCAGCTTGCCCGCCGCCAGGTCGATCTCGTCATGCACCACCACCAGCGCCGACAACGGCAGCTTGTAGAAACGCAAGGCGGGCGCGACCGAGTCGCCCGACAGGTTCATGAAGGTCTGGGGCTTGAGCAGATAGGTCTTGCGCCCGGCCAGGCTGCCTTCCGACAGCAGGCCGTCGAACTTGGCCTTCCAGGGCCCGAAACGGTGCGCGGCATGGATCTCGTCCAGCACGATGAAACCGGCATTGTGCCGGTTCTTCGCATATTGAGATCCAGGATTTCCCAGGCCCGCAATAAGGAGAGGCGTCCCGGACGGGTCTTTTGCCCCCCGGCTGTGTCGCTCGTCGCTCATGGACTTTGTGTCCACATCGCTCCTCGCTCCTGGCCGGACGGCCAAAATCCCCTATCCGGGAAAGCGATCCTTACTTCTTGGCCGGCGTGGCGGCGGGCTTGGCGGCGGCGGCGCCCGCGGCAGGCGCCGCGGCGGCGGCATCGGCGGCCTTCACTTCCTCGCGCATGGTGGTCGGGGCCACGACCGAGCAGACCGTGAAGTCCCGGCCCCGGATCAGCGGCTTGACGCCTTCGGGCAGGTCCAGGTTGCTGATATGGACGGACTCATTGATGTCCAGCTTGGAGACATCCACCACGATGGTGTTGGGAATGGTCTCGGCGGGGCAGGACAGGCCCAGGGAGCGGCGCACGATGTTCAGCACGCCGCCCTTCTTCAGGCCGGGCGAGACTTCCTGGCCGCGATACTGGACGGGGATTTCCAGGCGCACGGTGGCGCCTTCGGCCAGGCGCAGGAAGTCCACATGCACCGGGCGGTCGGTCACCGGGTCGAGCTGCACCTGGCGCGGAATGGCGCGGGTCGTCTTGCCGCCAATGTCCAGGTTGAACAGGGTGGTCAGGAAGTGGCCGGCCTCGACATGGCGCTCCAGCGTGCGGGCATCTACATTGATGGTCTGCGGTTCGTCATTGCCGCCATAGATCACGCCCGGAATCAGGCCCTTCTGGCGCGCCTGATAGGACGGACCCTTGCCGCGACCTTCGCGCGCTTCAACCTTAAGTTCCTGATTCTTCGACATTTTCCAGTTTCCTCTGATCCCAGACCCCAAAGGGGGCCCCGAAAGAGGCGGCTTGTAGCGGTTTGCCCTGCCAGGCGCAACCGGACGGAGGGGCGCTTCGCCGCGCCCCGGCTCGTGCTAGCCTGCCGCCGCAGAGGGGAACAGGGGAGTTCACATGCCGGTTGCCATCACATCCGTCCTGGCCGCGGGGCTCGCGGGCTGGGTCTTCGGGGCCGTCTGGTACACGGTCCTGGGCAAGGTCTGGCTGCGGGCGCGGGGCCTGGACCCGCAAGCCTGCAAGGACAAGAAAATGCCGCTGGCGCCGCTGGCGATCGCCCTGGTGGCCGCCCTGGTGATGGCCACGGTGATGCATCAGCTTCTGCTGGGCATGGGCATGTTGGGGGTGATGACGGTGGCCGAAGGCGCCCTGGCGGGCCTGACGGTGGGGATCGGCTTCATGGCCACCAGCGTGCTGGTCAACCATATGTTCCACGGCCAGGGCTGGCTGGTGATCCTGATCGACGCGGCGCACTGGATCATGGTCGCCGCCATCCAGGGCGCGCTGATCGCCGCGCTGGCTTAAGCGGCGGGCCTAAACAGCCAGCCTAAACCGTAAGTATGTCTTCCGCCGCCAGGGCCGCCGCGACCGCCGGGCGCTGCTGCATCCGGCCGCGGTGCGCCTTGAGGCGCGGGAAAGGGGCGATACCGCCCGCGCCCGGGCGTTCCAGCCAGCGGGCGAAGACATACAGGTAGGCGTCGGCCACGGTGTATTGTTCGCCCATCGCCCAGGGGCGGCCATCGGCCAGCGTCTCCTCGACCAGTCCCAGTTGCAGTTCGAGGTTGGCCGGCGTCTTGGCCTTTATTTCAGCGCAGGCGGCCTCGCTGTCGGCATAGCGTTCGGGCCGGATCAGATGGCCGAAGCTCACATGCACCGTGCTGGCCAGATAGGCATTGAAGGACAGCATCTGGCTGACGGCGAAGTCATCGCCCTCCGGTTTCAGGCGCTGGGCGGGAAATTGCTCGGCGATCCAGCCCAGGATCACCGGCGCCTCGGTCAGGGTGCCGCGCGGCGTCACCAGCGCGGGCACCCGGCCCTTGGGATTGACGGCGATATAATCGGGCTGGCGCTGGTCGCCCGCCTTCAGGTCCAGCCGCACCGCCTCGAAGTCGGCACCGGCCTCATACAGCGCGATATGCGGCGCCAGCGAGCAGGCGCCGGGAGCATAGAACAGCTTGAGCATGGCGGTTCCTTCCGTTTCCTCCCCCTGCATTCTCCCCCCGCGGCGCGCAGCGCCCCTTGCGGGGGGAGATGTCGCAACGATGGGTCTGCGAAGCGGACCGAGTTGCGACAGAGGGGGGTAACTAAAACAGGCTAATCAAAAAGACTGGAAACCGACGCTTCGTTGTTGATGCGGCGCATCGCCTCGCCCAGCAGCGGGGCGATGGAGATGATGCGGATATTGGCGCAGGCCGACTGGGCAGGCGTGACGGCGATGGTGTCCGTCACCACCATGGATTTCAGGCGGGAATTCTGGATGCGCTCCACCGCCTTGCCCGACAGCACGCCATGGGTGCAATAGGCATAGACCTCGGTGGCGCCGTTGTTCAGCAGCGCCTCGGCGGCGTTGCACAGGGTGCCGCCCGAATCGACGATATCGTCGATCAGGATGCAGAAGCGGCCCTTCACATCGCCGATGATGTTCATCACTTCCGACACCCCGGCGCGCTCGCGGCGCTTGTCCACGATGGCCAGGTCGGTGTTGAGGCGGCGCGCCAGCGAACGGGCGCGCACCACGCCGCCCACATCGGGCGACACCACCATGGGCTCCTTGCCGCCCAGATGCTCCAATATATCCTTCACGATCACCGGCTGGGCGAACAGATTGTCGGTGGGAATGTCGAAAAAGCCCTGAATCTGCCCGGCATGAAGGTCGACGGTCAGCACGCGGTTGGCGCCCGCCTCGGTGATCAGGTTGGCGACCAGCTTGGCGGAAATGGGCGTGCGCGGGCCCACCTTGCGGTCCTGCCGGGCGTAACCGAAATAGGGGATCACGGCGGTGATGCGCCGGGCCGACGCGCGGCGCAGCGCGTCGATCATGATCAGCAGTTCCATCAGATTGTCGTTGGCCGGGGCGCTGGGGGACTGGATGACGAACATATCCTCGCCGCGCACATTCTCCTGCACCTCGACGAACACTTCGTCGTCGGAGAAGCGGCGCACATCGGCCTTGACCGGCACGATGCCCAGATGGCTGCTGATGGCGTCGGCCAGCGGACGGTTGGCGTTGCCGGTGATGAGGCGCATACCCCGCGATCCGCTCATGTCTTGCCCCTCCGGCCTTCGCCGGCCCGTGGGCCGGCTAAGGCCACCTCCCCGATGCAAGCGCGCCTTGCGCGCCGGGGAGGGAGGTGCACAGCCCCGATGAAACTTTAATGACGGGCTTTTAGCCGCTGATATCCAGGGGCGCAACCGGCGTATCGCCACGCCGCTCCAGCAGCGCGATGGCCGAAATCTGCCGTCCGTAATCGGCTTCGCCCGCATGGGTTGTGCGCCGGAAGCTGAAAAAACCGCTGCCCTGGGGATAGGTGCAGACGCCCAGCGTTTCGACCCGGCCCGCGCCCGCGGCGGCCAGGCGGTGGGCGACATACGCTTCCAAGGCGAAGCGGTAATGACCTTCCCGGTCGCTGGGCATGAAGAATTTGCGCATCCGGAGGCCGCCTTCCAGCACCTTGTTGCGCATTTCCCAGCCCACTTCATAATTGGACTGGCTGATGCAGGGGCCGATGGCCGCGACGATGGCCTCGCGCCGCGCCCCCAGCCTTTCCATGGCGTCCAGCACGGCTTCCAGTACGCCGCCGCCTTCCTTGCTGCCCACCGCGCCCTTCCAGCCCGCATGGGCCGCGCCGATCACGCCCGCCTCGGCGTCGGCCAGCAGCACCGGCGCGCAGTCGGCGGTCAGGATGCCCAGCGCCAGGCCGGGCGTGGCGGTGACCATGCCGTCGCCTTCGCGCTTGTCCTCCCCGGCAGGCAAAATGTGGACGATGGAACTGTGAATCTGCGACAGGCTGACCAGCCGCAGATCCGCGCCCAGGGCCTGGGCCACCCGGCGGCGATTCTCCGTCACCTTGTCCACATCGTCCCGCGAGCCGGGGCCGCAATTGAGCGAGGCGTACAGCCCCTCCGACACGCCGCCGGAAATGCCGAAAAAGCCGTGCGCGATGCCCGGCGCCTTGAGGCCGGCCGCTTCCAGCCGCGTGATGGCGCTCATGGCGTGAACCCCGCCGCGCCGCTGATGGACGGCGGCAGGAAGGCCAGCGCCTTGAACAGGCGCCCCATCTGGTCATGACCGATCAGCCGTTCGGTGGCGGCGATCACGCTGTCGGCGCTGTCGGGGTTGGCCTTGATCAACTGTCCGGCGCGGTCGGTCAGCCCGATCCCGGCCAGGAACAGGCCCTGCGTCACCGGCCCCAGCACGGTGGCGCCGCCGCGCCGCCCGGCCTGGGCCAGGGCCGCAAAGTCCACATGGGCGGACAGATCGTCCGCCCCCGGCTCGGCCAGCGCCTCGGCGAAGCGATGGCCGCTGACCGCCTGCAAAGTCTCCGAAAAGCCCAGCGCCGCCTCATAGCCGTAATCCACCAGCAGCGCCGCGCCGCCCTTGGCGGCGATGACGGCGGCGATCTCCTCGGCCAGGGCCAGCGATGCGGGCGCGGTTTCATAAACCCCGCCGAGGGGCGCGCCTGCGCGGTCGGCGGGCACCAGGCCGGGCGGCGCGGGCACCGGCGCCAGCGCGAAGGTCAGCTCGCCCGCACCGTCCAGCGTCACCATGCGCTCGCACCAGCCGCGTTCGGTGCGCACATACTGGCGCACCGGCAGGGCGTCGAAGAATTCATTGGCCACCAGGAACAGCGGCCGGTCGGCCAGGCTGTGATCGAACTGATGCTGCCAGGAAATGTCGGCGGCCATCCGGCCGTCCTCCCCTCCGCGCAGCGTTTCGGCCTGGACCTGTTGCAGCACCGGGCTGGCCTCGACCAGCACCACCTCCAGATCGGCCAGGAAATCGGGCGCCACCGCGGCGGTGCGCAGGATGTCGGCCATCAGGGTGCCGCGCCCCGGCCCCAATTCCACCAGCCGGGGATTTTTCGGGCAGCCCTGATCGGCCCAGGCCTGGACCAGCCACAGCCCCAGCATCTCGCCGAACATCTGGCTGATTTCCGGCGCGGTGATGAAGTCGCCGTGTTTGTCGTCTGTCTTGGCCCCGATGGGATCGCGGGTGGCGTAATAGCCGTCCCGCGGATCGAGCAGGGCGATGGTCATGAACTGGGCCACCGACATGGGCCCCTGCGCTGCGATCAGCGCGGCGATGCGCGATTTCAGGGTCATGCCGCTTTCGGCTTGCGCAGCGCCGCCCAGAACAGCAGACCCGCGCCGATCCAGACCGGGATGGACAGCGCCATGCCCATGCTGATGGGGCCGATGAACTGGGTGTCCGGCTCGCGGAAGAATTCACAGATGAATCGGAAGGTGCCGTATCCGGCGAAGAAGATCGCCGACAGCAGGCCGGGACGCTTGTGGGCGTGGAAGACGCGCAGCGCCACCTGCAGGATGATGAACAGCAGCAGGCCTTCCAGCGCCGCCTCATAGAGTTGGCTGGGATGGCGCGGCAGCGGCCCGCCGCGCGGGAAGATCATCGCCCAGGGCACATCGGTGACGCGGCCCCAGAGTTCGTCATTGATGAAGTTGGCGATCCGCACCAGGAAGATGGCCAGCGGCGCGAAGGCGCAGGCCAGATCGGCGATCGGCAGCAGCGCCAGCTTGCGGCGGCGGCAGAACAGCCAGACCGCGATCACCACGCCCAGCAGGCCGCCATGAAAGGACATGCCGCCTTCCCAGGCGGCGACGATGCGCAGGGGATCGGTGATGAAGCCCAGCGGCAGCCCGTCGCAGAAGGCGGCATAGTTGGGCGTGACGCTGCACAGGACGGTGCCGTAGATCAGCACCCAGCCCAGCCGCCCGCCCAGAATGATGCCGATGGTGGCCCAGACCACCAGATCGCCGATCTGGTCCTCGGTGGCGGCGGGCTTGCCCCGGAAGGGCGGCGCGGCCCACAGCGCCTTGTTCCGCAGTACCCGCAGGATGCCCCACCAGGCCAGCACGATGCCGACGATATAGGCGATGGCGTACCAGCGGATCGCCAGCGGGCCGATCTGCAGCAGCACCGGGTCGATCTGGGGAAAGGGCAGCAGCGCCTGAACCATGCGGCCAGATCGCAAGGGTTGGATGCTTGTGTCAAGGAGCATCGGGCAGCCCGGAGCGCAGCGAGGAGCGTCGCCCGTGCGACCAAAAGAAGAGGGCGGGAGGAATTTCCCGGCAGCTTGGCATACTTGTGCCAAGCCAACCCCTTCTCCATATAGAAACCGACCAACGGAGGTTCCCATGGCGCAGACCGACAATCCCTTCCTGGACGGCGTAGCCAAAGCCTTCACCGACGCCGCCGGCATGGCGCAGGGTGTGCGCGCCGAGATCGACACCTTCATGCGCCAGCGGCTGGAACGGCTGGTGGCCGACATGGATTTCGTGCCGCGCGAGGAATTCGAGGCGGTGAAGGCGATGGCGGCCAAGGCCCGCGCCGAAAACGAAGCCCTGGCGGCCCGGCTTGAAAAGTTGGAAGGCGGGGCGGCTTTGGAATCCAAATCAACCACTTAGCGGGCACTTAGCGGGCCCCTGGCGGACGCGGGAGTCGTCCCCAGTCTTGCGGTTCCGAATCTGTGAGCGGATTCAAAGCTGTGGAATCTTTTCCGGCAGCGTGGATGGCGAGTCGCGGACTCTTGTTTTCTCCAGATGTTGTGCCAGTTTGGATCGCAACTGCTTCGTTTTGTGTCCAAGCAGGGTCTGGAGTCGCGCATGTCCATTATCCATCTCGACGACGAGCCGGTCGGAACCCTGCACCCGCTGGACCTGCTGGAGCGTGCGGTCGAGGCCAATGGCTGGGCCTTCGAGCGGGCGGGCCGGGATGAGTTGAACCTGTCGGTGGCGGGCAAATGGAGCGACCACCATTTCAATTTCTCCTGGCGGGAGGATCTGCAGTCCCTGCACCTGTCCAGCGCCTTCGACATGCGGATTTCCGAAGGCACCCGCCGCCAGAATGTCGCCGACCTGCTGATGGCGGTGAACGCCAAGCTGTGGATCGGCCATTTCGACCTCTGGCCCCAGGACGGCACCATCATCTTCCGCCATGCCATGATCTTCCCCGATGCCGAAGCCAGCGCCGCCCAGTGCGAGGCGCTGCTGAATCTGGCGCTGGAAGCCTGCGAACATTACTACCCGGCCTTCCAGTTCGTGCTGTGGGGCGGCAAGACGGCCGACGAGGCCATCGCTGCCGCCGTGCTGGAATGCGCCGGTCAGGCGTGACGCCGTGAGCATTGTCCTTATTGGTGCCGGGAGAATGGGCTCGGCGCTGCTCAAGGGCTGGCTGGCGGGCGGGGTCAAATCCATCACCGTGGTCGAGCCCAAGCCCTCCGCCGAACTCCGGAAACTGGCGAAGCAGAAAAAGATCGCCCTGCTGGCCGCGCCGTCGCAGGTGACCAAAGCGCCTGCTGTCTGTCTGGTCGCCATCAAGCCGCAAATCCTGAAAGGCGAAGCCCCCGCGCTGGCGGTTTTCGCCCAGTCTTCGGCAAAGAAGCAGGGCGCGCTGATGATCTCCATCGCGGCGGGCACCTCGGTCGCCGCGCTGGCCAAGGCCTGGGGAAAAAAGGCGCGCATCGTCCGCGCCATGCCCAACACGCCCGGCGCCATCGGCCAGGGCATCACCGGCCTTTACGCCGCAAAGGGCGTGACACCTGCGGATCGCAGGAAGGCCGCATCCCTGTTGTCGGCCCTGGGCGCGACCGAATGGGTGGACAAGGAACGCCTGATCGACAGCGTCACGGCTGTCTCCGGCTCTGGTCCCGCCTATCTCTTCCTGATGGCCGAGGCGTTGACCGAAGCGGGCGTGGCCGAAGGCCTGCCGCGCGCCCAGGCCGAAAAATTTGCCCGCGCCACGGTGACGGGAGCAGGCGCACTGCTGGCGGCGGACAAGGCGCCCGCCGCGGCGCTGCGCGAAGCCGTCACCAGCCCCGGCGGCACCACCGCCGCCGCGCTGGCGGTGCTGATGGCGAAAGACGGGCTGACGCCCCTGATGAAACGCGCCGTGAAGGCCGCGCGCAAACGCGCCCAGGAACTGCGTTAGTCTCTTGTCATTCCCGCGAACGCGGGAATCCAACTTCTTTCTTCCGCGCGGGGGACCGAAGTTGGATTCCCTTCCCTCACAGCGCCTGACGGCGCTGCTCGCCGGGGATGACAACCAGCGGAAATCCAACTTGGAACGCGGTTTTCGGGATATTTAAACCGGCAGCCGGATCGTCGCCTTCAGGCCGCCCAGCGCGCTGTCGGCCAGGATGATCTCGCCCCCATGCGCGCGGGCGATGTCGCGGGCGATGGCCAGGCCCAGGCCCGATCCGCCGCTCTGCAGGTTGCGGCCCTCATCCAGCCGGTGGAAGGGGCGGAAGGCTTCCTCGCGCCGGTCCTCGGGAATACCGGGGCCGCTGTCCTCCACGACGATTTCCGCCAGGCGCGGCGACGGCACCAGGGTGACGGCGACCTGGCTGCCATGCTTGAGGGCATTGTCCACCAGATTGGTGATGCAGCGGCGCAGGCCCGCGCCCTTGACGCTGACCGTCACGCCATCGGGCACCGCCAGCACAACCTCGCGCTGGCGCGCCCGGGCGCAGGCGGTGGCGGCGTCGCGCACCAGTTCGGACAGGTCGGTGGGAACCGACTCCTCGCCGCCCTCGCCGCGCGCGAAGGCCAGATATTCGTCCAGCATATACTCCATCTCGGCGATGTCGCCGTGCATGGAGCGAGTCTCCGCATCCTCCGGCATCATCGCCAGGGCCAGCTTCAATCGCGTCAGCGGCGTTTTCAGGTCGTGGCTGACTCCCGCCAGCATCTCGGTGCGCTGGCTGACATGGCGTTCGATACGGTCGCGCATGGTCAGGAAGGCCTGGGCGGCGCGCCGCACCTCCAGCGCGCCATAGGGCTTGAAGTCGGGCACGGCGCGGCCCTTG
>ERZ778022.2558-NODE-2558-length-18916-cov-7.261174_pt1 | contig 18916 bp, 18 predicted proteins | sample MGYA00375752_ERZ778022 | MGnify/ENA primary metagenome ERZ778022 (study PRJEB29350, sample SAMN05389826) | bioreactor metagenome | isolation source: Thiocyanate bioreactor | place: South Africa: University of Cape Town | collected 2014-04-04 ... | reverse complement strand
GGCGCTGCGGCGCGGCGATGCGGCCGCGGTGGTCGCGGCCCACCCGTCTTGCGGCGTCTGCCTGATGCACATGCACGGCGAGCCCGGCAGCATGCAGGCGGCCCCCATGGAAGGCGATGCGCTGCCGCAAGTGCTCTTATTTTTAGAGCGCCATGCCGAGGCACTGCAAGCGCTGGGGGTGGAAAAGTCTCGAATTTTGCTCGACCCAGGCATCGGCTTCGGCAAGACGGTGGCACAGAATTTCGCGCTCCTGGCGCGCCAGCGCGCGTTGCTCGCGCCGGGCTATGGGCTGCTGGCCGGGTGGTCGCGCAAGTCCGCCCTGGGCGCGGCGACGGGGCTGGAAGTCGGCGAGCGCCTGATCCCCAGCGTCGCGGCGGCCCTGCTGGCGGTCGAGCGCGGCGCGCACGTGGTGCGCGTGCACGACGTGCGCGAAACCGTGCAGGCCCTCGCCGTCTGGCGCGCGGCGCAATAACAAACACCAGGACAACACAGGGAGAACCCATGGAGCGAGAGTATTTCGGTACCGATGGCATTCGCGGCACGGTCGGGCAGCCGCCGATCACGCCCGACTTCATGCTGCGCCTGGGGCACGCCGTCGGGCGCGTGCTCAAGCGCAGCGAGGAACGCCCCACGGTGCTCATCGGCAAGGACACGCGCATTTCGGGCTACATGCTGGAGAGCGCGCTCGAATCGGGTTTCAATTCCGCCGGCGTCGACGTGGTGCTGCTCGGCCCGCTGCCGACCCCCGCCGTGGCCTACCTGACACGCGCCCAGCGCGCCAGCCTGGGCGTGGTCATCAGCGCCAGCCACAACCCGTTTGCCGACAACGGCATCAAGTTCTTCAGCGCCCAGGGCAGCAAGCTGACCGACCGCTGGGAGCTCGATGTCGAGGAAGCGCTGCGCGAGCCGCCCGCGTGGGCCGATTCGGCCTCGCTCGGCAAGGCGCGCCGGCTGGACGATGCGCCCGGGCGCTACATCGAGTTCTGCAAGAGCACGCTGGACCACGACCTGACGCTCAAGGGCCTGACCATCGTCGTCGATGCCGCGCACGGCGCGGCCTATCAGGTGGCTCCCAAGGTGTTCCATGAACTCGGTGCCGACGTGATCGCCATGGGTTGTGCGCCCGATGGCCTGAACATCAACCACGAGGTCGGCGCCACGCACCCCGACGCCCTGGTGCGCGCCGTGCGCGCCAACCACGCCGACTACGGCATCGCGCTCGACGGCGACGCCGACCGCCTGCAGATGGTGGACGCCGCCGGGCGCCTGTACAACGGCGACGAGCTGCTCTACCTCATGGCGCGCGAGCGCATGGGGCGCGACGAGTTCGTGCCCGGCGTCGTCGGCACCCTGATGACCAACATGGCCGTCGAAGTCGCGCTGGCCGAGCGCGGCGTGAAGCTCGTGCGCGCCAAGGTGGGCGACCGCTACGTGCTCGAAGAGCTGGCCCAGCGCGGCTGGCTGCTCGGCGGCGAAGGCTCGGGCCACCTGCTGGCGCTCGACAAGCAGACCACCGGCGACGGCCTGGTGAGCGCGCTGCAGGTGCTGCAGTGCGTGGTGCGCAGCGGCCGCACACTCGCCGAACTGCTGGAGGAAGTGGTGCTGTTCCCGCAGGTGCTGCTCAATGTGCGCCTGGCGCCGGGCAGCGACTGGCGCGCCAACAAGCTGCTCGCCGAGGAAATTGCGGCGGTGGAGGCCGAGCTCGGCGCGCAGGGCCGTGTGCTGATACGCGCCAGCGGCACCGAGCCGGTGCTGCGCGTGATGGTCGAGGCGCGCGACGCCGCGCAGGCCAGCCGCTGCGCCGAACGCCTGGCGGAGGCCGCACAAGCTGTGCCAGAGCTATCGAATCAATAGCTGCATACCTTTGTACAGCAAGCGCTAGGGGCCATTTTTACTTGAAATTCGGCCCCGGTGACGGATACGCCGAGTAGTCAGCGCCCCTTCAGCCGGCCAGGAAATCCGCGATCAATCCCGCCAGCGTTTCGGGCTGGTCGTGGTGCAGCATGTGGCCGGCGTCCTCGATGACCGCCGTGCGGCAGTCGGGCACGGCCTTCAGGCGTTCGTGGTATTCGGCCAGCGTGTAGCGGCCCTGCCACCACTGGCTCAGGCTGTCGCCGCTCGCCTGCACCGCGAGGGTGGGGGCGGTGATGGCGGCGTAGAGCGCCTGCGCCTCGTCCACGCGGTAGATCTGCGCGCTGCTCACCTTGTGCGCCGCGTCGCCCAGGATGCTCCAGCGGCCGCTCGCGTCCTGCGCCGCCCAGTGCCGCGCCAGCCAATCGGCCTTGTCCTGCGACAGGCGCGGGTTGGTCTTCATGAGCCGGCCGGCGACGCCCTCCAGGCTGTCGTAGCTCTTGAGCGCCATCTCGCCGCGTTCGAGCCGGGCGAGTTCGTCCATCCACTGGGCGTAGCGGCGCACGGCCGCCTCGGGGGGTGATGCCGGCAGGCCGAAGCCTTCCAGGTTCACGAGCCGGCGCACGCGGGCCGGGCGCGCGCCGGCGTACAGCATGGCGATGTTGCCGCCCATGCTGTGGCCCACCAGGTCCACGGGCTGATCGCCGGAGAAGTGGTCGATGAGGCGGTCGAGGTCGGCCAGGTAGTCGGCGAACACGTAGTGGTCGGTCGGCTGGGGTGGGCGCGTGCGGCCGAAGCCGCGCCAGTCGGGCGCCAGAATCGTCCGGCCCTGGACCATGGATTCGGGCAGGGCGTCGACCATGAACTGGTAGGAGGCGCCCACGTCCATCCAGCCGTGCACCAGGAGCAGGGGCGGGGCGCTGCCCTCGGCGGCGCCCCAGCGCCAGACGTGGTAGTCCAGCGAGCGGATGCGCACGAATTCGGTGCGCGCAGGAAAGCGTTCGGAATACATCGGGCAATTATTCATGGTGTGCGCCGCGCGCTTGTCCTGGCCGGGACAGCGCGCCGCGCCCAGCACGTTTGCGCCCGCGCGCCTACACTGCGGCGCTTTGCCCCCGCCCGTTTGCCCGCCATGACCACCCGCCCGCTGGGAACCAGCGACCTGCACGTCACCCCCATTTGCCTGGGCACCATGACCTTCGGCGAGCAAGTGGACGAGGCCACGGCCCACGCCCTGCTCGACCGCGCGGCCGAGCGCGGCATCAACTTCCTCGACACCGCCGAGATGTACGCCGTGCCGGCACGCGCCGAAACCTGCGGCGCCACGGAGACCATCCTCGGCAACTGGTTCGCCGCGCGCCCCGGCCAGCGCGCCCGGCTGGTGCTGGCCACCAAGGTGGCCGGCCCCTCGCGCGGCATGCCCTGGCTGCGGGACGGCGCCGGCATGACGGCGGCCGACATCGTGGCCTCGTGCGACGCCTCGCTGCGGCGCCTGCGGACCGATGTGATCGACCTCTACCAGATCCACTGGCCCGAGCGCCATGTGTCCGCCTTTGGCACCAAGTACTACGACCCGGCCAAGGAAACCTCGCAGACGCCGATCCGCGCGCAGCTCGAAGCGCTTGCCGGCCTGGTGCGCGCCGGCAAGGTGCGCCACGTCGGCCTGTCGAACGAGACGCCCTACGGCGTGCACGAGTTCGTGCGCCTGGCCGAGCAGCACGGCCTGCCGCGCGTGGCCAGCGTGCAGAACCCGTACTGCCTGATCAACCGCAGCTACGAGAACGCGCTGGACGAAACCTGCCACCGTCTGGGCGTCTCGCTACTGGCGTACTCGCCGCTCGGTTTCGGCCTGCTCACCGGCAAGTACGACGCGGGTGGCGCCGAGGGCCCGGCCGCGCCGGCGGGCGCGCGCATTGCGCGCTACGCCAGTGTGCGCAAACAGCGCTGGGGCCGGCCCGAGGCGCTGGCGGCGGCGCGGCGCTACAACCAGCTGGCGCGCGACCACGGCCTCACGCCCACGCAGCTGGCGCTGGGCTTTTGCCGCGCCAAGTGGCAGGTGGCGAGCACCATCATCGGCGTGACCACCATGGCGCAGCTTGACGAGGACATCGACGCCTTCGAAACCCCGATAAGCCCCGACCTGCTGGCCGCCGTCGACGCCTTGCGCTGGGAGCTCGGTGACCCGGCAATTTGAGGCAAAATTGGCATTTAGCGCTTATCCCATAAGCGTTTCCAGCTATCAATTTATAGAACATGGCCAAGAAGCACGGCCCCGCCCACGTCAGTGAAACGCCCGCCACGCAGCTGCTGCGCCAGCACGGCGTGGCCTACACCGGCCACCCCTACGAATATGTCGAGCACGGCGGTGCCCAGCACAGCGCGCAGGTGCTGGGGCTGGACCCGTACACGGTGGTGAAAACGCTGGTCATGCAGGACCAGGACGCCAAGCCGCTCCTGGTGCTGATGCACGGCAACCGCAGCGTCTCCACCAAGAACCTGGCGCGCCAGATCGGTGCCAAGTCGGTCGAGCCGTGCAAGCCCGAGGTGGCCAACCGGCACAGCGGCTACCTGGTCGGCGGCACGTCGCCCTTCGGCACGCGGCGCGCCATGCCGGTGTACATCGAGGAAAGCATCCTCGGCCTGCCGCGCATCGCCATCAATGGCGGGCGGCGCGGCTTCCTGGTGCAGATCGACCCGCAGGTCTGCGTGCAGCTGCTCGGCGCGCAGCCGGTGCATTGCGCCCTGGGGGACGATGTTGCGGGGCGCGGCTAGGCTGGTGCAGGGATTCCCTGGCACGGCAAGCGCGCACCCGGAAGTCGGCGCGCGGCGCTTCCAGTAGGATGGCCGGCAGGCCTGGGCTGGCCCTGATTGCACCCGTCTTGCTCCCTACCCCGTGATCGCCAACCTCATCGTCGGCATGCTCTGCGTGCACCTGCTGTGCTTTGCGGCCATGTTCTGGCTCATCAGCACCCGCTTGCAGGAGAACAAGCTGGGCATGAACGCCTTTGCCGTCGGCAACGCGATGCTGGGCTCGGCCTACGTGCTGCAGCTGCTCGGAGGGCCGCCGGGCTGGGAGGCGCTGAGCGTGGTCAACCACACGCTCACCTTGTGCGTGCCGCTGGTATACGCGGTGGGCGCCTTGCGCTTCTTCGGCCGCCCCACGCCCTTGCTACAGCCGGTGCTGGCGCTGGCGCTGGCCTACACCGTGGCGCAGGCGCTGGTGCAGTGGCTGGCGGGCCCGGTGGCGCGCTACGCCATGCTCTCGTTCGCCTCGGCGCTGATGTTCCTTGCCATGACCGGCGGGGTGGTCCATGCCATGCGCAGTGTGGCGAAAGACCTGCGTGTGGAAATGGCGCTGTTCGCGCTGCTGATCGGCGGGCTGGCCGTGCTGAACCTCATCAAAGGCGTGCTGGTCGCCCAGGGCGGGTTGCAGGCGCTGGACATGGGCAACCGCTTCCAGATCGGCTTCTACATCTACATGTCCTTCCTCGCCACGGTGCTGGCGCCGTCGATGATCTGGCTGGTGCTGCGCCGCTTGACCGATGCGCTGCGGGCCACCGCGGCGCGCGATCCCCTGACGCAGCTGCTGAACCGGCGCGGCCTGCTGGCCGGGCTGGAAGCGTACTTCCGCACGCGCGCGGCGGCGCCGGCGCGCTTGGTGATGCTCGACATCGACCATTTCAAGCGCATCAACGATTCCTACGGGCACCAGGCGGGCGACCTGGTGCTGTCCCAGGTGGCCGAGGTGCTGCGCCAGACGCTGCGGCGCGGCGACCTGGCGAGCCGCACCGGGGGCGAAGAGTTCGTTGCGGTCTGCCTCGGTGTGGACGACGGCGGCGTGCTGCAATTGGCCGAGCGCCTGCGCGCCGCGATCGAGCGGCAGGAGGTGCGCCTGCCGGGTGTGCAGGGGCCGGTGCGCTGCACCGTGACCGTCGGGGTTTCGTTGCCTTTCGACGGCCTGAAAGGCTTGGAGGCGGCCATGCAGCAGGCAGATGCCGCGCTGTACCGCGGCAAGCAAGCGGGCCGCAACCGCGTCGAGTTGGGGCATACCGGTGGGGGCGAACCCGAAGTGGCCCCCCGCGCCAGCCCGGCGTGACCCTGGGCCCGGGCGTGGCGGATGGCAAAATGGCGCGCCGCGACCGGCGGCCTTCCCGGCTCGGGGAGCCTTCCCACCCGATCGGTTTCTAGAGATTCAACCCGTGCCTTTTGTCTACTCCGCCCTGGCGACTGTCGCCGCCTACCTGCTGGGCTCGCTGTCGTTTGCCGTCATCGTCACGCGTGTCATGGGGCTGAACGATCCGCGCACCTACGGCAGCAAGAACCCCGGCGCCACCAATGTGCTGCGCTCGGGCAGCAAGGCGGCGGCCATCGTCACGCTGCTGCTCGATGCGGTAAAGGGCTGGCTGCCGGTGGTGCTGGTGCAGTGGTTCGGCAAGCCCTATGGCCTGGAGGATGGCACGGTGGCCCTGGTGGGCCTGGCCGCCTTCCTGGGCCACTTGTGGCCGGTGTTCTTCCGCTTCCAGGGCGGCAAGGGCGTGGCCACGGCGCTGGGCGTGCTGGTGGGTTTCAGCGCCTGGCTCGGGCTGGCGACGATGGCCACCTGGCTGATCGTGGCGTTCTTCTTCCGCTATTCCTCCCTCGCCTCGCTGGCCAGCGCGGTGTTCGCGCCGGTGTACTACGTGATGTTCGGCGGCGTGGTCTGGGACGCGGAGCGCAGCATCGCGGCCGCCATCCTGGTGATGTCCTGCCTGCTCGCCTGGCGCCACAAGGAGAACATCGCACGGCTCATCCAGGGCACCGAATCGCGCCTGGGCAAGTCCAAGGCCGCGCCGGCCGGGGAGGCGGCCGCCACGCGGCCACGGCGCCGGCGGCATTGAGGCACGGGCCGCCCGCGGCTACAGCTTGGCCGGGTCGAAACCGGTTTCCCTGTAGATGAGCTCGATGGTGTCCTCGCCGATGCGCCCGGACATCTCCCGGTGCACCGGCACCAGGGCCTTCTTCATGGCCATCTTTTCCGCCTCGGTTGGTGTGTGGACGGTGGTCTTGCCCGAGGCGATGACCTTGGCGAGGGCGTCGTCGTTGTCCTTCTTCGCGTCCTCGTTGGCGACCTTGGTGGCCTCTTCCATGGCCTGGCCGAGCTGCTGGCGCAGGTCGGCCGGCAGGCCGTCCCAGAACTTCTTGTTCACGACCACGGCGTAGCCGAGGTAGCCGTGGTTGGAGAGCGTCATGTGCTTCTGCACCTCGTACATCTTTTGCGTGTAGAGGTTGGAGTGCGGGTTCTCGGTGCCGTCCACCACCCCCGTCTGCAACGCCTGGTAGACCTCGCTGAAGGCCATCACCTGGGGGATGGCGCCGAGCGCGCGCATCTGGGCGTCGAGCACCTTGGACGACTGGATGCGCATCTTCAGGCCCTTGAAATCGGCGGGCTTGTGCAGCGGGCGGTTGGCGGAAAACGATTTCAGGCCGTTGTCCCAGTAGGCCAGGCCGGTGATGCCCTTGGCTTCGAGCTTGGCCAGCAGGCTTTTGCCGGCAGCGCCCTGGGTGACCTTGTGGAGCTCGGCGAAGCTGTCGAACAGGTAGGGCAGGTCGAACACCTCGAACTCGCGCACGCCGAGCTGCGCGAACTTGGACAGCGAAGGCGCCAGCATTTGCACCGCGCCGAGCTGCAGCGCCTCCATCTCTTCCTTGTCCTTGTACAGGCGGCTGTTCGGGTAGACATCCACCCTGACCCGGCCGCGCGTCAATTCGCCGGCGCGCCGGGCGAAGAAGTCGGCGGCCTTCCCCTTCGGGGTATCGGTCGCCACCACGTGGCTGAACTTGATGATGATGGGCGCTGGTGCGCCGACGCCGGCGGCACCGACATGGGCCGCTCCCATGCCGGCCGTACAGGCGATGGCGAGCAGGAAAGAGCGCTTCTTCATGGCGGATCTCCAAAGGGTGAGCAGGGTGCGGCGCCGCGCGGCCACCGGCCCCTATTTTCGGGGTTTGCCGCAATGTGGATGTCCACAGCGGCGGCACGCGTGCCCGGCCCCGGGCGCTAGACTGCGCCGGTGCCCTCCCCGCTGAACTCGCCCACGCCGCCGTCCTTGCCGCAGGCGCACCACCGGTTGCGCGCTTGGCTGTGGGCGCTGCCCTTCGGCCTGGCGGTGTTTTTGGTGCTGGGCGTGGTGCTGGTGCTGGAGGCGAGCGACCGGCGCGACCTGGAGGCGCTGCGCCAGACCATGCAGGTCGACGCGCTCGCGCTGCAGGACAAGCTGCGCGAGCGCCTGGAGACCGAGCAACTGCGCCTGGACGCCCTGGCGGCGCACGTGGTCATCGAAGGCATCGCGCCCGAGCAGCTCGGCGCGGACGAATCGCTGCGCCGCGTGCTGCAGTCGCATTGGGTCAGCATCACCTGGCTGGACCCGGACAACCGCATCCTCGCGGACCTGCCCGATGCGCCGGCCGACCGCTCGCGTGGGCTCGACGACGGTTCGCCCGGCGTTTCCGTCCACCTGCTGGCGCCCGTGACGCGTGCCGGGCAGAACGCCGGGCTGTTGATCGCGCGCCTGCAGCCGGCGCGCCTGCTCAAGGAGCTCACGCCGTGGTGGATGGGCCAGCGCTACGACATCCGCCTGATGGACGACTTCGACCAGGTGCTGGCCAGCGCACCGGGCACCGCCTGGCGCTACCCGGCGCCGCCGCTGTCGCACCGCATCAGCCTGGAGCCGCTGCTGGCCGAGACGCACCTCGAACTGGCGCTGCGCGAGCGCTTTCGCCCCTGGTACCGGAGTTTTCCGACGTGGCTGCTGGCGGCGCTGCTGGCCATGATCGGCTGGGCCTCGCTGCTGCTGCGCCGCCAGATGCAGGGCGTGCGCCGGGCCGAGGCCGCCTGGCGCACCGAAGCCGCCTGGCGCACGGCCATGGGCGAATCGCTGCGCGTGGGCCTGCGCGCGCGCGACCTGCGGGGCCGGTTGCTGTACGCCAACCGTGCGTTCGCCGACATGCTGGGCTACAGCCCGCAGGAACTCATAGGTCACGCGCCGCCCATGCCGTACTGGGAGGGCGAGAACCTCGATGAAATGCACGCCCTGCACCAGCGCACCATGTCGGGCCAGGCGCCCCCGGAAGGGTTCGAGACGCGCTGGCGCAAGAAGGACGGCGCCGTGCTGCACGTCCTGGTGGTCGAGGCGCCGCTCATCGACGCCAGCGGCCAGCAGATCGGCTGGATGGGCTCGGTACTCGACATCACCGAGCGCGTCCGCGCCCAGGAACTGGAGCAGCGCCGCATCGAGACCATGGCCGCGCAGGCACGCCTGACCACGCTCGGCGAGATCGCCTCGACCCTGGCGCACGAACTGAACCAGCCGCTGGCGGCCATCGCCAGCTACAACGCCGGGCTGCAGAACGCGCTCAAGAGCCGCGGCGTCACCGACGCACCCATCGCCCAGGCGCTGGCGCAGCAGGCCGAGCAGGCCGAGCACGCCGCCGCGATCGTGCACCGCATCCGCGATTTCCTGTCGCGCCGCGAACCGCACCGCGAGCCCTGCGACCTGGCGGCGCTCGCCCACCAGGCCGTGCAGCTGCTGCGCCGCGACCTGTCGCTGCGCGGGGTGCGCGTGCTGAGCGAACTGCCCGACACGACGCCGCGCGTCGTCGGCGACCGCGTGCTGCTGGAGCAGGTGCTGATCAACCTCATCCGCAACGCCGCGGATGCCCTGGCGGCGCCGGACGCGGGGGCGCGCGCGCAGGGCACGGTGAGGCTGCAACTGCGCGTCGTGGCCGGCCGCTTCGTGCGTTTCGACGTGTGCGACGATGGCCCGGGCCTCAAAGGGCTGGGGATCGAGCAGCTGTGCCAGCCGTTTTTTTCCACCAAGGCCGACGGCATGGGCATGGGCCTGGCGATCTGTCGCACCATCGTGGAGGCGCATTACGGCGCCATGGACGCCGCCGACCTCCCCCAGGGCGGCGCGCGCATCAGTTTCAGCCTGCCCCTGGCCGAAGCGCAGGCGGGCGTTGCCCAGGCACCTTCGGACGCGGCCGCCGTGCAGGACAGCACCGCCGGCGCGGACGCGGTGCAGAACCCTACGGAGACCATGCCATGAACCCCGATGCCGACGCACTCGCACCCCGCGTGTACCTGGTGGACGACGAGCAGGCAGTGCGCGAAGCACTGGAGTTCCTGCTGCACTCACGCGGCCTGGTGGTGCAGGCGTTCGCCAGTGCGCCCGAGCTGCTGCAATCGCTGGCCCCGCCGGAGCGCCTGCGCGGCTGCTTCCTGCTGGACGTGCGCATGGAGCCGATGTCGGGCCTGGCGCTGCACAGCGAACTGCTGCTGCGCGGCGTGCGCAACCCGGTGCTGCTCATGACGGGCCATGGCGATATCCCCATGGCGGTCGAGGCGCTCAAGAAGGGCGCCTTCGATTTCCTGGAAAAACCCTACAGCGACAACACGTTGGTGGACCGCCTGGAGCAGGCGCTGGCGGTGGATGCGGCCATGCACGACCGCCAGGCGAGCGGCGCCGAGCGGCGCGCGCGCCTGGCCAGCCTGACGGAACGCGAACAGGAAGTCATGCGCTGCGTCGCGCAGGGCAAGCTCAACAAGGTGATCGCCGATGAACTGGGCATCGCGGTGCGCACCGTGGAGGTGCACCGCGCCCGGGTATTCAGCAAGCTCGGCGTGCGCTCGGCGCCGGAAGTCGCCACGCTGCTGGCGCAGACCGCGCAGTGAATGCGCGGCAGGTGTGCCGCGCAGGAAAAGAAGTTGACGAGCCTTACCCCGGCACTGGCTCCACAGTTAGGGCTGCTTGGTTCCCCACCTGACCCGGTTGGCCGCTTCACCATGCGGGGAGGCCCGTCAGGGCAGGATTCTACCCTGCGGGACGGTGCGGGCGCCCCGGAATTCCCGGGCGCGGACGGCACGGCGCCATCGGCGCATGCGGACCACCACCATAGAATCCCCCCATGTCCTACCTCGTGCTCGCCCGCAAGTACCGCCCGCGCAACTTTGGCGAAATGGTCGGCCAGCAGCACGTGGTGCAGGCGCTGACGAACGCGCTCACGCAGCAGCGCCTGCACCATGCCTACCTCTTCACGGGCACGCGCGGCGTGGGCAAGACCACGGTCTCGCGCATCCTCGCCAAGTCGCTCAACTGCCAGGGGCCCGACGGGCAGGGCGGCATCACCGCCACGCCCTGCGGCGTCTGTGATGCCTGCACGGCCATCGACGCCGGCCGCTTCGTCGACTACACCGAGCTGGACGCGGCCTCGAACCGCGGGGTCGACGAACTGCAGGGTCTGCTCGAACAGGCGGTCTACAAGCCGGTGCAGGGGCGCTTCAAGGTCTTCATGATCGACGAGGTGCACATGCTCACGACCACGGCGTTCAACGCCATGCTCAAGACGCTGGAGGAGCCCCCCGAATACCTGAAGTTCGTGCTTGCCACGACCGACCCGCAAAAGGTGCCGGTGACGGTGCTCTCGCGCTGCCTGCAGTTCAACCTGCGGCCCATGGTGCCCGATACCGTGCAGGAGCACCTCGCGCAGGTGCTGGCGGCCGAGCAAGTGGTGGCCGAGCCGGCGGCGCTGCGCCTGCTGGCGCGCGGCGCGCGCGGCTCCATGCGCGACGCGCTCTCGCTGGCCGACCAGGCGATTGCCTTCGGCAGCGGCCGCATCGAGGAACCCGCCGTGCGCCAGATGCTGGGCAGCGTGGACCGTTCGCACGTCACGCGCCTGATCGACGCGCTGGCGCGCGGCGACGGCCTCAGCGTGGTCGAGACGGCCGAGGCGCTGCGCCTGCACGGCCTGTCGGCCGCCGCGGCGCTGGAAGACATGTGCGCCGTGCTGCAGCGCATGGCCGTGCTGCAGGCCGTCCCCGGCCACCGGCAACCCGGCGAAGACGACGCCGAGGCGCAGGAAACCGCGCGCCTGGCCGCGCTGCTGCCGCCCGATGAAACCCAGTTGCTCTACAGCATGTGCCTGCACGGACGCGGCGAGCTCGGGCTGGCGCCCGACGAGTACGCCGCGTTGACCATGGTGCTCCTGCGCCTGCTGGCCTTCAAGCCCGCCGGCGGCGCGCCGGAAAAAAAAACGGCGCGGCCGGCTGAGGCGCGGCCGGCTGAGGCGCGACCGGCTGACGTGCGACCGGCTGAGGTGCGACCGGCTGAGGCAAGTACCGAAGCCGCCCGGGCGCCCACGGCGGCTGAGCGGCCGGCACCCGCGCCGGAAGCCGAAAATTTCAAGCAAAATAAGCCTCTAGCGCTTGATGCATCTGAATACTCTGCTATCAATAGCAAAGCGCCGCAACCGGCTCCAAGCCCCGCGCCGGCGCCCGCTGCCGCCCTGCTTGCTGTTCCGGTGCGCGAGATGCCCGAACCCGGCCCGCGCCTGCAACCGCGGTCGCCGGAGCCGGCCGCTGCGCCTGCGGGCTCCGAGGAGGGCGATTGCTGGTACGCGGTCGTGCAGCAGCTCGTGGCCAGCGAAGCCGTCACGGCGCTGGCGCGCGAGCTGGCCCTGCAGTCGCAGCTGGTGGCGCGCGACGGCGGGCACTGGCTGCTGCGCGTCGAGCGGGAGTCGCTCAGCCAGGGCGCCGTGTGCGAGCGCCTGCGCGCGGCGCTCGCCGCCGCCGGCCACGCCGAGCAGATCAGCGTGGAGATCGGCCGCACCAGCGACACGCCTGCCCAGCGCAACGCGGCGCGCGACAGCGCGGCGCTCGAGCGCGCCCGCGCCACGGTCCTGAACGACCCCTTCGTGCAATCCATGGTGCAGAACCACGGCGCGAAAATCGTTCCCGGGAGCATCCGGCCCCTGTAGGCCGCCCCATTTCATCGATCAGCAAAGGATTCACATGTTCAACAAGGGACAACTCGCCGGCCTCATGAAGCAGGCCCAGGCCATGCAGGACAACCTCAAGAAGGCGCAGGACGAACTGGCAACCATCGAGGTCGAAGGCGAGGCGGGTGCGGGCCTGGTCAAGGTCCTGATGACCTGCAAGCACGACGTCAAGCGCGTCACCATCGACCCCAGCCTGCTGGCCGACGACAAGGACATGCTGGAGGACCTCGTCGCTGCGGCCTTCAACGCCGCGGTGCGCAAGGCCGAAGACACGTCGCAGGAGAAGATGGGCAAGCTGACGGCGGGCCTGCCGCCGGGCATGAAGTTCCCGTTCTAGAAAAGCGCGAGCCAGCGCCATGGCCGCTCCCCAAGCCCTCGATCTGCTGACCCAGGCGCTGCGCCGCCTCCCGGGCGTGGGCGCCAAGTCGGCGGCGCGCATGGCGTTCCACCTGCTGCAGCACGACCGGGAGGGCGCGCGACAGCTGGCGCAGGCGCTGGCCGGCGCGGCCGAGAAGGTGCGGCACTGCGCGCGCTGCCACACCTTCACCGAGGCCGAGGTCTGCGCCGTGTGCCAGGACCCGCAGCGCGACGCCACGCGCCTGTGCGTGGTCGAGACGCCGGCCGACCAGGCGGCGCTGGAGCGCACCGGCGCGTTCCGGGGCCTGTATTTCGTGCTCATGGGGCACCTGAGCCCGCTCGATGGCGTCGGTCCGGCGGACATCGGCGTCAAGGCCCTGCTGGAGCGTGCGCAGGACGGGGTGGTGCAGGAAGTCATTCTCGCCACCAACTTCACCGCCGAGGGCGAAGCCACCGCGCACGTGATCGGCGAGGCACTGCGGCGCGCCGGCGTGGCGGTGACGCGCCTGGCGCGGGGTGTGCCGGTGGGCAGCGAGCTGGAATTCGTGGACCTGGGCACGATTGCGCACGCTCTGGCCGACCGGCGCTGACAGCGCGGCAAGCCCGCGCCGGAACCGGCACAATGCGCCGGAACTTCCCAACGCCCCGCAGGGCCTGCCACCATGACTTCTTCCGCTGTCGCCCCTTTTACCCTGGCCTATTGGTGCGTATTGGTCGCCGCCCTGCTGCCCTGGATGTGCGGCCTGCTCGCCAAGCGCACGGGCGTGGGCAAGCGGCGCAGCGAAGGCGGTTACGACAACCACAACCCGCGCGCCTGGCTGGCGGCGCAGCAGGGCGAATCGGCGCGCGCCAACGCGGCGCAATCCAACAGCTTCGAGGCACTGCCATTTTTCATCGGCGCGGTGGTGATCGCCCACCAGCTGGGCGCGCCACAGGGCCGCCTGGACATGCTGGCCGTGGCCTTCGTGCTGCTGCGCCTGGTGTACATCGCGCTCTACATCGGCGACAAGGCGACGGCGCGCAGCCTCGTCTGGGGCCTGGCGGTGGCCGTCAACATCGCCATTTTGTTCGCCGGCTACCGCTGACAGGCGCCCGGCCAGAAGGAGCTCCCTCATGAACATCAACCTCAGCGTCGGCCCGCTGGTCGCCCTGCTCGCCGGCATCCTCATCCTGGTGTTTCCCAGGCTGCTCAGCACCATCGTGGCGCTGTACCTGATCGTTGTCGGCGTGCTCGGGCTGGTCGGCGTGAACCAACTGCGGTTCTAGTTCTACTTGCGCCTGGACTTGGCGGCCTTGCCGCCCCGAGCGCGTTTGGTCGGGCCGGTGGCGCGTTTGCCGCCGCCGCGCGCGTTGCTCTTGCCGCTTGCCATGCGCACAGGCAAGTAGAGCACCACGCTCTCGCCGGGGCGGAAGCTCGCACCCGATTTGACGTCGTTCCACGTCGCCACGTCGGCCGTGGTGACCCGGTAACGGCGCGCGATGCTCGCCACGCTGTCGCGCCGGCCGGCCTTGACGGTGGTGCGGCGCGTCACTGTCTCCGGTGTGAATGCAATTTGGCCGTTGTCGGCCACGGAGGGGGCGACGTCTGCCTTGGCTGCCGCCGCCCGTGGCACCAGCAGGGCGGAGCCGGCCTTGATCATCATGTTGGGCGGAATGGCGTTGATGCTGCGCAGATCGGCGACGCTCATGCCAGCGCGCTGGGCGGCTTGCGAAACGCTCATGGTGGAGGGCAGGGTCCAGACCGTCCAGCTGGCGTACTGGCCCTGGGTGTAGGCCTCGAAATTGCGCTCGAAGGCCTTGGCGTTGTCCCAGGGCAGCAGGATTTGCGGCGTCCCGGCGGCGAAGATCACCGGGCGGTGCAGCGAGGGGTTGAGCGCCTTGAAGTCTTCCTCGCGCACACCGGCGAATTGCGCAGCCAGGGCCACGTCGATGTCGCGTCGGATATCGATGGTCTCGAAATACGGGTGGTTTTCGATCAGCGGCAGTTCGGTGGCAAACAGGCGCGGGTTGGCAACGATGTTCTTCACCGCCTGCAGCTTGGGTACGTAGAGCCGGGTTTCGGCCGGCAGGGTGAGGTCGCCGTAGCCGGCGGGCAGACCCGCCTTCTGGTTCTTGGCAATGGCGCGGCCCACGTTGCCTTCGCCCCAGTTGTACGCGGCCAACGCCAGGTGCCAGTCGCCGAACATGTTGTAGAGCTTTTGCAGGTAGTCGAGCGCCGCGCGGGTCGAAGCGAGCACGTCGCGCCGGTCGTCGCGGAAGGCGTTTTGCTTGAGTTCGAAGTAGTCCCCCGTGGCCGGCATGAACTGCCACATGCCCGCGGCCTTGGCCGACGACACCGCCTGGGGGTTGAAGGCGCTCTCCACATACGGCAGCAGGGCGAGTTCGGTGGGCATGCCGCGGCGTTCGAGTTCCTCGACGACGTGAAACAGGTATTTGCGCGAGCGCTCCGTCATGCGCTGCATGTAGTCGGGCCGGCTGGCGTACCACTGCTCGCGTTCGCGCACCAGGTCGCCCTCGAGGTTCGGCATGGCGAAGCCGCGGCGGATGCGGTCCCACATGTCGGTGGGTGGAAACAAGGACGCCACGGTATGGCCGCTGGTCTGCGCCGCCGTGATGGGTTGCAGCGGGCCCTGGGGGTACAGCGGCGTGTGGGGCGCGACCGCTTCGGTGGAGGTTGCCGCTGGGTCGGCGGCGGGCTGGGGCTGGGAGGAGGGTGTCGCGCAGCCGCTGAGCCACAAGGCGCCTGCCAGGCAGGCGATGTGCAGGAGTTTCTTCAAAACTGGTTTTTCCATTCGCGCAGGGCGCCGAAAACGGCCACCGCGTCGCGCGTATCGGTGTGGGGCGCGTGCGCCGCCACGCTGGTGACAACTGCGCGCTCGCGGCTGCGCAGGAAGGGGTTGATGGCACGCTCCACCGCGATGGTGGAGGGCAGGGTGGGCAGGCCGCGCGCGCGCAACTGCTCGCATTCGGCCTGGTGCGCTGCGAGCGCGGCGTTGTCCGGCTCGACTGCGCGGGCAAAGCGCAGGTTGGCCAGCGTGTATTCGTGCGCGCAGCACACGCGCGTCTCGCCTGGCAACGCCGCCAGCGCGCCGAGCGACACCAGCATCTGCGCCGGCGTGCCCTCGAACAGTCGACCGCAGCCGCCGGAGAACAACGTGTCGCCGCAAAACAGCAGCGGGGCCTCGCCGGGGCATTCGGCGTAGTAGGCGATATGGCCCGCCGTGTGGCCCGGCACCTCGAGGACGCGAAAGTCCAGGCCCAGCGCCTCCACGGTATCGCCGTGGCGCAGGCGCTGCACAGGTTCGGGAATGGCTTCCTTTGCCGGGCCCACCACACGCGCGCCGGTGGCGCTGCGCAGCTGGGCCACGCCGCCGACATGATCGGCGTGGTGGTGGGTGACTAGAATGGTTTGCAACGCCAGCCGGTGCTCCCGCAGGCACTCCAGCACGGGCTCTGCCTGCCCCGGGTCCACCACGACGGCTTGGCGCGTGTCATGCAGCAACCACAGGTAGTTGTCGGAGAAGGCGGGAATTGCTATCAGCTTCATGACCGCACAAATTATAGGTTTGCAACAATGGTTTGACTCCCCGCCCGGCAGCTACCTGCTGGACTGGGAGCAGGCCCGCTACGACGAGGCCGTGGTCGATGCCTTCGGCTACCACGGCTTGCAGTTGGGCATGCCGCTGCTCGATGGGCTGCGCGCCAACCGCATGCCGCACCGCTGGTACGCGTTGCCCCATCCCGAGCTGCTGGGCGCTGGCCCGCGGGTGCCGCAGCTCCTGGCCGACCCGGTGGCGTTGCCGTTCCCCGAGAACAGCCTCGACCTGCTGTTGCTGCCGCACACGCTGGAGCAAAGCGACGACCCGCATGCGGCGCTGCGCGAGGCGGCGCGCGTGCTGGTGCCCGAAGGGCGGCTGGTCATCAGCGGCTTCAACCCGGTCAGCCTGTGGGCGTGGCGCCAGGCGCGTGCGCGCTGGTACCAGCGGTTGGGTTACGGCAGCCTCTACCTGCCGGACAGCGGTGAGGCCATCGGCCACTGGCGCCTGCGCGACTGGCTGCGCCTGCTGAGCCTGGATGTGCAATCGCTGGAGCTGGGCTGCTACCGTCCCGCAGTGCGCAGTGCCCACTGGCTGCGCCGCTTTGCCTGGATGGACCCGGTCGGCGCGCGCGCCTGGCCGATCTTCGGCGCTGCTTATTTCGTGGTCGCGGTCAAGCGCGTGCACGGCATGCGTCTGCTGGAACCCGCCTGGCGCACGGGCGCCAAACACGCGGGCGCCTCGGTGCCGGTGGCCAACCGCCGCGCCGTGCCCGCTGATGGAATCGAACGAACTGGGAACTAGGCGTGAACGATATCGTGATCTATACCGACGGGGCGTGCAAAGGCAACCCCGGCCCCGGCGGCTGGGGCGTTTTGCTGCGCTCGGGCGCGGTGGAAAAAGAACTCTTTGGCGGTGAGCGCGAAACCACCAACAACCGCATGGAGCTGATGGCGGTGATCGAAGCGCTGGCGGCACTCAAGCGGCCCTGCGCCGTGACGCTCTACCTCGACAGCGAATACGTGCGCAAGGGCATCACCGAATGGATCCACGGCTGGAAGGCGCGTGGCTGGCGCACGGCGGCCAAGCAGCCGGTGAAGAACGTGGAGCTCTGGCAGCGCCTGGATGCCCTGGTGCATGGCGCCGGCCACCGGATCGATTGGCGCTGGGTCAAAGGCCATTCGGGCGACCCCGGCAACGACCGGGCCGACGAACTGGCCAACCGGGGCGTGGAGCTGGCCCTGGGCCGCGCCAGCGTGCCTATGTAAACCCTGGGTAAAGTGCCGCGCTGGCGTGGCGCGGGCCGGGCGGGCGGAAAGCGGCGCTGCTACATTCAGACGCTGTTTTTGGCGGTGACCGGGGTAGGGCAATTTTTCATGGCTTCCAGAAGTTTGCGACTCTTGACGGCATGCGTGGCCTTGTGCGTGGCGGGCGCTGCCGCGTGGTGGGGGCAGCGCCCCGCGCCGGCGGCGGTATCGGCCCCGGCGGCGGGCGGCACGCGCGGCGTTTCGGCCGTGAGCGTGGAAGTCGCGACCGTGCAGCAGCGCGACCTCGTGGAGAGCGTGCAGGCCGTGGGCAGCCTGCGCTCGCAGAACAGCGTGGTGCTGCGCCCCGAAGTCGCCGGGCGGGTGGTCGCCCTCGGATTTCGCGACGGCCAGCGCGTGCGCAAGGGCGCGCTGCTGGTGCAGCTCGACGACCAGCTGCCGCGCGCGCAGGTGGCGCAGGCGCAGGCCGAAGTGTCGATCGCGCGCGCCAACGACCAGCGCAACCGCGAACTGGTGGCGCAGGGTTTTGTCAGCCAGCGCACGCGCGACGAAAGCGCCGCCAACCTGCAGGTGGCCCAGGCCAAACTTGCCCTGGCAGAGGCCACCGCGGCGCGGCTGCGCATCGTGGCGCCCTTTGATGGGGTGGCCGGCATTGGGAAGGTGAGCGTGGGGGAATACGTCAAGGACGGCGCCGAGATCGTCAACCTCGAAGACCTGGACCATTTGTTCGTCGATTTCCGCCTGCCCGAGCGTTACCAGAGCGAGGTGCGGGTGGGCCAGGCCGTGCAGGTGGCGCTGGACGCACTGCCGGGTGTGCCCAGGAGCGCGCAGGTGCGCGCGCTCGATCCGCTGATCGATGCCGACGGGCGCTCGCTCGCCGTGCGCGCCAGCCTGGACAACCCCGGCCTGCAGCTGCGCCCGGGCATGTTTGCGCGCGCCACCCTGCAACTCTCCGAGCGCAAGGGAGCGCTCGTGGTGCCCGAGGAAGCCGTGGTGCCCCAGGGTGCCGGTGCGCACGTGTTCCGCGTCGTGGCCGGTGCGGACGGCAAGCCGGCGGCCGAGCGCGTACCCGTGCAACTGGGTCTGCGCGCGGAC